>OFEH01000259.1_pt1 | contig 20837 bp, 19 predicted proteins | sample 1521031 | NCBI WGS metagenome assembly OFEH01 (sample SAMN05518350, study PRJEB24110) | hypersaline lake metagenome | isolation source: Grendel Spring, Yellowstone National Park, Wyoming, USA | place: USA:Grendel Spring, Yellowstone National Park, Wyoming, USA | collected 2011-11-16
GGTTCGTTAGGGGGTTCAACAACATGACTAAGGCGTTGGCGGAGCAGGTGAGGAGGCTCCTCGGTTTTTAATTTGTAGTGCCGCATTAATGCCTTTTTTCTAAATTATGCCTAGGCGGTACTCAGCGAGCATCACTTTCTAAGTTTTAAGAGGTAATTCTTTAAATGATTTTAATGATTATTTCGTTAATGCCTTGGTTTAGGTTTTCCCTGGTCTTGGCCATACTCCTCCTATTAATTGCACTTACAGCCAATGCCCAGACCGTGGTCCAGCCGTGTTATTGTACCTGGCATTATTGGAACTTCACATTCACATCCCCCGGCTACATCGTGCTGGCCAGCGCCGACCCCCACACGTTCAACCTAGCCGTCTTCACGGCTCAGAATTACGACCTATGGTGGGCTGGGAATGCCGAGCCAGCCGTTTACTACGGCTCGATTAGTTATGGTGACATGGTCGCAATACCAATAACAGAGCCAGGCAATTACACCGTAGTCATATACCCAATACCAAACCTACAATACATACCGTTGGTATATGCTTGGAGATACTATAGTTTATCGTTACCCATTGGTATTGCTTCCTTCCCAAAGAGCCCTATAATTACGGGTGAGGTTAAGGGCAACTTCGAGGTGTCGGCAATAAGCGCCTACAACCCAAACGGTGAGCCCCAATACAACGTGCCGAATAGTGGAGCCAGCCTACAATTAAACGCTGTCGTAGTTGTTGAGTTAGCCAACGGTCAAAAGCAGTACTACTGGGCGCAGGACGTCATCGGTTTCATAACTGATAAGGACGAGTTCAGCATATGGAATAATATATGGAACGACAGCGGTGGTTCTGACACCCTATCGGGCTACGCAATAATGGGTAACGGCAAGGTTTACTCAAGCAAATATTACGGCTACACCGCACTAAATAGCACATACACACTACCCATGAGTGGTTACTTGATAATGAGGGCTTACCAAGTCGATGGTTCTCTCCGTATTGACTTCGGCTATGAGTTGGGAAGCGGTGGCGTTGTTTGGTACGACCACGTAACAATCACACCGTATGAGCCAGTCGTCAACGCATACTTAGAGGCCAGTGCACAGTTAGCAAGCGATGGATTACCTCTCGATACCGAGTTGGTTTTTGCAGGCTACGCCAATAGCGAGTGGACGAACTTCACAAGCCTAAGCGCCGAGTTGGGGCTTTATTATTGGAACGGCAGTGCATGGCTTCCACTACCTAATGATTACTACTTCGGAATACACACCGCCGAATCGGCCTTCGCAGACGTTAACGTTACCGTGCGTAACGGGCGCTTCGTCCTCGCAGCTCCCGGCCCCTTCACGCCCGGCCTCTTGGTCTATCTGCCCCAGTACCCCGTGCGCGTCGTCTCGCCGATACCGGTCCTGGTCAACGGCGTGGCGGCCACAAACTATACGGCGTGGCTGACCGGCGGCAGCGCTCTAGAGGTGAGGGACCGCGCGGTCGTCCTCGGCAATGGGACCATGCTGGTCCCCACGGTCGGCAACGAGACCATAGTCGTCGACAGCCCGATAAATATAACCGTAGGCTGGCTGAGGTACTACCTCGTCGAGGTCGCGTCCCCGTTCCCGGTCTACATCAACGGCGAGGGGACGACGAGCTACAGGGCCTGGGTCCGCTCCGGCGGGCTTCTGTCGATAGTCGCCTACGACCGCGTGCTCGACAACGGGACCAGGCTCGTGCCAAGCGCGGCTAACTACACCTACGTCGTCAACGGGCCGATCGACGTCGCGGTGAGCTGGCATCCCGAGTATTTGGTCGAGGTCTATTCCGCACTGCCGATAGCCGTCAACGGCGTGATGGCCACCAACTACACGGCCTGGGTCCGGCCGGGCTCCCAGATAGTCGTCGAGGCCCGCAGCTACGTGTTTAGTAACGGAACCATGCTGGTGCCGAACGCCACGAGCGAGACCCTCCGCGTCATCTCGCCGTCTGCCTTAAGCGTGTCTTGGTCGCCCAGATACCTCGTCAGCATACGCTCGGCGTTGCCCGTGTACGTAAACGGCGTGCCGACGCGGAACTACACGGCCTGGGCAACGCCCGGCTCCTCAGTGAGGGTCGAGGCGCATAGCTACGTCCTCGACAACGGGACGATGTTCACGCCGGGCGTGGGGAACGAGACCTTCGTCGTCGATGGGCCGGTGAACTTCACGATGGACTGGCGGCCCGAATACCTCGTGAGGATCCTCTCGCCGCTGCCCATAGCCGTTGACGGCGAGGAGACCACCAACTACACGGCGTGGCTTGAGCCGGGCTCCTCCGTGAGGGTGGAGGCGCACAGCTACATATATGGAAACGGGACCATGTTCGTGCCCGGCGTAGCCAACGTGTCGCTGATCGTCGACGCCCCGACGGCGCTGGCGGTGAGCTGGTCGCCAAGATATCTGGTCTCCGTGGTAGCCGCCATGCCGATCTACGTGAACGGCACGCTGACGCGGAGCTACGCCGCCTGGGCCGCCCCGGGCTCCATCCTGTCCATACAGGCGCCGGCGTACGGCGAGCTGGGCGGGCTGGTGGTCTACCGGCCTAACGCCACGGATCTGGCGCTGACCGTCGGCGGGCCGGTGAGCCTAGAGGTGGCGTACAGCCCAGACTACGCGAGGCTCGCGGCGCTGGCTGCTGCGACCGTTGCCGTGGCGGCCCTGCTGGTGTTGCTTAAAAGGCGCAGGCCCGCCTCCCGACTCCTGCGTTCCGCGTAGGGCGAAGCGCTTCGAGCAACTTTATAGGTATGTAGTTACTACATATCTATGTTGTTTATGGACAGACCGGCCGAGAGGCCGGAGGAGCTTTTCGACAGGAGGGAGGAGGTAGAGCAGTTGCGCCGCGCGGCGGCCGCCCGCCAGCTGGCTCTGGTCGTTGGGATGCGGCGGATAGGGAAGACGTCTGTGGTCAAGGCTGGCACGTACGGCCGCCCCAGGATCTATATAGACGCCAGATCCTTCGAGGAGAGGCCCTATATCTCCTATGCCGATCTGCTGGAGGCCCTCCGCCGGGAGCTGAGGCGCCTGTTGCCCATGCACAAAAGGCTCGGCGAGTTGCTGGCCAGGGTTCGGGGCGTCTCGGTGGCAGGCGTCGAGGTGAGGTTCGAGGCCGGCAGGAGCGCCCCCGGCCTTTCGGAGCTGTTGCAGGTCTTGGACGAGTGGGCCGGCGACAGAGGCGAGAGGTTGTTGCTCATAATAGACGAGGCGCAGGAGCTCGCGAAGCTGAAGGGGAGGCAGATACTGCCGGCGCTGGGCTACGCCTACGACAACCTGAAGAACCTCTCCATGGTGCTGACGGGATCCAAGGCGGGGCTTCTGCTGAGGTTCCTGGGGCTCGAGGATCCTGAGTCTCCCCTCTACGGGAGATACGCCGAGAGGATAGAGCTCCGGCCCTTCACGAGAGAGCAGGCGCTGGAGTATCTGGAGGAGGGATTCCGGCAAGCCGGCGCGTCTGTGGACGCAGGACTTCTGGAGGCCGCCGTGGAGGCCCTCGGCGGGGTTGTGGGATGGCTGGCCTACTTCGGCCTAAACGCCCTGTGGGACCCGGCGACCGCGCTGGAGGCCACGGTGAGGCGGGCTACGGAGATCGCCGCAGAGGAGTTCTGCAACTTCGTGAGGTATATGGGCTCCCGTAGGTACATCCCCGTAGCCAAGCTGGCCGCCGCCCGAGGCGCCAGATGGTCAGACGTAAAGCGCTTGCTGCAGGCCGAGGAGGGGAGACCTATCGGCGACTCGGAGGTGACGAAACTACTCCGCAAACTAGTGGACTACGGGTTTCTGGAGAAGCGGGGGGAGGTATACGCGGTGCCCGACCCGATCCTCCGAAGGGCGCTACAGGACGTGCAGTGTCAAACATAGCCATGGGGGCCGTGGCCGAAGACAGCCGTCGGGAGCGCATCCGGGCAGCTCGAGGAGACACATCCCCCCGAGGCCGATCGAGACGGGGCGCCCAGCTTCAGAGGCGCGCCCAGTCGACGGGGTGGAGTGATCCGGCCGCGGCGCTGGGCAGAGGCACAAGGCGGCGGATCCGGAGCTACTGCGCCAGCCTGTCTCTGAACTCCTCCACCGCCTTCTGGATCTCCCCGGCCAGCTGGAGGTCCCTCTCGGTGACCTTATTCCCGGCGTCGTGGGTGGTCAGCCTCAAGGTTAAGTTGACGTACCGGAGCTCCACGTCGGGATGGTGGTTCAGCCGCTCGGCGGCCTCCGCCACGCGCTTGAGGAACTCGATGGCGTCCAAGTATCTTTTGAACTTGAGCCTAAACACTATGGCCTCTTCCCTGTCCATGTATTTCACCCCGTCTACGCTTTTTAAGCACAACAGAGCGTATCCATGGATCCGGCAGATATGGCGAAGACGAGGGAGATACGGGGCCGCGGCCTTGATAGGCTCCTCGAAGGACTCCGGCTAGTGGGCCCCCACAGCGCCCAAATACCTCAGGTGTCCGGCGGCCGCGCAATCCCCCTGAGACCTGTCGCCTCTGATGCCATGCGAGAAGGTCTATAGACCGCCGCCGGATGTCCTCCGTAGGATACGGAGGCGATCCAGGGGAGAGGGCCAGCGGCGGCGTGAGGACGACCTGGCTCTTGCTGGGCGTAACTACATATAAAGAGTTGAAAAAGAGGCCGGGAGAGGCGGCGTAGCGCCTGCGGAGGACGTGCGCGCAATGGAGACGTACCGGCGTCGCTTTAAGACTCAAGCCGCCAGACCTGTTAATAAATATCTGATCGGTAAAGCCTCATGAAGTTGATATATTTCATCTTGGCCGCTTCGATGCTGTCTGCGCTCCTTGACTACATACACGTGGCGTATATGTGCCGAGTATGCATGTTCCCCTCTCCGATGTTTGTAGTCTTTTTCCTGTTGTCCCTCTCTGCGCTCGCGGCTACATATAATATTATGGCTAAGAGGCAGGGCGCCAGGAGCCTGCAGTTAGGGGCCGGCATCGAGATGATACTATCTCTGCTGAAGGAACCAGATCGCTCTATGTATCTAAAGCTTGTACAGCACGGCGGCGAGGCGCCTGCGGCCGCCATAGCGAAAGAACTGGGTCTTAACAAGGTGAGGGCGTGGAGGGCCGCCCAGAGACTGCAGGAAAAAGGCCTTGTGGTTTTGGAAAAACGCGGCGGAAGATTAATTATGCATACTTATATAAACCTCAGCTCGCGATATTGACGTGGCGGTCGATCCGGTCTGCGGTATGGAGGTGGATCCGGCCAAGGCTAAGTACAAGACGCTCTATAGGGGCAAGGTCTACTACTTCTGCTCCTCCATGTGTAAGGAGGAGTTCGAGAGGAGACCTGAATACTATCTTCAGCACGGCCCCCAGGGCATGCCGCATCGCTGATGGATATCAGGGTCGGTGTTAAGGTAGAGGGGCGCGAGACCGTGTTGAAGATCTTGGGGATGCACTGCGCCACCTGCTCGTTGACTGTGCAGAGGGCTTTGCTGTCCGTTAGGGGGGTCAGGTGGGCTGAGGCGTCCCTGGCGAGCAACGAGGCGAGGCTGGTGGCCTCGCCCGAGCTGGACTACGGTGAGCTCCTGAAGGCGGTCAGGCGGGTTGGATACGACGTGTATAGGGAGGCCGTCTACATCTCGGTGCCCGGGGCGCGGCCGGAGGACGCGGCGGCCGTGGAGCGGGCGGTGCGGCTCTGGGGCGTCTTCAGGGCTTCCTTCAGCCCGGCCACGTCGTTGCTATATGTGGAGTACAACCCGCTGGAGGTCGGCCCGCGGGATGTCGCCGAGGCTCTGGCGAGGGCCGGGTTCAAGGCGGGCGAGGTCTCGCGGTCCGAGGTGGACGTCGACGTGGATAGGAAGGCCGCCGAGAGGGACGCCAGGGACCTCGCCTCCAGGCTCCTCCCAGCCGTGCCCATCACGGCCGTCCTCATGGCCTCCATGATGTTCCCCGCCGTGCCTCCCCTCGCCCAGCTCCTCATGGCCTCCGCCGTCCAGTTCTACTCAGGCTGGAGGTTCCTCTCCGGCGCCTACCGGGCCTTCAGAAACGGGACCGCCAACATGGACACCTTGGTGGCGCTGGGCACCCTCTCCACCTTCACCTACAGCGCATACGCCGCTCTGACGGGAGGCCGCGCCTTCTTCGAGGCGTCCGCGGCCGTGATAACCTTCGTCCTCGCCGGGAGGTACATGGAGAGCAGGATGAAGCTCAAGACGGGCGACGCCGTGAGGAAGCTGGCGCAGATGGCGCCTCCCAGGGCCCGCGTGAAGACCGGCGAAGGCTTCACCGAGGTGGACTCGGCCCAAGTGGAGCCGGGCCAGCTCGTGGAGGTCAGGGAGGGGGAGAGGATACCTGTGGACGGCTACGTGGAGGAGGGGATGGGGTACGCCGACGAGTCGGCCTTCACCGGCGAGCCGATGCCCGCCGAGAAGAAGCCGGGCGATCTGGCGCTCGCCGGCACTCTGCTGGTGCGGGGACGCCTCCTGGTGAGGGCGACCAGATCGGGGGCGCATACCTACCTCGCCGAGGTGGTGCGGCTGGTCAGGCAGGCCCAGAACGCGAGGCTTCCCATACAGAGGCTGGCCGACCGCGTCGCCGGCGTCTTCACGTGGGCCGTCATGGCCGCGGCTGCGGCCACATTCGCGGCGTGGGCCCTGCGGGGAGCGCCGCCCGGTCAGGCCCTGCTCTTCGCGGCGTCGGTCCTAGTTGTGGCGTGTCCCTGCGCCCTCGGCCTCGCGACGCCTCTCGCCGTCGTCGTGGGCGTCGGCAGAGCCGCCGAGAAGGGCCTCCTCGTGAAGAACCCGGAGGCGTTCGAGAAGGCCCTGAGGGCGCGGTTCGCCGTTTTCGACAAGACGGGCACGCTGACCAAGGGGTCCCCCCGCGTGGTGAAATACGTGGGCGACGTCGAGGCGCTGGCCTACGCCGCCTCGGCCGAGTCCAAGTCCACGCACCCCCTCGCCCGGGCGCTGGTCGACTACGCCTCGGAGCTGGGCCTGGCCGTCCAGCCGCCCGAGTCGTACGACTCCTTCCCGGGGATGGGCGTCTACGCCACTGTCGGCGGCAGGTCGGTCGGGGTCGGCAACGAGAGGCTGATGGAGGCCCTGGGCGCCGAGGTGCCCCAGGGGATGAGGGAGCTCGCCGAGGGGCTTAGGTCCGAGGGGCTCTCCGCGGTCTACGTGGCGGTGGACGGCAAGGTCAGAGGGCTGGCGGCCCTGGGCGACGAGCTGAGGCCCGACGCAGCGTCGGCCGTCCAGCGGCTCAGGTCGATGGGTCTGGAGCCCGTGGTGGCGTCCGGCGACAACGAGCGGGCCGTGGCCGCCGTGGCCGCCAAGCTGGGCATCTCCAGATACTTCGGCGGAGCGGAGCCCGAGAGGAAGGCCGAGATCGTGAGGAGGCTGAGGGAGGAGGGGGGCGTGATATTCGTGGGAGACGGCGTCAACGACGCGCCCGCGCTCGCCGCGGCCGACGTGGGAATCGCGGTCAGCAACGGCACGGATGTGGCCAAGGAGGCCGGCGACGTGGTGGTGGCCCGGGGGGACCTCTCCAAGGTGGCGGAGTTCCTCCAGATCTCCCGGCGCGTCGAGGCCAACGCCAGGTTCAACCTCCTCTGGGCCTTCGCCTACAACATCGCCTTGATACCGATCGCCGCCGGGCTGTTCTACCCCGCCCTCAGCCTCAGGCCGGAGCTCGCGGGGCTGGCCATGTCCCTAAGTAGCATCACGGTCACGCTGAACGCCCTGAGGCTCAAGAGGGCCTAGCCCCATGCGGCGTCAGCACACCTCGACCTCGGCGTCTATGAACCGCCTGTACCAGCCCAGATACTGCTCCGGCTTGACCACATGGAGCTCCAGCAACGGCGCCGCCTCCCCGGCCGCCTCCCTGAGGGCCGCCGCAACCCTGGCCCTCTCCCAGGGGTCCTCGGGCGCGTTTGGCGAGATCACGAGCACGTCTATGTCGCTGTCTGCGGCCCAGTCCCCCCTGGCCACGCTGCCGAACACAACCACCCTGGCCTCCCCCAGCAGCTCCCGCGCCTTGGCGCACAGCCGCTCCACGTACTGCCTCCACCCCTCGAGGATCCGCCTCCACCTGAGCCCCCGCTCTACGTACATAGCGACACTAGCTCCTCGGCCACTTTGACCAGCCGCTCCGCCACCTCTCTGCTGTACCGTCTCGGCAGATACCGGGCGCCCAGATAGGCGTCCTCCATGATCTCGAAGTCGAGCATATACCTCTCGCGGAGTTGCCAGAGCTCGGGCCTGACGGCCCTAGCCTCGTCGAAGAGCCGCCTCAGGGAGTGCGTATGTGGGTAGTATCCCGTCTGGGACGCCAGCGCGTATTTAAGCGCCAGCTGACACGCCTGCTCGGCGTGAAACGCCGCCAGGTCGACCCTGCCCGCCCTCAAATCGTCCCTAGCCGCCTCCAGAAACATATGCGCCCGCTCTCTCAATATCTCCACCTCATCCCTCCCCACGACCTAACACGGATCCATATATAAACGGATGTGACAAGCGCCGCGATCACTTCGATCTACGTTGAAAGAGATGAAGCGAGATTTCGGTTCGGAACATGAAGAACGACGCGATCCGCTGGTTTATCTTCATAGCGCTCGTTGGCACCTTCGCGGGCGCCTCTCGGATCCAATAGGTTCTCCTGTCGCCGATGAGGCGGCGATGGAGAGGGGACTATAGAAGGCGGGGGCGTATCTGGCGCTGTAGGCTATGGCGCCGCCGTCGTGGAGGCCGTCGGCGTCCAGCGCGCTGACCTCGGCCACCCGGCCGTCCATCATGCCGCTGGGGACTACGAAGTCGGCTCATATGTCTGCGTAGACCGCGACCTCCCCGGCGTAGAGCCAAGCCGAGGGAGGCCAAGGCGTCTACGGCCTCCGCCGGGTTGCAGAAAGACGAGGCCCAGAGAGGCCGAACTTGGCCGTGTCGAGATGAGTACATATAAAGCCCTGTGCGGAAGGGAACGTGGGGTTTCGTAGGTTTCCGAAGGAGGTAGCGGAGGATAGAGTGGAAAAGATAAGTTATGGCTGCGCGGAGCGGGCAGAACGTGGTTTGGATTACGCGGGACGCCTTCACGCTTAGGAGCCTGGAGCCCCACAAGAGGTATAGGGCAAGGCTGATGGGAGGGACCTACGTAGTTGATGAGCTCCTGTAGCCCTGCCCCAGTCTTCCTGGCCAAGCTAAACGAGGAGTTGGAGCGCCTCGGGCTAGGCCGTGTGGTGAAGTTAAGAGGCTGGAGATATTCGCCTTATTTCGAACCTCATGACCTTCGACATTATGTGTATGAGGTCTGAGGCTATGGTGCGACGGCCAAGCCCGCAGCGGCGTCTTCGCCGGCGAGCCCGTTGACCGGGGCGGCGGCCGTGACGAGGGCCAGCGCCGCGAAGGGCAGGGAGGCTCCGCCCGCGGCCGTGGGGATCGCCGCAGACGGCGTGTCGACAGCGGAAGGCCGCGATCCTCTCCGGCTCCGCGGAGGGCCGTTGGGCGCTATCCATTTTTTCTGAGGACGCCTCGCCTGAGGAGCTCGGCCGTTGCCCACCGGGAGAGGTAGAGCTTGCCGTCTTGTTCGGGGATATTCCCCTCTATGTCTAGGTAGTCGAGGAGGGTTGCGGCACCTACGCCCTTGACTACGGCGACCTTCCAGTACTCGCCCAGGGCGTAGAGATCCACCTCGGCCTCAGCGCCCTCTATATCCGCCGTATAGGAGCCGAGGCGGCGCATCTCCAACGGCTCCATGAAGTCGGGCGGCATGACGTCCCATCCCGATATGACGCCGTTGCCGATGACGAGCTGGAGCCAGCCGCCGGGCACGTCGACCCGCGTCCCCGCCGCGCGGGGGATGTAGAGCTCCACATAGCGCCGATATAGGCGTAGCGGCACGTGGACGGCCTTTCTCCGGGGGTCGTAGATCTGCCCTACGAAGCTCTTCACCTCTCGGGCCAGCCCCCTCCTCATCTGCCTGAAGTTGAGGGAGACGTCTAGGAGCCTCGTGACGAACTCCCCGCCCGCCTTGACCACACGGCCTCTGGCCTCGGCCCTCGCCAGGAACGAGATGTGCTCGACGGCCTCCCTGGCCTCCCTCGGCGTCGGCGCCCTGAACACGGCGTACTTCCCGAGGTCCTCCACGATCAGCTCCCCGGCTAGGTACACCAGCTCGAGCGCCTCCCCCTCCAGCTTGTCCACAATCGCCGCGTATGCCGCGGCGAAGGCCATCGCGTGCCGCCCCGCTATGATCAGGCTGACCCTGTCCCCCGACTCGACTAGGCTGTAGCTTATCCCCAACCTGTCCAGCAGAGACCTCGCAGATCCGACCTCCTCCTTGGCCAGGTTTATCTGGATCAGGAGGTCCCCCACGCTCTAACCGTAGGTTTAAATCCTTATGGCGGAGGCCCCGCTCGGCGGAGACCACGGGGCCCGCGACGGAGCTACGGCTGCGTCGAGCCGTCGCGATACGCCTGCCGCCGCACGCCTCGGCGGCGCGGAGGGACGACGTAAACGCGAAATCCTCGGAGCGCGCGGCGCCGGATCTGCGGCGGGATGGCCTACTGGGATGACGCCGCAACGACGCCGAAGTTAGCGCCTTGGACGGCCCCGCCGCGCCCGCCCTGCGCCCGCAGGCGCACATGCCCCCATGCGGCTAAGAGAGGCTGGGGATGCTCAAGGCGCGGCCTGAGGGCTTCCATTAAAAGCTTATATGTAGGTCGCGCTAAGGCGTCGTGGGCATGGAGCTGGACTGGCAACGACTGGAAGAGGTTGTGACCAGAGCTGTGCTGAGGGCTAGGTCTGAGGAGATGAAGGAGGTGGCGGACGCCGTGAAGCTGCTGGCCAGCTACGTGAGGGAGGGCTTCGAGGGGACGTTCAAGGCTCTCGAGGAGCAGTCCAAGTTGTTGGGGGCGCATGAGAGGCGGCTGGAGGAGCTGACCAGGGCGGTCGGCGAGCTCAAGGTGGCTGTGGGCTCCCTTGGGAGGAGGTGGGGCAGGGACCTCGAGAGGGCCGTGCTCGAGCTCTACCGCCATGCCCTGGAGGAGAGGGGTATTGAGCCCGGGAGGGTGGAGAAGTTCGTCTATACCGACGTAGACGGGAGGTTCTACAGGAGTGGCGCCAGGATCGAGGTGGATGTGTACATCCACGACGGGAAGATGTACCTGGTAGAGGTTAAGTCCCACGCGGAGCTAGAGGACGTGGAGTGGTTCTACGAGAAGGCAGGGATCGTGGAGAGGATCCTCGGGAGGAAGGCCGAGAGACTCATAATCGTCGCAGTCGACATCGACAAGGAGGCGCTGGAGCGGGCGCAGCAGCTCGGCATAGACGCGATCTACGGGGCGGTCGTCGAGTAGCGGGCATACCCGCGCCGCATACGCGCCTAGGCCGGCGCCGGCTTCCTCGCGGCTGCGAGCCGGCACGGCCGCGGTCCAGCGCCGGTGGAAGAACGTCGCCAATTTCCAGGACTGAGGCGCGGGCAGGAGGCGGCGGCCGATCGGCGGAGCTCTACCCCAGCCTTGCTGAGGGGCTTCGACACGGCCTAGAGCCGTTCTTCGGCTACGGCGGCCTGCTCCAGGTATGGCCCATCGCGAGCCCGGCCCCCCACGCCCGGCTTGCCCCATCCCCCAACGCCTTGGACTAGAGGGATGTGCGACCCCTCTGGGCGGATAGGCGCCGGATCTGCCCGACGCGGCGACGGCGCCTGCGGCGGTCCGCCGGCGGCTCCCGGCCAGCGACGGGGCGTCGACTTCCCGCCGGCCGACGGCGCACCTGGGGCCGAAGGCCGCGGGTCGCCCTCCGTGGAACGCGGCGGCGAGGAGGGCTTGGGGCATGATGGGGCAGACGGCGGGGTCCGCCGCGGCGCTGTGCCGATCGCACGGCGTCGGGAGGACGTTTCTGCGTTGGACGTAATTCGACATATAAGCCTCTGCGGTCGCGGCTCCGTGATAAAGAAATTCGTCTCGGCTTGGGAGGCCGTGTCGAGGATTCCGGACAACGCGGTGGTGTCGATATCCGGCTTCAACGCCGCTCTGTCTCCGTTCTACCTCATCGACGTGTTGATCCAGCGCTACAGAGAGACCGGGCATCCCAAGAACCTCTTCATAATCTCCGACGCGATCCCGGCGATACCGGGGTTTGGGCTGGACAAGGTGGGGAGGCTCATACTGGAGGAGCCGGGGCAGGACTTCGTACGCGGCTTCCTCCTGCCGTTCTACGGCTGGGCGCCGGAGCTGCAGAAGGCCGTCATGGAGAACTTGGTGGAGGCCTACACGTGGCCCATAGGTATCGTGACGAGGTGGCTGAGGACGGCGGCGCTGGGGACGCCCGGAGTCCTCAGCAGGGTGGGCCTCGGCACCTTCATCGACCCGCGGCAGGACGGCGGCTTCCTCAACGGCCTCGCCAGGGAGAGGAGGACCGCCGCGGTGGAGCGCGTCGTCCTGGACGGCAGGGAGTATCTGCTCTACAAGGCGCCCAAGCCCGACGTTGCCCTCGTGAGGGCGACGACGGCGGACGAGATAGGCAACTTGAGCATGGAGCAGGAGGCCATGTACGGGTCTGTTCTCGCCTTCGTCCAGGCGGCCAAGGCGCATCCCGGCGGCCTCGTGATCGCCCAGGTGCTGAGGGTCGTGACGCTCGGCGAGATACATCCCAAGCACGTGGTCGTGCCGGGCCCGCTTGTGGACTACGTGGTTGTCGCAAGGCGGGGCACCGAGGTGGAGAAGTACCACTGGCAGACCGCCTCCTTCGACCTGAACCCGATCATCAGCGGGGACGTGCCCTATAGGGTGGCCTACGAGCCGGCGCCCCTCACCGCGGACAAGGCGGTGGCGAGGAGGGTGGTGCTGGAACTCGTGAAGCTGATCGGCGCCTTGGGGAGGCCGGTCGTGGTGAACCTAGGCATCGGGATCCCGGCTCTGGCCGCCGACGTGATCCGGGAGGAGCGGCTTGACGACTTTATCCACCTCACCGTTGAGTCGGGTCCCTGGGGCGGCTACGCGCTCATGGACGCGGACTTCGGGGCAGCCATGGGCCACTACGCCGTGATCCCCATGCCGGAGCAGTTCGTCCTGTACGAGGGCGGCGCCATAGACGCCACGTCGCTGGGCTTCCTCCAGGTCGATGCCGAGGGCAACGTGAACCCCGCGTTCCTCCCCGGCCGGCTGCCAGGGCCCGGCGGCTTCCCGGTTATCGCCATCGGGTCGCCGAGGGTGTACTTCGCCGGCGGCTTCACGGCCGGGAGGAGGAAAATGGATGTCAAGAACTGCGGCTTGGCCATCGGCGAGGACGGCCCCATCACTAAATTCGTGGCGAAGGTCTACAAGATAGTGTTCAGCGGTAGATACGCCGTGGAGGAGGGCAAGGAGGTCCTCTACGTCACGGAGAGGGCCGTCTTCAGGCTGACCCAAGACGGTGTGGAGCTCGTCGAGATCGCGCCCGGGATAGACCTGGAGAGAGACGTCTTGGCTAAGATGGAGTTTAGGCCTACGGTGCGGCGCGTCGAGGAGATGGACAGAAGGATCTTCTGCGAGGGCAAGATGGGCCTCAGGGAGGAGGCCCTAAAGATAGTCAAAAGGTGACGGCCCCAGGCCGTGGCACGCCGGGGCGCGGACAACGGCGGCACCCCCAGCGAGTCCCAACGCCGATGCCGCCCGTCGGCGAGGCCGTCCCCGTAGGGCCAGAAGGGTTGCGTTACGGAATCAGCGGGCCCGTAGACGCCTCGGCCGCCGCGCGGACCGAGGGACGGCTGAGGGCCTTCATAGGGATCGACGCCTACCCAGTCGGGGGCGTCGGCGAGGCGGGGCGAGATCGCGGGGGCTCTCGTCGTTGCTCCAGAGGGAGGCGGCAACCCCCTTCGCGGTGGTTTTCCAACTGGGGCTGGCGGCCGACGATCAGTCGGAGCCGGTGCCGAGCCCTCCTCAATGGGCGAAGCCGCGGGCTGTCTGCCTTGGCCCTCTACGCAGACACCGCCAAGCTGGGCCGCTGCGGCAGGTGGTCTTAAGATAAGAGATAAATGGGGAGATCGGGACGTACATGGACGTAAGGGATGTGTTCAAGCTGCGGACGATCGCGGTCGTGGGCGCCTCGAGGGATCCCTCCAAGTGGGCCCACGTGGTGCCTCTCTACCTCAAGAGGGCTGGCTACAGGATAGTCCCCATCAACCCATCTGCGGGCGAGATATTGGGCGAGAAGGCCTATCGGTCCATACTCGAGGTGCCCGAGCCCATAGACGTGGTGCAGGTCTTCCGGCCGTCGGAGGAGGTGCCCAAGATAGCGGAGGAGGTCTTGAGGAGGCGGCGGGAGAAAGGCGACGTCAAGGCCGTGTGGCTCCAGCTGGGCATAAGGGCGCCGCCCGGCGTCCGCGAGGCCCTGGAGGCGGATGGCATCGCCCTCTTCGAGGACATGTGCATGATGGAGACCCACGCCAGCCTGTTCGGCCTAAGGCCGCTCGCGCCCGGGGAGGCGTAGCGCCCGGCCCCGCGGACGGCGGCGTCACCCGGGTTTGAAGACCATTAGGTAGAGCATGGCGACGTAGCCGACCGCCCACAGAGGTATCAGAGGCCTCACGGCCCTCATGTAGGCCCGATATCCCCTCCGCGCCGCGGCCACGTGCACGGCCTCGAGCGCGCCCATGACGGCGGCGACGGCCAGGGCGGCCGATATCCAGAGCGGGGGGCGGAGGAGCCCGTGGGCCTGCGCGGCCATGGCGAGGCCCGTGGCGAATATCGACAGGGCCGAGAGGAGCTGGAGGTAGACCAACTTGGCGTATCTGGGGAACCCGGCCTCCCCGCATCCGGCCAACACGAAGTAGCCGCCGGCCGTCAAGCCCGCCCACCCGACGACGCCCGTTATGTGGACCGCCAGAAGCAGCTCGTGCAACATGGGCTACGGCTTGACGTAGCGATATCCGGCCTCCTGTAGCTCCAATATCTTGACTATCCCCGCCGGGACGACCTCGGCGAGGGGGAGAAGCTCGTCGCGGCTTATACCGTGAGCCCTGAGGGAGTTGCTACAGACGTAGAACTTGACGCCCCTGGCGGCCAGGGCGGAAAGCCTGTCCCTCAGGCTGGCCGGCGCCTGCTTGACGAAGAACAACACGGCATCTCCATTGGCGACCACGGCCACCTCGGCCCCCGGCACCGCCTCCAGGAGGTTCTCCGCGTTGGAGAGCGCTATCGACATGGCCACCTGATCTTCCCTATCCACGTGTATCAAGGCCTTCACGGGGTCATACCTCCAGCCAAATTAAAACATTGTCAGCAAGACGCGGGGCCGAAAGTCCCCGATCTGGTGTCGAGTCGTCAGCCGTCGACGACGAGGTCCTTCACGACGCGGTCGGCCACAGGCTCCACGACGATGGTGTCCGTCCCGAGGTCTACCAGCTTGGTGGCGCAGGCGAGCCTAGGCCTGCCGTTTATCTTGACGGTGCAGGCGCCGCATAGGCCCATCCTACAGGCGTATCTGAATGCCAGGGAGCCGTCCAAATTATCCTTGACTTTTATCAATAGGTCGAGCACCGTGGTCCTCAGATCCCGCACGTCCACTCTGTATTCCTGCACATAGGACTCGCCGCCGCGGAACCTCCTGACCTTGAGCGTAACTATCACGGCACCACTATGGGCCTTATGGATCTGCCGCTCCTGAGGGCCTCCACGGCCTCGTTTATCTGCTCGAGCTTGTAGAAGCCGCCGGCCAGGAGCTCCGGCCTCAACATACCCCTCTCGACCAGCGAGATCACCTTGGGCAGATCCACGCGGGGCCTCGCCCCGTAGCTCCCCACCACCGCGATGCCGCCTCTGACCACCTTCGCGAGGTGTAGCGGCGCCCTGTGGCCCACGGGGGCCAGCCCCACCAGCACCACCCTCCCCCCGGGCCCCGCGAGCTCCACCGAGAGGTCCACCGTGGGGTCAGACCCGACGGCCTCTATGACCACGTCGGCCCCCCTGCCGCCCGTCAACTCCTTCACCGCCTCGACGGCTCCGTCGCGCACGTCGACCGCGCGGGCCCCCATCTCCCTGGCCAGCTTCAGCTTTTCGGGGTTCCTGCCGACGGCGACGACCTCGGCCCCCACCGCCTTCGCCATCTGCACCGCCGCCAGCCCAACGCCGCCCGTGCCGACCACCACGACGACGTCGCCGGGCTGGACTGAGGCCGAGTTGACAACGGCGCCGTATGCGGTCAGATAGGCGCAGCCCAACATGGCCATCTCCGGCCTCCCCCGTAGCCTCTCGGGCAACTTGGCTACGGCGGATGCCGGGACCACCGCCTCCTCCGCCCAAAGCCCGCCCAGAAATACCCTGAGGGCTTCGCCGGTCCTCCTCAGCCTCAGCCTGGACGTGCCGTCGAGGAGAACCCCCTTCAGCCTCACCTCGGAGAACCTCTCGCAGAGGTTTTCGCGGCCTCGGGCGCAGTTTCTGCACCTGCCGCAGGGCCATATGAAGCTGGTCACGACCACGTCGCCCGGCTCCAGCCCCGAGACCCCCGGCCCCACCTCTGCCACCTCGGCGACGGCCTCGTGGCCCGGCACCAGAGGGGGAGGCACGGGCGTGGCTCCCTCCAGCACGTAGAGATCGCTGTGGCACACGCCCGCGGATCTGACGGCCAGCTTGACCTCGCCGTCTCTGGGCCTCTCCACGTCGACGTCCTCCACCGCGAGCGGCTCGTTGTACCTAGCCAGGACGGCTGCCCTCATGCGGCGGCCGTTGCACCCTATTTTTAAACTTTTTCAACAAGTCAATACTTAATCAATATTTATAATTATATTTTATGAAATAGATTAGTAAAGATAAAAAGTTTATATTCCTGGTAAATCCTCAGCATATGGTTCCGCGCATGATGTGCACGCAACATCCCGACACGACGGTGAAGATAACGGCGGGGGAGGAGGTGGACGAGGCGCTGGTGGACTACACAGCGTATGGATGCGAGGAGGTCATGGTGGACTACGAGGGCAAGACGACGCCGTATAGCCAGCCCAAGGAGATCGTGATGAAGGCCTACGCCGCGGGCCTCAAGATCGGCGAGAGGTTCTTCGTGACGCCCCGCCTGCCCAACCCCAAGCTGGAGGATTTCGACCGCGCCATGCTGGTCCTCGAGGCCGCCATAGTGGCCAACTACTTCTCGATAAAATACATGGGGACCCAGGCGGTGAGGTGGGTGGTGTTGCCCATGGTGGAGGACCTAGATACGGTGCTGCTGGTGGGCCGCATGCTCAGAAAGAAGGTGCAGATATACCGCGAGGAGACTGGGCTCGACATGTCCGACATCGACGTCATACCGCTGATAGAGGACGCCTACGCCCAGCTGAAGTTCATGGCGCTTATAGCCGAGATAGCCAAGGAGAGGGGGAAGAGGCCCATAAGGCTTTTTCTCGGCAAGTCGGACTCGGCGGTTAAGTACGGCCATATCGCCTCGGCGCTCGCGATAGCGGCGGTGCTTTCAAGCGTCAAGAGGGCCGAGGAGGAGCTCGGGGTCAAGATACACCCCATATTGGGCATGGGCTCCCCGCCCTTCAGGGGCGCCCTCAACAACTACGCGCTGGCGCACCTGGAGGTGCTCCAGTACTCCGGCTACCACACGGCCACGATACAGTCGGCGGTCAGATACGACGTGTCCTACGACGACTACGCGAAGGTGAGGGACTCGATACTTAACGCCTGTTGCGTTTCGCCGCGCCGCGTCGAGGGCGTGGAGAGCCATATAGGCGAGGCGGCCGCCAGCTACAAGGCGCTCGTCGCCAAATACATCGACGTGTTGCTGGAGGTGGCCAGGCTGGTTCCCTCCACCAGGGATAGGGTGAGCTGGAAGGCCTATGGGCGCCAGTTCTTGACGCAAGACGGCGCGGTCAACATGCCCCGCGCCATAGTCTACACGGCGGCTTGGTACGCCATGGGGGCCCCGCCCATATTCCTAGATGCGCCCTACGTGGTCAAGCTGGCCAGGGAGGACAAACTGGACGAGGTGCTCAAGGCGTTGCCCACGCTCAAGAAGGAGTGGGAGTACGACTCGGAGTTCTTCGACGAGGAGGTGGCCGCTAAATATCTCGGCGAGGAGTTCGTGAAGGTGGTGAGGGAGGCCATGGACTACATGGGCGTGAGCCCCAGAGGGAGCGTGGCGTACAGGGCCCTGCTGAGGATGCCCCGCAGCGAGCCCAACATAATAGCCCTCGGCAAGTACAGGAAGTTCCTGGGCTGATGTCCTCCGTCGGCGATTTGATCAAGAGAAGCCCCGTGGTGGCGAGCCCGGCCGACCCGATAATAAAGGCGGTCAGGCTCATGGCGGACAACAACGTGGGCTCGGCGGTCCTCGTTGACGGCTCCGGCAGGCCGGTGGGGATCGTGACCGAGAGGGACGTGATAAGGGGGCTCGCGCGCGGGGCGAGGCTCGAGGACCCCGTGGAGTCCATAGCCACCATGGGGTCTTTGGTCACGGCCGGCGTCAAGGAGGACGTCTACTCGGCCCTGAGGAAGATGAGGAATAGGGGCATTAGGCATCTCGTGGTGGTGGACGAGGCCGGCGCGTTGAGGGGCGTCATCTCCATGCGCGACCTCCTGGAGGATTTCGTGATAAAGCGCCTGGGCGAGAGGGTATGGTGGCCCCCGCCGGAGGACTGAAGGCAGGCGACCTGGTGAGGAGGCCGCCCGTGACCATAACGCCGCAGGCCACCCTGCTGGAGGCCGTCGATAGGCTCGTGGAGCACAACATAGGCGCGCTCGTGGTGGTGAGGCCCGAGGAGCCCGACGCGGCCCTGGCCGTCATATCAGAGAGGGACGTGGTGAAGGCGCTCAACATGAGGATGGCCCTATCGTCGCCGGTGGAGGCCTTCATGTCCCCCGGCGTGATCTCGGTGGAGGCAAGCGAGCCCGTCTCCAGGGCGGCGGAGCTCATGTGGAGATACAACATCAGGCACCTCGTGGTGACCAAGGGGGGTAGGCTGTACGGCGTCATCTCCATAAGGGATCTCCTGAGGCCGGAGTCGCTCAAATCGCTCTGCAGGTCCCAATAGGAGGCGGGCCGGCCCTCGGCGATCCCCGCCATCTGTGGCGGGCATGCCAGGCAGGGAGAGCCGTCGCGGGAGGCCGGCCGCCAGGGCCTTCAGAGAGGCGCTCGACGTAGCGGCCCCATCCCGCATGGGCTGCCCACGCGAGGCCCCGGCAGGGGGGTCCATGGACGCCGGATGATGCACGGCGCGCCGGCCGTCGGCCCTCGGGAAGGCAGGCCAACGTTTATTAAATTCCGCAATCTGTAGTCTATGGAGTTCTCTATATCTGGGGAGGACAAGATGTTCCTGGAGTCCGTCAGATCGTTCGCCGAGAGGGAAATAGCGCCGAGGTGGGTCGAGATAGACGAGAGGAAGTGGCCCATTGAGGAGGTCGCGGCTAGGCTCGGCGACGCCGGGCTCATCGGGATACCGCTGAGCTCCAGATACGGCGGGCAGGACGGCACGTTCCTGCAGGCCGCCCTAGCCGTGGAGGAGCTTGCCTACGCAGACCCCTCCCTCGCCACGCCCGTCTACGTCTTGCTCGAAACGGCCTGGCCCTTCATCGTCCAGAGGTACGCCAGAGACGACGTGAAGGAGGAGGTCCTGCCCGAGGTGACCAAGGGCAGGGCGTTCATAGGGATAGGCTCCACGGAGCCCCAGGGCGGCAGCGACGTGGCCTCCTTCCAGACCAAGGCCGTGAGGGACGGCGGCGTCTGGAGGCTGTACGGCGAGAAGAACATGGTCACCGGCGTCACCACGATACTCAATCTGCCCTACGGCGGGGGGCTCGTGGCCATAACGAGGACGGGCCGGCCCGAGGATAAACACAGGGGCATATCTACCTTCCTGGCGCCCCTCAAGAGGAGGGGGACGCGCGTCGAGGGGTTCGAGCACAGGGACTGGGAGGAGATAGGGCGCCACGGCCTGCCCACCGGCTACTTGAGGCTCGAGGGGCTGCCCGTGGAGGACCGCTTCATGCTCGGCGAGCTCAACGGAGGCTTCAAGATAGCCATGGAGGGCTTCAACCTGGCCAGGACGGTCATCGGCGCGGCGTCCGTCGGGGCGGCCAGATGGCTCCTGGACCGCGGGCTCGAGTGGATCAGGCAGAGGGCGGTGTTCGGCAGGCCCATCGCGTCGTATCAAGCGGTCTCCTTCAAGCTCGCCGAGCTCTACGCCCGCCTGGAGGCCGCGAGGCTCGCCGTGTATAAAGCCGCCTGGATAGCCGACAGGCTGTACAGAGGCGACCCGGCCCTCTCCATAGGGGACATCGCGACGGCCGGCGCCGTGGCCAAATACCTCGCCGTAGGTCTCGCCGTGGAGACCGCGCTGGAGGTCATGAAGTGGTTCGGCGGCGCGTCCTACTTCAAGGAGACCAACGTGGCGAGGGTCCTCCTGGGGGCCCTCTCGTACTACGTGGGGGCCGAGGGCGCCGAGAACATAATGAAGCTGATAATAGCGAGGAACGTGGTCGGGAAGGACTATGTATAGCTACCCCCAGCTCTCGGAGGAGCACTCCCTCGTCAGGAAGACGGCGAGGGAGTTCGCCGAGAGGAGGGTGGCGCCGGCCGCGAGGAGGATAGACGAGGGCGAGTACCCCCGCGACCTTCTGCGGGAGATGGGAGACCTCGGCCTATTGGCGCCCCACATACCGCAGGAATACGGCGGCGCCGGCCTCGACTTCAGGAGCATGGTGGTGGCGGTCGAGGAGATAGCGAAGGCCAGCCCGGCGCTGGCCACCGTGATGGAGGTCCAGGGCTCCATGATAGCCTACAACCTCTACCACTACGCCACGGAGGCCGTGAGGGAGAAGTGGCTCGAGGACGCGGCGAAGGGCAGGAGGATAGTCGCCTTCGCCCTATCGGAGCCCTGCTGCGGCTCGGACGCCGCCGCCATACAGACG
>OFEH01000264.1_pt1 | contig 20518 bp, 20 predicted proteins | sample 1521031 | NCBI WGS metagenome assembly OFEH01 (sample SAMN05518350, study PRJEB24110) | hypersaline lake metagenome | isolation source: Grendel Spring, Yellowstone National Park, Wyoming, USA | place: USA:Grendel Spring, Yellowstone National Park, Wyoming, USA | collected 2011-11-16
CCTTAAGTTAGCAGAGGGACTCTGGGGGGCACTAATGTGTCATCCGACCCGCCGTGTCGGGTTTTCCGCAGTGCTTTGGTTTTCATAATCGTTTATAACGCTCATTTCCATTGGCGTTAGTTCTTAAGCCCAACTCAAACGCTCCTAATCGTACTCCTGGGGTCCCGAGACCCGTAGGGCTGTGAACCCCTGGCGGCAGGCAGGGAGCTACCGCGGTGAGCGGGCCCGGGGAGACCGTCGAGAAGGAGACGGTGGTTCAACCACCGCCTCAGGAGAGACGGTTGCTTTGGCAAGGGTTTCTGGTGCGTGGTTGTGCTCGGTGTCTAGTTCTCCGTAGAGTTCCGTGCGTGCTTTGTGGTTTATCCTCTGTCGTAATACCTCAGGATTAGTTTAGTTATTAGGCGTCGGATTGGTGGTGCATGTGCTCAGCAACGCGCCTGAGTGGTTTAACGACGATGGGTACGCTCGCTGAGACTTCATCTTTTAAGGCCAATGGCTAATTATTATTGGGGAGGATGAGTCCCTGAGTAAACTAATCATAATTACGATTGTGATATGATGGGCATTAAATAATAGTTTCTTAAAAATTAAAGTGATAAAGCTAGTTTTGTGGATGGGGCAGAGGTTAAGTTGCATGAGAATGTTCGTGCTAGTGTTATAACTTTATTGAGGGATCTCTTAAAGGAGGTCGTTGAAGAGAAGTATTGGTTAACTAAAGATCCTCACTCCCTCTTGCTAATGAGGCTATTGGGGTCTGAGGAGATCACGTTATTGATGCCTCAGGAGGTCTATGTTGGTAGTGAAAGAAAATCTGTTGATATGACCTTAGGCAACACCATAGTCTTTGAATTCAAGTCGAGCGAGAGAGAATTCGCTGAGGCTGAGGAGAGTGCGAGAACGAAGTATTGGCACGTTGTTTCTAGAGCCAGGTATTACATAGTTACTAACTGGGATAGGTGGAGGATATACAGCGTCACTAAGGACGGATTAGGGCTTGAAATGGAAGGTGGTAGGGAAGAGGCTAGGAAGCGTTTGAGGCTGATTATATCGCAATTGGAGGAAATCAAAATACCACCACTTCCAGGGAATGTCGAAGCTCTCTATAAGCTAGACTATGAGGAGAAGTTCCATAAGTATTTAAGGGAGGCCTTCGAAAAGGTAAAGGAGCACCCCAACATTAAACCCCTCTATGAGGCCTACAGGAGCATAATGAGTATGCTCTATGGCGCCGCGAACGAGGAGTTCTTTATCGACCTCTTCATTAGGCATACGTACATGCAATTAGCAGTAATGGCTTCACTCTCAGCAACTCTTGGTAAAAGCGGGAAGCATGAAGAACTGGCTAGTGGCTCCTTGATTAACGTTGACATAGCCCTACCCTACCTAAACTGGTGGAGACAAGCTAGGAGGTATAATGATGATGCGAGGAAATTGATAGATGAGGTACTGGAGGAGGTTGTGGATAGAACGTACATGATTAGTTGGTCATCTGGCGTTGCCGAAGATGTGTTCAGGATGCTCTATGAATTCCTTATGGAGCCCACCGTTAGGAGGAAGTTGGGTGAGTACTACACGCCACTGTGGTTAGTCGAGATGATGCTGAACGAGTTCGGTAATATCAGGGGTAAGATTATCTTAGACCCATTCTGCGGTTCAGGAACGTTCTTAGTTACCGCGTTTCATAGGAAGGTAAATTTAGGAGAGAGCCCTGACGATGCGTACAATGAGGTTGTGGGTTTCGACGTAAATCCACTTGCGGTTGCCGTTGCAAGGGCTGAGTTAATAATAGCATATTGGAGGAGGACACAGAAAGAACCGGAGAACCCACCCCACATATATCACATAGACACATTTGCTATATGGTTTGGTGAGGGTAGTATACTAATCCCAGGCTTAAACGAGGTGGCGTCGAAGGCTAGGAGTTTCTTACAAACATTGATTAACTTTGGTTTCGTTAACCTAGGCGGAACACGTGATATACTTGTACTGCTTAGGGATATTGAGAAGAGTTTAACATTAGCCATAAGGTTCGCATATAGGAAATGCGGCTTGAGGACTGATTGTTTAGAAAAAATGATTGAAACATATTTAGAGGAACAGCTTAAGGGTTATCAACATGATTTTATACAGAGTTTTCTTGACCACTTCAAAAAGAGCTCTGCGTCAGGGACGATAGCCAAACTCATTGTAAATCATGGTGGAAATGATGTGTGGGGTACAGTATTTATGTCAATATACGCCTCAATCTTAATGACCAAGTTCAGGCCTGATGTCATAATTACGAATCCTCCATGGATACCTGTAACTGAATATCAAGCCCCATATTCTAATAAAATACGTGAGTATATGCTCGAGAAGATAAACATGTGTGTAAAAGATAAGAAGGCGCAAATTTTAACGGGGGCTGACGTGGCTTCGGCAGCGTTAGGCAAATCAATTGGCCTTGCCGATGAGGTGGCGTATATCATGAATGAGGATCAATTGTTTAACCATAGACATTCAACACCTGCCGGTATAGTGGCAACATACTGCATATTAAAGAACACTCTGAGGGATGGTAATGTGAAGTTATATCATTTCGACTTCGATGTTTTTCAACACGGCATTAAACCCGCAGTCATCATAATAAAGAGGGGTGGTGCATCGTGACTTGGAATACAAAGCTATACACAGTTAAGTTAAACATGCCTGAGGGGCTTAGGTATAGTAAGGACTTGAGACTTGATGAGATACGGGGATTCCTGATTATTAACCCTTACGGTAAAGACTATGATAAATATATCGAGCCAGGACTCCTTTACTTCATGAAGGACATTGATGAACTTAAACGTGGGCTCGGCGTTAACAAGATAGCACCTATGGGCCTTTTCATAGTGGGTATTTACGGTGGTGAGAAGAAGAAAGGGCAGCCGAAATATGCTGGTCTTGTTCTCGAGCAGTACAGTATTGATCGTGCCGTGTTTAGGTTTAAGTTATTTAATACTAAGGATGAACTAATCGTGCCACTTGATTTAATGGAGAGATATGGTGTCAGCATTTACAAGATGGTTTATGAGGGAGAGATTAATCCATTTAGACTAAATAAATACATCAATATTTTACTTTCACGAAGAGGCGAGCAGAGCCTTAAGCAATTCCTCAAGGATGCGTTGGATTTGAATTCACGTAAAATCTCAGAGAATACCCAGAAGAACGTGGAGGGGTTAATTAATGAATTAAAACAACCTGATAGCATTAAGACATTGAATCCGAATAAATACTACGTTGTATATAGACGCCATAGTGCCTTCACGGCATGCGTAATAAAACCTGAGGGGGATAATGTACTAGCTGAAAGTCACGTTAGCTATGTTGAATGCAATAATGAGGATATGGTGTATTACTACAGCGCGGTGCTCAATTACCTCGCATTCAAGGTAATCGAGCTTAAAAGGGGATTTAATAGGAATCAATTCGCTAGGCCGTTACTTGCCGTACTCATCGCTGGGCTTTCATGGAATGACCTTGACGAAGGGACGAGGAGGGATGTTGCGGAACTTTCAAGGGCACTTCACGGTAATGCTTCACAAAAGAAGTATAGTAACCAAAGGGTGGCATTAAACGAGATATCGAAACTCAACGAGTTTCATGAACTTAAAAGCATCCTAGACTCCAAGGTTGATAAGGAAAGGCTAGAAGAAGCATTAAAATTAGTGTCCTGATTAATGCATAGAAATAATATGGCATGGTTTATGTATAGGGACGACCTATTCACCCCGTGGAGGTCAAGGCTTTAAGCTTGCCCATCGCTAGGGAGGTTTAGGTGGTATCGATGGGTACTGCCTGTACGAGGCGATGGCGAGGTCATTGTTAAGTATTAGAAGGGTGAGGAATTATCGATGAAGCCCGTTCACGCTGATGAACCAGCGAGAGTGTTGATGCATTTCTGCAATGCCGAGAGGGTTCGTTATGGGTTTCTCGGTTCCTAGTTATTAATCCGGGGTAGTTTAGTGCATCGTGAGTTACCCCGAGGTCCTGAATAGGAGGGCATTGGAGTTAGCTAAGATCGCCGAGTCAGCGTTTAAGGAGCTTAGTGCCACACCAGCTCAATGATTAATCATTGATGTTAGGAATGCGTGAAGGATGTAAATCGAAAGTGTCGACTCTACAACAGCAGCCACAAGAAGCAGCACATAACCAAGAGCAAGATACCTAGCATAGGGCAAACCACGCCCACGGCACTGTCCAGCATACGCAATGAAACTAAAGCCCAGGAACTCCAATGGAGCGTGGGGCGCAATCCCAACAAGCCCAACAACAAGGCCAGCCCTAAACGCAAGCTCACCAACGTAGGCGCTCACAGCCAAGATGGCAACCAACTGAACAACAACACTAAGCACACCGAGCACGAATATAACGATGGAGGACGCGAAATTCACAATAATCACGCCCAGGAAAAGCCGAAAATCAGGAATTGGAAGCATAGTACGCACATGCCTAACCGAGACAAAGCCAAAACCAAGGAACAAATCCAACAAAGCCCCAATGAAGATGCCAACCCAAAACATAGCATAAATAATCAACAACCTCCTCAAATCCACGGCACAACACCCCTAAAGAACACAACCCTAACGAGGAGGAGCGAGAAAATGAGGGCATTAACACCAACAAAAATCAAGTACGTAATAAGGAGGAGCTTCAGGGCACTGCCCGCTCTACCCAGGAAAGAGCGAATAACCAGGAAGGCAAGGGCAAGCCCAACCACGAGAACTAATGCCATAACGGCAAAGTCAGGGAAGGCGAGGGCGCCCAAATAACTAATGATAGTGTAAATGCCCGACAAAAGGAACGAGAAGTTATAATAACCCCTCCTAGTCCCACCATAAAACCTCTTCGTCACAGGCAGGAAAACAAGGCCCAGAAGAACTATGACAATTAACGAACTAAGAAGAAACGCGGGAAACAACAACGAGAGCGCAGCCAAAGAGCTGGCCCTCATCGACACAAGCACGGCGGCAAGGAACGAAAACACAACAGGGAACTCCCACAAACCAATGGACGAAAGAGGATCACCAGTCCTCGCAGCATCCCTAGACGAAGTATGCATAAGCCTATCCATAAACGGCGCATCCCTAGGAGACCTCACACGATCCCCATACATCAACCTCAATCCCTGAACCAAGTACTCATACGCCCTCTCACCAAGTACTCGATACGTAGCGGCATCAGCCTTAGACTCAAACACCCTCATAACAGGAATGGATAGGAAACCCAACGCTAATAACAAAAGAAACAGTTTAAACATTATAAAGACGAACACCGGACCCCTCGGCGGCGCAGTAAGTATTCCCGACATAAACAATGACCAGAGAAGTGAATATATAAACGGAACTGATGAAATAAGAATAAGCGAGTGATGCCCACGGACATGAGCCTCCTCATGAGCCTTCACAAGATCGAATACGGGTGTGGGAAGGTCCTTTCTAATGAATATTATGGCCTTGTAGGGAGATTTGAGGGATAACGCGAAAAATTCTATCACTTTTCCTCCATATCCCCCATAGACCCCCTCATCATATATATACGTAATGGATCCAGGCTTCGCACCCCTAATCGGCTCAATGACGTAGGAAGCCGTGAACCCATATATAACCAGCCATAGAGCGAAAAAGAGGGCCGTAAGACCCAACGCACCAAAGACGCCCTTAGGCGGGGTGAGGTTGAGCACGTGGAGGAGAAACGGTATCCCATTGTTTATAATCAAAAACCATATTACGTAGGAAGTTACGACCGCGAACACAACCTCAAGCAAAAACCTCACCGGAGTTAATGACTGCGCAACTCCGCTCCTTCCCTGGATAATTAGTTTCTGGGACTTTGATTGCTTAATAAAAAGTATCATAAAAATTATAATAATGCTAATACTTATTATCATCAATGTTATTGTCGTATAAAGTATTGCATAACCAAGGGTTTTAGAAAGCATTTTCTCAAGCCCTAATATAGCCATTATTACAAATAATCCAATTACTACTAATACTGATATACCAAGAATATAATTGAGGATTTTTAAATGAGTTTGTGTTAGTCGCATTTACAACACCTCCCAATAAGGAGCAGTATAAAGAGTGCTATAATGGATAATAATACTATACCCACCTCAAATGAACCTGGATGAGGTATATTAACACATGTATAATTCCAAAACCGTATAAAAATCAGAAATACGCTTATTGCTATTAATGCCAGTACTATTAGTGAGGTTTTTGTTTCGTTGTTTCGCCTTAACCTGCCCATTATTTTGTTTACTCTTCCTTCTTCTTTGTCTTTTTAATTTTTCCTCATTATTAATCATTAGCAATTGTGGTTAATGATCAGTTTCATCTTTTTAGGTTTCCGAGTAAGTTTCAATTTCATTAATGCGGGTTAAGTATAGAGGGTTTAATTGTTTAACCGGCAACGTTATTAATCCAAAGGTGGTTAGATGTATCGTGAGGTACCCGGTCCTGGTTATAAACATGAAGGTTTACCCAGAGGTCCTGGGTAGGAGGGCGTTGGAGTTGGCTAGGGTTGCGGAGTCTGTGTCTAAGGAGCTTGGTGCCTCCATAATCGTTGCACCACCAATGACCGAGCTTAGGCTTGTGGCTGAGAACGTGGAGATACCAACGTTTGCGCAGGGCGCCGACCCCGTGGAGCCTGGGGCGAGGACTGGGCATGTGCCGCTTGAGTTCGTAAAGGAGGCCGGTGCCTCCGGGGTTATACTGAACCATAGTGAGAATAGGTTGTTGCTGAATGACTTGGCGTGGTTGGTGAGTAGGGCTAAGGGACTGGGGTTGGAAACGATAGTTTGCGCCCCCGATCCATTCTCAAGTGCTGCGGCGGCAGCGCTTGGGCCTACGGCTGTTGCTGTTGAGCCGCCTGAGCTGATTGGTACGGGTAAGGCTGTGAGTAGGGAGAAGCCTGACGTCATTGTTAAGACTGTTGAGTTGGTTAAGAAGGTTGGTGGTGATGTTCCCGTGATTACCGGTGCTGGTATTGAGAGTGGTGATGATGTTAGGAGGGCTATTGAGCTTGGGACGGTGGGTGTGTTGGTCGCCAGTGCAATAGTTAGGGCTAAGGATTGGAGAGCTAAGATCATGGAGATTGCGAAGGCGCTTTTATAAGATTTTTAATTGAAAATAAACTACTTTTTAACTTATTTCTTAAGCTCACGCTTTATTATCTGCCTAAGCACATACTGAAGTATGCCACCGTTTAGGAAGTACTGCACCTCCATTGGTGTATCGAGCCTAACAAGTAACTTAGTCCTGACCTCCCCACCGTCCGGCTTGTGTACTACGAGATCAACAACCTGCCTAGGCCTTAATCCCTGTGATAGACCGATAATGTCGAAGGTCTCGTCTCCCGTAATGCCGAGCTTATCCACACCCTCACCCTCCATGAATTGGAGCGGTAGTATCCCCATCTCAACCAGGTTACTCCTATGAATCCTCTCAAAGCTCTTTGCAATCACCGCCTTTATGCCCAGCAATTTCGGTCCCTTTGCCGCCCAATCCCTCGAGCTACCGGCACCATATGTTTGGCCAGCCAGTATGATTAAGGGCTTGCCCTCCTCCCTATACTTCATTGCTGCATCGAACACCGTCATTACCTGCCCATCGGGCCAGTGTATCGTGTAACCGCCCTCAAGGACCTTACCACCCATCCTATTCCTAACACCCTTATTCCAGAAGGCTCCCCTAACCATAACCTCCCAATTACCCCTCCTGGTGCCGAACGTGTTGAACTCCTCAGGCTTTACACCGAGCGATAATAGGTACTTACCGGCGGGCGAATCAACTGGGATTGAGCCGGCAGGTGATATGTGATCTGTTGTTATGTTATCACCAAGCACAAGTAAAGCCCTAGCGCCGATTATGTCCTTAACCTCAACAAGCCTGTCAGGGTCAAAGTCATCAAAGAATGGTGGTCTCTTTATGTACGTATTATTTGGATTCCACTGATATAGATCACCACCTGGTGCCTTAAGCTGGTTCCACTCATCAGGCACTAGGTCGCCGATCCTTGTGTACTTCTCAACAAATTCATCAGGTGTTACATACTTCTCAACATACTTTCTGACCTCCTCATCGCTGGGCCATAGATCCTTTAGGTAAACCGGTTTCCCATCGTTGGTGTATGCTACGGGTTCCCTTGTGAGGTCCTTATTTACCGTACCTGCCAGGGCGTATACCACAACCATAGGTGGCGATGCTAGGTAATTAGCCCTAACGTCCGGGTGCACTCTATTCTCGAAGTTCCTATTGCCTGAGAGAACGGCTGCAGCAATCACATCATTTTCCCTAATGGCCTTAATAACAGGCTCGGGTAGAGGTCCCGTGTTTCCTATACACACCATACAACCAAAGCCCGTTATGTAGAAGCCTATCTTCTCAAGATACTGCAGCAAACCGGACCTCCTTAGGTACTCCTCAACAACCCTCGAACCGGGGGCTAACACGGTCTTTACATAGGGTGGTGGTGCTATGCCAAGCTCAACAGCCCTCTTGGCTATCAGACCTGCTGCCATTAGTAGGTATGGGTTGCTTGTGTTTGTGCAGCTTGTTATTGCGGCTATGGCAACGAAGCCATCCTCAAGCTCCGCCTTCTTGCCATCAATCTCTATAATGACCTTCTTTCTACCGGTTATGTTCCTCCTCTTATTTCTATCCTCAATAATAGGTTCAATACTCTTCGGAACCTCGCTCAACCCCCTCCTTTGCCACGGCAGTGATGGTCCAGCCAGGTTTGGTTCTATTGCTGATAGGTCGATACCAATCACTTGGCTATACTCAATATCACCCTCCCTTGGTGAACCGAACACGCCCTGCTCCATGTAGTACCTCTCGACAAGGGATATCAACCACTCATCCCTACCAGTCAACCTCAGGTAAGCCAGGGTCTGCTCATCAACTGGGAACAAGCCGGTCGTTGCGCCATACTCAGGCGCCATGTTGGCTATCGTTGCCCTATCAGGCACAGGTAATTCCTTAACACCCTCACCGAAGAACTCAACAAACTTATCAACAACATTGTACTTCCTCAAGGTCTCCGTTATGTAGAGGACTATGTCCGTCGCTGTAACACCAGGTCTTGGTTTACCATAGAGATTAACACCAACAACCTGTGGCGGTAGCACCGCGATTGGTTGGCCGAGCAGTGCAGCCTCAGCCTCAACACCACCAACACCCCAACCAACAACGCCGAGGCCATTAATCATAGTTGTGTGTGAGTCCATGCCGACTACGGTGTCGAAGTAGGCAAGCTTCTCACTCGGGCCTAGATCCTCTGTCATCACAACCCTGGCTATGTGCTCGAGGTGTACCTGGTGGATAATGCCGGTGCCTGGCGGGAAGACCCTGAAGTTCTTAAAGGCGTTCTGAGCCCACTTGAGAAACTCGTACCTCTCCGCGTTCCTCTGAACCTCAAGCTTGATGTTTAGTCTCAACGCATCAGGCCTACCCCAGTAATCAGCCTGTACGCTGTGGTCTATGATTAGGTCAGTTGGGACTTGCGGGTTTATCACCTTGGGGTCAATACCGTACTTACTCACGATCTCCCTCATAACAGCTAAATCCACGAGTGCAGGCACACCTGTGTAGTCCTGCATCAAGACCCTGGCAACCTTGATAGGCACCTCCTTGGTACCTGGGTTCCTTGGGTTCCAATGTAGCAAGTTCTCGATATCTTCCTCGGTTATGGCTTGACCATCGAAGTTTCTGAGCAGATTCTCTATAAACACCTTAATCGTGTACGGAAACCTCACAATATCAAAACCAGCCCTCTCAAGGGCTCTTAATGAGTAGTAACGCACCCTAACGCCGCCAACCTCCATCGTACTGAGTGTGTTCCATAGATTGGGTAGGGTATTAGGCACGGGTTTTATGATTGTCAATGGTTTTTAATTATTTTGCTTATGCAAATTCTGCGTTACTTGGCGAATTGGTTGTAGCCGGACGCGTTGGCATTATAGTACGTTAAGTCCCAGGTTAGTGGTGCACTTAATTCGAAGGGTATCATATAGCTTGCGGGTAGGGTGGCTGTTGTTCCGTTTAGGAACGTAACCTCAATATCGAACATTGTGCCATTGAATATGTAATCAGTTATTGGGTATTTCGTGTATGCGTATTGAAACTCCAGCTGTGTGTACGTGCCGTAAAATGGCGTTCCACTATACGGTATCTCATGTATCCATAACTCGCTTGTGTTGTAATCATAAATCTCAAAGACTATCTCCTTAGCACTCATGTTGTAGTAAATCATCAACTTAAGTAACGTATTGTTAGGCGTTGGCACACCAGGCAGTACTGCCGGGTTCATTGTGGTTTCGTTGAAGTAGTAATGGGCTATGCAGTTCTTACCTGGCACGTACCAGGGAGCAATTGTGCCATTCGGGTCCAGGTCAACACCTATCTGGAAGAATCCAACACAGGTCGACCTAGTTGTTCCGTAGTAGTTCATGGCGTTTATTTGGAAGCTCAGTATACCAACCTGTGGTGTATTCCAATACCTAAGTAATACGAGAGCCGTTAGGTTGTAAAATGGTGGTAATAATGTCGTTATTAATCCAGAACCCTGTCCGTAACCCTCCATGTTATTATACTTCTGTAGATATATGGGTATCTCGAGACTCGTGACTATTATGTCTGTGTAGTACACCGTACCATTCTCGGTTATTATTGCTGCGGTGTAATAATTACCGGCGTCAGGAACCCCCACTTCAAAGGGTGGTTGGTCTGTTCCATCAACAAACACCTGCATCACCCAACCCGCGGTCTTATTGTATGGCGTGCTCGCGTTATACACGTTAACCATTATGAAGACCCAGCCAGGTGGGTAGAGGGCGTTGGATAGGCTCGATAATGAAACGACAGGCTTTAAGTCAGTTAGGTTTGGGCCAGCCCATACATAACCGTTGGCCACACCGACGATTGCCACGGGTTGGTAATTCGCATTAACCAAGCCAAAGAATCCACTACCACCAGAACCATAGTAGATAGCTACCTGGAAGGATAGGAATTGATCACCCCTAACGATTAGGTTTGGATTAACAATATCAATTTGCGGGACATTATTTACAGCGGTTGACTTCAGCGATGGTTCGCCCCAGTAGTTCGGTGTGGTTACTATCGATGCCTCACCACTGATTACTTCCCATCCATAGTAGGTCAAGGGTTCATGTGCAAGTTCGAAGTTTGAAACGTAGGCGAAGGCGCCAACCAGGGATGCAGTTGGTGCTAACCTAGGTACTGGTTCATGTACGCGTAAGCCATAATTATTCCGTTGTGTAGGTATTATGTATGGTGATATGATTATTGCGAGTACGAGCACTATCGTTATAATAATTACTGTGGTGCTCAGTCTGTGTCCTATCATTATTTAATATGAGTAATCATGTATATTTTAATTTTACTGTATTATTCGCCTATCATTGATTTTTCTTCAGCAGTAACTTCCTCCTCAGAGTCAACGTGTAATCTCCTGATTTGTACGCCATCTGGGGTTAGCAATGCCATTTTAACTGATGCCCCATCCTCACCGAACCTGGTTAGGTACCTTATGAGGACCTTGTTCGCTATGACTATGCCCACGTGCTGCGTCTTGCCATTTAGGGATACGCTTTGGTGGTAGTGCCAAACCTCCTTCTTCGTTATTATGTTGAATTGCTTAACTATTGAATCCTTATAATCATTGAGCACGAGGTTGTATATACCTAGGACCCTCCATATCCTCTTCGTTGGGTTTATCTCCCCGTAGATAATTACCACGGGTCTCTCCGTCTTCTTATCCTTAACCCTTGATTGGTAGATGGCTGTTATGACGGGTTTTGAGTCGAGCATGAGCAAGTCTTTGATTGATTGCCTATACCTAATCACGGCTGCCATGAATGGCATTAATAATCTAAACCTAAACTCGACACCGTTTGGTATCTTGATACTATCGAAATTACAATTATAGCAGTGAATCCTGACTATGGCGGGTGAGGGTTCCATTATTCTCCTTATGAAATCCCGCCCTTCTTCAATCAATTCCTCATTAATATCCTTCCTCGATTCCTCATTAACACTCATCAATACTTCATCACTACTATAGAATTTATTAAATTTATGGTTCATAATGATAATATTGTTCTATGGAAAATGTGCAGATTCTGCACCTTACAAACAATTTTTAAGTGGCAGGTTGTGTATTTAATATGTATGATGAATGAATTAAGGAGGTACGTAACCCACACCCAATTACTGCTATGGCCTAGGATAGGTATTAAGGTAAGAAATAATGTTGCATATGTAATAATGTTAAATAAATCAAATAGGGATGAAGGTCGGTATCTTAGATGCACGGCAATTAAGGTTTCGAGTAATCCCCTACTATCGTGATGTGGGTATTAATGAGTACACAACAACCTCCTTACCGCCCCTCAAAATCACCTGTCTATTTATTAACCCCCTCCGCATGAGCACGCTTATCGCGTGTCTAACGGTTCTGCTCGGAAGCATAGTCTTCTCGGCAATCTCCCTCTGGGTTAATTGACCCTCATACTCCAGGATCTTCAGTATGAACTTAGCGCTAGGTGGCAGGTCCATGTTAGCCATGAGACTGACTTTCCTCTCGTAACGACCAATCGTGCTCGAAACACCACCAACCCTAACAAGCTTAAGTGGCTTTCCAGCACTAACCCTAACCTCATTACCTACATAGGACCTAACACTACCATCTATGATAACCTCAACCCTAGACCTAGACACTATATCCCTAACACGCACCACAGCGTCCTCAGGTACCACAACAGGCACGCGCGCCAGGTTAGTACTATTGACAGGGACGACCTCAAAAACCCTAGCCCTTGAATGAAGCAGAGGTCCGCCAACGGACATGGCGTATGCCGTGGAACCCGTTGGTGTAGCCACTATTAAACCGTCAGCGACATCGTGCCATAGGTACTCATCATTTATGTAAAGGCTGTACTCAAGTGTTATTGCACTCCTCATTGGGAATATTGCAACCTCATTAATAGCATCAGGCAATCTCTTGCCTTTAATGTTTACGGCTAGTCTCAGTATATTCTCAATATCGTAATCCCCATTAACCACCGCCGAAATAGCCCTATTTAAATTCGGCAAGTCAACAGAGTTCAGGAAGCCAAGATCAAAGCCTATTGTTAGGATTGGGCCGTCCCAGGAGTTCAGCTTATGGAGGTTCATTATTATGAACTTATCCGTACCAGCAATACCAATAACATCATAACCACTCAACTCATTACCCAATTCTGTAACCACATCGAACAATGATGAATAATCACCAAGGTAACTCCTAACCTCATTAATCATGCTAGGCATCGATACTATCAACCCCCTCATAACCCACAACTGAACTGAAGTTACCGTATATTAACTTTTTGAATAATTACTTATTAATAACCGGGTCATTCCTGTATAAAGCCGTGACATTCCAATCACTAATAATTGGTGTTGCAGGATTAATAGCAATCGCCGTAGGGTGGGTACTAGCTTTGGGCGATGTACCACCGCTAAGACTAACAATACCATACCTAATAGGTAGCGCCTTACTAACAATATACTCATTAATTAACTGGAACTTAGTGTTCCTAATACTCAACGGTGCAGCCACAGCATTATCAGCCATGAACCTAGTAAGGAGGGTTCGGAAGCTCAATACTAACGCTAAAGATCATGGAAAGGGCAACAAGTTCCAGGATTAAATCACCCCTCGCCACATAGATATCGCGGCTAAACTCCAACAACCAACCAAGGTTAGCATCAATCACTAATGTACCCCTCGCACTACCTCTACCCAGGGTTACGCGATACGTAGTTCCCTGTCCCGGGGCAACTATTGAGTAAACACCGCCAACCTCTACCCTAACATTACCAGCGGTTATTTCAGAAAACCCAAGGTAATCATTTACGAAAGCCCTGACAAAGCCTAGCATTGACAATGAATCTTCGAATGTCTTTGCACCATTAATCGTGCTTAATAACGTGGTTAATGATTTCAAGATACCCCTTACATTATGTCTATCAATTGTTATTGATCCTCTACGTGGTATCAGTGCCAGTACTATGGAGCCCCTAGCGTGGCAGTCTCCATGGGCGTCAATAATTATGGCGCGTTGTTGCGATGCGCAATCGTCAATTTTGACCATGCTGTAACCTAATTCATTGATTATATCCATTAACCACTGGGGTGCATTACCATGTACATAGATCAATCGTTATCACCGCATATACTAAAAATCAATGCATCCCAATTAGCTGGGTGCTCCTAAGAATCCCTTCTCCATATCCTCAATATCCCTCATTATCTCGCTTACGGTTTCCTTAATAACATCAAGTGGAGGCTTACCCTTAGTCTTTATCCTAAACCTAACATTCTGCGTGAGTGGGTGGTCCACATCGTACATTGCATACTCAACATCAGGCCTCTTGAGTAAATACTCTACCAAGGGTGCGAATAATGTGTAGGTTTCACCTTGGACCACAGCCTCTAGATAGTTATCCTCAACCTTAACAACACTTATTTTAATCACAAAATCACACGGTACAACTTCTGGAAATAAAAACTTTAGCCCTAAATTTTATTAGTATCATAAAAATAGGTCCTTTAAGTGATGAGAACCCCCGTAGCGGATAATGAAGAGTTCACGTACCGGCTGAGCGATTTGTTCCTTTTAATTCTCAGTCGTTGGCGAATTAATCACCGTTCATGAAAGGGTGCGTTCATCACCCTCTGCAAAAACTACTCACCGGTTGGTGGGCCTCCACGTAATCTGCCCCTCCTTTTCGTATCCCTCATCCTATTTATCTCCCTATCGATCCTCTTAAGTAGGGTTTCGAACGCGTACCTAACTGCATTAACCGGATCCCAATCAACCTCATTTACCGTGTACGTGTTTACATTATCCTTAAGCATCACGTGAACCGAGTACTTACTCCTCTTCTCCTCACCACCTTTCTCATACTTCTTAATGTTTATCTTTAGGTCTATCACATTCACCATCCTATTTATCTTAGCGACGTAATTACTAACAACCTTCTCAATCAAAGCCTTAGTATCCTCATCAACATCAACAAGCCTAGCCTCTATGGGCACCTCCTCATACGGCCTAAGCACAGCCTTAATAACGTCATAACCAGAGATAACACCAACCACCGAATCCCCGGAAATAACCGGTAACCCGGAAACCCCATTCTCAAGCATCACGCGGACAGCCTCACTCAATTCATTATTACCTTCTATGGTTATGGCGGGGGTTGTGGCTATAGCCTTAACGGGCGCCGCTAATATGTCATCCTCAGTACCCACCACATCACCACGCCTACTACGCCTTGGTATTGATGCGTAGTACAGCCTCTCGACTATATCACGCATACTGACTATACCATACAGCTTACCCGAGTCTAGGACAGGTAGTCGTGTTATCCCATGCCTAATCATGAGCCACTTAGCCCTAGCCACAGCCTCATTACCATCGATGGTTATTGCCGGTTTAGACATCACCGAGGAGACAGAGACCCTAGGCAACCTTTGATTCCTCAATAGGTAATCAAGCATTTTTTCCCGAGTTAGGATACCGACCAGGTTCATGTTCGAGTCAACAACGGGCAATGCCCTAGCCCTCAACGTTAATACCTTACCCATTGCCTTAACGAAATCCGCGTCCTGGTTTATGGAATAGGGTGGTGACATGACACTGGAGACCTTGGACTTAAGACTAACCCTACGCTCAAGCAACTCCCTATAACTTAACACACCCACTAACTTCCCATTATCATTAATCACAGGTACGATCCAAGCCTTGAAATCCCTCATGTCGGAGATAACCTTTGAAATTACATCCTTGGGCTTCGCGATAATGATCACGTTATCCATCAATTCACCAACAGTGGGTAGACTCATCAATGTGTAACTATGAAGCCCTTTTAATAATTTAATGGGTATAGTTTTATAAGCCGTTGTTGCAATGGGCGACGCGTGGAATGCCAGGAAGCCGTAAATAATGTAATACCGGTCATACACAATCCAGCCAGTGTACAGAAATTACTCGATGCAATAAAGGTATCACTCGGCTTTGGGGTGAGGACTATAGTCGTCACCAAGGCCGTAGGTTCAGCGGCACAGCAGGGCATTCCAGAGGCCTTTAGGTTGGTGATGAGGGTTGGGGCATCATTAATAGTGCTTCCCGACATTAGGGATGCTGTGGAGTTACTAAAGCCCGATCATATATACTTCCTAAGCACCAAGGGCGAAATAATGGGTGATCTCAATGGTAGGGTGTTACTTATTGTTCAAGCCTCGGATCAGCAATTTATGCCGAGTGAATTGAATTTAGGTAGGCAGGTTAGGGTTTTGGGTAGGGACGTGGGTAGTACCGCATTGTTAACGCTGGCCTTAAATAAAATCCTTGGTTCATGTATTGAATGAGCGCTAAATGGGTTACTACTTAAAAATACGCCATCTCAAGTAGCCTTGGTCGTAATGTCGGCATTCACAGATGCATTAGCCATAATGATCGTGCTCCTGGTAATAGCCCTAATCACAGACGCGGCAATAATATATGTAACCCGTAGACTAGCCGCGAAAAACCCAAACGTGGTTAAGCTGCAGAGGTACGAGGCCGGCAACCCACCAGTTGGTGAGGCTAGGTACGTATTCCCAATACAGTACGTTGGCTTCCTGCTGGTGTTCCTGGGCATGGAGCCTGTCATAGTCATTTTGCTGATTTTATCATCAGCTGCGGTGGTTGGTATGCCCATAGTGATCATGATACTTGTGATTTTATTAATAGCATTACCGAGCGTTTATGTAGGTTATAAATACGCACTGAAGATGGCTTATCCCAAAGAATTTTTAAGAAGAGCAGGTAGGTGAACCTGAATGTCAATTGATAAGATAGTAGAGCCATACAAGAAGTGGGGCACGAAATACTCACTCTGGCCAATACACCTGGTCACAGCCTGCTGCGGAGTTGAGATGGCACACACCTGGAACCCTGCCTACGACGCCGAGAGGCTCGGCTCACTTCCCTGGCATGCACCGAGACAGACAAACCTAATCCTGGTGGAGGGTACCATAACCTTCAAGATGGCGAGGGTTTTGAGGTTCATTTGGGAGCAGATGAGTGATCCCAAGTACGTAATTGCCATGGGTTCCTGCGCCGCCGAGGGAGGCATATTCTGGAATAGCTACCATGCAGTTCCCGTTAGTAAGATCGTACCAGTGGACGCCTACGCAATTGGGTGCCCACCAACGCCCGAGTCCGTGATCCAGATGATAAGGATCGTACAGAGGAAGATAGAGAGTGGCGAGGCCAGGGCTAACGTTAAGCCGAGGACGATAGACCTAACCAAGGTGCTCACCCCATCACCAACAAAGCAACCAGCGCCAAACCCACCACATAGGATTACGCCAAACCCGCATATACCGGTATGTACCGAGAAGAAGGTTGATTGGGCCTTCGGTTATGATTACGTTAATAATCAATTAATGCCCGCACTGAAGGAATCGGCAAAGAGGATTGTGGTAACGGACATCAATAGAGTGTGCATTGAAGTAACACCAGATAAGATAAGGGATGCTGCCCAAGCATTGTATAAACTGGGTTTTGATCACGTTAAGTCGGTGAATGTAATCGACGTGCCGCACGAGAATAAGTTCTATGTTGAGTACTGGGTATCCAGCTACAGTAGGAAGGAATTAATGCCGGTGCTCGTTGCATTAACGACCGAGATACCCAGGGACAACCCGAGGGTGCCCAGCCTAATTGATGTATGGACCAGTGCGGATTACATGGAGAGGGAGATGTATGACTTCTTCGGTGTTTGGTTTGAGGGTAATCCATGGATGGGTAGAAACTTCCTCCTAGACCCAGACACACCGGTTAAGTTCCCGTTGAGGAAGGACGTACCAATAGTGAGGGAGTTCTACCTAGTCGATAGGGAGTTCCCAGGTGTTGCAATACCAACGGCTCCAGCCAAACCAGCTGCGCCAGCGAAGCCGCAAGCGCCACAGCAGAAACCAGCACAGGTTCAACAGCCCCAGTCAAAGCCAGCGCAGGCCGATGCAGCAAAGCAGGAATCCGGTTCGGGGTGATTGGCGTGGGTAGCAAGGAGAGGTATGTGGAATTGTCGATGGGGATGGAGGTACCTGAGGAGTTCGTTAAGAACTTCGTGCCAATACCTAAGGAGTACGTGGAGGAGGCGTACAGGAGTGATGAATACCTGGTATTCATAGGACCGCAGCACCCAGGTAGTGGTCACATGAGGATAATACTCAGGCTCAAGGGTGACTACATAGTGGATGCAATACCGGACCCGGGCTACGTCCATAGGGGTGTCGAGAAGCTAGCAGAGACGAGGCTCTACATACACATACTGCCACTCATAGAGAGACCCACAATACAGGACTCGGCAAACTTTGACCTGGGATATTCGAGGGCGGTGGAGAAGCTCGCAGACCTCGATGTACCAAAGAGGGCACAGTACATCAGGGTAATACTCGCGGAGCTAAGTAGGATCGCAACCCACCTATACGATACGGGCATACTCTCCGTATTCATTGGTCACTCCACAGGCTACATGTGGGCCTTTGGGCTCAGGGATGTGATTAACGAAGCCTTCATTAGAATAACAGGCACAAGAACAACGCTCAGTTACACAGTACCAGGCGGTGTCAGGTGGGATGTTAAGCCGGAGGTTTTGGATTTCGTTTATGAATTAACGAACTACCTCGAGAGGAAGATGAAGGATATGGAGTCAATATTCGTCAAAAACCCAGTAACCATACACAGGCTCAGGGAGGTCGGTGTACTATCGAAGGATGAAGCCATCAAGTACGGGTTGGTGGGTCCATTCCTAAGGGCATCTGGTGTGGAGTACGATGTTAGGAAGGTGGAGCCTTACGAGGTGTATAGCGAGTTTGATTGGGATATACCCGTGGCCGATGAGGGCGACTCCTACTCAAGGTTCCTGGTCAGGGTTGAGGAGATTAGGCAGAGCATTAAGATAATTAGGCAGGCGGTTAAGAACATACCAGACACACCAATACTCAGTGAGAAGATACTATCCAGGATACCACCGAAGGATAGACCGCAGGCGGCCAGGGACATAAGGACATTCCTAACAAAGACCCACACAGGACTAACGCCAGGTGCCGGTGAGGTAACCACACTAACTGAAGCCTCAAGGGGATTACTGCTCTTCACGTTGGTATCGGATGGGCATAGTAACGTACCATATAGGTTGAGGATGGTGACACCATCATGGCTATTACTTAGGGGCTTCATGGAGTCACTGAAGGGTTATAGGCTAGCTGACGTACCAGCCATCTACGGCTCCTTCGGCTACTTCCCACCCGAAGCCGATCGTTAAGTGGACAATACACTGCAAAATGAACCTGCTCATTTTTACTAACCTTATAATGCATGGCTATACAAGGTTTTTAGTTATTAACGAGCTTATACCATTTTGTGGAGAGTATAACGTTGCCGGAGGCGTTGGTGAGAAGTATAAGGGAAAGAGGATTGGATGTTGAGGACTTAGTAATTAACCTGCTAATAAAATCTCTAAACCTAGACCCTAAAATTGCCGTAGAAGCCCACGTGGAGCTTGCTTTGAAGTATCTTGAGGAAGGTAGGGGGCTTGCGGATAAGGACACAGTCCAGGCTAGCGAGAAGCTTTATAAAGTTGCTGAGGAGGTCGTTAAGGCCTTGGCGATACATTATGGGTTTGATGACATCCTGAACAGGGTTAATGAGAGGGGTAGGTGGACAGTAACCGAACTAGAGAAGGCAGTACTCAGGATAAGTAAGCACTTTGGGGATTGGGTTAGGGCGGTATGGGATGAAGCGAATTACTTACACGTGTGGGGATTCCACGAAGCAAAACTAGACAGTGAGGACGTAATGGCACGACTACCAGACATAGAGAGGATGGTTAGGGAGGCTGAGAAGGTTCTTTTGGGTAGTAATTAATTCCTCCTGTGATCGCTAATAAGTACTGTCTTATAATGGGCGGGCACTAATCATTAGGACTTTATATACTGGCCTGCAGTTAGTAATTATGGTGTTACCCAGCGATTATAATCCCGAGGATATCGAGTTTTGGCTAGAGCCACCACTAATGCTCTCGATACAGTCGGATGTGAGGAGGATGATTGAGGAGGGGGTTAGTGAGCATGTCATGGCTTTGGTTAAGGAGTTGAGGCATGCGCTTGAGACTAGGGGCTTCGTAAGAAGGATATCGGGTGCGTCGAAGCCTCTTAATGCCTATGCCATAGACTCGAGCTACCCAACACCGCCCCTAGAGCTTGTTGGTGGGGTTCTCACGGTTCTTTCCTACGGTTATGTGGGTTATCTAAACGGTTCATATGATAAGTACGTTACTGGTGAGGTGGTTTTTGAGGATGTTGGCGAGTTTGAGCGAGTGATAACTAGGAGGGCGCAGGTCAGGGAGAGGGAGTTGGCAATAAGGCTCCTTAG
>OFEH01000266.1_pt1 | contig 20353 bp, 17 predicted proteins | sample 1521031 | NCBI WGS metagenome assembly OFEH01 (sample SAMN05518350, study PRJEB24110) | hypersaline lake metagenome | isolation source: Grendel Spring, Yellowstone National Park, Wyoming, USA | place: USA:Grendel Spring, Yellowstone National Park, Wyoming, USA | collected 2011-11-16
GCTTAAACTAAATTCAATATTGAGTTCTACAAATGAAAGCCTCGCCTTTTAGGGCGGGGATGGATAGAAAAGCTTATAAGAGCTATTTCCTTATTAGTTAGTAGAAATAGGTAGTGGTAAAACTTAAATGTCCTAGGAAGCACCACGTTCCTCAGGTAGGCCCTGCTCACGCTCGAGAACGCGTCGCTCTCCATCACGGCGAACCTCTCAACGTGCCCGCCCACCATTTCCCACAACTCCCTGTGACTGGAGACCTCGTGCCTGTAGACCTTCCAGACGTAGGTGGGGCAGTCCCTGAGGCCCGACCAGTCGATCGAGGCGTAATGCCACGGGAAGGCCACGTCGTTGAAGAGGTGGATGGTGTAAACGAAGGGGACGTATATCTTCCTGTCCTCGAACAACTGCTTCGCCCTTATCCCGGCTATGGCGGTGTGCCAGTCGTTGGAGTGGATAACGCTGGGGACCTCGTTGTTTGCCAGGACGTAAGGAACGAGGGCCTCCATAGCCCTTGCAAAGAGCGAGGCCTTCTCCGGGAGCTTGGAGTAAACGCTAGGGTCGTCCAGTATCGAGCCGGTAGCCGAGTCCAGCCCCTTCACGAGGATCAGTTCAACACCGTTGAGCTCTCCCCTCTCGAACCCTATCCTATAGTGATAGCGGTTCCCGTCGAGACCTATCCTGTCCCCCTCCGCCACGATGCTCATGGCCCTTAAGTTAACGCTCCTAGCGAACCCCTCGTCGAAGTGCCTCCCGTGGCTTGGCACGATCACTGTGACCTTCACCCCGAGCTCGAGCAGACCCTCGGCGAACCTCCTAACGGCGTTCCCCAAACCTCCCAAAGAGGCCACTCCGGCGTACTCGAAGGTCAGCAGCCACGCCCTCTCCACGTCCTCGGGGGCTAAGCAACCGGTGAACCTCTGCAGCGGCATTAGCCTCTCTTAACCTTAGGCTCCGTTGAATTAAATCGGTTCGTCCGATGGGGTCGCTCTTACGGCCTTCGAGGCGCCCGTCAGTAAGTCCTACCGTTTATTACTTCCGGTTCAGTAAATCCATTCTTTGATAGTAGCTAATGGAGGTCTACGTCGGCACTTCTGGCCGGGCCTACCCGTGGAACGAGGGAGGCAACCTGAAGTGGTACGTGGAGAACACGGGTTTCAACGCGGTAGAGCTTAACGCAAGCTTCTACAGGTTCCCCTTCAGGAACCATGTGAGGGCCTGGAGCAAGTACAGGATTAAGTGGGCGGTGAAGGTCCACAGGCTAATAACGCACGTGAAGAGGCTCAAGGACCTGGAATCTTGGAAGAAGTTCGAGGAGCTCATGAGCCCCCTCGACCCTGTCTTTTACCTCTTCCAGTTGACCCCCCAACTTCAAGTACAACGAGGAGAACTTACGGAGGGTCAAGGCCTTCGAGGAGGCCGTGGGGGAGAGGATGGCGGTTGAGTTCAGGGACCCGGAGTGGTACAGGAAGGACTTAGGTCTCGAGAAGGCTACTGTGGTGTCTATCGACTCCCCCATGGGCACCTTCCTGGTGAACAACAGCGGCACCGTCTACCTGAGGATGCACGGGAGGACGGAGTGGTACTGGTACGATTACAGCGAGGAGGAGCTGAGGGACTTAGCTGTTAGGGTTCTTACTTTAAAGCCCTCCAGGCTGTTCGTCTTCTTTAACAACGACCTCTGGATGCTGGAGAACGGGAGGCAAATGATGGCCCTGCTTAAGGAGCTCACGGGCTAGGGCTTAACGATAACCCCGATCGCCTCAGCTCGTGGAAAGTCCTAGATTCACAGTTTTAATAAGAAGTCCCGGCGATTGATTTCGAGGTACGCATGACGGATCTCGTGACGTTTTTTCTAGAAATTGTAGTGATGAGCGCGCTCTCAGGAATATTGGGTGCCCTGACGGGCCTGGGAGGGGCCACCTTCCTGGTGCCCCTGTACACGCTTTACCTGGGAGTGCCAATAGCTTACGCGTCCGGGGCGAGCCTCATCTCGACCATATCTACCTCCAGCGGCGCGGCGAGCGCCTATGTCAGGGACAGGATAACGAACGTGAGGATCGGAATGAGCCTCGAGGTAGCCACTACGGCTGGATCGATATAAGGGGCCCTCACCGTAGCTTACGTCTACTCTCACGGCCTGGAGTACGTGATATACCTCGTCTTCGGAGCGGTGCTTCTTTCTCAAGTCTACGTCCAGCTAGCGAGGTCAAGGTTCGAGCTCCCTAAGCCGGTTAAGCCCGATTGGACGACGAGGGTTTTCCAGCTCTACGGTAAGTACTACGACCATGCGTTGAGGCAGGAGGTTGAGTACGTGGGCGTGAGGTGGTGGCTGGGCGAAACGATCATGTTCGCGGCCGGCTTCATCTCCGGCCTCCTCGGCATAGGCTCGGGGGCCATGAAGGTCCTGGCCATGGACTGGGCCATGAACCTCCCCATGAAGGTGAGCACGACCACCAGTAACTTCATGATCGGGGTGACGGCGGCCTCAGGGAGCTCCATTTACTGGATTTTCGGCTACATACAACCATTCCTGGCGGCGGGGACGGCCTTAGGTGTTCTCATAGGCGCCTACGTGGGCTCCAAGATCTTAGTGAGGGCGAGCAACAGGAGGATAAGGACGGTCTTCACCGCGGTCCTCGTGTTCTTGGGGATCCAGATGATCCTGAGGGGGTTGGGGTATGGATATTAACGACGCCATAGGCCTCGCCTTAAGGGTAGGCGTGTTGTTGAGCGCCGCCATAATACTGATCGGCGTCGTCCTCGTCTTCACCCACCAGGGCTCCAACGGCTTCTCCCTGAGCCAAATAGCCACTCCGAACTCCAGGGTGAACAGCTCTATCTTCCAGCCGTCCGAGGTGATAGAAGGTTTATCAAAACTAAACGGCCTCGATTACGTCTACTTGGGCCTGATGGTGCTGATCGCGACCCCGATAATCAGGGTGGTCCTGGGCATAGTGCAGTTCGTCAAAGAGAGGAACAAGCTCTACACGATAATCACCGTCATAGTCCTCTTCAACCTCATGTTCGCCATCTTCATCCTTCCCGTAATCTTAAGTAAAAGTCCCTAAGCCCCCTCGTTTTTCGTTACTAACACCCCAAGGTTGACGAAGCTTCATCTTAAGGATAAGGAGAAAGGGCTTAATCCCTTTAGACCTAATGCCCATTAAGGGCGGGAAGACCGAGGGGTGAGGAACAGGCTAGGGGGCGACCGGTGAGCCTCACCTTTCCCCAGCTATTACCCTCCTGACGTTCCTCTCGTAGGGCGGGTAGATAACTCCCTTCTCCGTGATTATCGCGGTCACGTACTTCGGCGGGGTCACGTCGAAGACGGGGTTGTAGACCCTGACGTTCTGGGGGACTATGGGAACCCCCCTGACCGTCCTCACCTCATCGGGGCTCCTCTCCTCTATAATTATGTCCTCGACCCTGCTCCTGAGGTCGAAGGTTGATGAAGGAGCTAACGCGTAGAACGGGATCCCCAGCTCCTTAGCTATAACCGCCTCCTTGAACGTCCCTATCTTGTTGAACACGTGCCCATCCGCCAGGATCCTGTCCGCGCCGACCATGACGCTGTCTACCCTCCCCTGATACATCACCAGCCCGACAGCGGTGTCCGTGATGAGGGTCACCGGCACCTCTTCCTCCATGAGTTCGTAAACCGTGAGCCTCGCTCCCGGAGCCAGGGCCTCGTCTCAGGGGCGTAGACCTGAACGTCGTAACCCAACAGCTTGGCCAACTTCACGGGAGCCAGAGCGGTGCCTAAGCCCGTGCCGGTCGCCAACCCGCCCGCGTTACACTGCGTCAATACGGAGTCGCCGCTGTCTATCTTCTCCAGCCCGTAGAGGCCCATCCTTATTTCTGCCTCAAGCTCCTCATCGTAGATCCTGTTGGCCTCAGCCTCCAGTTCTTCCACGAGCTCGCCCACGTTCCTCACCCTCCCGGACTCGACCAGCTCCTTCGCCCTGTTCAACATCCTGCTAGTCGCCCAGCTCAGGTTCACAGCCGTTGGCCTGGCCTTGTCCAGGACCTCCTTCGCCCTTGAAAGAGTTCTGATCGCCGAGTCCAAGCTCTCAGGCTTCGAGGAGGTCAGGGCGAGAACCATCCCGTAACCCGCTGATATCCCTATGGCAGGAGCTCCCCTGACCTTCATCAGCCTTATGGACTCCGCTACCTCCTCCGGGCTCCTGTTAGGCTCGAAGACCTTCTCGAACGGGAGCCTCGACTGATCCAAGAGGATCAGGACCTTGTTCTTTGAATCCCACTCAAGGGGCTTGAGCTTGGGCCTAAAGAGGGCCTTTACCTCCTCGACTGTGGGGCTCACGTGTCTTCAAAGGGGTCGCGAGTTATATCCTTTAACGCCCTAACCTCGAATCCATTGCGTGTAAACCAGGGAGCTTATCCAATTCATTTATTCTTTGGAATTCAAGGAAATGGTAAACTTATATGAGATGCCAAACAAAATAAAACGGAGGCGGGGCAGAGAGAATGTTAATCGAAAGCGATACTTTTGGAAACCTAGTACCAGAAATTGATAAGAAAGCGGCTAAGGAGAAAGGTCCAGGGAGGCCGGCTTATTGGGAAATGATTTTCTGGTGGACTAGGAAGCCTTTAATTTCCGCTAGGGTATTCACTGCAGCTGCATTACTTCCGGAAAATTATCCCCTTGATAAGTTTAAGATGATGATTAGATTATCAGAGAACATTCCCCATAAATATCAACCCATAGTAAATAGTGAATTTAAAAACTTCACAGTTTTAGATCCTTTTGCTGGATTTGGTTCAATTCCATTGGAAGCTAAAAGGTTGAAAGTAGGTAAGGTGATCGCTTCCGAATTATTACCTACCGCATACGTGTTTTTAAAGGCTGTCCTTGAGTATCCTAAATATGGAATAAAACTTTTAGATGACTTAAAGAAATACGGCCAAGAGCTAATAAAAAGTATAGAAGATGACGTCAAAGAATTGTACGGAGAGTATTCAGGTTTTGTAGGTACATGGGAGGTAAAGTGTCCACACTGTGGCAATTACACTCCTTTAGTCAATCAGTGGTGGTTATTATCATTAAAAGGAAGTGGAGAGGAGGATGAAGAGAGTGAAGAAGAAGTTAAGTCCGGTAATTTCAAAAGATTAGTTTTCATGAAACCTGAGGTTAACGGCGAACAACTGAGAATAAAGGTAATCGATTTAAATAAGGAACTTAATAGGAAGACTATACGTGCGAAGATGACTAAGGATAGAGTAATAATCGACGGTAAGGAATATAGGGTTCCAGAGGGAAACGTTAATGCGAAAAAGAGTTATGCGAAATGCTTATTCTGTAATACGACTCTTCCCGGTAAGGGTGATAAGTGGTATGTTAAAGAAGCGATAAAGGATTGGAACGAAAGGTATGAGAAATACTTGAATGGAGAAATCGGTTTAGAAGAATTACAAAACGCTAAAGCGAGGCCAGCACTCTTAGTTAAGTTTAAGGGAGAAGGGAAAGACCTAGAGTTTGAGGAGATTAATAAACACGATGTGGAAAAATTCTGGAATTTACTAAGAAAATTAAAAGAAGTCAATGTAGAGAACATACCTATTGAGAATGTTGCTCCTTATGGTACAATAAGAGTTGCAACGTGGGGAATGAATAGATTTTTCAAATTCTTTAATGCCAGGCAGTTAATAATATTTTCCAAAATTATCACTAGACTGAATGAACTTAGAGAAAGGATAAAAGGAGATGAGGAATATAAGGAAGCTATAATAACATATTTAACTATAGCATTCTTAAATCATATCAGACATAATAGTTTCTTAACATTGGTTCACCCTAACAGAACATTTATTGCTTCTGCTTTAACTTTTAGGACATTCCCACTTACATGGAACTGGGTTGAAATATCTCCTTTAGCCAACATAATAGGATCTTTATCTAAGAGTTTAGATCACGTTGTAGAAGGATTAGAATACTTAATACAGACTAATACTGACTCTCAAATTGAGATAATAAATAGCGATGTCAACGAATTAACCTTAAGCGATAAAGTGGACGTTATAGTCACTGATCCGCCCTACGCAGATGATGTCCCCTACCCAGAAGTTGATGACTTCTATTACGTATGGTTAAAGAGAATAATTCCATTTCCCTATAAAACGCTATGGGAAGAATTCGCTCCAAGAGATATAGGAGTTGATGAAAAAAGAAGTGAGGTGTTCGGAGATAATATAGGCTCATACGAACATTTCAGAAATAAATTATCTCAAGCGTTTAATAAACTCACTGAAATTTTAAAGGATAATGGTCTATTAATTACTTACTATAACCACACATCACCCGATGCATGGATATCTTTACTTTATGCGGGCTGGTACGTTTCAAAGTTTAGGATAACTACAACTCATGCAATAACGACAGAAGATGAGACAAGAATAAGGGCACAAACTTCTACTATCTCTTTAGATAAATCAATAGTTATAGTGTGGAGAAAGAGAGCTGAAGGCTCTAAGTTAATTCATGAAATTAGAAAGGAAGCTATTTCAAAAGTTTCAGACTGGGTATCTAATATGTTAAGCAATCAGAAGCTTAAGCTCTCTACAGATACTTACATAGAGGTATTAGGAAAGGTTCTCAGTGTGTTTACCCGATACGAAAAAATCTTAGGCTTAAGAGGGGAAGGAATAGATGCAGTTGAAGATTTAGTTACAAATTACGTTTTCCCTACGACTGCTCAAGCGATAATTGAAGGGTTATCTAAGGGGATAGGAGTGAGGATTTCAGATCCTTATACGGTTTACTATGTTTTAGTAAAGCTTCTGATTCCCCCATCTACGAAAGGTGTGAGGAAGTTAGATAGTAATACCTTAACGTTTTTGAATATCTCATCTGGTAGTTTAGACGTTAAAGATTTACAAAGTAAAGGAGTTGTTAGAGTTGAAGGCAAGGATAACACGATAGCTTTAGTGGAGCCTGAGCAAAATAAAGATATAATTGCTGCATTAGAACAACTTCCAGAAGTGAAGATGGCCCTTCAAGGGAATTATAACTTCTCTAACCCCGTTCAAGTCTTCCATTACCTTGAATACGTTTCGTTAAAATATTCTGATAAGCTTAAGGATGAGATCGAGAAGCTCAGAGAAAGGACTCGTTTTGTAGATGAGGCTTTAGCTATTGCAAAGGTCTTTGCGAGAGTCTTACCAGATAATGATATAGAGAAGGAACCCTCTAAGCGTTTGTCTGGGGATAAAGTAGGCATAGAGAGGTGGTTTAATGGCTGACTTAGTTTACGAGAATAAAGTAAGGGAAGACGTATTTAATCTGAGCTTAGACGACCAGATGGCTCCTGAGCTCAGTGATGTTATAGTTGGGAATGCACCACGAATTTATTTAGACCCTAAAGAGTTCTTCTCTGTTACGTATATAACGGATTCTATGAGGATTTTAGTTAATGAAATAACTAACGCTTTAAGTCAGAATAAGGGAACTACTATAACGATATATTCCTTATTCGGAGGTGGTAAAACACATACTCTACTTTTACTATATCATGCTTTCAATAATCCTAAAATAGCGAAGGAGTTTGGGCTTAATGTTTTAGATGGCGTTAAAGTAATAGGAATAGGGGGTAAGGATGGCAGAACTGCCCCATCACCGGTAAACACCTTAAAGGAGGGTAACGTTGAAATAAAGACCTTATGGGGTTATATTGCAAATAAACTTGGAAAATACGATATAATTAAAAAATTAGATGAGGATATGATGACTCCGCAAAAAGAGGATCTTGAGAAGTTATTTAAAGGGGAAAGGGTTCTTATTCTGGCAGATGAGATAGCTTATTATCTTTTAAGATTAAAGGGCAGATATAAAGAGTATTATAGCCAGTGTTTGCTATTCCTAGAAGCTTTAGCATCGATGGGCGTTAATTTACCAGTAGTGTTAGTAGCTACAATCCCAGCTAAAATTGAGACTTCTCCTAATAAGCAAGATATTATAGACTACATTGAGGCGGGATATGAGCCTGAAGTTATAGAAGCCTTAGCTAAAAGGTTAGAGAGGAGCGGTAAAGCATTTAGAGCGCCTATAGAGACGTCTACGGATTTAGCTGATATATTAATAAAGAGAATATTCAAGGAAGTAAATGAGGTTGTTAAGAGTAATGTAGTAAGCAAATACCAGAAGTTAGCCGATCAGTATAAAGGCTATGTCGATGTTTCCATAATCCAGGAAGTTATGAGAACTTACCCTTTCCATCCACTTTACGTTGAGACTTTAAAGAAGTTATTAGAAGGGAACACGCATCTTCAAGGTACTCGAGAGGGTATAAAGATAACTAGGTATGTAATAAGGGACTTATGGAACTCTAAACCCACAAGAAGTTTAATTTTACCGTCGGACATAAGTATAAAAAATCCTCAGATACATGATTTACTACTGAAAGATTTCAAGAGTTACGGTACTGTTGCAGACTCAATCATTCAGAGGTCTAAGGGATTGGAAATAGTGTTTTTATTAGCAAATTATATATTTATTGCAACATATTATTACCAGTTAGGGTTAGATGCAGGCCAACTCACTTCTGCATTACCTGATGATAAGGAAATAATTAGTTCGGTGCTCGACCCAGTATACCTCAACTCAATAGGTAGGCTCCCATCTGATGTGAAGGAGATTTTAGAGAGTATTAGTAGCAATTCAAAGAATGTTGATATGATTATCCCATATATTATGAATGATAAGGGAAGATATTGGGTTACTTATTTCTTAGATCCTAAAACTATATGTGAAAAAGACGCAAGTAAAGTGCCGCAAGCTGAGGTAGAGGAGAAGTTAAATGATGTTATGCTCGAATTAGCTGAAACTCCGATAGACATTGTACAAAAGAAGGGTAAGAAAACTATCAGCGGTCTTTTACTAAAATCATACAGGGCTGTACTCAGGAATAAGAATGAATTAGTTAACGTTGATGAACCATCATATTACCTTGCAATATTAAGTGAGCCAGTGTGTAAAGAGTGTAAGGATATCAATGAGATATTTAAAGCTTCTGAAGAAGTCGCGAGGAGAATATTGTATTATGTACCTTCTGGAAGGACAGAGGGCTTAAGGAGATATTCTAATACTATAACGTTACTATTTCCATCCATAGGATCTAATAGGGATAAAATGGAAGATTATATGAGGAAGTATATTTCCTGCTCAAAGATGGATGTAACACCTTATTATAAAGATAAAATTTCAAGAGACTATGCAGATAAAATATTACGTGAATATTTAAATAGTTTAGAGAATGCAATATATAATCAAATATTTCAATATTTTGATAAAGTAGCCTATCCCACTGGAAATAACGAGGTTAGAGTAGTAGAATTAAAAAGTGGAGAAAAGACTTTACTTCAACAGGTCGAAAGCACGTTAATTGATGAGGGTAAAATAATTCGTGAAGAGAATTTAGATTTTGATGTATTAAAAGCGTTATTAAGTAATTTAAGGATTGATATAACTAATAAGTCATTTTCTGTTAAGGACTTAAGAGAGATATTTTACACTAATCCTTCTTTACCTTTCGTCACAGATTCGGCGATTTATAACGCTATACGTAACGGCGTGGAGAAGTTAGAAGTAGGCGTTATGACTAGGGGGAAAGTTTATTATAAGAAATACGAAGGTATGGGAGAAATAGTAGTTAATGAGACTTCAGTAATTTTGCCGGCTAAAGACGCTGCAGAAAAAGAGATTGATGAACTGGTATCTCAAGAGAAAATCATAGAGGAAGGTGATAAAGTAATCAAGAGGTATTATGTATTGGAATTATTCGATGGTTCAAGAATACCTCTAAGAGAACTTAAAAAAGATGAGAACTGGTTTGATAAATTTAAGACGGGAGAGATTAAATTCGTTGAGGAAACTTTAGAGGCCGGAATAGAATTGTATGCTGAACCTAAAGAGGTCGAAGGATTGCCAGGTGAAGTAAAGGAAGTTAAAATAGTAGTGAAGAAAATAGGTAATTTCAACTCTAATGTATACTTAAGCAGCAATTACGGAGTATTAGACAAAAGTGAGGGAACCCCAGACTTTCAGACTACTCTGAGGATTACATTAAATCAAGACGGTATAGCTATGGTAAATGCCAGATATGATAATAAGGAGAAGAGAGTTGAAATAGTTACTAGGTTAAGGCAGAACGAGTGTGAGAGGATTGTAGAGCAGGTGAATAAAGATTCAAAGGTTTCTGAGATCGATATAACCAATATTGATGATATAAGGACTGTGATTACTAAGTTAAACTCGTTAATAATTGGTAAAAAGGTCTTAGAGGGAGAAATCAACGTAGAAGATCCTAATAAGAAGATTTTTGTGACTGCTAGGCCTTTAGGGTCTAGTATTCTCGATTTCATTAATTTCTTAAATCCCCTATTAAGCTTAATAGGTTTGAAGCCTAAGGTTTCTGGCTCGCTTAAGATAAAAATTGAGGAAATTAAAGAGATAAATAAAATTGAGGAAATTAACGACTTAATCAGTAAAGGGATTATAAAAGTAAGAGTTAAGGTGTGTTAAGATGGAGTACCTCATAAGAGAAACTAGCCCTAATAGGATTTATTATTACATTATAAGAAACAGTAGTAGCTCACGAGTCTTTAAGGCTGCTGTGAGTTTAAGTGAAATTTATGATATTATTCTCAAGAACGTTAATGTTGAATATAAGAGGTCTAAGAAAACTATAAGGACTGAGAACGAGAGACTGTTTAAAATTATGATAGTTTATGGTGGTGTGAGACAAACCATTAGGAAAGTTTATGCTACGAGGATTAACGAGTTAGGGAAGATAATAACAGGAATGGATGAGTTTAGCTTACAGTTTTGGTATACGGAATTTTTAAGTAGATACTCAATGAGAAATAATATAATAGATACTTTCAGAGTCAGTAAATCTTTTCGTGATCTCTATGAGTGAGTTTATCCTTTACTACCTGGATAAATTAAAGGAATATCATCCTATGTTTAGGTACCCTCTTTTAACTGGAGGGGATTACGAACCTTACATTCATCAAGCTGAAATGTTTTATAGACTTCTCTCAAGGGATCCAGTGAGGTTTCTCATAGCTGATGATGTGGGACTTGGGAAGACGATAGAAGGAATAATGATAATGGATCGATTAATTAAGGATAGGGGGGCTAAAAGGATTCTGTTAATAGTCCCTAAGGTCTTAATCAACCAGTGGATATCTGAGTTAAGGAAATTCGCTAAAGAGTGGCAATTACCAATAATTGACTACAGAAATTATAGGGAAACGCTAAGTGAGAACGGAATCTATGTAGTTAGTGTAGATACTATAAAGAGGAATGAGCACAAGTCTAAGTTCTTATCTGTTAATTGGGATTTGATTGTGGTTGACGAAATACATAAAGTAGGAATAATAGGCGGTAAGGAAAACCAGAGGTACGCAATTTTAGCCTCGTTAGTAAATAGAAACCCGAACTCTCACTTTATCGGCTTATCAGCTACACCTCATAGGGGTAACGACAATGATTACATAAGGAGACTTGCCCTTATAGACCCCTATTTAAAGGATAATAGTGATACGATATTAAGAAGTACTGTTAGGGCTATAACATTAAAGAGGAATAAAGATAACGTTAATAAGGTTTACGAAAAGGAAGAAATATTCCCTAAAGCATACTTCATTCAGTATCTAGTAGAACCTACGGAAGACGAGAAAAAATATTATACTTTGATAAGAGAACTTTCTCTAGCGATACTTAAGGATTATTACGATAGTATAGGCGAGAGGCCTAAAGCTCTTCAGCTTTTAGCGTTTATAATAGGTAGACGTTCATTGTCTAGTCCCTTAGCTGGTTTAATGACTTTTAAACACGTAATAGAGAATAGGGGCACGGAAGTCAATGAAAATGAGGTTATAGATGAAGCTGAGGAATACGCCGAAGAGGAGGAAACTGAGGAAGACTTAGAACCTGATGATATAGCAAATGAATTGGCTGAAATAAACGCTCCATATCTTGAAAGATTTAAAGATTTCATACCGCAGTTGATAGAATATGCTAAAAGGGTTATTGATAATGATAGTAGAGTAAAGGCACTTATAAATTTAGTGGGAACTCATTTAAGTAAAGGGGATAAGGTAATAATATTTACGGAATATAAGGATACTGCGAACTACATTTCAGGAAAGCTTAAGGGCGCTCTTAATTTAACAGATAGGGAAATTAAAGTAGTAACTAGCATCACAATAAATCAAGAGGGGATAGATAGGATTAAGGGATGGTTAGAGGGCAAAGAAAGTAAAGTTCTAATCGCTACAGACGTCGCGTCAGAGGGGTTAAATTTACAGAGTGCTAATGTTATAATACATTACGAAATCCCGTTAAGCATAGTGAGGTTTGAACAAAGGAACGGAAGAGTATGGAGACTTAAGCAGACCAGGCCAGTATACATATATTATATATCATTGAAGATCCCTCTAGAACAAGCCTTATTTGAAAATTATTACAATAAGCTTTTATCAATAACTAAGGGTACTGGGTCTAATGAAAAAGTAGTCGACGCTTTAATATACCAAGGAGTTACGGTGAACAGGATATTCGATCTTAGCGAGGATAAGGAGACTATACCAATATACACATTGTATAATGATCCTAATAATGAAAAAGAAAAAGTTACTCCAATTAAAGTATGGGAAGCAGCATTACAAGGAAATTTAGATAATTTGATGGAGTCTCTGTTGAAGAGGATAAAAATACTAAAAGAAACTATGAGAAAGTTCGCGTTATTTGAAAAGATGCAAGGTGCGGTCATAAACGAGATTGACTCTATTAGACAGCTCTCAGGCTTTGAAAATAGGAAAGAGCTTAATGATGCAATCAAGTTATTCTTAGAACAATATGTTAAAAGTCAAAATGGAACTTTTTCTAACGGAAAGATAGTTATACAGAAATTACCTTTATTAGAAACATACGATGATAACAGAGTAGGCAAAAACATACATTTATTTTACTCCATAGTTTCTAGATTTGCTAAGATACGTAAGAGTTATATAGTTTGTGATAGTTTAGATTACAACATTTATCTTATAGATACAAACGTAGAGACTAAGTCTAATAAGAACTTGCTCCACCTCCCTCTAATAATAAACTCTAAAGGTGATATAATCCGTGAAAGTGACTTCCTTAAGACTATCCTCCCTCAATTATTATATTGCAATGCAATTTATCCAGAGGAGGTGTTAGTAAAAGATAGATCATGGGTTTATAATGCAATAAACTACGTGCAACAAAAACTTTACTACATTGAACAACAGTTTATATCTTATAGACAACGTAGGGGAAAGGATAGTTGGGTACCGAATAGTAGGGAAGACTTTAAGGTTAACCTAACTATAGTATGGGCGATAATAGGGATTAAAGGACATAATGAAGACGTTAAAGAGATTAAAGAGAATGTGATAAGGGCTCTTAGCGAACAAGAATGGAAGATAGGATTAGGAGACAGCATAAGAGCTGAGGGTAAAGGTGAGGTTAGGTATATAAAAATTGTAAGCCCGTTAGATTTACTAAAAGCACAGTATAACGGATGGATTTATACTTACGTTAACGGAGCATTAATAGGTGTTAAACGTGGAATATGAATATGAATACGGGAATACTCGGATCAGAATTAAACAAGGGTATAAAGAAATTGGTGGTAATTTTATCACAATAGAAAATAAGGACAACACACTAGTCTTTGACCAAGGGATAAGATTTTCAAGATTTAAAAAATATTATAACGTTAGCATTCAACCCTCAAGTGCCTCAGAATTAAAGAGACTAGGTATCATACCACCATCTGATAAATTTAACAAGATTTATATATCACACTTACACCTAGATCACTTAGGGATTCTCCACTTATTGAATGTAGGCACGTCGTTATATGTACCAGATAAAGATACGTTTAATCAATTCATAGAACCGTATAAAGAATCTGACAACTGGACTGCATATATATCTCCGCCTATAGGTGTTGACGTAATTGATGTAAAAGATAATCAAGATGGGGTACTGCCATTGCAAGTCGAACATAGTGCTTACCCAGCTTATTCGTTCTACTATAATAACGGGGACGTTAGAATATTATACTCTGGTGACTTAAGACTTTCATCTCCTCTAAAAGTAGCAGATCGTGAGCTACATAACAGAATTCATGAAAGAACTATTCTTGAGGAATACGAAGAGAGGGGATTAGACACCGACGTGTTAATAATAGAGGGAACGAACTTCTCCTCTGCTATCTCTCCTTTACAGCCCCATTATTTTAACGAGCAAGTCAATAATATCTTCGAAAGTCACAGTAACTCAGTCATCACGGTCTCTGTAGATCCCATAGACTTAGAAGAGCTCGCATACCTTCTTCTAGTTACTAAAGAGAAGGGTAAAATTCCAGTGTTCTCTGGACGCAGATTAATAAAAATGGCTAACTTCTGGATATCAAAGTTCAATTTAATAAACAAAGCTTATCAATTTGATGATAAAAGCATAGAGTTTGAAATAATAGATGAAGAGGAGATAATTAGATCCCCGCAGGATTATGTTATATTTACAGTTAAGGGGAACCTAATAGACTTTGGAAGGAGATTAAGCGAAATAATTAAGGGCTCTGTAGTTATATCATTATCTACAGAGAATAGGGCTGAAAGTGGAGAAGATGAAAGTGTTGAGGATAATTGGTATAAGGCTCTTGGCTTTATAACTTATAGGCTGAGAATCTCCGGCCATTATTATCCATATGAGTTAAGGACTATATTAGAATACATTAAACCTAAGAAGGTAATCCCAGTACATACAGATGCCCCATTAACTATGTGTGAATACATAAACAAATTAGGTTATAGTTGTGCAGAGAATCTTCCGTAATATTTAATACTTAAATCAATATCGTTATACCGAGAGTGTTCAATATAGCTCTTATATTTTATGCAAAATAGAGGAAAAGAAGTGAGATTACTAAATGCTTTAATACCTTACTGGAGAGGACCCTCAATTCCACCTAAGATAATTCATAAAATACTTAACTCCCATTATATTGCTAAAGACGTTATAACATGTGCAAGAAATATTTCAATGGAAGTAAGAGTATTTGATGAAATTAAAATAGGTAAGTGGAAACCTTTACGCTGTATACTTCTTTAATTGATTAAATTCACTTTCTGGTCTGGGAAACTTGCTCTTAAGGAAGGGGATAAAAAATGAGGTAGTATATAATCTGGTCTTACCACTATTTATGCTAGCTTTGTTCTCGGTTGTCTTTTATTTAGACACTCTGTATTTTTGACTATGCGTTAACCTCTTGAAACACCTTATGTTGAGGCCTACCCTCAATTATAGTCTTACCGTAATTTACTGTGTTTCTATAAGCCTCGCTTGTTACGAAATTCCTAAATGCGTCTAAGCTCTCTCATTCGCTATAGATCAAATATTCGGAAGGGTCATCAACACTCTTATACAATCTAGCATTTATAAATCCCGGAAAGTTTTGCTTAAGATATTAGAGGACTTTTGAAAAAGTTTCTTCAAACTCCTTCTCATGCCCTTTTTTGACTTTGTAGTAGAAACCTACATTTATCATAAGTAATTGTATAGAGATACTAAAAAATAAAGTTAACTCTTCATTCCTCCTTCTCGACTGGTTTCTTGTAAACCACGTAATGGTACAATGAGAACTCCTCACCGAGTATTAAGAAGAGCTTCAGACTTGATGAACTAATGCCGGGCACTAAGTACTTCATAGAGACAAATTATACTAATTACGTAACTATAATTAACGGTAATTTATACCACGGCAGACTGGTACTAAACTACAGCGGAGTCCTCTTACCTACCTATAACGGCTCTCAAATAACTGTCTTACCTAACGGTACAATAATATTCTGGCACTCATTAAGACCAATGGAATACCTACTCTATAATGACGGAATGTTTTACGGGTATTACTCCAACTCAAGCTGGTATTACCCAGATAGGGTTGCAATAATGTGGTATTTAGGTAGTGGAGTTCCCACAGAGGACGGAATGCATATTGGCGGAAAATACCCCGGGCAAGTGTTTGATGGATTTAACTTTACATGCGCTGGAGGAGCACTAAAACAGTCAGGGGGAGCCGCAAACATATGGATGTGGGTCAGCGGTGCTACGTAGAACAACGCTACTTATGACCCCGCATTTAAGGCAAACTTGTGGGAGAATGAGAGTTTAACTGGCTTACCTTATGTAGACCCGGGTGATAACGGTTTCGTAGTACCACTTTACACTAACAATACCGATATGTATGAAGTTGACACAGCGGGAGTATGGTATACTCCAGTCTCAAATAATACGAATGCGCTCAATGGCTCTCTATACTTCATATGGACTGGGGCTAAGTGGGATAATGGCTCTTGGTGTGTTGAGTTTGCGAGGCCTATGGGAGTACCACAAGGCTACCTACCATGGATGGTAAACATTACAACGGGGAAGACTTATTATGTGGCATTTGCAGTATGGCAAGGCAAGCTAGGAGAGACGTTGTTTGATAAATCTATAACACCAACCTTTGTACAGCTAGAAGTAGTTAATTCCTCGCCTTCAACATTGACCACAACATCATTAGCAGTTCCTAGTTCGTTATCTTCTCCAGCTACAGTGGTTACTATAGTAGGTGTAGTCATAGCTGTAGTTGTATTAATAGTTATATATGCGGTGTATAGGAAATGAGGAAAGAAGCTAAACCTTTTTTTATCCTCTTAGGAATAGGTGCACTCCTCTTATCTTTTTACTAGTTTATTACACCAATATCATACTTACCGATAACAATACCCTTTGAAGACCAACTTTACAGATTGGGTTTCATAGGCTTATATTTATCGACTTTCTTCCTAGGAATAATAGGCTTGATGGACGAGGATAAATTAGTAAGGGTTCTAGGGGGCCTTATTATATTATCACCCCTTATAGCCCTAATTCCGAATTACGCCATTAGTGAGTGGTGGGAAGTTATTGAAATTTTTACAGTAGTAGACGGTTTATTTATAATGGTGAAAAGTGTATTAAAGAGCAGTCGATTTCCTCTAATCCTTACCCTTTTTGTAATAATATTTAATGAAATTGAGGGACTTGACGAGCAAATTTTTCATAATTTCGTTTACACTAGCTTTCTTACGCTACTCTATTTGACAATCATCAGCGGCTTTATATTACTTCTCTACAACTTGAAACTAAAAAGGCTGTTAATATCAATAGGATTGGGCGGTTTAGCAATGGGCATATACTTACCCCTTTTCTTTCTGACCCTACATAACCGTTTTTTAGAGATGATTTTCGCACTGGTGTTCCCAGCTGTCTACGGAATTACGATAAGTAACCCTTATAACACACCATTATTAATTTTGGCCTATTCACTAGTGTTATTCTTGAGTGTAGCACTTGCGGTAAATATCGATTTATACACGGGATTAGGGTTTTACATGATAGAGACAACAACTTTCTTAGGGCTTACAGGTTTCCATTACTACATCTATATGGTATTCCCAATTATGGGGTTTTATTTCATGAACTTGAAGCGAGTAACTTTTGTAAGAAATTCAGAAATGTTCTAAATCATTAAACTTATAAAACCCTACACGACATCTTTTTTAACTGTACTAAAAACTACAACTTAATTGTTATTGAATCTCTTTCCCTGCGTATGAGCATTATATTCATTGATGGTGAGAATAAAATTTTTTCGGTTCAAAAGTTTATTATCTTTAGTACCTAATGAAAAATATGGTAGACCAACCCTTTTACAAAAAGGCTTTAGCGAGGAACTTTATACGTTATGTGATAGAGGAAAACCCAGAAGTTCAATTACTTAAAGGAACAATAAGTAATGAATTAAAGGAGGACATCTGCTCAACGAATGAGGAAGAAATTAAGACGCTTATTGACGAGACTTATGAATTTATAGTCGGAGTTAAACTACTTGAAGAGAAGAAAGAATAGGTAATAGACGTTGTTAAGCAAATATGTTTTTAATACTTATTGAGCTCTTGAGCTATACTTACTGCCTCAAGCTTAGTATCGTGTAAAAACGTTGAAGGATAAATAAAATAAACCCTTGGTAATGTTCTTTGCCGTTGTGTCTACTTTTTCTATGTAGGAGGGTAGTACGGAAGTAGTAATACTACTGAAAACCTCCCTTACAGAATCGCTTAAAACTTGTAAATCCATACTCTCTAATCTAAAGAAAGTCTGCACACCGGCTGGAATTCTGAGGATTGCATAATACGCATACCTTTTCGGTGCTCCATTAATAACTACTGTACTTGTGTCCTCCCTATACACGTAAATGTTAGTATCTATCTCTAACGGGCCGATTAAACATAACTGATGAGAAGAATTACATAACGAATTAGATTTTAAATCTAGAATATGTGTATCATTGAGGTTCATATTTTCGCTGAATAACTCCTTTGAAACCATAGCCAATTTCTTTGAGTTTTCTAGCCTTTTTACTACACCGACGGCTCTTCAGCTTGTTATTAAATCCACCCTGTCCTTAACTAGTTGGCCGTAGGCCCATTTGTGGGTTAACCTACCATAATGGTTTAACCTTGAATAATCTTTAGGCCTAGAGAATACAAAAGACTGGGAGAGCTCCCTAGGTGTTGGGAATAGTGGACCGTCAAGTATTAACAAATCCTCTTTAGAACTCCTAATTATGTTGTTTTCAGCCTCAACCCTCAACTCGTCGGCGACGTCATCCAGGTGGTATAAACTCTCAACCCTACCGTTATCCATCTCAACTTCGTCCAACGCATATTCATAGCCTACTAAATTTCTGAACACGAGATAACCACTCTTTATAGCACCCTCAAGTCTTCTTAATATTTCTAGATAAGAAGCAACACCAATATACCTACCACTTACCTCAAAGGGAAATGTGTAGAACCCTCTTTCCGTTGAGAACGCTGAAGCACCTATAACTACTAGGTCCATGAAAGTACTTTTTAATATCCTACTGGAACTGTCTAGGGAAAGTACTGAGGAGAAATTGCCATTACCATTATTTATAGAGAATAGATCTAACTTATCAACTTTATTACTAAGTATTTTAACAGATGCTTCAACTTCTACACTTTCTTTAGGAACATATTGCACGTAGGGGAGTTGGGATGAAATAACCTTAGAAGTTTCCTCACTCAACTTAAGTAATTCCAGCTGAATATCACTAGTGCTTAACACATAGATAATTAGGTTAAAGAATTTAATATAGATTACGTTACGGTGTGTTACCGTTTGCCCCTACACTTTCATTTCAATCATTTTATGTAAATATTCATAAGAAGAAGTAGGAGGGGAAAAAATTAGCTTAGAACGAGTCTTTAGAAGGAGTCCGTGGCTCTCATCAGATACCTAATTACGAATAATAGCGCCATTATTATTAGCACTACTACGAGGATCTCGAATATAGACCCTATGGTTAGCGCTATCGGTGTGACGAAGTTGTAGCTGGCAAGGATCTTTACCGCAGTAGTATTAAAGACGCCAAGGATGTAAAGGGCGATATTAGTAACGTTTGATATAGTTTTGACACCAGCTAATAAAATTATGATGGCGGTAATTACATATTTAAACTTATCCTTATAGTTCTCCTCGTCGTCGGCCATCTTTATCGGAAGCCTGGGTGCTGGACCGAGGGCAATTCCTTTTAGACCGCTTAGTTTCGCGAACATCGCCTTTATTGACGTTAGTACGTTGAATAGAATTGCTAACGAAATTTGCATTAACGTTGCCGCACTTAGCGGATATGTGGACCTCATTTCGAACTAGGAATTGATGTTAAAGTTAAAAAATACATTCAAACGATAATATACCCGACTTCCTTTCCCCCCTAGCCCTGGAAGGGGTGAGGCTTGTCTTTCGTTTTGCCAGTATGCTCGTCCAACTGACTTCCTCCCCGCCCTGAAGGGCGAGGGCTCTCACCATCGATTCGGGATTACATCTCTCATTTGGTGGGCAGTCGAGTGGCTCAGAGAACCACTCCCATTTGAAAGGGGGACTTTCATCGCTAAACTCTAGTCCCTTGAAGGGAAGGAGAGATACTGGTTACCCTCCCATAGTCCCATTCAGCCCTCAATCGAGCTGGGGAGGAGCGTCTTTAGCGTCACTAAGAGAAATTTTGACGAAGAAGTATTTGAATATAATGGGGCTATCCATCCCCGCCTCAGAGAGGCGAGGCTTTCGCCCCCTTTAACCCCCTTTCTTAGTAAACCACAAACCTATGACCCCTCCTAGGTGTGGATATGTATGGGACTACAAAGGTAAGAAACAATATTATGCAACATGCCCAAATTGCATGAGAAAAGT
>OFEH01000267.1_pt1 | contig 20298 bp, 22 predicted proteins | sample 1521031 | NCBI WGS metagenome assembly OFEH01 (sample SAMN05518350, study PRJEB24110) | hypersaline lake metagenome | isolation source: Grendel Spring, Yellowstone National Park, Wyoming, USA | place: USA:Grendel Spring, Yellowstone National Park, Wyoming, USA | collected 2011-11-16
CATATACAGCTTAGAGTGATGGGTACGCAGAAGCTTGGTGTACTGCTGGTCGTTGTGACTACGGAGGCACTGATAGTAGGAAGCATTAACGCTAAACCTATAACTGCTAAGAGAGCCACAAGCCCTATTATCAACATTGTTCTTGCCCTCATCGAAACACTCTATCTTAACTGATATATATATCGTGAGTGTTATTTTAAATTAATCCTGGCCTTAATTGAAAGATAAGCATTTAATTAATTGCATTTGTGGGAATTATTTCGATTTATAATTATTAAAACCCTTTATATAACCAGCACTTGACGTAAACGCCAGGTCTTGCTTCAATAACGGGTGGTTCCTGCCTTTTGCATATGTCCATTGCAAATGGGCACCTTGGGTGGAATCTACAACCTGGTGGTGGATTAGCTAGATTTGGCGGTTCACCAGGTGCTACCTTCCTCTCCCTCAATCTATTGCTTGGGTCTGGGTCTGGTATTGCCTCTATTAGTGATTGGGCATATGGATGTAGTGGGTTCTTAACCACGTCTCTAAATGGTCCGTACTCGGCGAACTGCCCTGCATACATTATCAGTATGTAATCGCTGAAGTATTTGGCTGTGGATATGTCGTGCGTTATGTACATAAATGCCATCTTATGCCTTTGTTGTATATCCTTAAGTATTGTCAGTATCTCCACCCTAATCGATGCATCAAGCATTGAGACAGGCTCATCAGCTACTATGAAATCAGGGTTAGTAATTATGGCCCTAGCAATGGAGACCCTCTGCCTCTGTCCACCGCTCAACATGTGCGGGTACTTGTTTATGAAATCCTCAGGCGGTGTTAATTTAACCTCCTCAAGAGCCCTGTATACTCTCTCCTCCCTCTCCTCCCTCGGTACACCCTGAACCATGAGTGGCTCCTCAAGTATGAAGTGTATGCTATGGAATGGATTGAGGCTTGAGTATGGGTCCTGAAAAACCATGCCAACCCTTCTCCTAAATCCAACCTTCTTTAACTCATCTTCCTTCATATGGGTTATATCTGTGCCGTCAAAGTATATCTCACCAGATATGGGCTCTAATAATCTAATAAGTGTCCTGCCTAACGTAGTTTTTCCACTGCCGGATTCACCAACCACAGCCAAGGTCATGCCTCTATCAACGCTCAAGCTAATATCGTCAACAGCCTTCACAAACCTGGGCTTTGCAAATAAACCAGGTTTTATCGTGTAGTAAGTCCTCAACCTATGGGCAACAACTAGGCTGTCCCTCCTGACCCACGGAGTATCATTGAATGTATCGGGCATTCATGTCATCAATCCTTACTTATTTAAAAAGCTAACCTAAATTGTAGTAAATAAGATATATAATGATAAATACATCATCCATAAAGCCAACAATGCACCAGGTGCGTCCTTGAGGATTTGCCCTCAACCTTAACACCAGGTGGTTCCTTAGCATCACAGAGCCCCTTTAAGTAATCCCTATCTCTGTAGTATGGGCATCTTGGGTGGAACCTACAACCTGGCGGTGGGTTTATGAGGCTGGGTACCTCGCCAGGTATGAAGGATAAGGACTTATCAACCCTAAGCGTTGGCACACTAGATATCAAGCCCTGCGTATACGGGTGGCTTGGGTTTTGATATATATCCTCAGCACCACCAATTTCAACGATCTTACCTGCGTACATAATCGCAACAGCATCAGCTAATTCACTGGCCAGCGCTAGATCGTGGGTTATGAATATGTAGGAGAGCTTGAACTCCCACTTAAGTTTCTTGAGCAAGTTCATAATGTTTGCCTGCGTGATTACGTCGAGGGCTGATGTTGGTTCGTCAAGAATGACGATCCTTGGGTGTGCCATTATCGACATGGCAATGATAACCCTCTGCTTCATACCGCCACTGAGCTGGTGCGGATACCTATTCACGATATCCCTCGGAAGACCCACCGCCTCCAATGCGTCCATAGCCATCTTCAGGGCCTCCTCCTTACCTGTTCCCTGTAGCAATAGGGGCTCTATCATTTGGTCGCCTATCTTAATAACGGGGTTTAGAGCGTTCATGGATGCCTGCGGTACCATGGCTATCTTCTTCCACCTAACCTCCCTCCTAAACTCACTCTCAGGTATGTGCAATACCTCCTTACCCTCAAGGTAAACCTCGCCATCAACTAAGGACACATTCCTTTCCCAAACCCTAACTAGCAACTTAGCCAACGTAGACTTTCCACTGCCGGACTCGCCGACTACAGCCAATGTTTCTCCCTCATTTAACTCAAAGGATACACTATCAACAGCCTTAACAATGCCCTTGGTGGTCGTGTAATAAAGTCTCGCGTTCTTAACCTCGAGCAATGCCATGGTAATCACCCATACCTAAGCCTTGGGTTTACCACGGGCTCCGATGCCATGGCGGTTAATATAAATACTACGGCTACGAAGGCCACAAGCAACCCTGGAGGCACCACCCACCACCAATAACCAGAGGTTAATGCGCCAAAAACCTCTGCGTAGTAAAGCAATATACCCCATGTTGGGTACTCGGAACCGGCTAGGCCTAGGAAGTTTATTGATGTTAGTGTGAGTATTGCACCAGGCACGTTGGTGACTAGTAAGTACAGTATGTATGGCACTATCTGAGGCAGTATGTGATTCCTCAGTATCCACATCCTACTAGCCCCGGCTATAATTGCGGACTCTATGTACTGGGCGTTCCTGATCTGCATTATCATAGCCCTAATAATCCTAGCTGAGGCACCCCAGGAGACTATCGCAAGGAATACCACAGCATACCAAATATTCCACCTAAACAACACTGAAAACACGATCAATAGCGGAAAAGCTGGAAGCAGTATTACGAAATCCGTAAGTCTCATTAACCCCTCATCCACTAAACCACCGTAGAACCCAGCCACAATACCTATCACCACCGCTATCACAACAATTATTAAGGCCGTCAATAAACCAACCGCCAAATCTATTGGGAAACCGGCCAATAGACCCAGCCACAAATCATGACCCTCATTATCCGTGCCCATCAAGCCATATATCTGTCCTTGAAGCACTATTTCTAAATCCTCCCTATTAATTAGTGAGGAGGCGTTTTGAGAGAATACGTAGAAGACAAGCCTAAAATTATACACACCCTTTAATGGCGTTAACTTACCATCATCCACGGTGTAGAATATGTACGGTGTAGCTGAGGAGCCAGTGGGTACAACTCCCGTGATATGGTATTTCTCCGCATAGAACAGGTTAACCTGCCCCACAACTTCAGGGGCTACCCCAAGCGTTGTGACCCTACGGTTAATAGGCAAGGGTCCTAGTACGATCTCGTTACCATCAGGCCTATAAACAGTTATTGATAAAACAGGTGGTTGAGGTAGGTTATAAATGGCTGGGTTATTGATCACCACAAATATCTCATTCCATGGCTTGTCATATTTATAATCGACGCTAAATGAGATCGTGATGTAGGTAACACCATTACTCTGTTGCACTGAGTACTCATAATTATTCACATAAATCTGCGGTGAATAAACAGGACCTATTACTGAGTCCATCCACGCTGGTGGCGCATATTGAGGATTAAGTTGCCAATACTTTGGGTTATTCCATATTTCTGCAAAATTTGGCGGCAGGACTATCAATGCATATATGGAAACAACGACAAGTATTATGAAAAGCGCCATTGCGACCTTACCTGTACTACCCGAGATGAATTCCTTAAATATCTCGCTTGGGGTCATCCCAAGGATCCTAAATTCACGCCTTCTCTTAGCCATACTCACCACCTTACTCCCTAAGTCTTGGGTCAAGGATTATGTAGACTATCTCCATTATAAATATTATCACTATATATAGGAGTGTTGAGGCATAGGTTAGAGCAACAACCACAGGTAAGTCCGGGACAGGGGATCCGACAATGGCTATATTATAGACATAACCAAGCCCCCACCAGTGAAATACCATCTCAGTTACCAGGAAGCCTCCAAATATTATGAAGGGTATCGTTATAAAAACACTGGTTAATATTGATGGGGCGGCAGGTCTCATTATGTACCTATTCACTATGTGACCTTCGGGTAAACCTTTAATCTTGGCGAATGTTACGAAATCCTCCTGGGAGATGCTGAGAACCACAGTTCTTGCAAAATATGCCCAGCCGCCAACATTTATTATCAAAACGGTGATTAGGGGTAGTGTGAAATGCCATAGCAAGTCGAGGACAGCCTGAGGTATTGTGAAAATCTTCAATGGGTTAGTTAACCATAGGTTATAGTACTTTGGGCTTATGATACCACCCACTGGGAAGGAAATTGGTGAGTGTATTTGTGACAGGTAAAAGGCAAATACGAGTAGCATGACTATACCCAACCACCACTGCGGTATACCATTAGATAGCGCGGCATAGTACATAACCGCCCTATCAGACCTAGAACCATACTTAAGCGCCGACCTAAGCCCTATCTCTATGCCTATGAGTGCACTCAGTAATATACCGAAGGTATCAAGGAGTATTGTGCCCGGCAGTGCAGATAGTATTATATCAACGACCTTACCACCACCAACATTACCATACTCACTGGGGAAGTATGAATAACCCCAATTAAAAACAATCATATTATACATAATATATAAGGTCCTAATAACCGGCGGTTTATTAAGACCATAAGCGTTCTCGAGCTGGGTCATTATCTGCGTTTGTAACTGCTGTATTTGCGTTGAATTGTAATGGCCATGAAGCATCAGGTTCATTATTATGGATTTCGTCTCCATCATAATCTCATCCTTAAGTATCTTCGAAGCAGGACCCGCAAGCGCAAAGGATATTACAAATAACACTATGAATAATAAAATAACTAATGTCGCAGCCCTCACCGCAAGCGTCCTCGCAAGACCCATCGGGATAAAATACCCATACGATATTTAAGCCTTACTAACATTGTGTAGGGCAATTTAGGGATATTTATAATAAAAAGAATGAATTTTAAGATATTTTGATAAATCTATAGATTAACCTTTACTTTCTTCTCCTAACTGCCAGCCATGCGCCCACTGCAATAACCACAACTACAACTACGATTATTATTGCTATTAGTAATGTGGTACTTACCGTCGGTGCAGGCTTAGGCGGTGGTGGGGGTGGTGTTGGCGGTGGCGGTGGCGGCGGTGGAGGTGATACTGTGAGCGAGGTCACATACTGCACAGGCAGCGTAACAACGTTCGTAAACGCATAGGTTAATAGTTCATATGTTCCAGGCGTGAGTGTTGCCGTTACATTGCTTGGTATTGTTACTGTTAAGACGCCGGGCGTTGTCGATGTTGCGAAGGTCTCATAAATAATCTGTCCAGTGGCTGGGTTTATTAAATATACATAACCCTCTGGATTTCCAACAGCACTTATACTAACGGTTAATGTGGCTGTTTCGTTGGCATAGATCGATGTTGGTGATACCGAGGTTATACTTGGTATTAAGTTCGTTGGTACGGTCGTAACACCAAGCCTAACGAATACCTGGTTAAACCAGTACGTATAGTTATATGGATAACCACTCCATATAACAAGTGTTGCTGACTGTGGTGTTACTGTGCTTATGCTCTTAAGTATATATGGTCCATTGCTAATCCAGAAGTTGCCATATGTATTATAGAAGTTTAACGCATCCTCATAGTCCTGTATTGCGGTGGCGGTCATATTCGTACCCAATGCGTTATAACCATCATTTACGATAGCCCATGATCCGTTATCCCATATATACCCGGTCTTAATCCAATTCTGAAGAACGCTGGCTAAATACTGGTTAAACTGTGGCGATCTAAAGTCAGCCTGTGGAATACTCAACGACTGTGCCTCACCGCTTGTGAATGCATACTTACCCTGCTGGTAAGCATAGAACTGCAATGCCTGAACCACCCATGGGTTAGCGAATGTTGGGAATCCAGGGGCATAATAAGCAGCCACGAAGTTGGGGTCTGGGAACCAGTAATCGCCATATATTACCACGGTACCGTTCGGATAGAACAACATGCCAACAATCGTACTTGTCGTTGGGGCTATAATACCACCAACATCGCTGGCAGTCGCCTGGTTTGGACCAAGGTCTGGCGCACCTGTGGTTGTTGTGGCGGCTAGGTCAAACCATGTGTAGTAATAGAATATTATGTCAGCCATGCTTATCGGCTGGCCATCCTGCCAATACTGACCTAGCCATGTACCGTTGAAGTATAGGTAAACTATTGATTTAGCATACTGTCCTGGACCAACTGGCTGCCACTTCTCGGCTGTTGCGTTCCAAATTACTGCATCTGGTGGTACTGGGTATATTGCCGATCCATTGGGACTTATTATAGCATTCCAAGCACCCCTTATGGGCATTGGTTCACCAGTGAATGGGTTGTAGAAGGCGAATGGGTCGCTTGTGAACTCCTGAATGACATCGTATGAGTACGTATCGATTGATACGAACCAACCAAAGTTATTCCATGGGAACTCACTCACGTGGAACATACCAACATTCAATACGTTGGGATGCGTTGTTGAGTATGCGAACTTGATGCCAAGTGGCCACTCTAGACCGAAGACGCTTGGCATCCAGTTCGTTAGGTTCTGTGTTGGGTATGGGAATGTGGCAGCCACTAGCCAAACTCTAACGGCTTGCTGGAAGCAGTCATATAGGGAGGTCTTTGAGTAGCTCTCAAATTGCTGAAGTGATGTGAAGTTACCGGTGGCGGCCCACGTGGTTAATGTGTCTATTGTAGAGTTTGTGTATTGCCAGTAACCAGTAACGCCCCAGCCAGGCATGTCACCAGTCCATGACGCACAGAAAGACGCACCAGCGTAGGTATCCCATGGCTCTGGGTATATAGTCCAAGCCTCTGTGTATATGCTCCACTCCATCTGTGCTGGGTTTGAGCCATAAACTATGGTTAATGCTTGAGATAGATCGCCGTATATGGGCTTAACTGTGAAACCTAAGCTCTCCAGCTCTGACATGAACATTTGGCCAATTGCGTATCTAAACGGATCATCTTTCCTTATGAAGAATATTATCGTGACCGGCTGCGGGGTTGTACTGTTTGGTGGTATGTAGTACCACTCATGGTTTATGTACAGTATCCTCCCGACCCATGGGTTATACATGCCATCAAAGTTCTGCGTCGTGTTTATTGCCTGGAATATTTGGAAGAGTGTTTGGTTAACGTAGGTTGGGTTGTAGTGTATGTTGGCTTGCACAATCATTGGTTGTACTAATAACTGGCTATTTAATGCGAAGGGTCCTGGCCAATTATACATTGGTGTTGCGTAACCTGAGAACACCTGCGTTATTATTGAGCTCCTATCTACCAGGTAGTTCATGAGGAACCTAACCTGCCAGTAAGCGAATGGATTAAATGTCGTGTTGCTTGGGTATGGGTTGAATAGTAGGTCGTAGGCTGAAGTTATTGATGGGCTAACCATCTGTATGCCGGGTGTGGTGGATAACTGGGACAATACATTGGGTGGTAATGCGAATGGGTTTAGGTATATATCTATTTTACCTGACGTGAAGTACTGCACAGCCTCCGTTGGCGTTACCTCATATAGATTTACCGTAGATGGCATCGTTTGTTGGGCGTTAACCGTAAAACCAAGCACTAGTAGTGCTGCTATTAACGCGGTTACCACAGCTACTAATGCGCGGTTCCTTGATTTTTCCTGCGTAGGCATAGTTCAAGCATTAATGCAATGTTTTTTAAGTTTTCTCACTTCCTTGCTTTATATTAATTATGGAATCCACAAAACCAATTATTAATAAGCCTATTACGAGTATAAATAATATTGTGAGTATGATAGTCAGCGCATCAATAAGTTTTGTTCTTCGAATGCCAATTATCGTAATTATCCCCTGACCCATCGATGACGTACTAAGTGAGGTTATTGTTGTAAAGTTTAAACTCCTTGTTTGATAAGGGCTAAGGTATTCCTCGTAGTAAAGAGTTACTGTTATGTTTGTATCAGGTATCCACTTTGTTACTGTTATGTTCACGTTGAGGCTTTCATTGCTTGTTTTGAGGATCACTAATACGACGTCTGATGGGTTTATCGTGAATGTAGCGTTTATGGCTGTTCCGTTGTAATAATTATTAATTGATGAGTATGGTGCTAATAATAAGTATATGGCCAGTGCTATGGTTATTACGCCTAGTATGTATGCCGTTACTACAAACCTATTCTTAAAAATGTCACTAAGCATTAGGTATTACCATCTCATTACCCTTATTTGTTAGTTTATAAAGTCTTTTTAATTATATTGATCATAGCTTTAATTTAACCCTTCTCCACAACCTCCTGGCTGGGTTTGTCAAAACCCTCCTGTTGGTCTTTGCCGTTACCCAGATTGGTGGTGCCCTATTTGACCTACCTGCCGCCGCCAGCCTAATTTTCTTGCCCAGGGGTTTGTTCCTCGCCATACCCATCACCTATACCTTATCCTGAACTCCCTATGGGTCTGTTTATAAATTGTTTCCAGAATTCTCTTCAAATCCTCGTCGGTGATCGGCACCCTTACCTTACCTGACTGGGCCAGGGCTATCAATTGTTGCTCAAGAGCCTCAACAAGCTCCGGCCTAACTACCCGTAAATTATCAAGCCTCTCCCTAGCTTCAGGCGTTAGTATCGCCCTAAGCACGGCTCTTCTCTGGGCCGCGAGCTCCTGCCTCCTCCTCTCCTCTTCAATCTGCCTCTGTAGCTCCTGCATTTTCCTCTGCCTAATGGCTTCAATCTCCTCATCACCACCTGATTGCTCCTCATCATAACCCTCGTCGACAGACATTCTTACCAAAGAGTAGTTAAAACCCTTTATTAACCTAATCCAACCAATCACTTAGCCCTGCTCCGCAGGTTTTGGGGTTACGTACTTGCTAAGTTCTGGATTTTGTTTGGCTAGTTCCTTGAGTATATTTAGGGCTAGCTTATCGAGTAGTGCCCTACCCTGGGGTGTCACGACCCTACCCCCCTTAGTCTTTGTTATGAGCCCCGCACTCTCGAGTTGGTGAAGTATGTTCCTGATTATTGCGCCACCAGCCTTCCTAGTCCTCTCACTCCTGACGCCGACACCGATCTTGGCTCTATAGCTAAACGCCATCCTAAGTCTTTCAATACCCACGGGACCATTTAAGTATACTTTCCTAAGCACTGCGGCGGCCCTAACGTACCACCAGTCATCCTGCATTGGGGGCCTATCCTTATTTGGCCCAGTCTTAACGAATAATGCCCAGTCTGGCGGCTTGACCTGAGGCACGTTTTCCCTGAGGTACTTGGCCAACTCCCTTATCAATAACTCAGCAGGTACATCCTTAACACTAACCAAGGCTGGTCGTGAAACGCTGGTTGTTAGGGTTAATAAATATTACATAATCGATGCAATGTTTAGAAGGTTTAATAAATGGGTTGCCTCGAGGTTTTGTGCAATGGCCATAAAGTTCTGCCCCCGTTGTAGGAGCATGATGGTTCTAGTAAAGGAGGGTGGTAAGACCATTTGGAGATGCCCGAAGTGCGGTTATGTTGAGGAGGCAAACGCCAGCGGTGCCAAGCTTGTGGAGAAAACAACATTGAATAGGAGGGATGATAAACCGATAGTACTCACCAAGTCTGGTGAGGAGGCCTTGCCGAAGGTTAGAAAGGTTTGCCCAAGGTGCGGCAATGAGGAGGCTTACTTCTGGGTTCAGCAAACGAGGGCTGCGGATGAGCCGCCAACAAGGTTTTACAAATGTACTAGGTGTGGTTATGTTTGGCGTGAGTATGAGTGATCAAAATTGATTGAGAGATTGGGTATTACGGTTTTTGTTGAGGATGTAGGGTTTAAATTTAAGTTGCGGGCTTGGTAATTGATGTCCTCTGAGGTAAAGATAACATACCCAGATGCAAGGGAGTTCTCGCAAATAGTGGATGCGGTGTCCGCATTAATTGAGGAGGCAAACTTCACACTGGCAAGCGATGGTTTGAAGCTAAGGGCCCTAGACCCATCAAGAACAGCCATGATAGACCTATTAATACCGAAGGAAGCCTTTGAGGAATTCCCAGAGAGTCTCAATGAGGAGGTTAGGATTGGCGTTAATTTCGATGACTTCAAGAAACTACTTAGGAGGATTAAGAAGGGCGACAAGCTCGGCATTGAGGTTGGCGAGGGCAAGTTAAAGGTTAGGCTCCTGGGCAAGGCATCGAGAACAATGACACTACCCCTAATAGACATTGGCGCCGAGGAACTACCAACACCCAAGGTAGTATACACGGTACTAGCCAAGGTATCCAGCGACTCACTAAACGAGGCCCTCAAGGATGCCGACGTTATTGCCGATGCGGTCAAATTCGACGCTAAGGATGATGGTCTATACATATCGGCGAGTAGTGATAAGGGTGATGTGGAGGTTAAGTTTGAGAAGGAGGGTGAGGTAATGTTTGAGTACGACCTTAAGGAGCCAGCCACAGCTAAGTACAGCCTTGATTACCTAGTTGATACGGTGTCCAAGGCCTATAGGATTAGTGATATCGTAACTATAGAGTTTGCCACGCAGAAGCCCATAGCCTTAACCTTCGAGATACCCATGGGTGGTAAGTTGACATACTACATAGCGCCAATGATTGAGTAATTGGGCAATAAAGGTAATACTTGAAAATGGTGATAAAACCCTTTATTACGGTATTTGTGCTGGGAGTTTCATAAGATGGTGGGCTTCATAGACCTGGTTAAGGTATTGTTCCGGAATTACTATAGGTCTATTGATTTGTCTGAGGTTAGTGACTTGCAGGGTAGGGAGTTTGGTTTTCAATTCTTCGATAAGGAGGGCATGGTTAGGCACATGGGCTTCAAAAACGAGGAGGAACTAAAGCACTTCCTCATTAGTAACACGCCATCGCACATATACTACTCAACAGCCATATACAAAGACCCAACAAACCAGGACATGGACGCCAAGGGATGGTTGGGCGCTGACCTTGTGTTCGATATAGACGGTGATCACCTACCAACCCAGAGCTGCCAAGGTGTTGAGTTAATGACTCTGGAATGCCTAAGTGATGCCGCAGAGGAGGTGAATAAGCTTCTCGACTCCCTGATAGAGGACTTTGGTTTCTCCGACTCATCAATAAAGATTTTCTTCAGTGGGCATAGGGGTTTTCATGTTCATATTGAGTCGTCGGAGGTTAGGGGCTTGAGTGACGAGGAGAGGAGGGAGATAGTTGATTACCTGCTTCTGCGTGGCTTCGATATCGAGCACCTAATTAGGGGTAATGTTGTTCTTATAGACATGAAGTTGAGGGGCATCGGCGGTAGGCTTGCCTCAGTTATTCATGAGGTTGACGCAGGGCTTCTGGATAGTATTACCAGTAGGAGTGGTAGAGGTAGGGTTAGTAAGTATCTAGTTCGGAAATTAAGCTCGTTCAATTCGGTGATTAGTGAGAGGTTGTCTACGCATATTGATGAGGTTGTGACTATGGATGTACATAGGCTCATTAGGATGCCGAATTCACTGCATGGAAAGACGGGCCTCCGAGTGGTTAAGCTAACCCCAAGCGATTTGGAGAGGGGTGTTGAGTACGTAATCGATAAGGCGATACAGTTCAGGAAGGGTTCATTAACGCTTAGGTTAATTAAGAAGTTACCTGTGAGGAGGGTTTTGGGCGAGGATGTGGTTGGTGATGAGGGTAGTGTCATTAAGGTGCCCACATACATAGGTATCTACCTAGTAATGACTAATTGGGGTGAGCTCGTTGATTAGCGACACACTAAAGAGACTACTCGATTTAGTGAGGACGGAGACGAGCACCGAGGATCTTCAAAAACCACCATATGAGTCATATGCCCAATTAATCCAAGAAATTAATAATAGGTTATCCATAGGTGGTAATGTACTCGATAAGGAATTACTCGAATCCATGAGAAACATGGTTAGGGAGGCATTGGCATCGCTTGTTAGGAGGAGGATTGAGAAGATAATGAGGTATTACCAGGTGGGTAAGGATATTCCCCAGGAATTATTATTTATCGAGGAAAGAAGGTTTCTAATACCACTCCTGGAGTTGAGGGTTGCCGAGGCACGTGAAAGCAAGGCTGAGGGGTTATCAATAGTCTCCTTTAAGAAGGGGTTCCCAACTCTCTACAGCGTTCGCCTGGTGTCACTAGGCCCGTTCTCGCAGTTTGATTTAGTGGTGCTACCTAGAACTGATGCTGAGGAATTAATGCGTAGAGGTGTTGTTGATGTTATTCGTTAAATATGCTGAGGTAAAAGTATAAAAGGGGGTTTTACCTCACGTATATCGTGAAGTTCCCAAAGGTTGTTAGGGTGTATTGCCCGAGGTGTAATACGTACACGGACCACACGGTCACCATATACAGCCATGGGAAGAGGAGGAACCTAGCTGAGGGGCAGAGGAGGTATTTGAGGAAGCTCAAGGGTTATGGCTCAAGCAGGAAACCCAAGCAGAAGAGGTTCTCTAAGACCACGAAGAAGATAGTGGTCAAGCTACAGTGCAGGCAGTGCGGTTACGTAATAATGAAGCCACTGGGCAGGTTGAAGAAGGTTGAGTTGGCTGAAACGAGGTGATAATAATGCCCACAAACTGGCGATCAGTCCTTGTACCGAGACCACGCTCAAAGTTCCTGAGGGTTAGATGTAACAACTGTGGTAATGAACAGGTGGTTTTCGATAGACCAGCCATGGTTGTTAGGTGCCTAGTCTGCGGTAACGTATTGATAGAGCCCACCGGAGGTAAGGGTAGGATCGTTGGCGCCACAATCGTGGCGACATACGACTAGGCCCTCTTAATATCTATCTAATTAGTAAGTAACGTTTGAGGACATAGTTTTGTTACTAGGTAGGTGCAGCCTGCGTCCTGGGTATCATGCATTGATTTTATGATTAATTAGACGATGTCGAGGTTAATTGACGAAAAAGGTATAAATTCTGTCCATAATCACCATAGGCAATGAGCAAGAGGGAGGATAAGGTGGATGAGATTAGGAAGAACGTCCTATCTGTCAGAATTTCTAGGAAGGAGCTGCCGGACATAGGTGACCTCGTGATAGGCACCGTGTACAAGATCCTGGAGCATGGAGCCTACGTACTCCTTGATGAATATGGTGGTTTAGAAGCCTATGCGCCAATCAATGAGGTGGTTCAATCCTGGTTCCACGACATAAAGGACTACCTAAGATTGGGGCAGAAGACCGTTTTTAGGGTTATTAGGGTCGATGCGCGTAGGAGGCTTATTGACGTCTCGCTTAGGAAGGTTAGGGAGGAGGAGAAGAGGGAGAAGTTAGCCAAGTGGAAGAGGACGTTGAAGGGCGTGAAGCTCCTCGAGTTAGTTGCTAAGAAACTGAATATGCCCCTCGATAAGGCATTACAGGATTTTGGTTGGAAGCTCGAGGATTACTACGGTGATTTCCTATCGATATTCGAGAATGCGGCTAAGCATGGAGCAGGTGACTTAAGGAAGTTGGGGCTTAGTGATGATGTCATAAACGCGATCAACGAAGTTGCCAAGGAGAGGATTGAGGTCGAGTCAACAGAAATTTCGGGCATTATTAGGATAATAAGCATTAAACCAGACGGTGTTAGGCACGTTAGGGAGGTCTTATTGAAGGCTATGGATTTGGCTAGGAAGGAGGGTGTTGATGGCGTTAGAATATACACAATAGGCCCACCTAGGTATAGGATAGATATTGTTGGTAAGGATCCCAAGAAGCTTGAATTGGTGTTGAAGGACGTTGTTAATTTCATAACCACGGAGATTAAGAAGAGGGGTGGTGAGGCTAGCTTCACGAGGATAGGTGAGTAATCAATGGATTCGATATTGAGGAGGTGCAAAAATTGCGGTAGATACACAATGAGGAAGGATAGGTGTCCATACTGCGGCGGCGAACTCGAAATCCCACACCCACCGAAGTTCTCTCCAGACGATAAGTATGGCAGGTATAGATTATTAATGAAGATAATGAGTGGCGAAATCAGGCTAAGCCAGGACATTATTAACGCAATACTCGTAAGTCACAAACAAAACTCAAGTCAAGGCTCAGGAACTAGGTAGGGTCTGGTTTTCAGCCAGGGCTCTTAACAAGCTGTAATTAATCTTGTAAATAATCACCCAACCATAGGGCCTGGAGACATAAACTAACTGAGCCCATGGTGGCGGGTAAACCAGGTAGTACCAGGGAGTCACGGGTCCCTCATACCCAGGTAAACCAATGTAGGCTAGCTTAAAGGATGCCCCACCAGCCCCCGGCATAATTGTTGGTATTCCCTCGAATATCCAATACGCAGGTATACCATTCCTTAGGCAGGTTGCCCATACCGTGTATGATGAACTAACCACTTCGGAATTAAACATTAGGCTGTACAGTGTTACGTTATAGGCTGCGTAGAATGTGTTGTTTGCGTAGGGTACATAGATCGTTGATCCACCTATTTGCGCCGGTGATATGAATGTGTTGGCTATGTAATTGGTTGAATACCCAGCTATCCTAGCCATCCAGTAGCTCTTCGCGAAATCACCACCGGCTGGGTACTCAGGAATAAGCACGCACATTGGGCCGGTGCCTGTGGCATTTATGGGTCCATAGACGTAGTATGGCTCGAATATCAATATGTACTGCGGGTCGTGTAGCTCATTTAATTTATCTAAAACGCCCGTGTAATTGTAGGGGTTGGACATGAAGAAATTCCCTATAAGGGCTATCTGTGTGCCATTCACTGTGGAATTATCCGCGAGGCTCGTTCTATTACCAATTATTGCTGTCCAATAACCATAATCCCACCATGAAAGTACAGTAGCATTTGGCGGAGTATTGTAGGCAAGCCACTGGAGTGCATCAAGCCAGTCAGGTGTTGGGAATGGTGGTGTAACTGTACTAACTATTTGCTGGGGCATTATTGACATGGATAACGCGGGTTGTATGTTGATTACTAGGGCTATTGCTAAAACAACACCAAGCAATGCCGTTATTGACAAGCCAATCATAGCACGCCTACTTAGTGCAAGCTCTGTTAGTTTAACGAAGCCGTAGGCTGCCGCAGGCACCCAGAACAGCCCTAATACCATGAATAACCAGACCTCTGATGATGCGAAGTAGGCGGCGGCTAAGGATCCAAGGCTTATCAGTACTGCGGGTAATGATAAGGACATTATGGATAACAATATGGTATATATTACGAAGGGCAGGGTTATTGATACGTTATAAATACTTTGCTGTAATGTTGATGGGGAGTGCTCAGCAACGCTCTGCACAATGGCGCTCCTGGCAAAGGGTGCTAGGGCCCCTAGGAATTTACCACCAATTGCGGTAAAGCTTAACCCTATGACCGCAACCACGGCTATCACAAGCACTACCAAGAAGTACCTAACCGCCATGGTCATGGTTCTTGGGTATCTCGGATATAACCTGATGAATACGTAAGCTAATATTGAGAATAATAATGCCGCGTTAGCCACACCACCCATGCCAGACACCAATGTATGGAATCCATACCTGGGTGTTATTGCAACGAAGGCCGAAAAGCCCAGGTCGGTAAATACATAGGTTATTACAAGCTTATCCACTGCAAATGGTAAGGTCTGCCTCCTAGCTATCTTGATGAGTAGGTATAGTAATATGACTATTGTGAATAGTCCGTAAAAGTTCCATAGGAATACGTAGGAACCCCAAACCCACGTGGTTATACCATTAAACAATGCCGATAAAACAGCAAACAATAACCAATAATTATCCTTCCTAACCAGGGACTCTATATAAAAGGCAATGCCTAATGTCGCTATGAACTGAAACAATGGCTCAGCCGCAAACCAACCCGCCGTACCTCTCTGGAGAAACATGGTAGTGAACACAGACCATAGGGCAGCCAGTAAGCCTACATACTTACCACCAAGCCTATAACCCAGGTAGAACATGGCTGGAACCACTGCGGCGTTGGCAATGGCGGGCAATAATATAACTGATTGTAATAGATCAAAGCCCAGGTGGGAGAGCACCTTGTAGGCTAAGACGCCTAGCCAGGAAACACCTGGCGATAGTATGATCGTCCAATTAGCACCCCAGGGATACCAAAAATGCGTGAATAGAACCCCATAACCCTTATGCAACCACCAAAGCAAACCCTTGATTGTACCATACTTAAGCATCTGCTCGGTCATGAAGAACCTTATGTATGGGTCGAACTCGTTTATGTACCAGCCATATAGGAGTACTGGGTAAAGCCTTAGGTAATAGGCTAATGCCGTGAAGGAGACAATCGCCGAGAGCATGGCAACCCACTGCGTAATCCTCACATCAATAGGAATGTCCAATGGTGTAGGGGTAACCACCTTAGTCTCAATCTTACTCACAGTTTTTGCTTTACTCATCATATCACGCCATAATGCTTAATTTAAAAGCATTTTTCACAGGAACGACTATGGGGCAGGAAGCCTCATAATTGCCCAGCAGCCAATCTATAAACAGGGTCGCTTATGACATACTCACCGTCCCTCTCCTCAATGATTCCCAATTTAACCAATGTACTTAATAATTGCGACACCGTGGCCGGGTTTATACTCCTTCCCTCATAATCCTCAAGCCTATGCTTGATCACTCTCCATGGTGCTGGTCCTTGGGCAAGTGTTCTAAGGATGATGGCATACCTAGTGCTCTTAAATGTTGATACAAGGTTTTTCAATTCATCAAGAGCTAATAACGAGGCAGCCCTTAGGATCTCATCGAAATCCCTCAGGTTATTCACTGAGTATGAATAACCGAAGTAGGTTAACCAACCAATTATTCCGTCGAACGCGTCAACAGCCCTCTTCATTAAATTACCTGGGCATTTAATCCCAACCTCATTAAACCCCCTTTCAAGGAACTCAAGCGCCTCATCAGGGCTTAGTCTCCTTGTCCTTACCTCGAAATAAGCCCTACCAAATAGGGGTGCGCTTGGGTTGTTTATGCCCAGGAAGTCGTATAAGAGACCAACCTGTGATCCAGATAGTAGGAGTTTTATGTTTAGTAAATTATCATATACATAAGCAAAGAGCCTATCGAACCTCAACCAATTGACCTTCCTCAACTCCTGCGCCTCATCAAATGCCACGACCACTGGCTCACCGACCTCGTTAAGCTTAACGAATAAGTCACCAATGTTCAACCTTTCCCTACCCCTAAACTTGACCCTAACACTGGGTGGTTTCAGCGTAATCTCAATCCCACTAAGTCCTTTGAAGACGTTACGTATTTTATCGAAAATCGATAGCTCCCTGCTTACGAAGTCATTAAGGGACTTTATTATTAAGTTCATTAAGTCCCAGTAATTCGCATAAACACTCAACCTAACATCAATGTATAGGTAATGAACACCAGACTCATTAAGGGCAACCCTCATTAACGAAGTCTTCCCAGTCCTCCTCAAGCCAGTAACCACAATCAACCTATCAACACCTCTCAACGCATTAACCAAATTACTTAATTCATACTTAAAGTCAAATAAATCCTCCCTCCTAGACTTGGGCTCAGGACTAAACAACATTTAGGGCACCCCAATTATTTAGAGTTCCCTAAATAATAAGCATTTAGCCATGGAAGCATGAAACATTGAGGATGATAACGAGAAAAGCATAAAAATCGTAGTTAAGACTAGAGTATTGGCCCCGTAGCTCAGCATGGACAGAGCGGCGGCCTTCTAAGCCGTAGGTCGTGGGTTCAAATCCCACCGGGGCCGCCAGTGGTGCTCAATCCTCCTTCCCAAACCCACAATGCGCTATAGGACCGGGTAACTATTCAAAACAGAATCTGGTTCTTCACAACATGAGTAATTTTGGCGGGTTAAACACGAAGTGTTTTGTGCATCATCAATTCCTGGTCTTATTGTTGGTGTACGCCGTAGGTCATAGGCTAGAGGATTCTGCCGTAATCGTTAAATCCCCTTTCTAATATCGTGGTAGATTAATTAAGGTCGCAATTCAACCATGGTTTTGCAAGCGTCGGCGTGAGCCTTAGGTATTTGCAGATAAACTTATTAAAGTCGTTAAATCAAACATTATTGTATGGAAAGTATGTCGTATCAACATATCACGTCATTCTCCATTGGGAATATAGACGGTACATCAATATCCGGGCTTATACCAGGGTTTGGGCTTAACGTGATAATCGAGGTTGATCATGAGTTTGGCAACATACTCATAAGGGCGGGCAATAGAATGCCGAGAAAGTCTGAGGAGGGCATTGCATTTGTAACCGTCGGCGTTGATGAAAATGATGAGCTGGTCTACATAAGTATTGAGCCTGAGGATGAGGATCTGGCTAAGTTCATAAGAAGAATTAGGGTGTAGTGTGAATGCATGACTACGTCGATGTTGATTATGAGGTGGTTTCATGGAATCCATTGGTTATGAGGGTCATTACTGATGAGGAGGAGTTAACCGTAACGGGCTACCCGGTGATCCTCAGGGTGATGAAGGTAAATAATAAGTATTCAGTGTGGGTTAACGTCATCATATCAACAAGGACCAACAAACCAAGGCCTGGCCCTCTCTGTACGCCCACCATGCTTAATGCAAGGCCTGCAGGTATTAAAGGAGTTGATGTGGTTAGGGATGGGTCATTAACATTGAAGCTCAGTGCAGGTGGTGCATTAACCATCATTATAAAGCCCACCAATATCTCCGTGTACCCAGACTACAGAGATCAATTTGGTTCCCCATGTGTAATGCTTAATTGGGCAGTGTTCTGGTGATACGCGTATAACCTGTGAGTTAACTCACCATGCGGTTGAGAGGTTGAGACTTCGGGCATACGAACTACGAAACAGCGGTATTTGCCAAGGCGATTTTGAGCACGAGATTCTGAAAATCATAAATGAGTATGCATGCAATGGTGTATATGATAGGAAAAGTAATGATAGGTTGTATTTATGTAAGTCGTTACAAAAATGCGCGAATGTAGTCGTAATCGTAATATTTACAGCCCAAAATAAGCATTATAAAATCATTACAGTAATACCAACAACGAATATGAAAACAATTAAACGTAAATGCCAGGCCTAGGTGCGTAAACTTCGCATTCATTATTTTACTCACTTATGTACTTACGCAGCGCCATTAGTATTGCCAGGCTTATTACTAATACTAAGAACGCCGTTACGTTCTCGATGGTGCTCGGCATCACGAATATGTTTCCTCTACGAAGTCCTGTTAGTAACATTCTGTAGGCTAGGAATGAGAATATTGCCAGGAGTAATGCCTTAATCGTTGGGCCTTTAACCCTCGGTAACATATGTGTAGATATATTGGCACCAATGGCAATACCGATTATGGATGCCATGGCCATGAACGGTTGTATAAACCCAAAGAGCCAATAAAGCGAGCCGCTGGTTGCTGCCGTGACGCCAACTATTAAGTTACTCGTTGCCGACGCAACCTTTATTGGCAGTCCTGCAGCCCAATACAGGGCTAGCATGTTGATGGGCCCGCCCCCAATGCCGAGGAGTCCCGACATTAATCCTCCGAAGAGCATGATAAACCATGCAGTTACTATGTTCTTTAAATTCACACGGTAAGTTACAAAGACCTTAAGGCCTTGGTCAAAGTATGAACCAACTATGAATGCATTATCCAACCCCTCTGGACGCAATGGGCTTATTGCTTGCTCACTCCTTCTCATGCCTGTCAATGCCATTGCCATGTACATCACGGCACTAAATAGTACGTAGAGTACCCAACCATAGCCCGTCCTTATAACGTGGTAGGTGATTAGGGAGCCTATTATGGCGCCAAGCGTTCCCGCGGTACACAGTATTAGGTAAGTCCTAACGTTAGGAAGCCCCATTCTTAGGAATCGTGAGCCGGCTATGACAGACGTGGTCACAGCAGACACGAGGCTTATACCCGCGGCATACTGTATCGGGAGGTTTAGTAGTATTGTTAATAGCGGCGTCAATATTACGGCACCGCCAAGGCCCAGTAATGCGCCCAATAGCCCCGATGCAATGCCGCACCCCATTATTAAAGTCATAATTATTACCGCCTGGATTATGTACGCTGGGTACATAATTAATCACCGTGTGATTAATGCAGTATAATCATTGGTAACACGAATATCGCTATTAATAGGTTTATGAGCGTTATGAGCGCCATGGCTATGTACAGTTTATCCTTCTCGAGGATGAACCTTACGAGGTTTAGGGAGACCATGGCTACGGGTATTGCTATTAGAACCATGAGACCGAAGAGCATTAGGCTCAACCCATCCAGTTTCATAACCCCAGTTACCACGGCCATAATGGTTATTTTCGACGTATCCACATGCCCTG
>OFEH01000271.1_pt1 | contig 20176 bp, 19 predicted proteins | sample 1521031 | NCBI WGS metagenome assembly OFEH01 (sample SAMN05518350, study PRJEB24110) | hypersaline lake metagenome | isolation source: Grendel Spring, Yellowstone National Park, Wyoming, USA | place: USA:Grendel Spring, Yellowstone National Park, Wyoming, USA | collected 2011-11-16
TATACCCATGTGAGCTGCTTATTAATTTATCGGCGATGCTTTTTCTGTATGATAGCGTTTCAATAGTAACTATTATGCTGTTTAGAAAGATGTCATTTAGCATTTTTAGTCATGGCTTATAGAGAAAGCTAGCGTATCTCTGTCATTTCATGAGGGATATATCGCTTACCCATTCGGGGCAATCCCCAGTGTCAAAGCATAAGACCTTGTTAACTGGTCAGCCCGCAATTAGTTCATCAAGCATCCTCAACCAAGCTATTTAGTCATGACCCATTAACTTTGATATGGCCTGTGCTCTTTTAGCACACAGTAAATTATCCTAAGCATCTTTGCTTTAGAACTTGCTTTAGCGCTTCCCTTTGTTCCTTTTGGCTCTTTCCTTATGTTTGCCCACGTAACTTGAGTTAGTATCCACCTTCTTAATAATAAGTCTATAGTACACTATATTTTTACTTCATTTAGCACAGTGCCGTATTCATTCATCGAAGCTGCATTTATAGTTGCCTTATGAATATACAATTCTATGCGCATGTGTTTTATGTTAACTGATTTCCTAATATCACTAATCTTGCTTACATATGATTAGTTAAACAAAAGACTGAAGGCAATTTAAAGAATAAATAAAAAGCGACTATGCAGCGAATTTTTATAATGAGATTACAGTAGATAGCTATATCAAGTAGTTTGCTAGTCTTGAAGCTGAAACATGCAAAAAGATAGCAGGTAAATATAGGGTTAATTCCAGCAGGAACAGCCTGACTACGCCAGCAAACGAGTTCAGATCTAAAAGACGCTTGATATAATTCCTGGCTTTTATTGTTTTTATAAAACTTCTGTTTATATATATTTTGAGACGGTTTAAAATAATTTATTAAAAATGTTTAAAAACCGTTATATTACGCATTTACTTTATTAAAAATATGGAGTACATAAATTTAGGAAAAAGTGGGTTAAAAGTTTCAAAAATAGGAATAGGAACTTGGCAGGCGAGCGGGGATGCATGGGGTCAGGACGTTATTGATGATAACATAATCAAGGCCATAAAAAGGTCATATGAGCTAGGTGTAAACCTTGTTGACACGGCCGAAATCTATGGCAACGGACATTCAGAAACAGTTGTCGGGAAGGCTTTAAAAGATATAGGTAGAGAAAACATGATCGTGGCCACAAAAGTTGCTGGAGCTCATCTCAGGCACGATGAACTTCTAAAATCAGCAGAGTTAAGCATGAAGAGGCTAGGTATAAGCTACATAGACCTGTATCAGATACACTGGCCTGATCCATGGGAACAAATACCGCTAAGAGAAACGATGAAAGCGATGGAAGAGCTTTACGTACAGGGTAAAATAAGGGCCATAGGAGTTAGCAATTTTGCAGTAAGAGATCTTGAAGAAGCGAGATCTTACCTTTCAAAGACAGATATAGTTTCAAATCAGGTTCGTTACAACATGCTCCAGAGAGAGATAGAGGAGGAGGTAATGCCATACTGCAGGAAGAATGGTATAACCATAATCGCTTGGAGCCCCCTTGCTCAAGGTGCCCTGACCGGAAAGTACAACGTAGAAAACGTACCGAGGGACAGAATAAGGAGCGGAAATGAGGTATTCAAACCTGAAAACATGAAGCAAATAGAACGTCTTCTAAAAATTTTAAAAGAAATAGCACAAAAAAGGAAAAAGACTGTAGCTCAGGTTTCACTTAACTGGGTCATATCTCACGAAGGCGTGATTGCAATACCCGGAGCGAAAACCCCCGAACAGGCTGAAGAGAACGCAGGAGCTGCTGGTTGGAAGCTTTCAGATGAAGAGTTAAAACTCATTGAAAACGAGCTTTCAAAGATAGACATAGATTATATGTGAGGAGATTTTTGCTTTTTAATATAAATATAGAATGCATACTTAGCGTGTCGTTAACTTAAGCTTATAATTTGTTTACCTTGTGCAATCAACAAAATTGACTTAACCCATTCAGAAAGCCGATCATTAGAGAATGAAGCTGAACCAATTTCCTCTTGAGCGTATAATTATAAAAGAACCTAAAGGCTTGCGAGACTTATATGGTCAAATTTTGGCTTTCTATACGTTCTCAAAAGCTTCTGTCCTGCACTTTTTGTATGTTCATCCATCTTTTCCATTAAGTTCTTCAGGCTCATATATAACATGATATACCATAAGAGCTCCTTTTTTGTAAGCAGTCTTCTTACCAGAATTCTTTACAAGCTTTCTTAGGAATGTTTTTAGTTGAGGTTCGTATGCTACCCATAGCTTCCAACTAAAGTTTATTTCAGTTTGATCAATAAATATGCAATTGACGTCGTGTTTGTCAACGTGAAAGGAATTTATACGAAAGAATACTTTTGAATTCATTTCCATATTGCAACGTGGCTTCTCTTGATTATGGGCTCGAGTACATGGGAAGCTATCTTCAAGCTCAAACTGGAGAAATAATCAAAACATAGATTATAAGTGCTATTGAGGTCCTTTTTCTGGTTTGTATGATTATTTGTTAGAAATAATGCTTTGTTAAATAAATTTAAGCATTAACTTAAAGGCAACAATTTTGACGTTTAAACGTTTATATTTTAAAAAATCTAATTTATAAATGATGAAAGTTGCCTTTATAACCGGCGCTCTTGGTTAGGATGGTGTGCTTATTTCTTAGCTTTTGAAGAATAAAGGGTACAAGGTTGTTGGCTTTATAAGGGAAAAGCCGGGAAGACACAACATAGCAAACTCATACTTTGAAAATTTTAGCTCCTTTTTTGAAGGTGATATTCTTAACTATGAAGATGTTGAGGCTGCTCTTAAGAGCTACGAACCAGATGAAATTTATTATCTTGCTGCTCAGACGCATGTTCTGGAAAGTTTCAGGAACCCAGCATATACGCTGCAAGTAAATGTGCTTGGAACTGAAAACCTGTTAAGGGCAGTAAGAAGTCTTAACCTGAACAGCAAAATATTCTTTGCATCCTCTGTTGAAATATTTGGGAGTCCAGAAAAAACGCCCCAGAACGAGCAGACGCCCTTTAACCCGCTTTCACCATTTGCGGTTTAAAAACTTGCCGCTATGCAACTCTGTTCTATCTACAGAAAGGCCTATGGTATGTTTATATCAAGTGGCATATTTTTTGACCACACAAGCGAAGTGAGAGGCGAAGATAACCTAACTCAGAGGGTTGCAGTATGGGCGGCAAAGATGATGCTGGGAAACTATGAGGACCTAAACGTGGGTAATCTGAATGCGAGAAGGGATTGGGGTTATGCTAAGGACTTTGTAAATGCTATGTGGCTTATGCTTCAACAGGATAAACGAGACAATTTCGTCATAGGCACGGGAGAACAGCACACAGTCAGAGAGCTGATAGAGATGGCTGCAGAAACGGCTGGCGCAGAGATATCATGGACAGGCTCTGAGAAAGAGGAAAAAGGCTTAGTTATGTACAAAGGCAAAACAGTTTCTAGGGTTTATATTGATCCGGCTTTGGTTAGACCAATAGAATCAGAAAACTATATGGCAGATTATAAAAAAGCAAAAAGCGTGCTGAGGTGGGAACCGACGCTCAGGCTAAAAGAAATAATAAGATTGATGATAAACACAAAATACTACTCTCTGTCGTTAATAAAAAATGTTTCAAAGTAATTAGGTATCGTGGTTCATAAAACGATGAAATTTTTACAAAAGCTGAAAGTTTTGTCATTTATGGGTGGATAAAAAATAAAACGGTTAGAGTTTAAATCGGTAAACTACTCTGCCCTTAAGAACGTGATACCTGGCGAAAAAAGATGGAGTGCTGCTCTTCTCCTAAACATTTCGGATTTCACAGACCTGAGGCCTGAAAGGCTTTCGGGGCAGTATTTCTGAGAAGATAATGTGCAAAAGAGGATTCGCCCATTAAACCCTAAGGTAATAATTTTTCTTCATATAACTTCTGGCATATAATTTTTTAGAACGTTTTTGCGGTCATTTCTGAAAAGCTTAACAGCTTCAGGAAGGTTCTGGAGTATATCTTCAGCAGTCATTCCATCTTCACCTTTTCTAGCCGCAACAAGGTCACCAGAAAGCCCGTGAAGAAACACACCGGTTCTCAGAGCATCTCCGGGTTCAAGCCCTAACCCCATCATAGCAGCAACAGTTCCGGTAAGTACATCACCTGATCCAGCAGTTGCCATGCCTGAGTTGCCGCTCATATTTATGAATTCTTTACCGTCAGGATATGCAACTAAGCTGTGAGCTCCTTTAAGCACCACATAAGATTTTAGATTTTCAGCGGCCATTTTGACTGTATCGATTCTTTTTGACTCAACCTCACTTATGCTCATATTCATGATTCTTGCCATTTCACCTGAATGAGGGGTAAGGATTGTCGGCTTCTTTCTTGATTTTAACACTGAGACGTTTGCAGAAAGCGCCGTGAGACCATCTCCGTCAATTATTGCTGGCACATCAACTTCAGCTATAAGATTCCTAATCAGCGACTGTGCTTCATTATCAAGAGATACACCGGGGCCTAGAATGACAAAGTCTATCTCGAGATGTTCTATGAGCTCAAGTATTTTCTTTTTGTTTGAACTTGAAAGAGCGCCGTTTTCGTTTTCTTCCATCGGTAAGTAAACAACTTCGCTGGCCTTTGTTGCTATAAAAGGTATAATTGATTTAGGAGCTGCAAGCATTGAGTATCCTCCTCCGGCCTTAAGAAATGATAGAGATGAAAAATAAGGTGCGCCATAGTAGTTTCTTGCGCCTGCGACTACAAGAAGCCTACCGAAAGTTCCCTTGTGACCCCACGGCAGCCTTGGTGGAAGCTCTGGAGGTTCGTTGATTTCAACCTTTATTTCATCAGAATCGTAAAGTTCTTGCGGGAAAGATATGTGAGAAACGTACAGCTTTCCGCCATAGTTATACCCAGGATACAGGAGGTTTCCGAGCTTTGGAAGTCCAAAGGTCACAGTGCAGCAGGCTTGTACGGCCGAGCCATGGACCTTTCCGTCGTTTCCTCCTATGCCTGAAGGTATGTCGACACTGAAAACTGGTTTTTTTGCAAGATTTGTTTCTTCTATTACAGCCCTGTAGATCCCGGTTATGTTTCCGGAAAGCCCAGTTCCGAAAAGGCCATCAACGACAGCATCGCACCATGATAGTGCTGACCTGAATTCTTCAAGAATTTCATTTTCTCTGATTGTGCCTGAAACCAGGCCTATCTTCAAAGCGATGTCATAGTTTTTTAGGGCAGGACCTGAAAACTTTGCAGGATCGCCCACAACGAATGCCTTTACTCTGCCCCCACCGGAGTTAAGCTTTCTTGCTACTACCAGAGCGTCTCCACCGTTGTTTCCGGTTCCTGCGATTATAACGAACTTTTTGCCGAAGACTCCGAGCTCCTTCTGGATAACGCTGTATACAGCGTTGCCGGCGTTCTCCATAAGCAGCAAATGATCTATGCCGTATTTTTCAACAGCAATGGAATCAAGCCTTTTCATCTCTTCAACTGAGCTTACCTTCATCTTTTTACCACCCTTAAAGCATTAAAATTATTGGCCATAAATGATCAATAGTAAGAAAGTATATTTATAGTTAGTCGATGGTTATAGAATGGCTGCATCAAAGTTAGGACATATATATCATTCAGTTTTATAAAAAGTTTCAAGAAATTACAGCGGGTTGATTATAATATAATCGACGAGGTTAGCCAGCAGTTTACTCTGCGAGCGTATTGTTTAAAAACTGCGATGTATATTATAATGTAAAGTGAAGGACAAGCGCCTTGGGGAATTAATAATAAGTGCTATAAACGATTACGGAGATGAAATGCTGGCTAAGGCTCTATTGTGGCATATGGAAAACAAAAAGAAGATGAACATTGATGAAATATCTGAAAGGCCTGAAGAATTTGTAGCATTCCTCAAGGATGTTTACGGTCCTTTTGAACATTTTATTGAGGAGAGGATAATCGAAAAAATATCGCAGGAGTACGGCATCCCTAAAGAAAACGACCTTGTAACTATTATAAAGAAGCTCTATGAAAATAAAAGTTAGAGCAATGATTGTTTTTACTCCATTATAAGTTGAGCAGAAATAGCATTTAGTGTTGGAAGAGCGGTTAATATTTTCGTAAAAGCTTTAAGATTAACGTTAACTTTACAAGGTATAGCTTAAAAAGTGCATGATTTTTGCACTATAAAAATACATTTTTTACAGTTTAAAAGGGTAAACGTGCGTGACAAAGTTCAAATTTGTGAATATATGTGAAAAATTTGTTTCACTTTTTAATGTTTTTTACAATTTTGTTTCACAAAGACGTTTTAATCTGCATCATCATATTATATGGCATGAATGAATGTGCTGAAAGGCATGTGCTTTCTATCATGAAACACAAAGGTATTAACGACATAACGGAATCAATTTCAAAGTTAACGGGTAATTTTGATATGTCTGAGGAAGATCTTTTAAGCAGCCTGGAAAATGCAGATCTGAATAAAGTCTACGACTTTGAGCCAATCATTGAAGAGATATCAAAGATAGGCAACGTAAAAAGGTGCGCGCGCGTTGTAGGGGAATCTGGCGCACAGTACGTTTTTGATATGCTTGCTGATTTGGACGGGTTCAGGATAGCCGTATACATAAAAATCGGCAGGCCAAGCCTTAAAGAAATAATAAAGTTCCTTACAGCTGTATACGATGCAGGGATAGACGACTGGATATTTATAGCTTTCCCCGTTACCGGAAAGGACTTCTCCTCTTACTCAACAAACATAATAGAAGCTAAGGATTTAAACGACGCAGTAAAAAATTTAAGGGTTGTTCTAGAGGATAAAAGAAAGGGTTATCAGCTGCAGTACTATAATCATAATTCTGGTAACGTTCTTTAACTGTTTTATGTAGCTTCTATCGAGGTTTGGCCTTTTCAGAACTGATACGTTCTTCATAAAAAAGGCAAAAAGAATAAGAGAGAACCCAATGTACAACAGGTTAAAAATTTTGAAAGAAATCAACAGCGCTGTTTCAGCTACCAGCTGAGCAACAAGCAGCACCTTCAGCAACTTTATCGCATTATCTTTTCCGTAAGCCACCGCAAAAGTAATTACCCCTGTTTTCTTATCACCTTCATAGTCAAATATATCTCCAAGATTTATAGAAAAGTCCCCCCAGAGCATCAATATCAACGCCATCAAAATGACTCTGACCGAAAAGCCTGTTATGGATATAGCTGTGAGCGGCGCTATGAAAACGCCAAGGCTGCTGATCCCTATCTTTGACCACCACCTAGACTTTGCTCTTATACTATTTCCTGAATAAGCATATGCTAAAACCGCGGAAACGATCAGAAAAGCTTCAAAAAGAAGGTTTATGAAATAACCAAGAACGAAAGCCAGCACATATGACGCGATTATAAATAACTGCGCAGTCCTTTTGCTGACCTTTCCCGACGCGAGAGGCCTTTTAGGGTTGTTTATTCTGTCTTCTTCAAGGTCGAGCAGGTCGCTTAATGTGTAGTTTGCCAGAGATATCAGATAAACTGACAAAGTTGAAATTATAAAGATAAAAGGTGATATCCTGAAACCTGAAACGGCAAGCAGCGTTGCATCAAAGGCCACCACGTATACAATAACGCTTAACCTGGCTTTAATAAGTGACAGTATTTCAAGCATTTATATCACCTTTAGGCTTTACAATGTTGTAAACCGGATCTTCTTCTCCTTTTTCGAACAACTTTTCAAAAACGCCATCGAGCTTTTCTGCGAGAGTCGGACTTTTGAACCTGAAAGCAACAAGTGGTGAAGAGTCAAAAGGATCTGGTATTTCAATGCCTATTTCTTCTCTGTCAACGATAATAAAGCTGAACTGCACATTGCTAACTTTTATCTGCAGGTTTGGTGAAGAGAGTAAATAATTTAAAGTTTCTACAAGTGTATTATCGAGATTAAGATAAGAAAGGTTGGCGAGCCTGGCAGCTACAGCCTTTCTATCGCTTATGATCTTTACATGAACACCTTTTTTAACTGTTTCTTTAAGGTACTTAAGGATCACCGGATCGCTGTACCTTGTGGCTATCTTTATGATCCTTTTTGCGTTAACTAACAAAGACAGGTCCGAAGACAGCGATTTCCAGTCAGTATAGACCCTTATTGGTTCAAAGTTAGATAGCCCCACCATCTCTTCTAGGTCCTTCAGGAGTGTATAAGAAAGTTCGTCTCCGTTATCCCTGTTGAGCAGCTCCGTTATGCCTTTTATCTCGTTTTCCTTTGAAAACCACTGAAGCAGTTTGTCCTGTACGCTGTAAAGAAAATAACCGAAGGGACTCAGGTAGTACTTTCCATCTTTTTTTACAGCTATACCGCTATCCTTAAGCTCCCTGAGCGCATAGTAAAACGTTCTCCTTTCAAGGCCTAAAGACTTTAACGAGCTTTCACTTGCGTCTATACCATTATAGAGCGCTTTGAAAAGCTTATAGTTGCTTCTTTTTGAGAGCACCTTCTGTACTATATAAATTTTGTCTTCTTCCATATATAGCAAATAACATTACGCACTTTTATTTTTTACTGATTATGTTATGTATTACCGTTTATTTAATAAAAAACGCAGGAAAATCCGCATCAATCTACTAAAAAAATTAAAGCAGCGTTTGAATTTAATCAGTAAAGCTAATAAGCTGCTAACGCTTTTAACTAGCATGTTGCAGGAGGTTTACGTCTTTATAGAGATCCCAAAAGGGAGCAACATAAAGATAGAGTACGATGACAAGCTTAAGGGCCTTAGGGTGGACAGGATACTGTACACAGCTACGGTCTATCCATTTAACTACGGTTTTATTCCTGGCACAATAGGTGAAGACAAAGATCCATTGGACTGCATTGTTATAACATATGATCCTCTGCCTCATGGGGTTTACATAAAAGCAATCCCGATTGGCATGCTGGTAACTGAGGACGAACACGGCATCGATAAAAAAATCATAGCCGTGCCCCATCCTTCTATAGACCCGAAGTTCAGCAACGTCAAGAGCCTTGAAGACCTGCCTCCGGGAATTAAGGAAGAAATAAAGCACTTCTTTGAGCATTATAAGGAGCTTGAAAGCGGCAAGTGGGTAAAGGTGCAGGGTTATGAGCAGGCTGAAGGAGCAATAAAAACTATAGAAGAGGCGTTCTGGAGAGCCAGCAGTCACTGAAAACCTTTTAAAAAACTGTAAAAGTTAAAAAGCAACGGTTAAATCAGCATAAACTATATTATGGATGCGTTATAAAGCACGCTTCCTGTGCTGACAGTTCTGTGCGGTGCTACCTTTGTTCCGACAAGCTCAGAGCCCTCGCCTATTATCGTGTCGTCAGCTATTACTGAACCCTCTATCCGTGTAGGCCTTTCTCTTGTTGACCTTACTTCAACATGCCTTCCTATTATTGAGCTTTTAATAACTGCGCAGTCTCCGATCGTTGACCTGTCCATCACAGCGCTTTCCTCTATTTCAACGTTCTCGCCTATCACTGTAAAGTTATCGATGTTTGAATAGGCTATCTTGGTCCCTTTCCCTATAGACGCATGTCTGCCGATAAGGACTTCCCCATCAAATTTTAGTTCTCCCTTTCCGTAAAGGTTTTTTATAATGTTCCTCCTCTTCCTTGAATCTACGCTTGTTCCCTGAACGTAAACTCTGCTACTGCTGTCCATTTTGATAGCTTTGAGCCCACCCGCTCCAAGCTTTTTCATAAGCGTTTTCATTGTTTCAAGGTACCTTTCAGGTGTGCCGACATCAAACCAGAGGGCTCTGCTTATGTACCCCGCAACCCTGTACCCTGAGCTTAACAGGTAAGGTATAACGTTTTTGCCAAAGTCCATCCTGCCTTCCCTTATCATGGGTTCAAATTCGCTGCTCTGAAAGAGCTTCCTTATTCTTGGAGATATCACGTATATGCCGGTATTTGCAAGGTTAGAAGGCGCTTCTTCCCTCTTTGGCTTTTCTACAAACCTTTTGATGTAACCTTTGCTGTCTAAAACCGCAACGCCAAATTCTTCAACGTTTTTAACTTCCTTAAGCACAATGGTCATGAAAGCCCTCTGCTTTTTATGGTATTCGAGGACGCTGTTCAGGTTTAAGGAGAAAATGTTGTCCCCCTGAACAACAAAAAAGTTCTCCTTGATATTATAGTAATCAAGGCAGACCCTCACAGCATCAGCGTTGCCTGAACTGTCATACCTTGGCATGTACTTAAAATGAACCCTCGGTTTTATTCCATACCTTGCTGAAAAACCTATTCCTTCCTTGTAATAGTCGAACAGCGATCTGTAGTTTACATATCCTCTTACGCCAAATATTATTTCTCTGATGCCCTGCCTCGCTAGCTCGACCAGCGTGTGTTCTATCAGAGGCCTGTTAAGCAGTCTTACTGTTGCTTTTGAGTTTTCGAGAGTTAGCGGCCTCAGCCTAACGGCTTCCCCTCCCACCGGGATTATGGCCTTAACTCTGGAGAGACCGCCGGCCATTATATCTGTTTATATGCAACCGCGGTATATAAAGGATTGTACATGCAGAATTTAATGCTTGGTTTCGAGGTTCATCAGCCGTTCAGGATTAGGAGAGATTACTTCTGGCAACCAAGGTTAAGGGGCAGGCTTGAAGAAAGGTTCTTCGATGTCGAGCTCAACAAGCAGATATTCGAAAGGGCAAAAAACAAGTGTTACATGCCTGCCACAAAAATACTCATTGAAGAAATCGAAAAGGCGGAGAAAGATGGGCGGGACGTTTCATTTTTTTTCAGCGTTTCAGGAACCTTTCTTGAGCAGGCAGAAATGTGGGGAAAAGATGTTCTTGAGCTTTTCAGCGTTCTTGCCTCGACGAAAAAGGTCGAGTTCCTTGCGCAGACGTACTACCATTCTGTAACCTCGATGTGGGAAGACCTTTATGAGTGGAGGGAACAGGTCAAGGCTCACAGCGAAGCCATAAAAAGCCACTTTGGGCAGGATCCAGTTACGTTCGAAAACACGGAGCTTCTTATGAACCGAAGGATAGCCGAAGAGGTTGAAAAGCTAGGGTTTAAGGCAGCGATAACAGAAGGAAGGGAAGATATCTCAGGTGAAAATCCGAACAGGATCTTCAGACTTAAGGGAGGCAACCTCAAGATATTTCTCAGGAATTACAGACTCAGCGATGATATAGCTTTCAGGTTTTCCGACAGGGGATGGGACCAGTACCCTCTTACTGCTGAAAAGTTTGCTGATTGGGTTGCAAAGGCCCAAGGGAAAGTAGGACTTATCTTTATAGACTATGAAACCTTCGGGGAACACAACTGGCCTGAAAGCGGCATACACGATTTCCTGAGATGGCTTCCGAGGGAGCTCGGTAAAAGAGGGGTCAAGCTTGTAATGCCTCAAGAAATGATAAAAGAAAATGGTGAAGAGCTGGACTTCAGCTCAACAATCTCATGGGCCGACATAAGAAAGGATGAAAGTAGCTGGCTAGGCAACATAATGCAGTGGGCTTACGACGATTCTGTAAGAAGGGGTGAAATGCTTGCAAAAAAGTTCAAAGGTGAATGGTTAAAAGCATGGAGGTACTTTACGGCGAGCGACAGCTACTACTACCTTTTTATAGGAGAGAATTCGCCGATGGTTGTACACAGCTATTTTAACAGCTTCAACTCCCCCATAGACGCTTTCATAAACGAGTTCTATGCCCTAAGCCAGTTCAACTTTGAAATGCTCAGAAAAGCGAAGATAAACAGAGAGCCTTTTATATTTATGAAAGGCAGTAAGAGGGGCCCAATAGCGTGGAACAGTAAAATGTTCGAAGAAATAGTTAAGAGGAACCCCCAGTTCATCGAAATGAAGAAGTACATGAGGGAATGGCTGAGATGAAAAAGGTCGAATCTTTCTGGATTGACGACAGCGTGAGAAGGGTATGGTTTTTTACAGCAGAGTTCAGCGGGGTTGCAAGTCTCGGGGGTCTGGGCAACGCTGTAGGAGGCGTAGCAAGAGAGCTTGTAAAGAGAGGTATAGAAGTAGACGTTTTCATGCCGAGTCATGGAAGACACATGAGCGATTATTACAGGTCCACTCTTGGGCTCATGGACACCGGGATCAAAGCAGAGGGAGACAGAATAGGTCTGGACGGCAGAAAATACCACTACAGGGTTGGCGTTGAGGCAGGGAAGATTGACGGGATAAAATTATTCCTTGTAAAAGGGCTGGATCACGAAACAGGTAAGGTTCTTGATTCATGGGACATTTACAGTTATATAGAAGAAAAGAGTTCGCTTCTTGCCAGATCGGTAGAAGCCATAGTGCCCTGGTCCATTAGCTCCGGAATACCTTCGATCATTCATTCGCACGACTGGCACAGCGTTCTTGCCGGCGTCAGGGCCAGGCAGCTTTTTGAGGATAGACGGATAATGGTTCCGTTTGTATTTACTGTACACCTTCTCACAAAGGTCTCTTTTCCATGGCACTATGCTTCCCGGGACTGGTCAGGAATACCGGACTGTCCCCACTATATATGGAAGGTATACAGGCATGAAATAACAGGCTACCGTGAAGTCTGGGATGAGCTTTCAAAAGGAAGCGTTGAAAGGTTTGGAGCTTATGAATCGGACGTTCTGGCATCTGTAAGCAGAAGTTATCTTAAATACGACGTCCTAAGCCACGTTGGTAGCTGGGTTGAAGGCAAGAGCTGCGTGTCGTACAACGGCACGGACTGGAGCGTAAGCGAGGTTGCTGAATTTGCTAGAAGGGAATTTGGTACAGAAGACAGAAAGGAACTTAGAAAGAAGCTCCTTTCTTTTCTCCATGCCATCAGAGCCGTGCCAGATGACTATCAGACAGGAAAAATACTGTGGGAAAACAGGCACAGGATAGGGCTTAGAGATGGGTGGAGTTATGATGATCTGGGCTATGGTCCCCTTGTTTTATCGACAGGCAGACTTTCAAGGCAGAAAGGCGTTGACCTGCTTGTAAGGTCTTTTAAAGAATCCCTTAAAGATGTTCCTGATGCAAGGCTTATTTACCTTGGAATACCTGGAGGAGAATATGACCTTCTTTATCAGCTAGTTGATGAGTTCTCGGGAATAAAGGACAACGCAAGGCTAATAATAAGCACGCAGTTAGACAGAAACGTGTACAAAGCTTTCTATTATGCTTCTTCTGTATTTGCTGCATCATCCAGATGGGAGCCTTTTGGTCTAACAGCTGTAGAGTCTATGGCTGTTGGGACCCCTGTTGTGGCATACGCTGTTGGGGGTTTAAGGGAGACCATAATGGACATAAGAGAAAACTCTCAGGAAGGTACAGGGTTTATTGTTGAGCCGGAGAACGTTAAACAGTTTTCTGAAGCGCTTACAACGTCTATGATGCTTTCACGCGCAGCCGAAGAAAAGAATCATGATTTGCTCTACATGGCGCCAATGTTGAAGACAGATGAAACTGCTTTATGGGAAAAAGTAAGGCTTAACTCGATAAAAATGGTTGATAAAAACTTCAGGTGGAGCTCAACTGCAAGTTCACTTCTTGAGTGTTATTCAAGGGCAATTCAGATGGCTTATTACAGATCACAGGCATGCTTCTGACGCCAAGATTTTTAACCTTAACGGGGTTAAGGGGGCGAAATTCCCCTTATGTGAGCTGTAAATATCCTCTTATAGAAATGTTTAAGCCTTCTGCGCATTATCTTTGCAGACATACGATGCCCATAAAGTCTCGCAGACCTCTATCTGGGGAATCCGCGATGCCTTGAATAAGGCTAGCACTTCAATCGTGTGAAATCAGCAATAAGGGGCTCTGTCTGTGGAACGCAGGCCTGGGGTACGAGCTGATAAGGCTCCTGATTGAGCTCGCGAGGTCTGAAGGATTCCAGGCTTATAAAGCTCGAAGTCTACGCGCGAAATGCCCTTGCGGTACACCTTTACAGGAAGTTGGAGCTCGTTCAGACTGGAATTATACCTAAAATGGGCCTTTTTGAAGATGGTTATGAAAACGCTCTTATAATGTGCCTAGAACTTTAAAAATTAAGCATATTACTGAGCTTAAGGCGTGAGGAGTCTGTCAAACGCGTGTTCGACCCCCTGTTTAAAGTGGTTTTCTATCCAATTCTTTGTAGGTAAGTAAATTGCGCTCATACTGACATCATACACGCAAACCATTTTCTTCTCGCCTTCATCTATCCAGACCTTTATAGACCCCTTTACAGGACCTTTATAGTTTTTAAAACTGAGAACCTTCATTTTTTCATCAACCTCTATTATGCTTTCTCCTAGATTCCCGTTGCCAAATGAAGGAAAGGCGTACCTGATCTGAACCTTATACACATTTCCGTTTCTCTCCAGAACCTTGACTTCTCTGTGGCCGTGCCAGAATTCAGGTATAGACTCTATATCGCTGAGCTTTTTCCAGAGCTCATCTACATCATAACCTGTTATGTTTCTTTCTATTTTAAAGCGCACGTTCACGTTTAGAATTTATCAACCATGGTAAAAAGTTTTGATTCTCTTTTTATCAATCATTTATAAATAACCTGATTTTAGATTGTTTATCTAGTTTTCAACTGACCTCCTCACCGCCCTGAAGGGCGATGGTTCCGAGGTCTAGAGGGTTACACCCCTTTAACGGGGGCTATTGAGCTGTATAAAAAAGAGCGAACATAAACCTTTATTATCGGTTCTGGCTTAATTACTTTATCTCTGCCGCAAGCGGCGAAGCTTTTAGTGTTTGTAGGATACAAGGTAAGAAATGAACATCAGAGCTATGAACCAGTAAGATGTTTTAAAGAAAACTTTGTACTTGGGTTTTGCCTTATACTGCGAAACTAGGGTTATGCCTAGAAAAGTTGCAAGCTCTACAGATCAGAGCTTTGAATTTAACCCTGATATAATATCGGGTAACTCTTCAAGGCTCTTAAGAATGTAATCGGGCTTTATTTTTTCGTAGATGCTAAAGCTGTCCCTCAGTACCAGAGCTGTAAGAGATCCTGCTTTCTTACCAGCTATTACGTCATACTCTCTGTCACCCACGGCTAGGCAATTTTCTGGTTTAACTTGCATAAGCTCCATGGCTTTAAGAAAGACATGCGGCTCCGGTTTAGGTTTTTTCACTTCATCTACTGTTACCCAGCAGCACAGATAGCTGTCAAGCCAGAGACCCTTTATAACAGAATCTACAAGATCTTTCCCTAAACTCGTTGCTACAGCGCTCTTTACTCCTAGCTCTTTTAAAGCTTTTAGAGCGTACAGCGCATCAGGAAATATCCTGAAACTGCTTATGCTTTCTATTACGTACTTTTTTCTAGCCTCTTTTATTTTTTCAAGTAAAACTCTGTCAGGATTATGAATAAATTTTGAAACTATATCGTAAAACGAAAGCCCTAAATACTTTCTTATTTCATCCGGTTCTGCTCTGTATCCAAATTCCCCAATGGCCTTTGAAAGGGCTGCAGAAAGAGCATCAGCGTTATCTATGAGTGTTCCGTCCAAGTCAAACGCAACTCCGGCTATCATACAGCTGTATGATATTTAAAAAATTTAAATCGTGCTCAAGCTTCAGAAAAAAGGTTAAAAATGAAATAAAAATCGATTTAAACCTCTGAACTATTAAAACGCATAAATTAAAAACCTGTATAAGCATTATTCAAGCTTAACTTTAGAAATGAGTTCTCCGTCACGGAATATGTAAAGCGCCCGCGGTTGCATTGGGACCCATTCTTCATCTGTAAGCTTTTCTGTTGATATTACAGATGCCTTCAACTTTTCCCTTTTTTCATCTTTCATATTCTCTTTTAAACTTACCGGGTTAAGCAGGTAATGAAGCGTTCTTTCCCTGTTCATATAAGCCAGAAGGTATTCCCCATCGCTTAACAGAAAGTTAAACTTTCCCAGACCGCCTATGTCTTCTGCGTATTTCCATATTTCCTCTGCCAGCTCTTTTAGACCACCTTTCTGACTTGCTGATAAACTTTCAAGAATATAACAGAATGCGTGTTCAGAATCAGTTTCGCCAGCCGGAAAAAACGTTTTAAGTTTATACTTTGCATCTTTTTTAAGCTGTGGAACGTCTCCGTTATGAGCGAAAACAAGATCTTTACCCTGCAGCCTCCTCACAAAAGGATGAGTGTTAACATAGCTCAAATTACTGCCTCTTGACTTTTTGCGTATATGCGCTATTATAAGCTTACTCTCTACTCTTTCTGCAAAAAATTCAGCTAACTTGCTTTTGTAAGCCGGCACAGGCTCCTTAACCATGCCAGCGAGCTTTTCATCAGAATACCAGGCAACGCCCCAGCCATCAGGATGTATTTTTGACTTACTGAAGAACTCTTTAAGCAAATATTCAGCTTTAACGTTTTTGTTCGATGAAATTCCAAACAGTTCGCACATTTTGAGCTACCGTATATCAATGCGTGTTTTTGCTAATAAATTTGTATTATTATTTTACAAATTACCTGTAACCTTTTAACGCTTTCATCAATCATTAACGTTTATAGCTTCGCGTTCGTATTAACTATTATGAGAAGGGTTGGCATAATAGGCGGTTCTTATACGAAGTTCGGCGAAAGGTTCGACGTCAGCATGCAGGAGCTTGCGTGGGAAGCTTTTAAAGATGCTATAAATGAAGCTAACGTTGAACCAGCGCAGATAGAATACTCTGTTGTGTCAAACATGGGTGGCTGGAGCAGTGAGTCTCTTCCTGCTGTAATAGTTTCAGAAGCTCTTGGAATAAACCCACGGGGTTCCGTAAGGGTTGAGGCTGCGTGCGCATCAGGCAGCTCAGCAGTCAAGCTTGCACATGACGTTGTTGCATCAGGTCAGGCTGAGGTTGTACTTGCCATAGGGATCGAAAAGATGAGGGAGTCTCCCAGCAGAACTGTTGTAGAATACATAGGCAGAGCTGGTAACTTTATGTGGGAATTTGAGAACTTTGGTTTAACGTTTCCTGGCTATTATGCACTTTACGCTACAGCTTACATGTCAAAGTTTGGAGCAAAAGAAGAGGACCTGTGTGAAGTAGCTGTCAAAAACCACTATTATGCTTCATTTAACGAGAAAGCGCAGTACAGAAATAAAATATCAGTCGAAAAATGCATGTCTTCCCCATACGTTGCATGGCCTCTTAAGCTTTATGACTGCAGCCCCATAACGGATGGCGCAAGCGCTGTGATACTTGCAAGTGAGGATTTCATAAAAAGTCATGGCCAAGAAGCTGTCTGGATAAGCGGAACAGGGTACGCAACAGGCACCGCAAACCTTAGCAAAAGAGATGATTTTACAGGACTGGACGCTGCCAGAAAAGCCGCACAGCAGGCTTATGCAAAAGCTGGTATTGATCCTGAAAGGCCGGCTTCTCAGCTAGACCTTGCGGAAGTGCATGACTGCTTTACAATTGCCGAAATAATGGCTTACGAGGATCTGGGTTTCGCAAAAAAAGGTGAAGGCGTAAAGCTGATCAAGGAAAAGCAGACATATAAAGGAGGCGTTATTCCAGTTAATCTCGATGGAGGTCTCAAAGCAAAAGGTCATCCAATAGGTGCCACAGGGGAGTCGATGATAGTCGAGCTTTATCATCAGCTTTTGGGAAAGGTAAAGGGAGAAAGGCAGGCAGAAATAAGGAACGGTAAAGCCCTCGCCCACAACGTTGGGGGGACAGGACATTACGCGTACGTTACGATCCTTTCGCTAGATAGGGTGAACGTTCATGAGTGATGAAACTGAAAAGCTAAAAGAAGCAGCAGAGGAAGCCAAAAAGAAGCTTGGTTCCCCATTAATTACAGATCAAAAGACATCCAGCTCTTTATGGTTTGACCAGAGGGAGCTCAACGTAAGGTATATGATAAGCGTTGAAAGAATAAAAAAGTTTTATGACGGACTTTTAGAAGGAAAAGTATTTGCAACCAGATGCACAAAATGTGGCGAAGTTTACTTTCCTCCACAGAGCTACTGCAGCAGTTGCAGATCTGATTCAATGGAATGGTTAGAGCTTGCCGGTACAGGCGAACTTATTACCTATACTGTGATAAATGTAAAACCGCAGAGCTTTTCACATTATCCAGATTACGCCGTTGGAATCGCCAAGATGCCTCAGGGCGTTAACGTGCTGGCCTGGATTGACGGCGACATTAAAAGTTTAAAGGCAGGTATGAAAGTAAAGCTAGAAGTAAAAAAGAGAGAGCCTGAAGATTATCTTACGTACTGGATAAAACCAGAATAATACTACAGAAGCATGTGTATGCGGGAAGGGAGATATTACCCTTCCCCATAAGGTTAAAAAAGAAAACCTGGTTTTGGATAAAACGCATATTTAACTACTGCTGTCCTTCTTTTTTAAACCGGTTTTTTAGAAAGGTTAATTTTCAGGATATTAAATCATATTTATGGTAAAATATCTGATAAAAGATATAGCCGATGGTGTTAAGCTTCTCAGGTTAGACGACGACAGGACAAGATATTTTGAGGCCGCATGGCACATACCTGAGGGCGTTACGTACAACTCTTACCTTATTGAAACTTCTGAGGGTCTGATACTGATTGATACCTGGAAGGGACAGTATTCAGAGCTTTTCATGAAAGCTATTAAAGAAGTTGCTAATGCTTCAAAGATAAAGTACGTGATAATAAATCATGCAGAACCCGATCATACAGGAAGCCTTCCAGCGCTTCTTAGAGAGGCAAATGATGCAAAGGTTGCGGTTAACGTTGCCGGCGTAAAGATCCTGAAGGCGAAGTATGATATAAAGAATGAAATTATAAGTGTTGAGGGAACAAAAGAAATTAATCTGCTGGGAGAAGATTTTATTTTTATTCATGTACCCTGGGTTCACTGGCCTGAGACCATGCTTTTGTATCAGAAGAGAACAAAGATCCTTTACACGTGTGATGTTTTCGGTTCTTTCTCGATACCGACAGGTTATAGAGCAGACTTGCATGATTCTTTTTACCTTAAAAGTGCTGAAAAATACCTGATTACTGTCATGGGTTATTATAGGAAATATGTTCTTAACGCCATAGAGAAGGTAAAGAGCATGAACCTTGAGATCCTAAAGATAGCGCCTTCGCATGGAGGTATATGGGATAAAAACGCTGAAGAACCAATGAGGCTTTTTGAAAAATGGGCCAGAGGAGAACCAGAGAAGAATAAAGTAACGATTGCATACGTATCTATGTATGGTTCTGTAGAAGAAGCGGTGTCAAAGGTTTATAACGAACTTGCCTCAAAAGATATCAGCGTAAAGACTTTTGCGATAAACGATTCTGAATACCCAGATTTTGAAGATTTTCTCACTGAAGCAAACAGTTCATCAGTGGTTCTGCTCGCTACTCCAACTTACGATACCAGTGTTCATCCAAGGATGAAAGTGCTTCTTGAACTCATAAAGGATAAGTTCAGGGGCGTAAGCAAACCGTTTGCGGCGATGGTCTCTTATGGGTGGGGTTCAAATGCCATAAAATATATGGAGAATTCGTTAAAAGAGGCAGGGTTAGAGGTGATTTTAATTGAAACGTTCAGAGAAAAAATTACCGACGAACAGGTTAAGAAAATAACATCTGTTATAAAAGATAAGATAAAGGCATAATTTTTATTTTGCGGAAAACTCAGCTAAATGTGTACCGTCATCGTGAACTGTCCCAACCTAGCGGTCGGAGCTTCCGGTTCATAGCTGCGCTTGCTTTTATGCTAACTTGCCGTTTGATATCTTTCCCATCTTTTTACCAGAGACCCAGTCGGTAACAGTAGATCAAAACTTTTGTTGATTTTTATGGTGTTTTTGCTATTATACCAGATTTTAAATGCAATCTTTGCCCAAAAACTTTAGGTAAGGCTAAGCAAGCAATCAAATTGCGCTGATTAACCTTATTATGCTATAAAAATAGCGCTTTAAGCCAAAAATGATGCATGGTTTAAGCTAGTGAAGTTATCTCATTGTGTTTAAAGTAAAAGCTATTTGAATATTTTAACGTATATGTTATAGATTAGCGCTTCAATCATTAATAAAAACTTAACATGCTGAACCGTTACCTTTTCCCTTTTATAGTTAATAAAAACCCATGTTGTATAAAAGAACTGCAAGGTAGAAGTAAAGCTTCCTTAAGCTGTAAAGCTTTGACGTCGTCTTTGGCAAAAACTGGTTTATCATCCTGTAAGAAGTCTCTATGGCCCACCTCTTTCTGAACATCCTTCTTATAGCTTTAGGCTTAAGGTCTGTGTTCGTTGC
>OFEH01000273.1_pt1 | contig 20073 bp, 25 predicted proteins | sample 1521031 | NCBI WGS metagenome assembly OFEH01 (sample SAMN05518350, study PRJEB24110) | hypersaline lake metagenome | isolation source: Grendel Spring, Yellowstone National Park, Wyoming, USA | place: USA:Grendel Spring, Yellowstone National Park, Wyoming, USA | collected 2011-11-16
ACGCCTCGGTGGGTGTGGTTGACTTCGGTTGCCGCGGGAGGTGTGTGGTGTCTGTGCGGCTGTCGGGAGGCCGGAGGCTTCGGGGTTTTGTGGGGTGGGCCCTGTACCGCGCCTTCGAGACGTCGATGGTGGGGGATATGTGGCGTGTGCTGTCGGTCGCTGAGGCCTTCGGCGTGGGGAGCAACAGATCGCTGGGGCTGGGCGCCGTGAGGATAACGCCGCTGGAGTGACTCGGCTTGACGTGCGTCTGGAAGCTTGCTTGAGTTGCGGGTCGGGTCCTAGGCGCGGCTGCGTGCGGCGCTACGTCGGCGGTGCGGCGCAGCGTTGCGCGGTGTGGGGGAAGAGGACGCCGCTTCCGCTGGCGGCAGCGGCTTAGGCGTATAGCCATGTATACATGTCGGCGTGGCTGAGCGGGGGCGTCCAGTGGGGATGGCTCCGGGTGGGAAGAGGTCGGCTGCGGAGATATCCGAGGGGCTGAATATGACGGCAGAGGAGGCGGCTAGGAATCACGCACAACGTATCGGCGTGACCCGTAGGCCGCCTCGCCTCGACTAATTGGCGGCGTTGATGCCGAGCGCATTAAGTATCGTCTTCATTATATCGACCGCCCTATTCGCCATGCCGAGGGCCTTTTCGGCATCGCCTTTATTATATATGTCCCACGGCGTTAATCCCCTACTGGGTTCACCGTAGGTGCTCCTGCCGTGCTCCGGCGCCAGCGTCTTGGCTATGTTCGCCAGCTCGATTATCAAATCGACGAGGTCCCCAGGCATTCTGTCGATCAATTCCCGTAATTCGTCGGATGGGTCGTGGGACCAGCTCGGCACTCTATACGCGGCAATTACGGCCTTTGCCGCATTTTCTGCGGAGAGCTGGGCGTTGGCCACCGTGCCCCTCCAATCACCTCTGCTGAAGGCCTCATCGGCTTCCCTGAGGTAATTAACGGCCAATCTATATCTGTACTTAACTTCATCTATCGGGTCGAACATCCCTCACGGCGCGTATGAGGGGTTTGCCGTCTGCTCTTTCCCAGCCGTACTTCCCGTCCCTCGTCCTGTACCTAACTAGGTTCTCGCGCTCGATGAAGCTGGCCACGGCCTCCTTGAACCGCCTCAGCTCGCCCTGTCTGTCGCAGACTATCACCCCGTCCCACGCGATGTTTATCGCCAGCGGCGTCCACCTGCCGTGGATATCCTCCCTCCTCATGGTTATCAGCGTGACGTCGCGGTCGACGTATCTCCTAATTATTCCGTAGGCCCTGGCCCTGACGTCGAGATCGCCGGCTAGGCCGTCGAAGAGGACGAGCACGTCTACGTCGCTGTCCTCCCGGGCCTCGCCGCGGGCCCAACTGCCGAAGAGCATCAAGCCTAGGAACTCGCCGTCGAACTCCCCCTCGAGATCCGCGCACGACCTGCCCAGCGAGGCGATGATCCCGGCTAGATCCACTGAACCAAGGGGGTGGAAATACTTATACCTAATCCAGATGCGGCAAGGCGTTCGGATCGCGCGCCTGCGGCCGGCGTGCGGGGACGCGGCGGGCTCGGCGATGGCTGTGGCTGCGGAGGCGTGCGAGGCGTGTATTGGTAGTAACATATTTATACTACCTTGAATGTAGTAACGTGGGAGGATGGGTCACGGTATCCACCAAGGTTAGGAGGGAGCTGGTGGAGAGGGCTAAGAGGCATGGGGTCAACATCTCGGAGGTTCTGCGGCGGGCTCTCGAGGAGGAGGTGGCTAGGAGGGAGGAGGAAGAGGCGAGGAGGTCTGCCAGGAGGATCGCAAGGGAGCTGAGGATGCCCGAGGAGGAGGTCGCGAGGCTGATTAGGGAGGATAGATCGAGATGAGATACGTCTTGGATTCCTCGGCCATCATAAACCTGATCCAGAGACTTGAGGAGAGGTCTATCGATATCCTTAAGGAGAGCATAACGGCGGATTTAGCTTTTTACGAGATAGGCAACTACCTCTGGAAGATTAACAGAGGGGACTTGGTCGAGGAATTCGTCAAGGTTCTGAAGTTTATAAAGGCCGAGTACGTGGGGCTGAGGGAAGAGGTCCTGGCTATTGCGGTAGACGAGAGGTTGACCTACTACGACTCCGTATATCTCTATTTAAGCAGGAAATACGGCCTTCCGCTGATCAGCGACGATAGAGACCTCGTCGGAAGGGGCGCAAGGAGGAGCTCGGAGGTCTAGGCCCCGTCCCTTGCCTGGCGGCCGGGCCGACCATCTCGCCGTACTGGAGCTCGGGATTGGGCGCCTCGGGGTTGAAAGGCCTTGGCCTCTCTCCTGGCTAGGCCTCGGCCGCCGCGGCGGCCGCCCTTCCCTCTCTCGTGAAGACCTCGCGCGCGATGGCTATCGGCACGAGCGCGAGTATGAACATGGCGGTGGCTATGTCGAAGTTTATCGAGTAGGCGGAGGTCGACGGGACCGAGAAGTAGGCTTGGAAGCCGCCTAGGGAGTAGTACGCTATTGTCGAGAACGTGGTGAGGACGGTGCCGGCGACGGCGGGCGCTATGGCGGAGCCGAAGTTCCTGAAGACGGTGTTCAGCCCGGTCGCGGCGCCCAGCCTGTTCCTCGGGACGGAGAAGGTGAGGAGGTTTATGAGGGAGACGTTGAGGAGGGCGAGGCCGAGGTAGGCCATCGAGAGGTAGCCTATTAGGGTCCAGACGCCGGAGTAGGCGTAGGCCGAGGCGAGCTGGAACCCGAGGACGGCCAGGACCACGCCGGCCACCGACATGCGCCTAGCTCCGACGCGCCAGAGGAGCCTGCCGGCTACGGGGGCGCCGACTATCTGCACCACGGCCATGGGGGTCATGTACAGGCCTGTGCTCAATATGTCGAGCCCGTAGCCGTAGGGCGGAGGCATCTCGAAGAGGTAGGAGAGGTTCTGGGAGCTCATCTGGAAGGCGTATGCGACCATGAATATGGCCGTCGTCGCCGCCACCACGTTCCTGTTGAGGACGTCCCTAGGTATGAAGGGATGCTCGGAGATCGCCTCCTGCGCCGCCAGCGCGGCGCCTGCGGCCGCCGCCAGGGCGAAGAAGGCCAGCGTCTGTCCGGAGGTCCAGCCCCAGGTGGGCGCCTCGGAGACCGCCACCAGGAAGGAGGACGCCATCAAGGCGAACAGCCCGATGCCGACGTAGTCGACGGGCCTCGGCGTCTTGTATCTGCTCTCCCTGATGTACGTCGCTATGAGGACGGTCAGCAAGACGGCGAAGGGCGTCACGGTGTGGTAGGTGGCGCGCCACCCGAAGCTCTGGCTCAGATAGGCCCCCAGCGGGAGCGCCACGATTATGCCGGCTCCGAACATGGCGCTGACGATGCCCTGCGCCGTGGGCACCATCTCCGGCGGGAACTCCTCCCTTATGAGGGAGAAGGCCAGGGGGAACATGGCCATGCCCAGGCCCTGAAGCCCTCTGGCGAGCAGGAGCAGGGGGAACGAGGGCGCGTATCCCGTGAACGTGACCGCGACGGAGTATATGGAGAGGACCAGCACCAGCATCCTCTTCTTGCCGAACATGTCGCCCAGGCTTCCGAAGAGGGCGGCGCTTATGGTCCCCACGACCAGGTAGACTGTCAGTATCCAGGACGCGTCGGCCGGCGTGACGTTGAACTCCTCCTGTATCTTCGGCAGGGAGGGCAGGAGCATGGCCTCCGTGTACATCACCACGAGGGCCACCGAGCCGAGGACCGGCGCGGCCCTCCAGGCGTACCTCACGTCGTACCTCTCGCCGATGCCCGATATATCGGGGACCACGCCCCTCGGCCGAGGTGTATTTATATGTTTTCCCCGCGCCGGCCGAGGAGGCGTCACGCATAAATACGGGAGGCCGGGCCGGGGCATGGAGCCGGAGATGGCGAAGCTGCTAGCGGGCGTAGGCGCCATCCTCGCCGCGATCAGCCCCGTCGAGCGTATCGTCGGGATTATCGGCGTCGTGCTGTTCCTGGTCGGCGCGATCTCCCTCGCGGACTTCTACGGCGACCAGAAGATGAAGGACGACGCGATCTACTGGTTCATCTTCATCTTCATAGCGCTCGTGGTCCTCATCGTAGGCGCCTCGCTGGGCGCCCTCTCCCTGCCCGCCCTCATGACGGGCCATCTGCTGGCCGTCGGCTTCGGCTTGGCGGCATTCCTAGCCACGTTGGTGATCGCCTGGATACTCTTCATAACCTCCGCGAGGAGGTTTAGGAGCATGATGTCCGCCATGGCCGGCAGATCGGGCGAGGGCATGTTCCAGACGGCGGGATCCCTCTACTACTGGGGCGCCGTGCTCGTGATAGTGCTCGTAGGCCTCATACTGATAGCCATAGCGTTCATCCTGGCCGGCATCGCCTTCCTGGTGATGAAGACCCCGGCGAAAACCCAGACTTAGCTCACCCTATCTTACCCCCCGCAAGGGGCTATTCCGGTGAGAGCCTAGGGACACAGGTTTCTCAACGTCCACCTCATACCGCTTGTGAGGTATGCAGAGGGTGCGTGCCCCGGCTTAAGGGGGAAGAGAAATTCGAGGTGCCCTATGTCGTTTGGTAGCTCTCTTTTCTCGCCCACTCCATAGTTTTTTCCGCTAGATACTTGACGTCCCTCTCGACGTCCTCTAAATTTGTGTAGCGGCTGACCACCCCCTCGGGGTCTAGGCCGTTGTATCGAAACTCGTGTAGATTCAGGGCGATGTCCGTGAGATGTATCAGCTCCTTTCCATATGCCTCCTCGAGAGCGGACGCGACCTCCCTCATCCTCGTGGTGGGCATGAGGGCTGTGACCATGTCGGCTCTGGACCTCAGCCTGCCGGTCTTGTCCCTGACGGCGCCTGCGTACCGCCTGGCCACCGCCTCCTTGTGCCGCGCCGCCGCGGCGGCCAGCAACGCCTTCCACGCCTGGAACGCCTTCCCTGCCGCGTTTCTGTGGAGACCTTGTTCGAGGAATTTAAGCGCCAGCTCGGCCTCCCGGAGGGCCTCCTCCAGCCTCAGCCTTATGTACTGGGAGGTATCGCGCCAAGGAGGGGCGTAGGTCATCGCGCAGATGGGCGGACCCATCGATTTAAGCCTTCTGTCCTAGGCGCCGCCTAGACGCGAAGTCAGAAAGGCACCGCGGCGGCCGCGGACAGCCGACAGAAGCGAAGAGGCGGTGCGGAAACCCAACGCAGCGGCCTCCGCCGCCTTGTAGCCGTCGGCGCCCTCGACGCGCCCGGCGAAGCCCCTCGTGGACGTCTGGGCGGCCGGACGCATACTTAGCCTATGCCTAATACAAGACGAACCTCTTAATCGGAGATGGCGGGCTCCTCTAGGTCCCATTCTAGGGGCCATTTGCCTTGCGCGCGGAGCGTGCCTCTCAGCATCGCTATGAGCATCTGTAGCTTGTAATAATACGCTATGAGGTCCTCGCGGCGCGTCTCCTCGTACTCCTTCTCGATGAGCTTGGCGATGCGCTGGAGCTCCCTCACGTCGCCAGGCGTGAACTTCTCCTCCTCCACCGTGGTTAAGATCTCGATGAGGCGTCGCCGCACCTCCTCGGTGTAGTACCTAGACCTGGCGGGCGGCGGCGTCTTGAGGTAGCCGGCTAACGCCTTCATCTCCGTCGTGGACGTAACCCCCTTAGCGGTCAGCACATCCAGCAGAACAGAGCCGAAGTTCTGGAAGGCCCACTCAAGTCTGTTAAGCCTCTCCGCGATTCTCTCATTCAGCTCCTTTATCTCTTGGAGCTCGCGGGTGAATAGGACGTACAGCAACGCCACCGACGCAGCCACAAGCGGGGCCTGGCCCAGCATAGCCGCCGCCACGTCCCATGCATCCACGAGCTGCCGCGGGCATGGGGATAAAAGCCTTCGCGCGGCCCTCTCCGTCCCGGCCTGCGCCGTTCTGCGGATGCCTGCCCGCGGCGCCGAGAAGGCGGCGCGGATGCCCGGCGGCCTTCTGCGATTGCCGGCGGGCGTGCGCCGGGCGGACTACCTGACCCGTATCCAGTACCTCTCGGCGTCCCTCAACACGGCGCTTCTCCGCCTCGCCTCCTCGAACTCCTCCGGGGTGTAGGGCAGGACCTCGACCCACCTCCCCAGCTCCAGCCCGAGCTGTAGCCTCGCGGCGATGTCCAGCCGCTCCGGCCACCTGATCCCGGCGAAGTCGGGCGAGACTACGACCAGGTCGACGTCGCTGTCCACGAGCCAGTCGCCCCTGGCGTATGAGCCGAAGAGGTAGGCCTCGGCCACCCTGAACCCGGCCGCCTCCAGCGCCGAGAGGAGCCTATCCACAGCTCTTAATATCTCCGGGGGTGCCCTCATAGCCGGCCCTCGCCAGAAGCCCCTCGGCCAAGTCCGCCACGGCCCTGGCGGTCTCCAGCGCCCTCTCGGCGTCCCGCCTGGTCACGGCCTCGAAGGGCTGGCCGGCCGCCGCGTCCGGATATCGCGACACGGTGTAGAACTTGTTCAGCTCGGCCACGGCCTCCTCCAGCGCTGGGTCGAGCTCCACGCCGGCCCTCTTCAGCTCCCGGTAGAGCTCGACCAGCACGTGGGATTTGGGAGGCTCCGCCCTCAGGAAGACGAAGAAAAGGCTCTTCAAGGCCTTCTCCACGGCCTGGTGGCTGTAGAACGCCGCGGCGTTGAAGCGACGCGCTGAGTAGAGCAGCTGGGCCGTGCAGAGGTCGTGCCAGGCCTCGCGGATCCAGTAGGCCGCCTCGCGCCTAATCATAGGCCCCCGCCGCCTCCCTCCAGCCGCTTGAGCGCCTCCACCCTCCTCCTGAGCTCCTCGCAGGCCGCGGCGTCGCCCAGTCTGCATCTGGCCGGGAGCGTCAAGCCGGCCCAGAACCCCTCCGACGTGAGGAAAAACGCCGCGAGGGGCACCAGGGGCAGCGCAACCACGGCTGGCGGGAAGGCGAGCACCAGGGGGAACGCGATCACGAGCAACAGGAAGGACGCGAAGAAGAGGCGGAAGGCCTTCACAGAGGCGCGCCGGCTGCGCCTGGTGAGGACCGCCACGAGGACGCCCACATACAGGACGGCCAGAAACGCGAAGAAGCCCGCCAGCAAGATATCCGAAACCGTCACGGGTTGATGTGCGCATGGCTTAAAAACATTCGCGCGGCGTACGCCTCAAGCATGTAGACGGCGTGGTCGGAGGCCCTCTCCAGGAGGCGCATCACCGCGGCCTCCACTACCCTGCACCTGTCGGCGCCCTTCAGCACGTCCAGCAGAGCCTCCTCGTAGCTCTTGTCCACCACCTCGTCGTCCAGCCTCTCCACCTCCTCCAACGCCGAAACGTCGCGGCTGAGGAACATGTCCACGGCCTTGGCCACCATTTCCTCGACTATCCCGCCCGTGGTCTCCACCCTCTTCGACCGGCAACCTCCCCCCAGCTTCTCGGTCACCGACGCCACGTCGTATGCGTAACCGTCTGGGTCACCGTCTACGTCGATATGGTCGAGGGCCCGCTCGATCGCGTCATGAGGACCGCGGCCACGATGGCCACCACAACCACCGCGGCTATCATGGGATCCATGGCGATGATCTGGTAATGGCGGTAATCATATGGAATGATCGGCGAGCCATGTCGAGGGAATGGTCTTGACTTGAGCTATCTAAGGTCCCACGCAACCTACGTACACGGTTTGGCTGGATGCGGAGACGCCGCTGATGTAATACGGATATTGCCAGTTGATTGTCGTGTACTGATAGCTGAAACCCGGCGCCAAGTACTCGAGAGCCCACACGAAGTCGGTCCATATGTATTCGTAGTTATACTGGTCATAGCAGTTGTAAAGCCACTGCGCCGAGGTCAATAGGTTGACGCCGAACTCCTCATATAAGGCGGCGTTCTGCGCCGAATTAAGGCCCTGAGGCAGAACCCACGCGGTTTGTTGCTCGGTATAGGCCACTTGGTACGCCTGACCCGCGCCTTGAGGGCCGCCGAAGAAGAAGTACCACGTGTTGTTGAATGCGACAAGGTAAGGTTCACCCGTGTTTTCTTGGGTTATCTGGACCGACGATGGCGACTCGCTGTACGTATAGGTGATTATACTAGGTCCAGCGCCGAAATCGAACGTCACCGAGAATGACGACTGGTAATTGGAGGTCGATTGCGGACTTGCGCCGGCAACATACTCAGTGTACGAGTTTATGGGTATTCCTATGTATTGATCGAAACCGTTATTGTAATCATTCCAACCGCTTTCATGGTCAACCGTCCCGATGAAGTACTGTATACCGCCGTAATTGTTAATCATTGCACCAGTTGGAGTATAGGCAAGCCACACGGCAGGGTTGATGCCGTAGTATGGAGGAGAACCTGATGGAGTAGCCGGTTGGTTATAGACGAAGACGCAGGTATCGTAGTAGAGGGATCCGTTTACATCGCTGTAAGCTAGCCGAGGTTGGCCATCGTAATCAGGCGTGAAGTCAAATGTCACCCCGTAGCTATTGTACTGTTTTGCATAGGCGTAGCACGGGTCCTCGGTCGACGCGCCCGAGCTAGATTGGAGGTGGATGTCGAAACTTGCTTGGGAGTTCCTCAACGCCCTAGCCCAGGCCGACTTGACGTCTTCATACAGCTTGAGGAAGGCCGGTATGGCGGTTGCGTTGTAGCCCGCCGTGAATATTAGGTGGTGTCCGTCCCCGAAGGCCGCCGCGTAGAATCCGCCCGCCGATGCCGGGTACATCGCGAATTTGCTGCCGTAGGCCCTGGCCCACGCCACGGCCAGCGCGTTGAAGGCCGCCGGCGCCTCGTCCGGACTCGGAACGGCGATGACCACCAGATCCCCGCCCTTAAGCAGCGGCTCCACGACTAACGCTTTGCCGCCGAGGTGGCCCAGCAGGTAGCCCCAGTCGACGACAACCGCGGAGCCGGGCGGAACGAGGGATAGGTTGCTGACGTCGACGGATCTAATCAACGATCGGGGTACGCCGACGGCGACAAGCCTGCGGACCAGCTGCTGGGGGCCTACGACGTAGATCGGCGCGTTTAGGCCGACGCCCGCCGGCGAGCCGGTCGGCGCGTTGGGGCCGGACTTTGCCGGCGTGCCCATCGGCGGCCTGCCCGACTGCGTCGTGAGGAGGGCGACGGCCGCGACGGCCATTATGACCGCCGCCACTACGGCCAGCGCCTTTCGCAGGCCCATGGATGACGTATGGCGCCGCTGTAAAAACCTTTCCGCTATGGTTGACGGCTGTAGCCGTAGCTGAAGGGGGTTTCATATGGACGATGAAATTTTTATACGGAGCATTTTGCTGTGGAGGTTAGGAAGGTGATCAGGCTTAGGGGGTCCTACATGGTCTATCTGCCCAAGAGGGTGGCGTCGTCGTTTGCCTCGGACGAGGTTTCGGTGTTTTGGGAGGGCGACTTCGTGGGGGTGAGGCCTCTCGCCCTGCGGAGGGCCGCCGCCGATCTGGGCCTCGCCGCGGCCGTGGTGGCGGGCTACGCCGCCGGGCTGGACGAGCTCGAGCTCCCGGCGTCCGAGGAGGCGAGGAAGGCGGCGGAGAAGATAGGGGCCCGTCTGGAGGAGTCCGGCGGCAGGCTCCTGGTGAGATATGCGGATAGGTACCCCGACAAGGAGGAGGCCGTGGAGAGGATGCTCGACGTCCTCCTCTTCCTGCTGCAGGGCCTCGCGCGGGGCACCGCGAGGCACGCCACGGTGGAGGCGGCCGACGACGAGACCGACGTGCTCAGGCTGAGCGTCAACAGGCTCTGCGCCAAGGCGCCCGTCCCCAAGTGCGCCTTCTACATCCAGCTGGCGCGCTACTACGAGAGGGCGGTGGACCACGTCAGGGAGCTACACGCCGAGAGGCCGCCGCGGGAGGTGTGGGCGATCCTCCGGGAGGCCGCCGAGGGGCTCCGCCAGATACACCGAAGCCCCCAGGTAGCCGCCATAGCCCAATACCTGTCCGCCGCGCCCTCCCTGAGGTTCTCCGTCACGCAGCACACCCGCGGCGAGCTCCAGACGGTCCACGCCATGAGGACCGTCGACTATCTGGAAAACGCCGCCGAGGTGTATCTAGACATGGCCATGTACGCCGCCCAGACCCTCGCCCCGGCCGCCCAGAGCCCCCGAGCCTCTAGGCGCAGAAAGACACAGCAATAGGCTGGGGCATGATAGGAGAAGCCGTGCGGCGGTTGCCGACGCGCTCCGCACAATAGGCGCCTACTGGCGTTCCAGTCTAGATGTCTTGAAATTACATTAAAAAGGAAATATTCAGTGGAGTAGCCCGGCCTTTTTGGTTGCGTCCATCAGTATCTGTTGCATCTGCTGCACCGCGGCCTCCGGCGTCAGCTGCCCTAGGACCGCCTTGTTGGCTACGGCTATGAGCTGGCTCTCTACGTCCATATAGACGGGGCTGGTTCTGGCGGGAATGCCCACCTTGGCGACGTCGTAGAACATGCCGGCCAGTCTACTGCTCTGCGCGACCTCTGGGTCCTCGTAGACGTTTATCCTCGCTGGGGGCAGGCCGGCCTTGAGGTAGGCGTACTTCTGCGCGTCGTAGGACGTCGCGACCGTTATGTAGTCCTTCGCGAGGTCCTTGTTCCGGCTGTATACGGGCACCACGTAGTACCAGAAGCCCGTCTGGCTGACGCGCTTCGGGCCGGGCATGGGTATGAAGTACGTCTGGCCCACCACCTTGCTGCGCTGGGGGTTGTCCACGTCCGTGACCCAGCCGTTCCACACGGCGCCCATGGCTATCTGCCCGGCGAGGATCGCGTCGCTGTACTCCGTGAGGGACGACCAGCTCATGGTCTTGGGGTGCGCCCTTTTGGGCGAGGCGAGCTCCACTATCAGCGTCATGGCCTCGACGGCCTCCGGCGTGTCGAGCGTCGGCGTGATTCTGTCCTTGGGGTCGAACATGTATCCGCCCAGCGACAGGAGGACCGTGGCGTAGACGTCCGAGATGACGCCGTCTGGGTAGTTGCCCGACCAGCCGTAGCTCTGGGGCGCCAGCTTCTGGTTGACCTCCTCGGCTATCCGGAGCACGTCGTCCCAGCTCTTGGGGGGCGACTCGCCGACCTTCTCGATTATGTTCAGGTTGTAGAACATGAAGTTGAAGTTGCCGACGACGGGCATGGCGTAGAACTCGCCGTTGAACTCGCCCAGCTGGGCCGAGTATGTGGGTATGCCGGTCGTGTCCAAGTCCTTGCCGAGCGGATCCAGCCAGCCGTTTATGTAGAGCTCGTAGATCCACGGCTCATCTATATATAAGATGTCGTAATCGCTGCTCTTGTTCTTCATGGCTAGGAGGATGGCCTGATATTCCTCCGAATATCCCTTGGGTATGTAGTTGAACTGGACGGGGGGCCTGTGGCTGTTGTAGTAGTCCATCAAGGCCTGGTTTATCTGCTGGTGGTACGCGGATCTGGCGAATATCGTCAAGCTGCGGGACTGCGCCGTTGCTGAGGGCGACGAGGTCTGGGCCGATGCGGCCTGCGTGGGTTGCTGCCTAGGCGTTTGCTCCAAGGCGTAGATCAAGCCGCCCGCGGCGAGGACCGCCGCGCCGCCGACTGCGGCGTACAGGAATTGCCTTCTCGTCAGTTTTTGGGACATGGGGCTTGGGCAAGCCGGAAGCCAAAAGCGTTGTCCATAGCAAGCCGGGCGGAGGCCCTCCGGACCGGCCGCCGGCCGGCCCCGGCCCTTCATAGCTTCGGACGCGCCGCCGCACGGGCCTGCGCCGGGGCGCCGCTGGCTTTTTCATATGAAAAAGGGTTTAGAAGGGGGGAGGGCAGGGGCCCATGGCCGTGAGCCTTAGGGACGTCAGGAAGTCGTTCGGAAGGACCCAAGTGCTCAGGGGGCTCGATCTGGAGGTCGGGCGGGGCGAGTACTTCGTGATCCTCGGGCCCAGCGGCGAGGGGAAGACCACGACGCTCAACATAGCTGCGGGCATCGTGAGGCCCGACGGAGGCGAGGTCCGCCTCGACGGCTCTCTGGTGGACGACGGGAGGTCAGTCTACGTCCCGCCCGAGCGGCGGAACGTGGGGTACGTCTTCCAGAGCTACGCGCTGTATCCCCACATGACTGCCTTCGACAACATAGCGTTTCCGCTGAAGATGGCCGGCAGGCCTAGGGAGGAGATCAGGCGGGCCGTGCTGGAGATGGCGGAGCTCCTCAACATAAAGGAAGTTCTGGAGAGGAAGCCCGCCCAGCTCTCCGGCGGCCAGAGGCAGAGGGTGGCGGTGGCGCGGGCCTTGGTGAAGAGGCCCAGGGCGCTCCTCATGGACGAGCCCTACAGCAACATAGACCCGCTTCTGCGGGAGTCCGTGAGGGCCGAGATCAGGAGGATAATCAAGGACCTGGGGATCACCACGGTCATGGTCACCCACGACCGGGAGGAGGCCATGGCGCTCGCCGACCGCCTCGGCGTCATGAGGAGGGGGAGGCTTCTCCAGACGGGGCCGCCCCAGGAGGTGTTCTCCAGGCCGTGCTGCCCCGACGTGGCGTCCTTCATGGGGTACAACCTGATGCCGCTGGACGGGCGGCTTCTGGCGTTCAGGCCGGACGACGTGGAGCTGGGGTCGGGCGACTTCGCGGGCGAGGTGATAGACGTCGAGTTCAGGGGCCGCCTCTGGGCCGTGGTGGCGAGGGTGGGCGGCGCCGTCGTCAAGGCGTACACCCAGGAGAGGCCTCCGGAGGGCAGGCGGATGAAGTTCGGGCTGAGGCGCGCGATCGAGTATGCGGCCGAGTAGGCACCTCCTGCTCGCGCCCGGGCTGGCGGGGCTTGCGGCGTATATCGCCGGGCTCGTCTACACGGTCTATCTGTCCATGTATCAATACAACCTCATAATGATCGGCAGGCCCAAGTTCGTCGGGCTGGGCAACTACCTGGCGGTGCTGTCGGATCCCACGTTCCAGACGGCGGTGGTCATCACCGCGGTGTTCGTGGCCGCCGCGACGGCCTTCGAGGTGCTGCTCGGCGTGCTTCTGGCCTACTGGATCTACATGTCCGGCCGCCGGTGGGTCACGCCTCTGCTCACGGTGCCGCTCCTCATCCCCGTGGTGGCCTACGTCGTGTTCTGGTACTTCGCGGTGGACTTCAGGAACGGCGTGGCGGCCCAGATCCTGGCCCCGCTGGGGCTGTCCATGCCCGACTTCCTGGGCGACCCGAACCTGGCCCTCTGGGCGATCGTGGGGCTCGACGTCCTCGAGCTCACGCCGTTCGTCGTGTTGGTGGTGCTGGCGGGGATGCTGGGGATCCCTGAGGAGGTTCTGTGGGCGGCGAGGATAGACGGCGCCAGGCGTCTGCCCATGGCCTTCAAGGTGGTGTTGCCCATGGCCAAGACGGCCATCCTGGCGGCCTTGATGCTCAGGCTGATAGACGCCTTTAGGATATTCGCCAAGGTGTGGCTCCTCACCAGGGGCGGCCCCGGCGACGCCACCACCACGCTGGAGGTGTACCTCTTCACAAGGGGCATCTACCCGCTGGATATAGGCACAAGCGCGACGGTCTCCGTCTTGTTCGCGGCCCTGGCGTCCGTGGTGGCCATCCCCTACATCTATCTGGTGCTGAGGACATGGCGCGCCTAGCGGACCTCGCGGTGGCCCTCGCGGCGGCCACGGCCCTGTTCCCGCTGGCCGTCATACTCATCGCGTCGCTCATGCCCCCCGGCCTCCCGCAGTTCCCGCCCGCCCGGCCCTCGGCGGCGGGATATATTGAGGCGCTTCGGCTGGGCTTCGCCCAGAGCCTCCTCAACAGCGCCATCGTGACGCTGCTCGCCGTGGCCATAACCATCGCCCTGTCCCTGCCGACCGGCTACGCCCTGGCCCGCCTCGGCTTCTCCAGGCAGGTCCTCATGGCCTCCGTGGCCCTCGTCGCCCTCGCCCGGGCGCTTCCGCCCAGCTCGCTCCTCGTGGCGATCTACGAGGTGTTCTGGCGCCTGGGCCTCCTCAACACCTTGGTGGGCCTGGCGCTGGCGTATCAGGTCTACACCCTGCCGCTCGGGCTTTGGCTCGTCACGGCCTTCGCCTTCGACTACAGCGAAGAGGTGGAGCGCGCCGCCGCGGTGGACGGCGCGGGGCACCTCAAGAGGTTCGCGTACGTGGGGCTCCCCATGATGGCTCCCGGCGTCGCGGCCACGGCCGTGTTGGCGGGCATAGACGTGTGGGGAGAGTACTTCTACGCCTCGATACTGCTCAACTCGCCGGACGTCCTGACGTCCTCAGTGATGCTGGGCAACCTGGTCGCCTCGGAGTTCAGGACGGAATGGGACGTGCTGGCTGCCGCCTCCCTCCTCAGCACCCTACCTCCGTTGCTCTTCGTGGGCGTCGCCGCCCGCGCCATGACCAAACTCGCCGTATCTAGGTGGTAACTTCGTGGTATCCCGCGGACGGGCCTGCGTCAAGGACGGCGTGCAGGGCGGCCTCAGGGGCTGAGATCCACAAAACAAGCAGAGAACTCCGCCCTTTAGGCTGGAAGGAGGTCGGCTGGATGCCATATCGGCGGAGGATGCGGTGGGACAGATGCACGCAGTCTTGGCGGATCTCAGCAAAGAGGGAGGGACTATTTTTCCGATCTCTCGCCTCATGCGCAGATTTAAGGGCCGCCTCGCGGCGGCGTCCCGGCTGGGGGACCGCCACGGAGGCCTCTTCGCCGAAGATCGAGGCCCCTCAGTGGAGGCGGAGGGAAAGGGGTCGATTCCGCCCGAGGGGGCTGGCGCCATTTCTATTCCGGTTGGCGCTTCCTCGCCCCAATCGACGGCCGTGGCGACGGCCTCCTCTCGACGCCGGACTGCGACGACGGCCGGCCAACGGCTGGGGCTGGAATGGGCCTTAGAAAAAGGAGACGGCGCTCTGTTGCCGCGCAGGGCACAGCCGCATAACGTCGGAAGTTTTGCATGTACTGCAGGTCGAGGCTCCGTGCACTGCGCCGTCCCCTACCCTTATGGCAGGGCTTTCTTCACCTCCTCCAGCGCCTTTTCCAGCTCGTCGCTCCACTTGACGCGGCCCTTAAGGGCCTCCACGCGTCTAGCCAGCTCGGCCGCAAGCCTCGCCACGTCCGCCGCAGCCTCCTCCCGCCCCGCGTATTTGGACAGGGCCATGTCGGGATCCGGTCCGTTGTACTGGTAGTCGTGGAGGTCTAACGCGGTGGACGTGACGAACACGAGGCCTGCGTGTCCCACGTCCTCCAGCATGTTCGAGAGGGCCTTCATCCTTGTGGTCGGGACGCGGGGCGCCGCCGTTGTTTCCAGCCATCTCTTTTCCTCCTCGGTTTTCGCCGACGCCTTCAGCTTGTCTAGCTCCAGCCGTAGCAGGGCTGCCATGTACGCCCTCCAGGCCTGGAGGGCCTTGCCGGCGGCGTTTCTGACGATCCCCTCCTGGAGGAACCGCAGGGCTAGGCGGGCCTCCACGAGAGCCTCGAGAAGCCTAGCCTCCACGTAAGACGCGTCCGCAGGCCTCGGCAGAGGCCCATCCAAAGCCTCAACCACGAAAGGCCGGCCCGATCCATTTAAATACCTAGCCGGCTGCGCCGCCTGCCGAAGGCCAGCGGCCTAGGGACTCGGCTCCGGCGTACCTGGGGCGCAGGGGCGGGTGGGCCGGGCCGAGTTCGTCTCAGCATCGCCGCTGCGGTGTGTGGGTTCCCGCCCCCCTTACCTGCCGTAGAGCTTCGCGAGGCGTCTGAGCCTTCTGGCGTGGGCGGGGGGCGGCTGGGCGTGGAGCCTCCACTTCCAGTTGCCGCGGGGGGTGGCCGGCTTGTTTATCCTGGCGTCGCCCCCTAGGCCGAGGACGTCCTGGATGGGGACCACGACGGCGTCGGCCACCGTGGAGAAGAGGAGCCTCGCGAAGCACCAGTTCACCGCGCCTCTGCATCCGCCCATGTAGGCCAGGGCCTCGCGCCTCGCCCGGGGGGTCGCCTCCTCCAGCCACCAGCCCACTATGGTGTTGTTGTCGTGGGTGCCCGTGTAGGCCACGAGGTCGCGCTCGTAGTTGTGGGGCTTGTGCTCGTTGGCGGGGTTTCCGTCCCAGGCGAACTGGAGCACCCTCATGCCGGGTATCCCCAGCCGCCTCCTCAGCTCCACGACGTCCGGCGTGATGAGGCCGAGGTCCTCCGCGATGAGCCGCGGCAGGACGTCCTCCACCGCCCTAAACAGCTCCTCGCCGGGCCCCGGGGCCCACCTGCCGTTCACGGCGGTCTCCTCGCCGTAGGGCACCTCCCAGTAGGCGGCGTAGCCGCGGAAGTGGTCTAGGCGTATGTGGTCGAAGGCCTCCAGCAGCTTCCTCAGCCTCCGGGCCCACCAGGCGTAGCGGTCCCGCCCCATCGCGCCCCAGTCGTAGACGGGGGTCCTCCAGAGCTGGCCCGTGGGGGAGAAGTAGTCGGGGGGCACGCCCGAGACGTAGAGGGGGGTTCCGTCCGGCGCCAGCTTGAAGTATCTCCGCCCCTCCCAGACGTCCGCGCTGTCGTGGCCCGGGTATATGGGGAGGTCCCCTATTATGAAGACGCCGAGGCTGTTGACGTGGCGCTTCAAGTCCAGCCACTGGCTCCAGAAGACGTACTGGACGTATTGGTAGAAGAGCGCCCTCTTCGCGATTTTCTCGGGCAGGCGAGCACCGGGCCTTTTGAACTTAGGCGGCCAGTGGACCCAGGGGGAGCCGTAGGTCTCCCTGAGGGCCATGTATCTGCCGTAGGGCTCGAGCCACCAGCCGTTGGCCGCGGCGAATTCTTCGAACTCGCCCCGGCCCAGCCCCGCCTCGAAGGCCTCTTGGAGGTACCGCCTCTTCAGCCCCCACGCCGCCTCGTAGTCAGCCCTCTCGGCGGGGGAACACCGCGGCGGGGTCTTCGTCAGCAGTCCGTCTTGGGCCATCTTGTCTAGGCTTATGAGCGGGGGGTTGCCAGCCATCAGAGAAATGGCGCTGTAGGGCGAGTCGTCGTACTCAGGCGCGGTGTGCCCCAGGGGCAGGACCTGCCAGTACGTGGCCTCGGCGTCTGCCAGAAACTGGGCGAAGCCGTAGGCCTCGGGCCCCATGTCGCCCACGTGGCATCCGCCGGGCAGGCTGAAGACGGGGAGGAGGACGCCGAAGCCTCTCAACACGGGTTAAAATCTGGGCCGTTTATTTAACTCGTGCAGGCGTTCCGGCCCTAGTACGCGGGGGGAGCGCCGCCTTTCTAGACGACAGGAGGCTGGGAGGCAGAGGGCGGAGCTTAAGCAGGTCCTCTTGGCGATCCCCCGGCGGCGCGGCGTCTTGGAGGACGCCGGGGCTGGCCGAACCGCCCCGTCGTGTCGATGCACGACGCGGGTCCCTACGTGATAGAGGAGGCGGAGCGGCTCTGCCCCGCCGCCTCTACGTGGATCCGCCGCGTTGACACCGCAGAGACGTTCAAGCGCTAGCGAAAAGAGGGGCTACTCTAAGACGTCGCCGTATATGACGTCTATGCCTAATTGTCTTGCCTTTTCCAGCGCTTCTTTGTCTATGTGGACGGCGACGAGGATGAGCCTCTCCACCTTTTTGCCTTGTCTTGCCAGCTCTTCGGCCGCCAGCTTGGCCCTCCAGGCGAACCACCCCACATCGTCGCCGTAGGCCACGGCCTTGACTTCAATCAGATACCCCCTCCCGTCGTGGATGTAGACGTCGACCTCGACCACGCCGACGTCGGTCTTGAGGACCAGCTTCTCCACTCTCTCCGCCTCGACGCCTCTACGCTCAAGCGCCTCTCTAAACAGCTCAAGGACCATCTTCTCCAAGTCTCTACCCCACCTTCCGCCCAGATGCCCCACGGTGACTTCAAGCCTCTTAAGCCGCTCGTCGTGCGTCTTACGCATTTCCTCAATGGCGGCTCTCAACTCCTCTACAGCCTTGAACATCGCCTCGAAACCCGTCTTCATGTAGTCGGCTAGCGTCTTTACGGCTTCGGCCACCTCCTTAAGCTCTTCCGATCTTGCTTTGCGTATCGCCTTCTCGACGACTTCTTCAAGCTTGTCCCAGTCCAACTCCAACTTCGCGGCCCGATCCTGCTCCACGATATAGACAGGCTGTGCGTTTAAATATGCCACGCCGGCTGGATACCGCATGCACGTTACTCTGCGCTAACGCCGTGGGGCGTGAAAGAATCTTGCTCCTCAGCGCATGCCTTTGCAATGTGGCGTGTGTGCCGCCGTTGATTTGCGATAATGCTCATCTTTATTCTGGAACTTTAGAGCCGAAACGATAACCCCTTTCACCTCAACCAAGCCCTCTTGACGGCCTCCCTGTGAATCGGCGTCTGCCACGTTTCTGCCCACGCCCAGCCCTAAGCCGCGTTCGGGCGGGGGCTGGTCCACCCAAACTTCGACGCTCTGCCGTACAAGCCGTAGACGACCAACCTCTTTCCTCCAACGCCTTTGCTCCTCAGGCGCTTCGAGGCCCAAAGGACGTCGGGGTCCTCCACCGCCTCCTCAAGCCAGCCGCGCCACCTAGCCGCGAAGCTCGGCGCCAGACCCCTCTCAGGATCATCCACCGCGTCGACGCCTGCCAACCCGCCTCGTAAAGCTTCGCCAATGCGCCGGGGCTTCCGCCGGTTGGCCACACCCCCCTCAAAAAGAGGGCTTGGGGCGCGGCATCTTCTCGTAAAGTTGCTGACATATAGACGATCGGTACGCTACAACCGAAGGCCCCCTCTAGGGTGGCCTGCTCTACGCGGCGGACGCGGCGCTCGGGGTTTATAAGGAGTTGTGGAGTTTGGGTCTACAAAGTTTTTAAGGCATTGTGGAGTGTAAGTAAACACGATCGAGGACTTTAATCCTTGGTGGGCGTCCAGGGAGGGGGTCGAGAGATGGAGATCTACCGTCGGTATGCGGAGTCCGAGGTTAGGTGGAGGCCGGATCTCGCCCTATTCCTAGGACTGCTGGACGTGCCTCAGACCGTGGAGGTGTCCGTATTCGCCTAGAGGCCGGCCACGGCTCGGCCTGCAGCGGCAGGGACCTGCCCGTCTATATCCGTTCTGCCACGAGCCTCGCCGCGTCAGCCGCAGCCTCCTCCCGCCCCGCGTATTTGGACAGGGCCATGTCGGGATCGGGGCCGTGATGGTCGTGGAGGTTAATGCGGACTGATGCGAGACCGACATGTCCCATGTCTTGTGTCCGGTGCGCACGTACATGCGATGGGCCCGTCGCAGTGGTCCACGGCCGCCGCTGTAGGCCTAGGGGAGCTCGAAATAGCGGCCGCGGCACCGAAGGCGTGGACGCCGAGCGGCCGGCTCCTCGGCGGCTGGGCGCCCTCGTATTGGCCATCGGCATCGCCCGCCCCGGCCGACGCGGCGCTGGAGGGCCGGCTCAAGTCAGGGGTCTCCCGCGGCCTCCAGGATCCTCAGGGCGAGGTCCGCCAGCTTTCTGTATTCCCGCCCCGCGAGTATCTGCGAGATCCTCAACACGTCGACAGAGGTGTAGCCGTGGACCACCACGTTTCTAAACCCAACCACCGCCCTGTAGAGCCTCAGGTCCTCATGGGTGAAGACGCCTTTCCTCGCCAGCGCCGCGCCGGCCTCCACGTAGCTTTGGGTCGGCTCGCCCATCAAGGCCGCGGCCCTCTGGACCATGCCTATCAAGGCCTGCGCCTGGAGCTGCAGCGCATGGAGGAACTTCATGAGCTGCCCCATGTCGTTTAGGTCAAAACCCCTGGACACCTCCTGGTCCAGAAACTCGGTGAGTTTAAGCAGGTATTCGGCCAGCGCCTTTATGCGCGCCATCGCGCCACCAAGGCCTCGTGGAGCTGGAGCTTCCTGGCGTCTATCTCCCAGTCCTGGCAGACGTTGAAGAGGCGGAAGACGAGGTCCCAGTCCTCGACGTGTAGGGGAGCCCCCCGGAGGGCCTCCAGGACCAGGGGGCAGGGCGTCTCGGGCCCCACCTCGACCAGGTCTATGTAGTCCTCCTTGACCCCGAGCCACAGCGCCAGCTCGGCCAGCACCTCGGAGTAGGTCTCCAGATCCGCCTTGGGGATGGCTATGTCTATGTCCTCCGCGGGGCCCCCCGCAGCGGCTGAGCCGAAGAGGAAGGCGAACTTCACGTAGCGGCCCCAGGGAAACCGGCGGAGCTTCTCAAGGGAAACCCTATAGCACCTCCCCACCAAGATCTCCTGCATGGCGCGCGTTGGGCGCCTGTTAAAATACTTTCTCGGGTCCGCCGTTAACGCCCCCGTCAAC
>OFEH01000274.1_pt1 | contig 20048 bp, 17 predicted proteins | sample 1521031 | NCBI WGS metagenome assembly OFEH01 (sample SAMN05518350, study PRJEB24110) | hypersaline lake metagenome | isolation source: Grendel Spring, Yellowstone National Park, Wyoming, USA | place: USA:Grendel Spring, Yellowstone National Park, Wyoming, USA | collected 2011-11-16
CTAACCAACGACCAGGGTATAGTAGGCGAATTGGTCAAGGGGATAGTGAACTTCACGAAAAGAATGCTGAACATAGGCGAAGATGCAATAGAACCCAAAACCTACCTGGAACTAATGATGAGCAAGGTTAACCAAGACTAAGACGCCAACCTTCAATTATTGAAACGATGTTCAATGGTCTTTAGTCTAATGCGAAATGAGAAAACTGCATGAAGTCACGCAAAACAATGAAAAGCCAATGAGCGCGAAGACGCATGAATCAAACGGCAAAAATGCGTAGTAATGGTATGTTAACTTTAACTGGGTGTAAGGTTAGGGTTAAATTCAATTCTGCTTTCCTGTTGTTAGGTTAGGTTTAATTTTTGGCTCCTAGGTGGCTTTAGTTTAGTGATGAGCACGCTGGTATATGATGGGTGATTAGGGTCAGAGAAACTGATGTCCATGATTTTAATTGGGTACAAAGTGTTAAAAAGCTAAGAATTCGGGGGTTCGGGTGTTGTATCAATGCCTACTAGGATAGCTGTTGTTGATAAGGATCTTTGCCAACCTAGGAAGTGTAGTCAGGAGTGTATTAGGTTTTGCCCCGTGGTTAGGACTGGTAAGAGGGCTATTTACTTCGATGAGCAGTTGAATAGGCCTGTGATAACGGACCTGTGTACAGCGTGTGGTATATGCGTTAGGAAGTGCCCCTTCGAGGCGATAACCATAATCAACCTACCCTCTGAGCTTGACGAGGATTGCGTTCACCAGTATGGGCCCAGTGGCTTTAAGTTGTTTAGGTTGCCCATGCTTAAGCAGGGTAAGGTAATAGGTGTGCTTGGGCAGAATGCCCTCGGTAAAACAACCATAGCCAACATACTGGCTGGCTCCCTAATACCAAACCTCTGCACAGGTGGCGGTGGTAAGGATGATGTGGTTAGGAGGTTTAGGGGGACTGAGCTCCAAACCTACTTCACAAGGCTCTACAGCAATCAATTGAGGGTTATCCACAAGACCCAGTACATAGAGTTGATACCAATGGCGGTTAAGGGTAAGGTTAGGGATGTCTTAATGAAGGTTGGTGGCGATGAGGGTAAGGTGCTTGACGTGGCCGGTAAGTTGAACCTAACCCACCTGCTGGATAGGGATGTCTCAGTGCTTAGTGGTGGTGAGCTTCAAAGGCTAGCCATAGCGGCCGCCATGCTTAGGAGCGGGGACGTCTACATCTTCGATGAACCCACAACCCACCTGGACATTACCGAGAGGCTTAGGGTGGCTAAGGCTATTAGTGAATTGGCCTCGGGGGGTAGGTACATAGTAGTCATTGACCATGACCTAGCCGTCCTAGACTACCTAGCCGACCTGGTAGTCATCCTCTACGGTAAGCCAGGGGCCTATGGGGTTGTTTCAAGTGTTAGGGGGGCTAAGGAGGGGATTAACGAGTACCTCAAGGGTTACTTAACCAACGAGAACATGATGATTAGGAGGGAGGCCATAACCTTCAAGGCAACCCCACCACCCAGGGAGGTTAGGAGGGAGAGGGTTATGGTGGAGTGGGATAGGTTAACCAAGGGGCTCGGCGACTTTAAGCTAATTGCCCAGCCTGGGCAGTTAATGAGGGGTGAGGTTGTGGGTGTCCTGGGGCCTAACGGCATCGGTAAGACAACCTTCGCAAGGCTCCTTGTCGGTGAGCTTCAACCCGACGAGGGGGTTGTCATGCCGTACGGCCAGGTTAGGATAAGCTACAAGCCCCAATACATTAGGGACGTTGCCGTCAAGTACCCTGACCTCACGGTCAACGCATTGATAAGCAAGGTGGCAGGGCCGGATTATAGGGAGAAGCCCCACTGGCCGGACTTAGCCAACAGCCTACTGCTAAACCCAATAATGGATAAGGGGCTGGGCGAGCTGAGCGGTGGGGAGTTGCAGAGGGTTATGATAGCGGCCGCCCTGCTTAAGGATGCGGAGCTCTACGTCCTTGATGAACCAATGGCCTACCTGGACATTGAGCAGAGGATTAGGACCGCCAGGGTTATTGCAAGGTTGGCTGAGGAGAGGGAGTCAACGGTGCTCTTCATTGAGCACGACGTAACCATGCTAGACTACGTCAGCACCACGGTAATGGTCTTCGAGGGTGAGCCCGGTAGGCTAGGCATAGCAAACCCACCCACAAGCCTCAGGGATGGCATGAACACCTTCTTCAAGGCGCAGGACATAACATTCAGGAGGGATGCACGCAACGGTAGGCCTAGAATAAATAAGAGGGGTTCGGTGATGGATAGGGTGCAGAGGGAGGTTGGCGAATACTACTATTACATGCCGGAGAAGGAAGAGTAACGGGGCCAATAGGGTTAATAACTGGGCCACCCATGGTTAAGCAATGGAACTTGTAATGCTCGTACACGGCTCAAGGGACCCAGAATACCTAAACTCAGTGAGGGAATTCAGCCAACTCCTGGGCGTGGGCCACTCACTAATGCTCAACGGTGAGACCCACGGCAAAGGCTTAACGTTCCCATTATTCATCGAATACGGTGACGACTACGAGAGGGCCCTCGCTAAGGCCAACTTGAAGGTTAAGCCCCTACTGGAGTGGCCTGGTTTCATAGAAACCTTAAGGGAGAACGTAAGTGGAGCCATTGTCATGCATGGATCAAGGAACCCCCGCTTCAGGGAGGAATTGAGCGAACTGGTTAAGGCTGGCCTTAAGGTTTACCTCCTCGTGGGGGAGCCCAACATCAGTAGTATCGCCAATGAGTGCCCCAGTGAAGTCTACCTACTCTTCCTATTCAGGGGTGTAATATTCAACAGAGCGGCTGCCGAGGTTAAGGCTAATTGCGGCGATGTTGAGGTTAAGGGACCCCTTTACCGTGAACCCTGGTTCATAAGCTACCTTAAGGCTAACCTCAGTTACTTAAGTTTAAACGGCATTGGAAGCAGTTCACCCAACTTATGAACCCTAACCTCACCATTGGGTGACGTAACGACGACTGTCTCAACGTTGAACTCACTCATAACTTGTAGGCATGCACCACAGGGGTAGGTGAACCCATCCCTATTCGACACGATGACCACAGTCTTAATGTCCCTATGCCCCTCACTAACAGCCTTAAATATAGCCACCCTCTCGGCGCACATTGATAAGCCATAGGAGGAGTTCTCCACATTAACCGTTTCTCAGTAGGTGGCAGAGGCTTGGCGCCTCCGCCATCTACCTCTCAACGGTCTCCCTGGGCCCCCTCACCGCAGCAGCTCCCGCCCTGTCGCCAGGGGTTCCTAGCCTCTGCGGATCTCGGAAACCCAGGGTAACCAATTAAGGGTGTTAAGGTTAGGCTTATAAACTTATCTGGGGAAACTATGAAAACCGAAACAGCCTTAACCATCAACGAAAAGCAAACACTACAAACCAGTGAACATTTCACCACTGCTCGTTATGGCCACTGAGGCTACCTTAACCCCGGAGTAGGGTGAGTAGGAGTTTTTAAGATAATCCTTAGCCAATTTAATGGCTTTTTCAATCAACTCATCCATAAGGTGATTGGCCTTAACCCAGGCTTTTTAAACGTGAAAACTTAGAGAGGCCAGGGGTTCGTGAGCTTCGGCCTCTATCCCAGGGGTTACTTGAACTCTCAGTATCAACGCCTAGAACCTTAATCGGTACCTAGTTGAATATCGATAGATATGAGAGATAGCTGCAAAGGTATTAAGGCGTTATATATTACCTTTTACCGAAAAACTTAAAAGCCAATCATCATTAAAGCGGAATGGTACTATGAAATATGTAAGAATTGTGGCGATACTTGAGCCGGTGTTAATGCTAAGTGGCGGGGCCTTGTTGCTGGTAGCGTCCTTGAAAGCCCAAAAAATGCTAGTGTCACCGTTGGAGGTTGCATCAAACCACTTAATCCGCATTTTAATTTATTGCCTAATATGTTTGTCGATTAGTAGGCTTAGGCTGTTTTACGTAACCATATCGGCGGTTACCTTACCCATACTACTCTATGCGTACGCAACCGTAGAACCCATGAGGTTAATCGCCTTACTCTCAGCGGCAGGCATCTCGTTCTTAATGTTATTCTTAATATTAGACATGATTATGGAGCGGATAGCAGGCATTAAAAGTGATAATGAGCCCCACGGTTACGGTAGAGGGACTAAGTTAGTCTGGGCGTTAACAGGCAACATCTTCACCATATTAGGGGCTATATTTACCATCTTATTCACCTTAGGTCTCCTGAGTGCCCTTAAAGTCTCCACGTGGTTTAACATTAAGGTACTTGATTCAGTTGGGAATGTAATCGAAGCAGCCCTAATGATGCTTGTGGGTCTCTACTTTAGGCACTACGTGGGGAGGATTCTAAGGTTTCTAGTGTCCCTAGACCCGGTAGGCCATGACGTGTATTACGATGAGCATGGTCTTTTCCGTGACTCCCCAGGCACACCGTACCTAGTTAAGTGGAGTGAGGTGCAGCGGGTTGAGGTAATTTCGGTTTCCGAGATATCTAAGACGCTTACCGCCAGGGTTCGCTGGGTTCTTTGGGCCTTCATAAACGGCTTCCCCTTCAAAGTACACGGCCGCTCCACTAGGGAGAGGGGGAGAATTCTAATTGTGAGGAAGGATGGAACCAGCATAGTCCTTGATAATGTAGTGGCCCCCAGCGGCCTAATTCCCATATTTAAAGGCTTCATGGAGGAAGACTCAGCGGGGAGGACTTAGGAATCACCATAATCGTGGTTTTTTGACCACTAGGAAGTGTAAGGTGGTGGGATTAACGTGGGTTTAGGTTAAATTAGGTGGACTAGGGGGGTTTTCATGGATCCCAAGCTAGCTGCGGCTAGGGCTGCCCTTAGGTATGTTAGGGATGGGTACGTTATTGGAGTTGGGTCTGGGTCAACGGCCTTAACCTTCCTAGCCGAGTTGGCTAAAGTTATTACGAGTGGTTCCTTAACTAACGTAAGACTAGTGGCCACCTCAACTGAGACTGAGTATGAGATTGTTAAACTGGGTTTAGGCGACCTGCTCAGGTACCCGTGGCAGGTTAACGCCATTGACGTGGCTATTGACGGCGCCGATGAGGTTGATCCAGGTAAAAACCTAATCAAGGGTGGGGGTGGTGCGTTGACTAGGGAGAAGATAATTGACTACTGGGCTAGGGAATTCATAGTGATTGTCGATGAGACGAAGCTAGTGGGTAAGATACCAAGTACCCATCCAATACCCATTGAGGTTATACCATACGCCTGGCCTATAGTTAAGGCTAGGCTTGAGGGTAAGTACGGCGGCTCGGCGGTTTTAAGGTACTCCCCCGGTAAGAGGGGGCCCGTGGTTACTGATAACGGGAACTTCATAATCGACTACAGGCCTGGGGTTACCCTAAACCCAACTGAGGGTGAGGTTGACATTAAGCTCATACCGGGTGTCGTTGAGGTTGGGTTGTTCAGCGGCTCAAGGGTGAGTAGGGTCATTGTAGGTAGGGCTGATGGCACGGTTACTGAGATTGCGTGAAGCCAGCTAGTGACTAATTAATAAATAGCTAAGTTAGGCCGCCTTAACCATGAGGAGGGTGGTGGTTGCCATAACGGGTGCCTCGGGGGTTATTTACGGGGTTAGGTTACTGGAGTCCTTAAGCAGGGTAAGTGATGTTGAGGTTCACCTAGTGGTTTCTAAATCAGCCTTAAAGGTCCTTAAACATGAATTAGACCTGGGTCTAGATGACTTGGTTAAGCTGGCCCATAAGGCTTATAATGACGATGAGCTTGATGCACCGATAGCCAGTGGTTCCTTCGGCTTTCAGGCAATGGCCATAGCCCCATGCTCAATGAAGACCCTCTCCGCCATAGCACACGGCTACACCTCAAACTTAGTCACCAGGGCCGCTGATGTGGCGCTTAAAGAGAGAAGGAGACTAGTGCTCTTGATTAGGGAGGCTCCCTACAGTCTCATCCACATTAGGAACATGATGCTTGCCACTGAGGCTGGGGCAATAGTGATGCCCGCTAGCCCACCATTCTACGGTAAGCCAAGGACAATTGATGACTTGGTTAACGCCGTGGTGGGTAGGGTTATGGCGCTCATGGGCGTTGAAAACAACCTATACCCTGTGTGGGGTCAGGGGCGGGCTTAGCGTTAAGGCGAGGTCTGCCTAACGGCCATGTCGAGGACTAGCCTTCTTATCCTAGCCACAATACCCTTATCCCTAACACCACTCAACGCCACCTCAGCCCCATCTCCAAGCTCCCTAATGGTCTCCCCAAGCTCCCACGGGAATATGACCCAGGCCGTTGTTTCACCGGCATAGTAATTCGGCTTAAACCTAGTCCACGGTTTAATCATCAGGGTGGCTGTCCTAATGTCAAGGGCACCCTGCCCCTTAAGGTAATCATAAGCCGCTGATAATGTTGCCCCAGTGTCCGATATGTCATCCACGAGCAGTACCCTTAAGCCCCTTACGCTGATCGGTATTGGCTGGGCTATCGTTGCCTCTTCGCCTCGCTTACCAATGCCCTTATACAACTTAACCTCCACAGAAGACATGTTACCTATGCCTAAAATATCCTCAATTATCTTGGCTATCACAACCCCACCCCTGGCTATGCCAACAACCACATCAGGCCTATAACTATCCTTAATTATTGATTCAGATACCTTAATGGTCAAGTCCATTATATCATCCCAGGTTAAATACTTAAACTCTACCATTAAAATCGTTTTACTTAGCCACTTATAAACCTTACTCCCACTATAACCTTTTCAATTCACCGCATTATTAAGCATTACATCGTTAAGTTAGGTGATTGAATAATTAAACGCAATGACCTACAGCCAACAGGTGGTCATTTAAGTTTACCAACTTCATTAGGCAACTGGTCGTGTGATCTCCAATAGTGCATGGGTAATTCACCATTAATATCTATATAGTTATTTACCATATAAATAGGGTTAGTGTTTTACCGGCAAAAACCCTATTAAGGCTCTGGTTACATGGGTAATGATGGTGGGTAGAACACCATTTGAGCCGCTTGACTGGTCAAGGCCAACTAAGGCGCACGTTAGGTTGCTCTTAATATCTGGAGCTGGCTTCTTCTCCGACGCCTATGACCTCTTCGCCATATCGGTAGCCTTGGTCTTCCTTAAGCAGGTTTGGTCATTAACGTCAGCTGATATAAGCCTAATAGCCTCAGCCGCATTGTTCGGCGCAGTCATAGGCCCATTCATATTCGGTAGGATAGGTGACATCTTCGGCCGTAAGTACATTTACGGTGTGGAGGCGGCCTTATTGGCGGCTGGGGCTGTGGCATCGGCCTTATCAATAAACCCAACAATGCTTTGGGTAACCAGGTTCATACTTGGACTTGGCGTTGGTGGAGATTACCCAATCAGCGCAACGTTAATGAGTGAGTATGCGCCAGCTAAGAGCCGTGGCTTATTTGTGGCTGGGGTGTTCTCCATGCAGGGTTGGGGTATTGTAACCGCAGCCGTATTAGGGTTATCCCTCCTACACCTAAACGTAAACCCAGACCTAGCCTGGAGGATTCTACTTGGTGTTGGTGCAGTATTCCCTGCCCTGGTCATTTACTTTAGGCGTAGGGTTCATGAAACACCCAGGTTTGAGTACTTCGTTAGGAGGAATATTGAGGGTGTTAAGAAGGCGATGAAGGATGTTTTGAAAACCGAGGTTAATGTGGACACGGAAGTTAATGCTAATGGCAATACTACATTAACCAAGTACATAGCTGCAATATTGGGCACGGCAATATCCTGGTTTGCCATTGACGTACTCTTCTATGGAATCAACGTATTTGGACCCTTCGTAACCGCAGCCATAGGTCTTGCCAAGAACCCACTGGCTAGTATTTATGTGCAATTGTACGCCGCCTTGGCATTCCTAGTCCCTGGCTATTACGTGGCCGCATTCCTAGTGGATAAGATGGGTAGAAAGGCTATGCAAATAATGGGCTTCTCCATGATTGCTACAGTATACTTAATAGCAGCACTAATGCTTAGGAATAGTATTATAATACCCATGGCCATATTAGCACTCTACGGCATTGCCCAATTCTTCACGAATGTTGGGCCCAACGTAACAACCTTCATAATGCCAACTGAGGTCTTCCCAACAAAGTACAGGACCACGGGGCATGGTATTGCCGCAGGCAGTGGGAAGCTTGGCGCCGCATTGGCTACGTTCCTCATACCAATCTACTTCCCAATAACAAGCAATGCCCTAAACGCGGCTGCGAAGTTTGCAATAATGTCAAACCTATTGTTAGTACTCGTAGCCTTTGCAGTGATCGGTATAGTATTCACACTACTAATAAAAGAGCCCAAGGGAAAACCACTCGAAATATCCTCAGGAGAGATAGTGGGTTAATATCGAACTATTTCGCACAATTAGCGACCATTTCAAACTATAACCTTCAATTACCACATCCTTAACTAGCCCACCTAATTCCAACACTTAGCGGTAATGATACCCAACCCCTTAGTCCCTCATGAACCCCTCATTAATCAACTCAACCATGACCCTCACGCACTGCTCCTTACTGACCCTGCCCTAGAGGACGAGACTTGCTGTTTGCTCCATCACGATATTTCCGTCATTGGCCGCGTTCTACCAACACTGACCGTCTTCTTTACCGTAGCACTGGCCCACACTTAATGTTGAGGTTAATTCTCCATGCAAATCATAATATAGGCCAAAGTTCAATCCTGAAACTATATACCCAACTTAATAGTGATGGAGTTGGCATTAGCATTGCTACCTTTTACAGAAGGCTTAATGAGTTAATCGAGGAAGGGTAGTACTGTGAATATCACGGCAACTATCCACTAACCAGCCCCGATGTGGTTCCTCTGCTCCTCACCCAGGTCGGCTGACAGTAATAGTGTAAAACTAACCAACCATAGTACCCCTATCATTCTTCGGCCAATTTGGCGTATTCAAGACGCCTATCATACCGTTCCCATGGGACACGATAATAGCGATACTCATAGGTCTCGCAATACACATATGGGGAGTCAGGAGCGCGTTCATGACTGAGGACCTAAAAACCGCCCTACAACGTACCAGGCAGGAAAAGGTATAAGTGTTAAATTAATGGCGTAAATCTTCAAAATCACCACTACTCATACCTAAGTGTTTGGGTTACTTATCAACAAGCACATGAATGCCCTTACTGAGGACATCCTTAGCAACCTTAGCGTGGAGGCTTGTGGGGGTTACGATGCTTACTGTGTCTGGGGTTTAAAGTATTGAATGTGGAAACCTTATTAAAAAGCCGGTTAACCCTAGGGGTTGATGATGAGACGTGTTAGGTAGGATTTAATGGCAGCTAAGTGCCCATTCAAGATTCTCTTTAGCCCGCTTAGTCCTCCCACCATTAAGTAACCTAACGTCGTCATGCCCGTAGACTAATGCATTTTATTCGCTTATCAAAGTCTTAATGCTGCCCTTCTCAGTATAGGGTCGCTGAGCACGTATTCATTGTTTACCTTCTCCACGATACCGTGATCCATCAACTCCTTGAGCAGTACGTACAGCGACTTGTCGTTTAATGCCTTACCCTCGGCACTCTCAATGAGACTTTTAAGTTCCCTCCAACTCCTCTTAACGGTTAACTGTTTAATCAGTATCCTGTACCTGGCACTCCTTCCTGTTAGGAAACTCCTCAGCTCACCTAGAGCTAGCTCAATTGCTGATTCGAGCACCTCATCAAGGGAGCGCTTGCCCTCAACTGCCAATTGATGACCGATGTATGTTAACCAACCAATAACCCCATCTAACTCATTAACTATTAACATTAGCAATTCATCATTGGGTTTAATACCATATTGCTCAAATCCACGTTTAAGAAATTCCATGGACTCATCTGGACTTAGCCTTCTGGTATTTATGAACCGTATATACCTACCAAAGAGTGGTGCCTGGGGGTCCCTAATTTTGAGGAATCTATCAAGAACGCCCACCTCAGATCCTGTCAATAGGAATCTAACGTATTTTAGATTATCGTATGCATATGCAAGTAATGCGTTGAAGTTTATCCACGTTATCTTACTTAATTCCTGAGCCTCATCAATGGCAATTACGATAGGCATACCCAGCTCACTACCCAAGTCATTTATTGAATCCAGTAGCTCGGTAATTCCTATTCTACGCATTTTATTGGGTTTAAGCTCCACGGATAATGGTGCTATGGTGAACCTAACCCAATCAATCTCGGACAAAGCTTCCTTGATCCTATCAATGAATGAACCACTGCTCTTTAATAAATTCCTAATTCCTCGCTCAAGTAATTTGGCGAAATCTGATTGTGTAGGTCTCGTTGGGAATCTTGGGTCTAGGTAAATGTATGGATAACCCGATTCGTTGAGGGCAACCCTCATTAATGACGTCTTACCAGTTCTTCTTAATCCCCTAATCACGATAATCCTCTCATTAGTGATACCATTAATTACACTATTCAATTCCATCTCGAAATCGAACAAGTCCACCTTAGTGCTCTTGGGCTCTAGATCGAATAGCATATACCAAGTTACTTACACTAGGGGTAAGTAATAACTCTTTTTAATGCGGTAATTAATTTTATTTTAATCGAAACCGTTCACTCGGGTGGTATTTCCCTATAAATCATCGCTATGTCTATGCCCCTCTTTAGGTTTATGTATTTAGCAACGGCGTATATCACGGCACCCAAACCAATTAGCCCGAGTACGTAGGCAAGCCCTGGGTAATATAGTTGGAAGGGTGATAACGATTCAATAACGCCGAAGTATGGGTTGGTAAATGCTTCATAGCCGAGTAGCCCGAGTGGTATAAACGAGAGTGCTGCGGCAATCAACATGCCATTACTACCCTCAGCCCTAGCCGCCTTAATACCTGCAATGGAAACTAGGACTAGGTATACTATGGCCAGTGGTGTGTAGCTGTAAAGGGCTTCGTAACCATACGGACTTATTATTGGGAAGGCCAGGAAGAATGCTGTGGCAGCCAAATCAAGGAGGTGGGCGTACATGGGCGAACCCCACCTATTCAACCTAGAGAAGATCTCTGGAAATAGGCGGTCGAAGGAGAAGGCGAATATGTAGCGTGCAAACACGACAATGCCAAAGGCCATTACGAAGAACTCCCAGGCAATCAGCCCAAGCCCAATGAACCACTGTAGTACCTCGTTGTGTGCCAGGTAGATGGCTACGGTCCAGAAATTGTAGATACCGCTTGGGTAGTAGGTCATGTTGAAGCCATAGCCTGCGGCCAGATCCATCAGTAGGAAGGGTATCGTTATGAGGATCACGGTTAATAAGCTACCGAGTATCTCATTGTAGAGCAAGCCCTCCCTACTCCTTATCTCCGCGGCCACGGCGGGTCCCGCATAGAGCCATATGTAGGCGAAGGATGCGAAGTATGGCACCATGTAGAGGGTCGTGTATAGATTAAACGAGGGCCCTGTGTAGGGTTTCTGATTGGTTAGGTTGAAGTACCTCAGGAAGGGCGTTATCTCACTGTGGAAGTTGGGTATTGACAAACCGACAACGACCATGGCGGCCAGCGTACCTAGTATTGCAAAAATTCCCAGTGCTGTGGTTAGCTTAAACCCAGCGCTTGGTCTTACTATGTTGATTAGAATCATCACTACGAAGGCTATTAGTGCCAGTCCATAATCAAACCAAACATTCCCGGTGCTAAATACGGTATTTGCCAGGTTCACCAAACCCCGTAATCCATGTGAGTACCCTATTACGAGTAGCACATTGTTTATTGCCGTAACCGAGAAGAAGGCGGATAGGGCGAAGAAGGGTGGCATGTTGAAGGCCAGGGCTATACCCATTATCGAGCCCAACCCACCATGCAATCTCCTCGTTATCCACACATAATCGCCACCAGTCCTCGGTATCCTAACTATGAAGTAGGTATAAAGGATGACCAGGGGTAGTGTTAGTGCGAAGGTCATTAGGCTTGACAACCACAAAACGGCGCCTGGTATTACGAAGGGGCTTATGCCGATAAATATTGCCAGGCCAGCGCCCATGTTGGCGACATTGAGCATTGTCGCATCCCACAGCGATGCCTTTTTCACAAGACCCGTGCTCTCCCTAACGAAGAGCGACACAAGGCTCACGGGGACTAAGTACTAACTAAAACGCTTCTGTGCAAGAATTTACCTAGTTAAATTGGGCCGGGTATTGGTTTATTATGCAAAAAATGCTTAGTTTTAATATTCCCCCGATGTTAAGGATCATTCATACCTAAGTGTTTGGGCTGGCGGTATCCTCATCGCCCTAATCGCAGGCGCTAAGGCCGCAATAATGTTTATAGCTATGGGTAAGAGGAACAGCAATGCGTAATCAAGTGGTGTTAATTCGAAGGGCAGCTGTATTGCTGAGGAAGAAAACCTAAATGGACCACCAAACCTACCTGCCCCACCCGCCATCACCGTGCTTGGTGATGGTAGGAGGTGGGCCACGGTTATTAAGAGGACAATACCTATTACCGAACCTATCAAAGCCATTATTAGGGCCTCCATTATGAGCAATAGCGGTATTGACCTGCCACTAAACCCCACAGCCCTCATTATACCGAACTCCCTAGTCCTCTGTATTACATTGAGCATCATTGTATCGAAGATCCAAATCCCAATTATGACGAAGCTTATCCCAGATACGAAGGCGAGGAAGACCTCAAGCACTGTGAAGAATTGATTGAGACTACTAAGTAGTGTAGATAGGTTCAGCACTCGATCCATTGGAAACAAAGCCTCTAACTCATTGGTTACGTAATTAACGTTATTCGGGTTATCAACGTAAACTATAACGCCAGCGGCAACACCAGACGGATCCAGCTGGCTTAGGAAAGTGTTCTCGTCCATAAAAACCACGTTGTTCGGGTTAACGCCAGCCAGGGCTATGGCGCTCTGTTGAAGGACACCACCAACAGTGACTACGAGGTTCCTACCATTAACATCGAGTATCATCACTTGACCTGGATAAATAACCTGTTGGTTTGTGCTTGTGAAAGCTACATCATAGCCCACTAAGACGAGGCCCGGTCCAAGCACTGGATAGCCAGAGAGTAGGGCATTATTTATTGAGGTTACGCCGTAGAGCTGCTCAAGCTCTTGCATTGTAACCCCCATTATAGTCACTACATGTTCTTGACCATTCACGTACACCCTGGCGCTTATTCCTAGAATAGGTACTGCATTTATCACATGGGGCAGTCTCTCTATTGTTAATACGTCAGTTATTGTCAACTCGGAGCTTTGTCCAGGTATTAGGAATACCGTGTTTGTTCCAAAGACCCTGGTGAAGAAGCTCGTGGTCAACGCCCTATACCCTTGGCCAAGGCCCACCGCCAAGCCTAGGGCTAGTATGGCTATTATTATACCCACAATGGCACCAATGGCCCTACCCCTACGCTCCCAAACCGCCCTCCAGGAAAGCCTAAAGTAATCACCAACCCTCACACTAGCTCACCTACTACGGCGTCTAACGAGTAATACCACCACGATTATGACGACTACGGCAATCACAGCCATGGATACCATGATCAAGGTGGCATAGCCTCGGAAGCTATTATGATAATTACCAGCCGAGGTGGGTGGAACTGTGAACCGTGTTGCATTGGTAACGATTTCCACAGGCACTGTATAGTAGATGCTATGGACCTGCCCAAACTGATCTGTGTATGTTATTAGGAATGTTACGGTAGTGTTCATGGGCCTTATAACGGTGAAGCTGAAGGCTGCAGCACTGAGTTGTTGCGAGCTCAGTGTACCCAGGTATGTACTTGGTTGGTTCACAATAGTGAGCCCAGGTCCTGGTATGGCAGTTATATTGAGGTTGTAGGCTGGTACTGGCCCTGTATCTACAAACGTTATTGATACCGAGGCTGTGGAGCCCACGGTAAGTATTGACGGGGCCACTGTGTATCCCGTGACCGTTATACTCGGTGCACTGGCCACACTTAATGCTAAGGTGCCTCCCGTGCTCTCTGGGTAGCCATTCACGTATTGGTAGCTCAGGGTGTATGTTACTGAGGCTGAGCTTGATGTTATTGGTACGGCAATGGGTATCTCCAGGTAATACGTTGAGCCGGGGCTTATCTGGGCTATATCGTATGTAGTGTTTCCTGCGAGTGCTAGTCCGTTTGCTGACGTTATCACAAAGGTCACGTTGTATATAGGCACTGGGTTCACATTCCTGATTCCTAGGACTAATTTTCCAATGCCCACATTTAATGAGGAATTGATTGGGTAAATAATGACCTGGCTTGGTGATGCTGGAACAACACTTAGGGATTCCGTGTATGAACCGCTTACGGTATCACCCAGCTGGTCAATACCGCTATAACTAATGGTCATGGTCACAACACCGCTGGTCGTTGTTGGCACCAGGTAAGCCGTGATTGTATAGGTAGAGCCAGGGTTCAACGTGCCGATACTTACCGAGCTCATGCCCGGCACCATGGATGCCCCCTGCACAGCCACACTAACTTGAAGGCTGTATATGGCTCCACTACCGTTATTCTCAATCACAATATTCACGGGATTCGCTAGGTTGCCCACGAGGTACGTGGTGTTGGTGATCGCTACAATACTTGGTTCCCCATAGATCACCAATGGGAAGTTCATGCTGGTCGAGCCCGAGCCGGCTACTTGTATGTACGTTGGTATCTGAGCCTTTGGTGATTGTTCATACTGGGCGCCCCAGGTTATTTCTAGGGTTGATTGGCAATTAAGTGGTACAGTGGTATTCACGAGGTATGTTACTGTGAATTGCTGACCCGGTGTTATCCAGCCTATGTAGACTGGGTTCGTTGAGACCACGCTTATTGGTATTGTTGTCCCTGGGCAGGGTATTAAGTTAAAATACGTGTTGTATAGGTACGTACCACCCGTGTAGAGTAGCGTTATTGTTACCTTGGAAATACCGGGTGATGTTAATGGCGGAGCCGCAGTCTCGCTGATTACTGTGAAGGGTGGTGGCGTATTTGATTGGGCCATGGTAGTCAAGCCTATCGCCATCACTATGGCCATCGTAAGTACTGCCATTAATCCTTTAGTTATCGATTTAGATATTTTATTTCTTGATATCGAAGTCACGGGTAAGCTGAGAGTAAGGGTTATATAAATCATACTCACCTAATCGACCGTGGATTTCATAGAGATTAAGGATGCTTGGAAATACTATGGTGATTACCCAGCCCTTAGGGGTGTTGATTTAGCAATAGGCGAGGGTGAGTTCCACTGCGTAGTTGGGCCTAGCGGTAGTGGTAAAACAACACTACTAAGTCTACTCGGTGGGTTGGATAGGCCCACCAGGGGTTACATCAGGGTCGGCACCTATGAACTGCACAGGCTCAGCGAGTCTGAGCTTGATAGGTATAGGAACGAGTACGTGGGCTTCGTATTTCAACTATACTACCTAATACCGAGGATGACCGTTCTCGAGAATGTGGAACTACCACTGATAGCGAGGGGTGTTAATCCCCGTGAACGTAGGAAAATGGCGCTTGAGGCCCTAGAAATGGTTGGGCTGAGGGAGAAGGCGGGTAGGAGACCCAGCGAGCTTAGTGGTGGTGAGCAGCAGAGGGTCGCGATTGCCAGGGCTATTGTGGCCAGACCAAGGCTTCTACTCGCGGATGAACCCACGGGAAATCTAGATACAAGAAATGCCGTGATTATAATGGACATATTCAGGAAGTTGAATAGGGAGTTGGGTATGACGATCGTCATGGTGACGCACAACCTAGAACTAATTAAGAATTGCCACAGGGTTTCGAGGATAAGTGACGGGAAAATACTCAGGACATACGAAGTACCACAGGCGGAGGAGGGCATTGGCAAGTTAATCCAGGAATTAATGAGCGTGTGAATACCGCATCCCTAGGGCATAAGTAAGGGCACCTAATTAGGCGCTCACTCAATTATTGAGCCGTATATTACGTCTATACCCAGTTGGCTAGCCCTTTCAAACGCCTCCTTATCCACATTGACCGCGACCAGTATCACCCTCTCAATTTTCCTACCCAGTATTTTACCCACAATTGCTGCCTTATCGAATAGCCACTCCACATCATCAAGCTCAGCATGGGACTTAACCTCAATTAGGTAGACCTTGTCGTCGTGGATATAAACATCGATCTCCAACCTAGCCCCCTGCCTATAATACCTACCGTCAATATCCACGTACACGAACTTCTCAACCTTACCAGGCTCAATACCCCTCCTCTCAAGCGCATCCCTATAGATCTCAAGCACAGTCCTCTCAAGGTCAACACCCCACCTCCTACCCAGGGAGCCCATGGCAACCTTCAACTCACCAACAACCCTAACCAACTCGCTGATCGCCCTCTCATGCCTACTAAGCGTCTCATCGTGCCTCCTCGAAATTTCGGTCAACTCGCTTAGGATCTTCTCGTGCCTCTGCGTTATTTCGACAAGCTCACTTAAAAGCTTCTCGTGCCTTTTCGCTATCTCGGTTAGTTCATTCAATAACCTCTCATGCCTTTTTATCGCCTCAGTCAATTCATTCAGTATCTTCTCATGCCTACTAAGTATCTCCTCATGCCTATCCAACCTCTTCGTGACCTCCTGGAACCCAGTCCTCATGTACTCAGCCAAAGCCTTGATGGCCTCAGCCATTTCCTTAAGCTCCTCAGACCTAGCCCTACGCACAGCCCTCTCCACAACCTCCTCAAGCCTATCCCAATCAATAGAACTCATTGCAATAATAAATACAAATTTAATTTAAAAAACTAAATGACTACGGAAATCACAATGAATATGAGGAGGGATATGAGTATCGGCGCAAAGGTTCTCACGAAACCCGCGTTATAGACTCTCGAGAAGAGGTAGGCGAGGAGTAGTGAGCCTATGATTGCTGAGACTATGTTTAGGCCCAGGAGTGGTGGCATAAGGAGAACACTTTTATGTGCGGCCATGGCGCTAACCTCATAATTTAATAATGGGGTCAGGGCTGTGATGGCACTAAAAATAACACCTATGTAGAAGTAATTACCACTTATCAACCACGTATCGAGAAACCCAGCACTCACCCTAAACACCCTGAGCAACCCCATCATAACAGCAGACATGATTAACCAACCAACCAGCAAACCAACAGTCGAGCCAACAATGATCGCAAACGACATTGTTGACTCGATACTTGAAAGCATCGATGGTGTCACGGTAACACCCTCACCCTCAAGGCTGCTCTCGACTTCGTGAATCACGATAGGCATCACCCTGGGCAACACGAAGTACGTAATTAGGAAGTAGGTGGTTACGGCTAAAATAATAAAACCAACAAAACCACTAACCCTAAGCACAATCCTAACGTCCATCACAGTTTACGTAATAAACAGCCTTAATAATAATTCCTCTTATGAGAAAGTCAGCCGGGGTGGTTGGTTAGTAGTTGGTTTTCCTCTTAGGCATTATGTGTTTATTCAGGATTTAGTGATTGCCTTAGCCCTCCTATATGATGGCCTATTGGTGTCTTATGCACCACTGTTGATTTCTTTCGTGGTTTTTTACCTCATGGTGCCTTTGAATTGCTCAGTTTTGCCGAGGTTGCTGGTAGGGGTTTTGCCCGTGGTGAAGCTTTCCCAAGATCGCTGTTACTTGGTGTTGTGTTTATAATCGTTGCTGGTCTCATCGAGAGTTTCATTACTCCTAAGGTGTTGTTTTGCATCCTTCATTAAGGCTTGACCGTATAGTACACCCTCTTCTTGTCCTTGCCCCTGCTCTCGCTCTTCATGAAAACCACCTCCCCTATCTCCCTAGTGTTTGCCACGTGTGGTCCTCCATCGGCCTGTACGTCTATCCCCTCTATCTCCACTATCCTCCACTCATCACCTGGCGGTGGCTCCCTCTCGGCTAGCTTCACTATTCCGGGTATCTTCAGCGCCTCCTCCCTCTTTAGGAAGTATATCTTGACTGGTAAGCCCCTTTTCACAACCTCATTTGCCTCGTTTATTAGGTCCTGGAAAGCCTTCCTAAGTGCATCGCCGCTTAGGTTTAGGTTGTAGTCGTCCCTTGCATACTCTGGTGTTATGTCTCCGCCCGTGACCATTGCGTTATACCTCTTATAAGCTAGGGCCGCTATTATGTGGGTTGCGGTATGGAGTCTCATTAACCTATACCTCCTCTCCCAATCAATCATGCCATGCACGGAGTCCCCAACTCTAAACCTAGGCTCCCTATCAAGTACGTGCACCGCATCCTCCCCTTCCTTAACAACCTCCCTAACCACATACTCCTCACCCTGCCAAATCAATTTCCCTGTATCGTTTGCAACACCACCACTCCTTGGGTGGAATAGGGTTTGATCAAGCCAAACCCTATTACCCTCGACCCTAGTCACGACTGCATCGAACTCCCTCTTGTACGAGTCCCACCAATAGAGGAATTTTGTTGGCATAGTCGGGGTATTTTGAGGACAAAAATAACAATTGCGCCTTAACCACCAAGGTTGAAGAACCTCCTAATTACGTAGGTCAGCACATCGTGAACCCTAAACAAGTCCTCGATTGTTACGTACTCATCGTATGCATGGGCAAGTGCCAACTCCCCAGGCCCATAGACTATCGTTGGTATTCCCCTAGCCCTTAGGTACCTACCATCCGTCGCCCCCGTGACTATTATCGGCTTCGGCGTTATTCCAAGGACCTTATTGATACCCTCATGCACTAATTGGGCTATTCTCTCACTGGGGCTTGTATAGTTTGGATCACTCACGTCCATAACCTCCACATCGGCTAATCCATTTAGCCCACTCCTCAATTTATCGATTACTTGGCTTGGGGAAACACCTGGCGGTATCCTCATGTCAAGTTCTAGCTCTGCGTAGTCAGGGACCATGTTTACCTTTGAACCACCCCTAATGACGCCTGGGTTGAAGGATATTGTACCGACGACCTTCTCGAAATCGCTGAGCGACAACTTGGCACCAGAGGCACCCACAGCCTCCAGATAAGCCTCTGCTGAGTTCCTTATAGCATCAACAAGCTCACTGGGTATGCTTATGGATTTATTGAACCCATCAATTACCTCCTGAGCCCTCTCAATAGCCTTCATGAGCCTCATTATTGCGTTATCCCCAAGTATTGGTAAGCTGCCGTGGGCAGGTTTACCCCTAGCCACAATCCTAACCTGGCAAAGCCCCTTCTCACCAACGTAGTACCTGGTCGAGCCTGAGGGCTCGGTTATTATGGCAGCATCACCAACCAAAACGCCATCCTTAACCAGTGCCTCAACACCTGTGTGACCACCAACCTCCTCATCAGCTGTCGCCGAGAAAATAAGCGTCCCAGCGCCGGCTTCCTCAATTATAGGTGCCAATTCAGCAAATACAACCATTATCACGGCTAAACCACCCTTCATATCCGTAGAACCCCTACCAAAGACCCTACCCTCGACGATCTTGCCGGAGAATGGTGGGTAAGTCCACCTAGACTCATCGCCGGGTGGTACGACATCCATGTGACCATTGAGTATAAGCACGGGTTTACCCTTGCCGACTTTAGCAATTACGTTAGGCTTATCCTTGGAGTACTCGTAAATACTGCTTGAAAGGCCATGCGTACTAAGCCAATCTTTAATGAAACCCGCCACATTTACCGTAAAGCCAGGAGGATTAACACTGGGTATTTGGATGAGTTTTGATACGAGCTCAGGAAGCCCACTCCTCAAACCCCCACTACCCATTAAAAAGCCTGCATTTACTTACTTAATTTGTTTTATCTCTGATAGGGCCCTAATGAACTCATCATTGATCTCCCTACTCCTAAGGCTAATCCTGAAATAACCCTTCGTTAGGGGCGGTATATTGGATAAGTCCCTAATTAGTATGTTACGCCTCCTTAACTCATCACCAAGCCATGCCTCATCCCTAATAACGAAATAATGCGTCATCGTATTATAATGATGAATACCAAGCGATTCCAACGCCCTAAGGACCCTAGTCCTCTCCTCTCTAACGAAATTGATCGTCATATCCCTAAAATCGCGTGCATGCCTCATGTATCGTGACACGGCATACTCAGCTATTGAGTTCACAGGCCATGTGG
>OFEH01000275.1_pt1 | contig 19914 bp, 21 predicted proteins | sample 1521031 | NCBI WGS metagenome assembly OFEH01 (sample SAMN05518350, study PRJEB24110) | hypersaline lake metagenome | isolation source: Grendel Spring, Yellowstone National Park, Wyoming, USA | place: USA:Grendel Spring, Yellowstone National Park, Wyoming, USA | collected 2011-11-16
ACCTTAGCCCTACCAATAACATGCCCATACTTAATCACAAAATCGCACTTACGAATATCCCTAATGGCAAACTTATGACCAAAGGGTATGTCATTAAGTAACTTAACAATTAACTTAGCATCACCGATAGAAACATTCACCGCATCCCCCGACTTAAGGTCTTTAAGGGCTATGGCAACATTATCCCTAGGACTAAGCACAATAGCAACTCTTCCCTCAATCACGGACTCCATCATTGTTTACTACATCCAAATTATAGAATTTAAGTAGTGTACCTAACTTATTTTAACCTTTATGACCATGTGTCAATATCTTGACGAAAGATTATTATTGTATTAGTATCTAGTAGCATGTTTTATATATTTAGCTGTATTGATTGGGTTTACCTACAAAACCCGCAATACTTATTAAGGAGTATTATAGTAGTATTATAGTAAACTTTACTTAGTATGTGGTATCGTGCCGGGATCTCTAGGACCACGTTGATTTTAATTGTCGTCCTAGTGATCGTTGTGGTCGTCCTTGGAGGTTTACTTGCATACTATGCAACTAGAGTACCACCGCCAAAGGAAGTTCTATTCTATACCTAGTGGGCGACGACTGGTAAGGTCGCTGGTGAGCATACATGGCCATTATTTACTCAGTACTTCCATATACTGGTTGAACCTTATGTTGTTCCTGGCGCTGGTGGTACATCTGCTAAGTACGCAATTATAGCCCTGATAGAGGCTGGTAAGCCACCAACAACGTTCCAGAGCCATGAGGGTCCCGAGATGATTAGTTACATAGAGATTGCACCTCAGGGTGCAAGCTCATTTTATAACGCCACGGCCTGGTGGGACTCCTTACTATCTACTGGGAATGTTTCAATACCAGTGATTGAGGCTGGCATGTTCAATGGGCACATGTACCTATTCCCAGTGAATGTACATAGGGGCGGGTTACTATTCTTCAACCCACAGGTTCTTAGGGAGTATAACCTGCCAATACCGACAACCCTAGATCAACTGTATTATGACGCATACGTGCTTTACCAGCATGGCATATGCTTCATGATACCAGGTGGCGATAGCGGTTGGGATCAGTTCAACCTATGGGAGAACATATTCCTAGCATTAGGTGGTCCTAAGTTATACATGGAGTTCCTGTATGGCACACTGAATTTAAGCGATCCACATGTTCAAGCAATAATTAATGAGACGAACACTTGGTTCTTAAAGTTCCAAGCCCTCGACTGCCCAGGTTGGGAATCAATGACCTGGACACAGGGTGCCGCATGGATAGTCGAGGGTAAGGCATCATTCCAAACAAACGGTGACTAGTGGGTTACATACACCTATGACTTCCTGAACACCACCACGTACCCGGCAATACCACCATACACTTCGTGGACGAACATAACCGCGATGGCTGAACCATTCCCAGGAACCGCAGGAGTTTATCCGCTAGTGGTTGATTCGGTTGCCGTACCTGTAGGTCCAGGTGAGTCTTATGGGGTATTGTTTGCTGAGTGGTGGAGCTCGTGGTATTGGGGCAGCGGTATACCTGGTGGTGAACCAACATGGACCAAGTGGAAGGCCGTTACATTCTACACAAACATAACAACTGATTACTTCAACACCCCAGAGCAGTGGTGGAGTTATGAGGAGCTCGTTAACTGGAGTAAGACCCCAAGTGATTGGTGCCGCTTTGTGTATCAGTTGAGTGATGGTGGTGTGTTTGATGATGTGTTTGCTCAGGTAGATCAGGGATTATTAACATACGCTGAGGTTGGTCCTAGTGGTACATCACAGTGGATGCATACGTTAGCCTCCGCACTTGCTGAGGAAAATGCTGAGTGGTTGAAGGCTAACCAACTGGGGCTTGGGTATCTAGGCTGGCCTGGGTATTACCTGGGGTGCTACGAACCACCTTGGGTTAGTGGTTCTGGCTGAGGTGGTAATTAAATGAGGAGTGAGTTAAAAACAATGTTAATCTTTTCCTCTCCCGCATTGATCTTTGGAATATTTCTTCTATACATGCTTGCATGGGATTATTACTTCTCATTCACTAACTGGTCATTGTTTAACCCAATACCGCAATTCGTGGGTCTCCAAACATATGCTAAGATATTCAGTAATTCGATAACTGTGGCGTCACTGGAAAGGTCAATAATTCTAGCAGCACTATTAGTTGCTGCCGGTAATGTGGTGGGTATACTATTTGCAGGCCTCCTCTTTTTCCTCCGTAATAACACGCAACGCAATGTTTACCTATCGATACTAATATATCCATTGGCAATGCCCATGATAGCCAACGCCTTCATATGGCTATGGCTCTATAATGTTGAGTATGGGTTAGATTACGTATTCAAAATTATTGGATTACCAAGCATTAACTGGTTGGGGCCGCAAAACGCCTTCTGGAGCATATTTCTGGTTACGGTATGGGCCTACTCGGGGCTTGCCGTCATATTCTACCTGGCAATGCTCATGAATGTTCCATCCTCAGTCATAGATGCGGCTAGGGTTGATGGTGCTGGGACATTAACGGTATACCTTAGGATATTATTACCGAATGTGAGAGGTGCCTTGATAATATCCTCGGCCTTGCTATTCCTATTCGCCCTCAGGATATTCTCATTACCCTACGGCATGGTTGCGCTCAACCCCTTCGTTGAAACCGCAGTGATTAACCTATATTGGGACTACATAAGCGAGCATTTTGCTGAGGCTACAGCAATAGCTGGCGTGGTGATTGCTATAGCCGTTGCTGTTGTGGTTCCATACGCATTGTATGGACTTAAGAGGTGGATAATACAAGGGTGACTACGATGGTTAATGCCAGATCCATAGTGCATCAATTAATTCTTGCGATAATAATCGTAGCTTGGTTAATACCGCTATATGCAATGGTTATAAACTCATTCAAATCAAACCTGGCTGCACAAACCACACCTGTCCTGTTACCAAGCGGTTTCCTAATTAATAACATCATATCAGTGGCCCAAAGCCTCGCCTATGGACTCATTAATAGCGCAATCGTTGTTTTGCCCGTGGTGGTTATCTCCACATTCTTAGGATCTCTTGCGGCCTTCGGCTTCTACAGACTCAAGCACTGGCTCAGTGATCTGTTATTTACGTTGGTTGCGATAGGCACGTTCATACCTTACGAGGTGGCTGCGGTACCGCTGGTGAAGATTATGGTGTACCTGGGGCTATTCAACTCATATGCAGGGTTAATACTTGCTTACTTAATATTCTTCGTACCAACGGGTGCTCTATTAATGGCAATATTCATATCGGTAATACCGAAGGACTACATGGAGATGGCATACATAGACGGCGCAAGCGACTTCACGGTATTTACAAGGGTAGTGCTACCACTCGCAATGCCCGGCGTAATTGCAACCGCGATATACATATTGATCATGTCATGGAACAACTTCTTCATACCACTGGTCCTCGTGGAATCACCAGGCCTAAGACCAATAGCGCTGGCGGTTCAAAAGTACATTGGTGGTTATGGTGTCCTATACAACGAGACCTACGCAGGCTCATTAATAGCCGCAATAGTGCCGCTCGTGATATTCATATTCCTAGGGAGATACTTCGTTAAGGGCTTACTCGCATTTGGCGCCGGCGTAAAGGGCTAATAATAGGTTGTGAATAATTAAAATAAAAATGAGAATACTCGCAATAATAAACAACCCGGGGCTTACCCCAAACCATAGGCAGGAATTATTGACCAAGTTAAGGTGGGAAGGGCTCATGGTACGTAATGCCAGGATAGCCTCAGACCACATAGAGCTAGACGTACTAGTCAATGATGAGCGTGAGGTGAGGCTTGTGGAAAGGCTCGGCTTAAATCTTCAGGAGGTTCGCGTCATAGATATGGAACGTACTATAAATTACGACGTGCACGATGCGCTGTTTAAGTACGTGGAGCTATTTAATAAGGAGAGGTTTTGGGAAGCACATGAGGTACTCGAGGGGGTATGGCGTCTAAATAGGGATAAGGGGTTGCAGGGATTAATAATACTCGCCGCAGCATTCGTAAAATTGCAGGAGAATAATCCAAGAGCCTTTACGGAATTGATGATGAGAGCCAAGGACCTAATAAAAAACAGCAATATACCAATTAACAAGAAAAGCCTTCTCAAAAGGATTGATAACGCCCTGAGATCGCAAAAGCCCTTTAGAATTGAGAGTGCTGATATCGAGTATTGATTGTATTTCGACCTAGTTTAGGTCAATTATGGTGATAAAGGGTGGAAATTACTATTTTTAATAGGAAATTACTAAGGAAGTGTGGAGTTAAATCATCGATGGTAATGCATCACAACTATAGCGTAAGCTCCATCATTATTCTGAAAAGATTAAATTACAAATTTTAACTACCCTAAACACACCCACGAGAGAAAACCTTAAAAATGACGTTATTGATGTAAGAACCGCGGCCGTAGTCTAGCCTGGTCTAGGATGGCGGCCTGCCGTTCACGATTATAGGTGAGCAGTTAGCCGCAGAACCCGGGTTCGAATCCCGGCGGCCGCACCAAACAACATTTTATGCACTCTCATGGTTATTTTCGGTGCTTAAGATTTTCCATAATTCTGTTGGCTTTAGTTGTATTGTTTTCTCCGTTATCTCATCATTACAGGCCAATATCGCCTTTATCATCATTTCCCTGCTGGCCATTAATATGTATTTCAACTCCTTATCCTTCACTATTCTCCTTATCTCAACATCCTTGCTGTTTTCTCCAATAATTAGTAATTGAGTGTCTCTGCACTTAACGTTTATTGTTGCGGCGTACACAATCCTCGTAATACCCTCATAAATGTTCCTCAATATGACGGCACCTATGTGGGTGCATAATCGTCTCTTTATCATTGATGCTTGACAATCGCATAGGTACTTACCGTTTACGTACCTAACCACGTATTGTGGTAATGCGTCACCCATTTCACGTCGGCCGGCAACGACCCATACGTTTTCATTCAATTTCCTAATATCATTGTTTAGGAATCTGCGTAATGACCTCATTAACCAGGACCTGGACTTTCCGGGAAATCTCCTTCTCAACTCCTCAACGCTTGCCTTCACGGCATCCATTACGATGTTCATGGTAATTACTATACGGTGGTAATTTTACCTATCGTTCAGGTTTGATGATAGTAATTCAAGTTGAGTAGAGGTTTTTATTCCAGGGAGCCCTCGGTAATAAAGCCATGTATACCGCCTCCGTATTCAAATCCAACCTCTCTATGAAACGCCTAGTGACAGCCCCTATAAGCCCATACCTCCTCCCTATGTTCACCACGCCGTAGTACTGCTCCGCAACATCATTTAACTCCCTGCCCCTCAATACCTCCTCCGCGAATTTCCTCGGCACCATAAACGCTGGACTCAGACCCACGGTTGTTTCGCCATACCTATCGGCAATCACAGCCATTGTTACGTCTAGATACGCATTTATTTTGCCCAACTTGATTATTCCCGCCTCAATACCAACGCCAAACTCGGCATTGGGCGTACTAATCAGTGCATAATTAGCCCTTGTTAAGGCACCATTAAGTATTTCATCAAAGCCCATGGGCTCCGGCGGTAGGTCTTTAGGAGGTTCCACCGCAATCACATCAGCTCTGAACCCCATGAGCCTAAAGGCTATTTCCACAGCCCTCACCTTGTTCGGATTCCTTGAACCAACAGCTACGGTAATCACGGGGAGTAGCTCAAATAAGGGTTCTTATTTAATTAGTGTTGTGATGAGGCTTTACCCAGCGGATTTGTGATGAGTGACTCCAATACTGACTATTCAATGTATACGGTACTTCCCTCGTACCTTGCGCCCCTCAGTGTGGAAACTCTCCTTGCGAGTTTTACAGCGGCCTCTACAGCCCTCCTTGCGTATTCCTCAGCTCTCTCCAACGCCTGTACCCTATTTGCTCCGGGTCCTATTATCCCCATACCCACCGGTTTTCCGTAATCCACGGATAAATCCATCAACTTCCTGGCTGTTTGGTGAGCCACCAATTCGTCATGCTTCGTCTCGCCCTGTATCACGGCGCCTATTGCCGCCACCGCATCGACATCCTCCTTCTTCAGTAATTCATTAACTACTATGGGCATGTCGTAGGTACCCGGCACCTTGGCCACGTAGGTCACCTCCGCACCCAGGAATTTCGCATGCTCCAGTGCTTTCTGTAGCATTAGGTATGTTATGTCGTAATTGAACTCCGCAACAACTATGGCAAGCCTGATTTTACCAACGCTCACGGGTGTATGGGTTAAACGGTGTATTTTAGTTTTATCCGGGCTATGGATTTTTAGGGGCCTGCTGAATTATTGCTGTGGAGTCCTTCTCGAGATTGTGGATTTGGAGGTACATTAAGCATAAACTGCCTTGGTACTACGACGTATCAACAAACAGGAAACCGGCTAAGTACCTAATTGCATCGAGGGTTAGGGCTAACATAAACCTTAGGGATTCTAACGAAGGCGAGTTATGGAGGGAGTTTGATGAGGTCACAAAGGAATTTCTCGATCTATGGGGTAGGGTTAGGAATGGTGAAGTTGATATAAGGAACGTACCCAAGAGCGAGCCATCACTCCTAGATCTGATCACCGAGATTGCGAGGAGGATGCTTAGGCATTGCGAGTTCTGTGAGTGGAGGTGTCGTGTTGATAGGACTGGCGGTAGGAGGCTTGGTGTTTGTATGCTGGATTCCGTGAGTAGGGTCTCCACGTACTTCCATCACCTTGGTGAAGAATTACCGCTACGTGGCACCTTGGGGTCTGGGACAATATTCTTCACATCCTGCAACATGCGATGTGCCTTCTGCCAGAACGCCGACATAAGTAGGGATAGGTTCAATGGAGTACCGGTGACCCCCAGGGATCTTGCGTCAATCGTTGTCCTGCTTAGGCTTGAGGGTGTTCATAACATCAACTGGGTTGGTGGTGAGCCAACGCCTAACTTACATAATGTAGTCGAGGCGATAGATCTGTTGGCTAAGCATGGTATGAAGATCCTGGATCAACTCGGTGAGGAGGATTATGAGCACATACTTTCAGTTAAGGCTGACTTCCTACCCTACAACTTCAATAAGGGTTGGGCCATGTATGGCAATGAGGTAAACGTGCCCATGCTATGGAACAGCAACTTCTACATGACGCCGGAATCACTAAGGCTGCTCAGGGTTGTCATGGATATTTGGTTGCCCGATTTTAAGTATGGTAATGACAAGTGTGCCTTCAGGATCTCGAGAACACCGAGGTATTTCGAGGTTGTTTCCAGGAATCACAAGGTTGTCTATGACTGGGGTGAGGACATGATAATTAGGCATTTAGTGATGCCGAACCATATCGAGTGCGATACCAAACCCGTGCTTAAGTGGATTTCGGATAACATGCCTGGAGTCCTCGTGAATATAATGGACCAGTACAGACCCGAACACGAGACCGACCCCCATTCAAGTCATTATAATCCGGAGTTCAGGGAGTTGGCTAGGAGACCAAGTAGGGATGAGCTTATGGAGGTGTATAGGTATGCAAGAGATTTGGGATTGAATTTTGAGTTGATAAGTTTTGAGAAGAAGATTGACATTAGGTACCTTGGCGATCCTGATTCATTGGTTGATAGGTTGAATGGTGATTATTGATGAAGAGGTTTAATCAACAACGCCTTCCTCCGTAATCCTGAATGTAACCTCCCTCTCTGGGTGGTATGGGCTATCGAAGATCTTGGCTATCCTCACGTTCTCCTTACCCTTCCTAAGCCAAATCCTATAGGTTGCACCGTGGGCTATCACATTACCTCCTGCTGGTTTCAGTGGGTTTCCGAAGAATACATCTGGTTGAGCAATTACCTGGTTTGTCACCACAACGGCAATGTTGTAGATGTCGGCTATCCTAAGTAGCTGGGCAATGTGGTGGTTGAGCTTCTGTTGCCTCTCGGCCAAGTTCTCCCTACCTGGATACTCGCTTCTGAAGTGGGCTACTAATGAGTCGATGAGTATTAATCCGATGTTCTCCTTCTCAATGATTTTTCTGCTCTCCTCAATTATCATCATTTGGTGATCGCTATTGTAAGCCCTGGCGTACAGTATATTCCTAAGAGCCTCCTGCGGGTCCAAACCCCTGTACTTGGCTATCTGCATTATCCTCTCGGGCCTGAACGTGTTCTCAGCATCCACATAAAGAGCCTTTGCATTTAAGCCACCCTTATCCTCAGGCAATTGAACCATAACACTAAGTTGATGACATAGTTGCGTCTTACCACTACCAAACTCACCGACTATTTCCGTGATTGCCTTAGTCTCTATACCACCACCAAGTAATTCATCGAGAGACTTAACACCAGTACTGATGCGTCTTATTCCCCGCCTCTTCTCATAAAGCTCGTAGGCTGTTATGAATGGTGTTAAACCAATGAGCTTCTGGGCAGCCGCAATTATCTGCTTAGCCCTATCCTCACTACCGAGTATTTCAGCAAGCTCCTTAACACTGGCAAAGGCAACATCCCTTGCGGTGTTATACCCAGCCTCCCTGAGCTTCTGGGCTGTAACCCTACCAACGCCCTCGATTTCCTCAACATCAATTGTGGGATAACCACTACTAACCGTGGCGGTGACTGTGGTACCCTGTTCACTATTTCCACTCTCTTGTTCCTCGGTCTCTTCAGTCTCCTCAGGCTCACGTTCCTCTTCAAGCTCCTCCTCCTGTTCCTGCACCTTCCTCCTCCCCTTTGGCATAATCTTCACTTGAAAATAAATGGTTATTACTTAAAAAACTAAGTTTTCATGAAACACCCCTAAGCCTCAACCAGACGTATAGGCAGGTCTCACGCCAAAGTCTATCGATATCATCACCATCACCATTAACGACACGCCTGAGCATGTCGATAACATCCTTACCCGGAACCACTGGTTTTACGTAGGCAATGTCATCATCATAACCACAGGTAGCCTTCAACAACCTATCCACAGCCCTACGTCCAAGCAGCCCTCTTAATTCATCCCATGAATACCCAACGTAACCCAATGACCTATAAAGCCTATCTGCAGGGTTATTACCAAACCACGTGGTTGCGATATAGACATCAGAGTCTGCGCACACCTCCTCAATGGTGCTTATCAACGCCTTACCAATACCAAATCTCCTACAACTCTCAATGACCGCTATGTAATAAATAATGCAAAGCTTCACAGAACCGGCGTTAATACTATAATAAACAGCTGCGCCTACGTTGGATCCATTAACCACTGCTAATGCGACGGAACCAATGCCATAGTCAACAACAGCCTTTGCATACCTATAGCTAGACCCAAAGGACTCACTAAGTATCTTATCAGCCTCACTCATTAATTCCCTACCACCAATCACGACATTGAGCGTTCCTTCGCAATTCGCCATAGTGGTACCAATTCCATGGAGTCTGGAAATATTGTATATATTGTATTATACACGCCTCCCGCGCCTACCTCCAGGTGGCCTAATGGTGTCCGTGGGTATTGGTGTCACATCCTCTATTCGCCCAATGATCAAACCAGCCCTAGCCAAAGCCCTGATAGCCGCAGCAGCGCCCGGCCCAGGTGTCTTCGGACCATAACCACCAGGTGCCTTAACCTTAACATGAACGGCATTTATTCCCCTACTCATGGCTATTTGAGCAGCTTTATATGCAGCCATCATTGCCGCGTATGGGCTTGGCTTATCCCTATCGGCCTTGACAACCTGCCCACCACTAACTCTAGCGACGGTTTCAGCACCCGTGAGGTCCGTGATTATTATTATCGTATTGTTATAGCTCGAATACACGTACGCAACACCCCACCTCATCTTTCTCGCGCCGGTTACCTGTGTCGGCTTAATCTCGGGCAACTGGGCTTGCTGGGTTGGTTGTTGTACTTGTTCAGCTTGTTCCTGCGTCTCCTTAGTCTCTTCGCCTTCCTGCGACATTCGAAGCCTGATACTCCCACTCATTTTATAAATTTTGCCGTCTAACCAAGTTTATGAGCTCTTCATGCTTTCTATTATACTCAGCATGTGGCTCGTCCCAATCCTAAATTGGGTTGGGTCCGGCCTTCTCTCGGAGGCTCTTAGTAAATCAAGGACTTGCTGGTACGTCCTTATACCACCGGCAACCTTAATTCCTATCCCTGGGTTATACCTCCTCGATAATTCAGCCATTAACCTAACATTCTCGATCTGGGCACCTGTTTTGTTACCGATCTTCTCGGCATAATCCCTCTCCTCAAAGCCCGTGCTCGTCTTTATGAAGTCAGCCCCTGACTGCATCACGATTCTATAAAGCTCGAGTTTCTCCTCCCTAGTCGTGTACGCATCCTCAACTATAATCTTTATCACCTTACCCTCCCTATGTGCGGCATCGACCACGGCACCTATGTCATGCTCAACCTCATCCCAAAGGCCCGATTTGACAAGGCCTATGGGTGCCACTATATCTAATTCATCGGCATACTGGGAATACCTCTTAATGGCATCAATTCTAGCCTCGGTAGTCCCTGCACCGAAGGGAAAATCGACGACCGCCACAACCTTGAATTTATAGCCCTTACGGGCCATGTACTCCCTGGCATAACGTAGAAACAGGGGGTTTATTGTTATTGAGTATGCACCGTACTTAGCCGTATCCTCAATCAAAGCCTCAATCTCCCTAACCGATCCATACGGCCTCAGGTACGTATTATCTATTAAATTAACTATGCTTGTTTCCATACGCCTTCATTCTAAGGTGATTTATTAATGCTTTACCCTAAACCGTAGTAAATACTTATTAAAATGACAAAGTCCCCGAATAGCAGTATGAGCGAACCTACAATAAAATCCGTGAGGGTATTAACGGTGATGGGCAATTTCGAATGGCCAATTGTTAAGGTTGAGCTCAGCAACGGACTTATTGGTTATGGGGAATGCCATAGAGGCCCTGGCATTAAGGAAATACTGAGGAGGGCTGAGGAGCTTATTAAGGGTAGGGAGGTCAATATTGAGTACCTATTAAGGCTGATTAGGAAGCACGTACCGAACTCTGAATGGGGTGTCGTTAATAACGCAATAAGCGGCCTAGAGACCGCGCTCTGGGACGTTAAGGGAAAGCTCACGGGCTTGCCAATTTATGAATTGTTGGGCGGTAAGGTTAGGGATAGGGTCCCAGTCTACGCAGACCTACATGCTGGCGCTGGCATTATGGAAACTGGGGGTAAGAGGTGGGTTGAGCTGGCGGGTACCGAAGTCGCATATAACGTTGAGAATTATATAAAGAGGGCTAGGGAGGCGATGGGCATGGGCTTCAAGTACATAAAGTTCGACGTAGATGTCCCGGAGGAAATGATGGAGACGGAGTTCGATAGAACATTCGGCATGAGGATTGTTAAGTTCGTGACATCATTCATAGGCGGTGTCAGGGATGCCGTCAAGTACGATGTCGACATAATGATTGATGGGCATTGGGCCTTTAGCGTGCCCACGGCGATAGCGATAGCCAGGGAATTGGCGAAATACGATGTCTTCTGGTTCGAGGACCCCGTGCCACCAGAGAACATCGACGCCATGAGGGAGGTTAGGCTTAAGTCGCCCGTGCCCATAGCCACGGGCGAGAAGTTATATAGATTGTCTCAATTTAGGGAGTTGATTGAGAAGGAGGCCGCAGACATAATACACCCTGACGTTCAGAGACTTGGCGGCCTATTAGAGATGAAGAAAATAGCCTACCTAGCCGAGGAGTACTACGTACCAGTCGCAATACACAACATATCGAGCCCCATAGGGACCATGGCGAACGCCCACGTGGCATCCACGATAGGCGACTTCATAGCGATTGAGTGGCACGCAATAGACCTGCCCTGGTGGCCGGACATGGTTAGGGAGGGGATGATAATAAAGGACGGTTACATAACACCACCGAAGAAGCCCGGACTTGGTGTTGAATTAAATGAGAGGGTCGCTATAGAGCACGCTAGGGATCAGGGCGAGGTCAAGGAATTCCTTGGCTAATTAGGCACAACCATGGTGTCATTACCTAATGGGTAAATGGTATAGTTTTAAATTGATGGTTTAAGAATCTACGTAGGTGATGAGTGAGCCTCGATCAATGATTGGTGATGATTTACGAACCGGGCTGATTTATTGCTGTGTTGGAACCATGGATAACCTGGGCTTCACGATTTGCTTCATGTAATCGACTAGGTTCGCCTCCTCAATAGCCTTCAAAACCTCCTCATCGCTGGCGCCCTTCTTTATGTTGATCTTGTACTCCGTGGGCTCTATATGCTTAACATTAACGACCCTCCTCCTGACGCCCGTTAGGGATTTGGGCCCTGTGATTATTACGAAGTTCTCATCCTTAATATCCACAATAACGCACTTCCTCCCAGCCTCCCTACCTGCAACCTTAACGCAAACCCTACCAATATCGAATACCCGTGGCATCAAGCACGATTAAAGCAGGGGCTTTATAAGCATTTCACGCCTTATTCGCATCTTTATGTAATTTAGCCGGTATAGCTATGGTGAACCTAACCTGAAAATTGATTGCTTAGTTACCATCTCTCCGGAGAGGCTGTTAACCCCTTAGCCGTATTTTCAGACCCTAAAGTTGTCTCTTGGTACTTCCATTAATAGTAATAATTTGCTACATCATTTTTAAGATTCTAAGCATTGTAAATAATAGGTTAATTACATATAACAAACTCTATTTAGTTAAAGGTAATTGCCAAAATCGCAAAAGTAGGTCCACATGATTCTTCCGTCACATCAGAATTAGTTAATATGGCAGTAATAGCCAAAGAAAGGGATTAGCGATCGATGATGTAAAGGAATGGGCATTTCCACACCCAGTATTAACAGAATTACTAATAAATAGATGAATATAGAATTAATTGCAGATAGTAATATATCTATATAAAGAAATTAAAATATAATACTGTTCAAATATATTCTATATAACATTAATATTTAAAAAGAAATTTACAAACTTAAAACATAATGAGCGAGAAAGAGCAGGTGGTTTCTGGTTTTAGAGATTATCCATTAACCATTGATAAAATACTTGCTTGGGTATCATACGCCTTTCCTAATAATGAGATTGTTTATTGGCCTCCTGGTGGTTCTAGGATTTCTGTTACTTTTGCGGAGTTTGCCGATAGGGTTCGTAGAGTTACTGCGGCCCTGATGGACCTAGGTCTAAAACCAGGAAAGGCCTGGGAATTTGGTTCTAAGGTAGCTGTTATGGAGTGGGATACTCTTAGGTATGTTGATTTGTTCTATGCCGTGCCATCAATAGGTTCTACATTATATACTGTGAATATAAGGTTAGCGCCCCATGATATATTATATACGATGAGTGTGGCTAAGCCCGACGTATTGGTGATCAATATTGATGATTTTGAACCATTCATAAAGCCCATACTTGATAATATTAAGTCAATAAAGATGGTAATATACATGAGTGATAGGGGTAGGGTTCCTGGTCAGGATTATGGTGTCAAGATGATACCCTATGAGGACCTCCTCAAACACGAACCACTCAGGGAATTCCCAGAAATAGACGAGAGAACACCAGCAACACTACTATTCACATCAGGAACAACAGGACCACCAAAGGGTGTGTACTTTACTCACAGACAATTGGTTCTTCATGCTATGTCAGTAACCATAGCAATGGGCTACCCACCATACAATGCCTTCTTTGAAGGCGGTAAAAAGCCTCCTGTATCAATGCCTCTAATTCCCCTCTTTCATGTTCATGGTTGGGGAACACCATATACGGTAATGCTTTCAGGCGCCAGGAAATACGTATTACCTGGTCGTTATGATTGGGGACACATATTAAAGTTAATACATGAGGAAGGCGTTACATTCACAGGTGGTGTACCAACAATACTGTACCTATTACTTACCCACCCTGACTCGCCAAAATACAACCTAAGCGGTGTGAGATTTGGCAACGGTGGCTCAGCAATGCCTGAAGGATTATATGACGCAGCAAAGGCTAGAGGAATGATAGTAGCGAATGGGTATGGCATGACGGAGACTGCTCCTATACTAACAATGGCTTACCTAAGACCTGAGCATTTAGACCTGCCAGAGAATGAGAGGAAGAAGGTACTATTAACAACGGGTTTACCAATACCTTTAGTGCTGCTTCGTGTTGTGGATGGACAGGGTAATGATGTTCCTAAGGATGGTAAGACCATGGGCGAGCTCGTGGTTTGGTCACCATGGGTAGCTAAGGAGTACCTTAATGATCCTGTGAAGACTAAGAATGCCTGGCGTGACGGTTGGTTCCACACAGAGGATGTTGCGGTATGGTTACCAGACGGTTACATAATAATCGTTGATAGGCTGAAGGATGTTATTAAGAGTGGTGGTGAGTGGATATCGAGTGTTAAGCTGGAGAGTATTATTAGTACGCATCCTGGTGTTGGTGAGGTTGCTGTTGTTGGTGTTCCCCATCCCAAGTGGGGTGAGAGGCCCATAGCCATCGTCGTACCAAAGCCTGGGCAGAGGGTTACCGAGGAGGAGATAAGAAACCACCTAATACAATACGTCGAAAAAGGAGAAATACCAAAATGGTGGATACCAGACAAAATAATAATAACACAAAAAGAACTACCAAAAACAAGCACAGCTAAGGCTGACAAGAAGGTTCTCAGGGATCTTTATAAGGATGTGTTGTCGACTTGAACTATATAGTATATATTAGATCAAGCTTTAAAAGTAGTGAATATATGGTCTATTCATATGGTTATCGATTTTCACGTATGCCCATCCATAGATTTATCAATTATAAAGGATAGGCTCTCCTCAGTCGGCGTTAGTAAAGTTGTTCTACAACCAATAGATGCATTGCCACTATTTCATATATTGCCAAACAATTACAACCTTCTTAAGGAGTTGGTTTCGGAAGATGAATATGGCGCATTACTTTGGAGTAAATTCGTTATTAAGTTAACAAGTATGTGGTCCTCGGCTATGTACGATAACATGAAGCTGTGGTATGAGGCCATGAATCATGATAGAAACTTCTTCATACCATTCGCAAGCATAAACCCAGCCCTCGGTATAAAGTATGTTGCTGAAAAACTTAATGAGTTGAGTTCATTGGATGTGCGTGGTTTAGTAGTATCACCAACCCTTCAGCTATTCAACCCCCTAGAAACAAAGGCCTTCAGATCAATACTCGAGTACGTTGAGGGTAAGAATATGTTGCTCGTAATGCACCTGGATCCATGCCCATACAGTGTCAGTACGTGCTTTAAGGGGTTGATGCCTAGTGCGCTCATTGATATTTTAGAGAGATACAGTATAAACCTAGTTCTTTCTGCCTTAGGAATTTCTGAGAGTATGGCATATCCATGGCTTGAGAGTGTTTCCAGGTTAGTTAGAAGATATGATAGAATTTATGTGGAGACCTCGGGTATTTCATGCATACTATTCAACACCCAGATGGGTAAGCGTTTCGTAAAATCTATAGGCGCTGAGAGAATACTATTTGGGGGTGGCTACCCATACCTAAGGCTTAGGCAGGTCATTAAAGGCATTAATTGTGTGGAGGGGTCTGGGCTACCTAGACATGATATAGAGGCTGTTCTACATGATAACGCCGCATACCTATTAAGGATTATTGGCTTAAGCGAGGGCTCTAATGGTGAGGATATTACTAACATGAAGAAAACAACCGTGGCTTTTTAATTTTAAATGAAAAATCCCAACACCTATGGCGGTATTATACCGAGTGGTGGCGGTATTCCCAACGCAACAACTGCGCTTAATATCAAAAATAATGCCCCATCTATTATTGCCAAAAGGCCTGAAGTCCACTGCAACCTAGCACTTGCCCTATAGCCGGCCAGCGATGCTGTTATTACCTGGATAGCTAGAAAGAGTAATGCCAGAGCCAGGAGTATTTGTCCTGTTAATCCAGCAAGCGCGGTTACGAATAGGAAGTAAATACCAGAGTAGAGTAGAACGTGGTTCATCGCAAAGAGGTTGCTCTTACCTATTGTGGCAGCTATACCTATCATCCAAAGGATTGCATCAAATACCGAGGTTGCTGCAGCGGATAGGGCATTGCCTGCTAAGGCGTCAAATAGTACACCAATTAATAACATGATTGCGCCGCTGATGAACACAATACCTAGATCTCTCGGCTCATTCTTCTTCCCGATATTCATATTAACACCGCCGACCGTTATTAGCATGGCGCCACCAACCACATACACAACATCTGTTGCGGCTAAGGCTATACTTGATATTTCACTCATACAAGGTAATGATTGCTACCAAGTCTTTAATGTACGCTTTACCTTTTATATTTATACTATATATTATTGCACAATTATATACATAACATATGTGGTTTGGGTAAAGCATTAAATGTATTCGGCATTTGTGGTATTGTAAATGGGCAGGTTAACCAATGTATTAATAGTAATATTAGCCAGGGTGGTGTATAGTGCGTATTGGTTTTATCTATCTCCGGCATTACCGCTTATCGCTACCGAGTTTAGGGTTAGTAAGGCTCTCCTGGGCTTTGTACCATTCATATTCATTGTTGGTGCTGCTGCATTCCAGGTGCCTGCCGGTATGATAGCTAGTCGCATTGGTAATACAAGGACTGCTGGCTTGGGTTTACTGATCATGGCTTTAACGGGCTCGTTAATACCCTTCAGCAACAGTTTCTATGCTATCCTAGTGCTCAGGTTTGTTGCCGGTATTGGTGCCGCCCTCTTCTTCTCAACGGGCGCGGCTATACTATCCACATCGTACCCAGAGAGGGTTGGTACCCTACTCGGTGTGTATAATGCGGCATTTGGACTTGGTTCTGGGTTGGGTTTGGTGTGGGGTTTGACCTACGCATTCCTTGGGTGGAGGTTGGCCACGCTGATACTGAGTCTCGTTGGCATTCCATTGGGCGCCCTAGTATTCGTGATTAGGGGTGGTTACATGGGTAGGGCCCGCATCGTCTTTAGCCGTGAGGCTGTGATAATAGGCTTAGCAACCAGTGGTTTCTGGGGTGTTTATTATGCGGCGGGTAGTTTATTGCCAACATACGCAGTCCTCAGGGGATTAACCCTCAAGCTATCCTCACTATTAACATCAATAATGCTCTTCTCAAGCATTTTCGGTGGCTTGTCTGGTAGGGTTGTGGATGTTGTGAGGAATAAGGTTATGTTGGTGGTCGTATTGACCCTGGTTGGTACACTACCGTTAGCGTTAATAATAACATTAAATCCAATAGCCATAGTGATGGTTGGCGCACTGCTGGGTTACACGAACGAGCTAGCGCTCACGACAGCCTACGCACTAGTTGCTAAACATGAGAACCCAGCCCTCTCATTAGCCACGTTGAACGCACTAAATATGATAATTGGTATGTGGCTGAGTGTAGTGTTTTCTGAGACCATGGTTATATCGCCATCATTACCATGGATACTGATGATACTCTCATCAATAGCCCCATTATCACTCCTTTCGCTACTTAATAGGAACTAGTTAGCGTCACTTAACGATTTTATTGACGGTATTGAAACGACCATGGAATGAAGATGAGAACCTATTGATTATTAAGTACGCTATTACGGCTATCATTACTACGAAGTAGGGTGTTAGTTCCAGTAGGTTTATTCCTGAAATCGATTCGGTAACCGTGAAGATCGTTATTGCGGTTGCGATTATAGAAATGACCTTGTCGAGGTACCTCCTCGTATCAACACCATAGAGTATAGCCCTAACCTTCATTGTTGCTGCCCTAAGTAGGGCTAGGTTTGCCGATAAATGAATAATTAAGTTTGCAAGCATTGATAAAAAGCCAAGAATTAGGAACGCTGCGAATGGACCAACCACGTACGTCATGACCAGTGCAATCGCATCGAGTGCCAACGCACTAATTAATACGGAAATCACAGGGTTACCCTTGCTATTAATCAGTGATAAAGCACTGGGTAATTGTCCATCCTCAGCCATTGCGTAAAGGGTTCTTGAGGCGGCAAGGACGTAGGCAAGTCCACCAAGTACGCCATCATTTATCATTGCGAATATGACTATGGGATCAAGTAGCACTCCTAGGAAGTGATGGAGTATTATGACCACAGGAGATAAGCCCTTGCTAGATGCTTTATTTAGGAACTCAATAAATTGATTAAGCTTCATGTACGAAAGACCGGCAACAGCCGTTGAGTATATAGCCAACGCAGCCAACGCACCACCTGTTATTATCACTAATTGAATGGCACGACTAACGGTTTCCCTAGCCTTCTTAACCTCACCACTCAATGGCGTTATTGTGCCATAACCGGTGGGTATGGCTATTGCATAAACCACAGCAACCATAAGCAGAGGTAATGGTACAGAGGTCACGTAGTTAAATGGGTTAAAGAACACACCGTGCGGAGTCGCTAATAGGACAAGGGATATTAGTATTAGTGCCACCATCTCTAGGGAGCCCGCAAAGATCGCGTACTTAGCAGAGACCCTAATACCCAGGTAGGCGAGTGTTGTTATTAATGCCAGGGAAATAGGTAAAGTGACCTGCCAAGGTATACCCAAGATCCATTGAGCTATGTATGACGCACTTATTGCGTAAGCAGCGCCATAGAGTATTGAGTAAAATAAATAATTCCATCCAACGAAGACCCCCGTGTAAACACCACCAAGGTACCTAGTGGCATACTTATAATAACCACCTGTTTCTGCAATGCGCTTACTCAATCTAGCTACTACGAAGCCGTTGGCGAAGGCTATGAGTGTACCTATGATTATTGCAACAGGTCCTGCCAGACCCGCAATGGCTAGCACTACTGAGGCGTATGTCAAATCGCTTAGGAATGGTGATTGACCTCCCAAGCTCGCGAAAAATATGTCCCAAAAACCAAGTACTCTACGTAAACCAACTGCGTTAGTATGCACCCCATTGTTCACAGTCATACTTGAGACTTTAGGCGCTCATGAAGTAATGTATTTAAAAATCTATCTGCCTTTTACCAGAGTATTTACTCTAAGATATGTGAATAACGATAAAACTCAAATTATTACATTTAAAAATATTCTACGTATGCGTGGATGAATCATTGCAAGCCCTACTAAGTAACTCATATATCACATGTTGAGCTTCGCCAGGCCCCCTTATATGATGACGAACCGAACCCTCACAATTAAGTAGGTCAATGTACCTACCACCAATTATATGCACCTCATTACCTAATGCGCATGGATTCTTGATTAATTTCATGAAGAATTTAGTATATACTTTACTTAACCTAATTATTGCTAGGTCCCAGGTCTTACTCGTTAATTCATTTAGACCCCAATTGCCATACATAGCCCAGGTACTTATTACTGAGTAATCGGCATTACCGAGGTAGGCGTCATAGGGTATTATCAAGTCCTTATCCCTAATTATTCCATACCTCGCTGAAAGTATGAATACATCAATGCAACCCCTAAATCTTCTCAATACCTTAAATTCAGGCCCATCGTACATTTCAATGGCAGGTTTCATGAAATCACTTAAAACTTGCCTATACTCATACTCCCTCTCTAGATCGAAGCTAGGCACGGTACCTAACCTTGACCGAACAACCCCTAAATCAATTACCTTCTTCTTACTGCAATTAATAACAACGAGTACTCTCATTTTTAATTACCTCGTTGATACGTACTTAAATAGCAAACCCCTCTTATCAAGCAATCTATACCCAGCGCCAAGCTTTAGTAGATCAATCGTAGCCCTGACATCCTTAACCAACGAGCTCGCGACAACATCAATCCCTAACCCATGTAGTACAGGGGGATATGCCGCAGCAGATGGGCCGCTTAGCATCACTGTAGATCCTTCCTTCCTCAATGATAGTATTTGATCTATCGTGTTGTTGATTATCGCGGAGCCTGTTATGACTAGTATGTCGCAAT
>OFEH01000277.1_pt1 | contig 19860 bp, 16 predicted proteins | sample 1521031 | NCBI WGS metagenome assembly OFEH01 (sample SAMN05518350, study PRJEB24110) | hypersaline lake metagenome | isolation source: Grendel Spring, Yellowstone National Park, Wyoming, USA | place: USA:Grendel Spring, Yellowstone National Park, Wyoming, USA | collected 2011-11-16
ATATATGTTTATTCTTTGCTGAACGTAAATTCTCCTCTCTGGTTAATAATTCTTGCAGCTTCTATCAACGGCATAGGTTCAGGAATGTTTTATCCTGCCAACAACAGCGCTGTGATGGCAAACGCACCCCGTGAACATTATGGTGCGGCTTCTGGAACTTTAAGGATGTTTGCTAACATAGGAATGGTAGTCAGCTTCGCTCTTTCTATTTATATTGCTTCGCTCACAATGCCATCATATCTAGCAGAGGAGATCTTCTTGGGCACCAGCGTTCTGAGCTCCAAATTCGCTTATGTATTTACAAGAGGAATAGAAACTTCATTTAAATTTTCAGTCATAATCATGTACATAGCTATAGTCTTTTCTCTACTAAGAGGAAAAGAAGTAAGAAAAAAATAAAATTTATCAGTTTAACTTGTAATAAACCTTTCTTAACGATGGCTCCACTTTAGCGAGAGCAGTTCTTAGCTCTTCGGGGTCAAGTTTTGATCCGTTTCCGTTTACTTTGTATACAAGATATTCTAAGGTTGAAACAAGGTAATTAACCCGATTCTTCTGTTCCCTTGATAGTGGTTTGCTGATTTCCGCCTCAATGATCAGTTTAAGAGTAAAAGGGGTATTTCCAACTTTATGCGTAACATTTATGTTGTTAAGCCCAACCTTTTTTAAGTACCTTTTAATTATATGCCTTACAAGTGATGGAACTATTGATTGAACTTCAATCTCAGCTATCGTAACCTTACCTTCCTCAACGACACCTTTTTCCTTTGAATTATTTCCACTTATCATATTAATAACACCGTTATAGGTATAACATTATGTATTTATAAACGTTACTTTTTACAAATTTTGTAAATTGAAAATAATATTATAATATTTAAAATTTTTGACAGAATTAACAACCGTTTTTTACAACATGGCCACGTTTAAAATATACTTTTTTATTAGGTATAAGCGATTTGTTTGATGTTTTATAAACTTTTAACTCCTATGAGGTAAAGTTTTACAAATAACATTTATAAAAAAATATTTTAGCCAGCTTGCAAAAACGCTCAAACATAAAAGATCATAAGATCTAAGGCTTTGCTCATTCAAATCAGACAAAAGTTTTTTTGAAATTATTATCTTTTATAATTTTTAAGTGAATGCAAAAATATTACAGGCAGAGGTATTAAAAGGAAAAAAAGCCCTCCGGTCCAGAAAGAGAAGAACGGATTTCTGAAGAAATAAAGAGAACTGCCAGCCATCGAACCTATAGCATAAGATAGATAGTATACGCCGTTTAGAGAACCAAAGCCTGATCCCCACTGTTCTGAAGGCATAAATTTGGCGACCATATGCTGCATATAGATGGTCCAGACGCTCAAACCTACAGCTTCTATCCCCCATAAAAAGCTTAACATTATCAGGTTTGGAGAAAGAGGCAGCAAAAAAGCAATCAAAGCGCTCGTAATTGTTATAAAAGCTATGGATCTAGATTCTGAAAACCTGTTTATTATTGGTCCTGCAATTTTGCTTGATATAAACCATCCGATTCCTGCAGGCGCATAAGCAAGCATCAAGATCAAAGGAGTTGTTCTGTACTTTGCTACTACAAAAGGCACTATCATAGGGTAGACTATTCCTTGACCTATGCCCAAAAAGGAAGTTGAAGCTAGGATCAAAATGTGTATGAGTTTGTTTTCAGTTCCATGCTTTTTTTCGTTAACCGCTTCAATACCAGCAGAACTTAACTTAACGTTTATGGCAAATAGAAGAGCAAATAAAGCCAGTAAGCTGTAGATAAAAAACGTAATTCTCAAAGAAAAAAGATATTTGCCGCTAAACTGAGAATAAAGAAAAAACAAAAAACCCACAAAAGCGCCTATACCAGAACCTAATATTCCAAAATACATGAGCTGAGCGTATGCATTGGCATCCCTATAACCTCCTGAATAACCAACAAGGTAAAGCATCGAGGCGCTTATTATGCTGGAGGAAAAACCTATCAAAAATACTGAAACGTAAATTAATGGCATCTTAAGGAAAGAAAAAGAAAAAAGCCCGAAAAAAAGCAATACAAAACCTGTTAAAAGAGATCTTTTTACAGTGCTTGAATTTTTTAATATTTTTGAAAAAGGCATGAACACAATCCACGAAAAATTATATACAGCATAGGCAAGCCCAACATCCAGTGAGTTTCCTCCTAGATAAAGCACATAAAGGCCAAGAGCAAACTCAAATATTGCAAAGTAAACGTTAGCAAAAAGGTTCAGAAACCTAAAATCCTCAAAATAATGCGATAAATTCTTCATCAAACAGCCGTTTATATTTAGATCCTTAATAATTTAACCTTATGTTGGTTAATGGACCGGAATTCCCAATCTGCGAGATTGGGGCCGTTTGCTCCTTTTCCTGTTTGATAGATTTGGCTAAATGGTGTAGAGTCATTTTCCAAATGGCTTAATCTTCGTAGTAGCACTTTATGACCCATTTCAGCATTGAACTGTGAGGCTTTAAGTTAATGTAAAACAACTTTATACATGTATTAAAAGAGCTCTGATCACGTTTAAAGCGGAAGAACGACGTTTCAAGTTATCAAAAACTTTTGTTTTTATTACAAGTGTAATTCTTGACGCATCAGGTGCCTTGCGCTCTGCTGACATCCTCACAGCCCTAAAGGAAATGTGGTTCCTTCAAGGCTGATCAAAGGTTCGTGGTTTATCGCCTTCATCTTCATGACTTCATAGCTAGTGGTTACCCACCCCGCTCCGCTCGTCCAGCGATAGACCACAGGCTGTGTCTTCAGCCACTTACCCCTATCCTTAACGGACTCGGGGATATGTAGAATGTTTATTGCCCCGTTCAGATCAGCGTTTATTGCCTTTCCCGTGTGAGGACACTTAAACAAGCCCCTCTTAATCCTTCCATTTTCATGTATTTCCCCACACAGGGAACACATTTTAGATGTATTTGCCTCATTAACAGGCTTGATCTTTATTCCATATTCTTGTGCAACGTTCTTGATTCGCTTTATTATTGATGAATAGCTCCAGAAGTTTGTATTCCTTTCATTACCTTTGTCCTGAGCTATGCCCTTTGGGTAGCCGATGAAGATTTCTCCTACACCTTTGTCATAAAGGGATTCTACGATTTCCCTTGCTAGCCCTTCTCTAGCGTTCTTCAACAAAAGAGAACGCTTATTGTAAAGTTTTTCAAGCTTCCTGCTAGTTTTAAGGCCGTGCTTTGCAAGCCTCTTTTCTTCTATTGAGATGCTTTTTGTTATCTTCTTAAATTCTGAAAGCAAAGAACCTCCTTTGAAGAGCATCCACGAGCCGTCATCAACAGCTACAGTTGCAAGGTTTGCAATGCCTAGGTCTATGCCTGCCTTCATTTTGCCCCTTGGTTTATTATCCAATTTAACAACCATTGGAATCCTTGCGTACCACTTTCTTCTCACGATATCATAATATATCTCAAGAGTTCCCTGCTTGCCAACCCACTTGAGCTTTCCGTTGAACTTTAGTCTCAGCTTGAAATCCAAAAGATATATTTCGTTTCCTTCAATCTTGTACCTGTCGTTTCTAATCAAAAGAAACAAATCATCTTTCTTTTTATAAGGAGGTTTTGGCTTCATCCACTTAGGCAATTCCCCTTTTTTCTTCTTTTTGCTTAGCTCGAAAAAAGATTTCCACGCAGAAGCGTTCTTCCTTGTTACTTGCTCAACGTTTGCCCCATGCAATGCTGCCTTGAATTTTTCATAAACGACTTTTTCTGTTTTATTAAAATCTACAGGCTCGTGCCTCTTGTACTGCTCAAGCCTCAACTTATTAACTTCGTTCCAGCAATCAACGAATGCCTTTCCTAGAGCCTTTAGTTTAGCTTTTGTTTCTTTCCCAGCAATGATGCGCACTGTGTTTGATCGTCGCACGTTATTTTTTTATTCTCATTAATGGTATATAAATAATCGCAATTCATCTCCTCTATGAATGTCGGAGCTTTCTTGCTCACGAATTCTAAGCTTTTTTCTGAGTTTATAGTTGATTTTAACCTTATGCTGGAGCAAACGGCAGTCTCTTATCCTCATTAAGGATAAATAGTTAAGTATAAATATGCGGCGTATTTATCTTCAATGTCATGTCAGAATTCAACAGGGACATAACAATAAAAGTACTTTCGGACAGTCTACATAAAAAAGTCCTAATCAGATTAAAAGGAGGAAAGAGAATAAGGGGTAGTTTAGAGGGTTTTGATCAGCATATGAATTTACTTCTTAACAATGGCGAGGAACTGCAAGACGATGGATCGTTTAAGTCTTTGGGATCTGTTATAATCAGGGGAGATAACGTTATATTGATATCTCCTTTGACGTCCTAGAAAATCTTAACATGAAAAATTAGTATCGGATTATACGTTTTCCATCTTTCACATAATGCTTAATTCTTATTTTTTATCATGCTCTCCTCTGAATAGATGTTGATAAAAAGCCTTAAACCTTAAAATAAAAATCACTTAAGAATAAAAGCTGGCTTGAAAGGAAGAGCGTTTTTAGCCCTCTGAGCCTCTTCGCTGCTTGCTTCGGAAACGGTCTTTATGTTTATGGGAACTCCTACTTGTCTTGCAATGTAATCCAAATGTTTTTCATATACCTCTTTTTCTTCAACTTTTCCAACATAATTTTTCAACAAATCCGGCATAGAGACTTTAATCTTCATAAATTTGCTCAGCATATCTTTTCCTACCTTTCCATCAACAAAATTTATTGCATCGTTTTGTGACAGTACAAACACTGTTATCTGTGTTGGCTTTTTCTTTACTATTTTAATTACTTCTTTTATGTCCTCTACCAGCCTGTTAACAAGTTCTATTTCAACATCTTTGACTTCTTCATATTGTATTTCAGAAGGCCAGTCTTCAAGAAACACGCTATCCTTTTCACCAACTTTCTTATACATTTCTTCAGCTGTGAATGGAGCAAATGGAGCAAGAATTATTGCCCAGTATTTTATAAAATCTTTCAAGGTCGCATAGTTTATATTTGAATTTACGTATTTTTTATAATCCTTGTACGCATTGTCCATTATGAAGAACGCTTCAGTTACAGAAAGCTTGACGCTCATTTTCTCCATGTTCTCCTGTATGTTCTTTGAAACCTTTGAAGCCCTGTTCAAAAGCCAGACATCATAATCATTTTTATCTCTCTTGGATGACGATTTAAGGTCCTGATCTATATCCTGTAGGATCTTCGCAATCCGTTCTTTTATAGACGCCGCGTACTCTCTCTTAAAGTTGGCGTCATCCATGTATTCGGAGCTGCTAAGCAGAGCGATCCTTAATGCGTCAGCCCCAAACTCCCTAATACCTTCTTCAAGAGTTATCACGTTACCCTTAGATTTTGACATTTTTTCTCCTTCAACTCTAAGCATTCCGTTTACAGCTATTGCTTTTGGCCAGTGATTTCTCTCAAAAAGCGCAACATGATGAAATATGAAGAACGTAAGATGATTTGGAACAAGCTCCTTGGCTGATACCCTAAGGTCTACAGGGTACCAGTAAAGGAATTCCTCTCTCATTTCGCGAACCTCATCTTCAGGTATTCCAGTAATGGATGTTATAAACGATGGATCGCCTTTTCCAAAGAACACGTAATCGTATAGCTCTTTTTTTAACTGTTCATGGCTGTATTTTTTAAGTCTGTGCCCAACTGTATAATAGGCCATATATACAGTTGAATCGCTCAGAGTTTCTACAAGCCAGTTTTTATCCCACGGTAAAGGAGTTCCAAGCCCGCTTTGCCTCGCACACGGGTAATCGTTAAGCCAGTCTATGACGTCGAGGAACCATTGTCTGGCTTCTTCAGGGTAGATTCTCATTGTTCGTACGCATTCCCTAGCGGCTTCTTTCCATCCTTCATCTGAATATTTCAAGAACCACTGGTCTTGAAGTATTTTAACGTGGCACCTTGCTGTGCATCTGCATATTACGGGTTCTGGAAGCTCCCACATAGAAGACGCCAATCCCAATTCTTCAAGCTTTTCATAAACGACTTTTCTGGCAGCGTTAACGGAAAGTCCGGCATAACCATCGCAATTTTGTTTTAAAACTCCTTTTCTGAATTCAGCTGAATAAATGTTTTTGGTAGCAACGTCGGCGTTTGGATCGTTCTGGTCTTTTATTTTGAGTTTTTCAACCTCTTCAACAGCAGGAAATTCACCGTAACCTTCAACCTCGATTATGCTTATTGGGTTTATTCCTTGCGCATCCTTATAACCGCTTTTCTGAAGGTCTCTAAGCGCGAGATAATCGTAGGGCGCGTGCGCGGGCACACTATAAACAACAGCGGTTCCTATCTCAGGATCTATAAAGCTTGCAGGAAGGATAGGAATTTCTTTATTAACCAGGGGGGCAATCGCCTTTTTACCTATGAGCTCTTTTCCCTTAATTTCTGAAATTACCTCGACTTCAAAGAGCTGGTCCTTCAACCTTTCAACAGCGCTTTTGCCTATTATCCAAAGTTTGCCGTTTATCCTAGCTTTTACGTACGTTAAATCAGGGCTCAACCAGATGTTTGTAACTCCAAAAATTGTTTCTGGCCTGAGCGTTGAAGCAACCAGATAAGATTCTTCATCCTTTAGCTTAAAAAATATAAGCCTGAACTCAACCGGAAAAACGCCTTCTCCCTGAAGTCTATCATGGTCTCCTACTGGAGATTTATCTCTGGGGCACCAGACAACTGGGTGTGAGCCTTTTGTAACATAACCCCTATCTCTAAGCGTTAAAAACTGCCATTCTATAAAACTTGAAAACCTTTTGTCATAAATTGTAGTGACGAATTCCCTTCTCCAGTCTATTCCAAGCCCAAGTTTTTTCATTGCTTCCCTGTTCCTATCTGTGTAGTACCTTGCCATAAACACAGGGTCCTTAAATTTTTCAAGTATTTCATCAGGTACTTTGTCAATCTCCTTGAACTCTCTGACCATTTTCTCATCGCCTTTCGCAAGCCTTTCGGCAGCAGAAACTATTGGCTGTCCTGTCCAGTGCCAGCCCTGAGGATAAAGCACGTTAAAACCGTTAAGTTTCTTGTACTTAGCGTAACTATCAACTCTGGATGCTGTAAACGCGTGTCCAAGATGAAGCGGGCCGTTCATATAGGGTATTGGAAAAGTTACAAACACCTTATCCTTAGATTTATCAACTTCAGCCTTGAATATACCAAGGGTTTCCCATCTTTTAACCCAAGCATCCTCTACGCTATTATTCATCTTTTCGATTTAAGCAGCTGATATTTATAAATATGTCGACCTAAGCTTTTATCTTTAGCTAATTCTATTTTGATATCATTTTAAATTTTTGCTGTAATTTCTATGAAGTGAATTACCTCAACCTAGCGGTTGAAGTTTCTTGGTCTATCGCCACGCTTTAACGTGAGCTTTACCTTTTAGATCTTGATTGTTGTTAACCTTGAGCTAATATGTCATAACCTCCTCGGATGTTATCCTGAAAAGAGTTTCTTTTCTTATGTTTGCATTCTTTTCATCTTTTTACCAGAGACTCCGTAAGGACGGGTAGTTTATGCTTGTTATCAGCCTGTAGATCGCGCGCTGAAAGTCTTAAAAAATTTTCTGTAATAGATAGGACGCCCCCTTAACTCCCCGGTTAAGTTAAAGCAGAACTGATGGGGAATAACAAAAAGGCTTTCAATGCGTGCTAAAGATCGGCTTTTTTAATAGCGGCGGCCGGCAGGTATCCCCAGAACCTGAACAGGATGCCCGCAGGCTTACGGTCTAGGCGGTGACGACGTGGCGCCCCTTTCTCGCCTTAGGGCTGCTCCCTCCCGGGCCTGACCCGTTTCGGCGACTGGCGCTTACCCGACCCCTTCGGATCAGGATAGCGCCAAGGTGGCCCACGCCGGCGCCATTTCATTCCTGCGGCCTGCGTTAACCCTGTTCAGGTTCTGGTTTTAACCTGCCTTATCTGGCCCCCGCATATAGCCGGTTTCGGGAATGGGGGACGGCTAACCCCCCGGCCCTACCCGCCGCCATTATTTTGTTTCTCGTATTTTGCTTTAAGCGTTACTGTCTTTCTCCAGCAAACTCGATAACACGTTCTTTATAGATTCTTCATCGCACCTTGCAAAGCCCTGGGCTACGTTGTTCTTTGCCCCTCCGCTGCCTTTGCATTTTTCAGCCAGAACCTTGATTGCTTCCTGGACATCTTTAGACCTGTCTTTTGGGACCATTATAAAGAAAAAGCAGCCGTTCTGTTCACAGTTGAGCCACAAAAAGTTCTTGCCTAGGTTGTTTGCAACTGTATCCCCTATTATTATCGCATCGTCTTTTTTGATAGTTCTGTCTTCAAGCAATACCAGGTTCTTTTTTACATTGCTTCCTATTGCTAGGGCGTACTTTCTTAGAAGCTCTTCATACTTATTCTTCAGGTCTTCTGTTTCCTTTATCTTCTCGGTCACAGAGATCTGAACAGAGTCAAGATCAGGCGCGTTCAGAGTCTTTCTGAGGTTTTGAAAAGCTGAATACATTGTCTGCACGTATCTAACAGCTGCTTCTCCGGCAACGAACTCGATCCTGTCAACTCCGTCCTGAATCCTGTCAACGTTGGTTATCTTTATAAGCCCGATTTCGCCCGTCCAGTCACAGTGGGTTCCACCACAGGCTTCTACATCGTAATCGCCTACTTTGAGTATCCTTAACGTATTTCCAGGTACGGCACCTCCCTGATAGATTCTGAAACCAAACTGACTTTCCGCTACAGTTCTCGGCATGAGCAGCTTTTCTACTCTAACGTTTTTCTGTACTATGCTGTTAGCATAAAGCTCTATTGATTTAAGCTGCTCCTCAGTTATTGGGGAATGATGCGTTATGTCTATTCTAGCGTAACCTTCTTCCTTAAAAGCAGAGTGCTGCCACACCCACGGTCCTAAAACTGCTCTTGCAGCTGCGTTAACTATGTGCGTTGCTGTATGATGTCTCATCAAAGCTTCCCTTCTTTTTACGTCTATTTTCCCCATTACGGTTTCTCCTTCTTTAAATCCTGAAACGTTCTCAACCTTATGTCCTATTACCTCAGATATCTTTATAACGTCCACTACTTTAACGCCGTTAAGCTCTCCGTGATCTGGTTCCTGGCCTCCTGATCTTGGATAAAAGGCGGTCCTGTCAAGTATTACGTATCCGTTGTCAACTTTTAGGACTTTTGCTTCAAACTCTGTAACGTTCCTATCATAGTAAAGCTGTTCTGTCTTAGGTAGCCCCTGAGGGTTAAAAGCGGGCTTTACGCTTTCTGTCCTTGGATTTATGTGCTTTCCGGCAACATAGTTGTAGACTTCAGAAGGATCAAAATCTATCAACCCTTTTTCTCTAAGCACCTCTGGTGAAATGCCGTTTGATTCGTAAAGTTTTGCCGCTTCACTTATATCGAGCTTTTTGTTTTTGTAAGAACCTAGCATTTTTTCAGCAGTTTGGAGCGTTTTTTCGTATTTCTGTTGTTCCACGTCCACCACTTCCTTAAGCCTGTCTATGTTTTCTGTCAGCTCAGGGTACATGGGCTTAAGGTAATCAGCGTGCAGCTTCATCAGGTCAAAAACGGTAACGTCCCATTTCCTTTTTTTAAGAATGTCAAGCATCCTCCTGAGGACAACCCTCAGGTTATATCCTCCGCCCACGTTGCTGGGAAGCTGTCCATCGCTCATGGCAAAAAGAAGCGTTCTGGAATGATCGAGGAGTATAAAAAGATCTTTAAGCTTCATTATCTCCTGAATTTTTTCTTCTGGAATCTTTATCTTCGAATATAAGCTTTCCAGCGTGTCACCTTCTGAGAAATCCATCTCACCGGCGGTTTCATAGAAAGAAGATGCAAAATCTTCCTCAAGGATTACCGGGACAGTTTTTCTGAGCTTTTCAAGTATGCTTCCGAAAACAGCCTCATAGCTTGTCGGTGTCCCGTACGAAAGCCAGACGAACCTTTCAAGCCCTGCCCCCATATCAACAACCGGAGGAGAGAACCTTGTATAGCTGGAAGGTGATCCTTCAAACTCTGTAAAAACAGCGTTTCCGAGCTCAAGGTTCTTTACAAAATACTCAAGGGAGTAGCCAAAAGCTCCATAACCTAACCAGACATCTTCCACAAAGACAACTTCTTCCTCAGGAATTCCGAGCCTCTTTGTCAAGAGATCAAAGTCGAGCTGTATGGTTCTATCTTTCCAGTAACCTTTTTCGTTGGCCAGAGCGTGCTGTCCTATCATGCAGAAAGAAGTATAATGTCTGCCGGTAAGCCCGACGTTTGTTATATCGTTAAACCTGAGGCTCATCTGAGGAACTATAAGAGGGTTGGCAGGGAAGTCAAATATTATCTTACCCTCTTCAACCCTCTGAAAGTCAATTATCGAAGCGACTGTAAAATATAAATCGTCCCTCCACCTTGCGACAACAGGGTACCTTCTAACGTACTGATGCCCATTTTCAACAAAAAAGTTCTTTATCTCGTCCCACATCTGTACGTAATCGAGCTTTTTTCCTGATGGATTTTTGATAAATTCATACCTTGAACAGGGCTGGTTTGGACAGTATTCCCTGTTTTTGTCAAGGGTCCAGAAATACCTGCCACATCGCCTGCACTTTTTTCTTATGAATCCCTTCTCTTTGAAAAGTTCCACTTGATAAAGTTCGGGATGCTTTTCCGAAAACTCTTTTCTTAAGCTTTCCTTGTCCATTATACCTTTATGGAATGTATACCTTTGATTATAAATTTATCTTACGTTGTGTTTTTTGTCGAGCGCAAATATAAAAGAATGTTTATATAAACGGGAGGCATTCATTATGAACAGGTTTGGTCAAGATAGAGGTTGAAACTCCCCTAGACAAGTTCAGAGAATTTATAATACTCAGTACTTGCAGATCTTTTATACCGGATGAGCTTTATATGGACAGAGACGTTTTTCCAGAAAGAGAAACAGGCGTAGGATCTATATATGTTGAAGCTGAGGACAAAGTAACGGTTAAAAAAATAGGTGAAATATCTTTCGTAAAAGCCATAAATGTTCTTGGAGTTATATACGAATCCAAAAGCGGCAATACAAAGCTTAGATGGAGGCAGACAAGGGACAGGTTTGGTAAGTTGAACGGCGAAGCATCAGGGAACTCGATTGTAAATTTGATAACTGCAGGTGTCATAAACAAATCATATGTAGAAAAAGTTTTAAATACAGAAAAAAGTCCTAGTAAAAATGGACAATCCAATACTGATGATACCGGGTCCAACAAACCTCAGTGATGATGTGTTAAAAGCCCTATGCCAGCCTATGATAGGCCACACCAGTCAGGAGTTCTATGAAGAGTTCAAGGAAGCTCATTCTTTAACGTCTAAGCTCTTTGGTTCAGATCCAGAAAGGACCGTGCTTTTTAGCGGTTCCGGAACTTTCGGAATGGAAGCCCTTTTTTCAAGCTTTGCAAAGCCCGGAGACAACGTTTTATCGATCGTTAACGGATATTTTGGAGATAGGTTTGCTGAAATTGGATCAATATATGGCCTTAACGTAAAAACCATAAAGTTTGAACCCCATGAAGATGTTGATCTTGAACTTGTAAAAAATGAGCTTTCTTCCAAAAGCTACGATTTTGTGACTTTAACCCACATTGATACCAGCACCGGGACTATGAACGATCTTCGTGGAGTGGGAAAGGTTGTGAAGGAACACGGTGCCTTTTTTGTTGTGGATATGGTTTCAAGCCTTGGATGCGTAGAATTTAATTTTGATACAGAACCCGTAGATTATGCTTTTTCAGCTTCTCAAAAATGTGTAGGAGCACCTCCTGGGGCAATAATGGTCGCTCTCTCAAAAGAATTGCTTGAAAAAAGAGGCTCTGTTAAGGGAAGGTCGTACTATTTCGACCTTAAAAGGTGGTTACCTGTCATGAGAGATCCAAGCATTTACTTATCAACGCCAAACGTTGCAGTTATGAGAGCATTAAGGGTTGCTCTTAATGAGGTTTTTGAGGAAGGTTTGCAAAACAAAATCAGGAGGCACAAGGAACTAGGAGAGATTGCGTATGAATTTGTAGTTAAACGGGGATGGCAGCCACTATCAAAAAGACCCTCACCTTCAGTAATAGCTTTTGATCTTGGAAAACCTGTAGCCAATGAAGTTGCCAAAAGCCTCTACAAACAAGGAATACTTGTAGCAAGAGGGTTGGGAGCTCTTAGCTCAAGAGTTATAAGGGTTGGTTACATGGGATGGACAACCAAAGAACTGCTTTATAATACGTTAAAAAAGATAGAAGATGCTTTTAACGAGATAAGGCATTAAACATTTTATGATCGGTTCAAAACAGGCATACTTTCTGGCAATAACAATTCCTTTTCTTACAAGCTCAATGGTAGTATATTCTCTTTTATACAAGGCTGTTTTTTTATCGCAAATTCTGAACGTTCCCGCAAGCTATGTGGAAGCAACGATGTCTTATTCTTTTTACGGTGGAGCCGTTGGGGGTTTAGCGCTAGGGTACATAGCTGACAAATTTGGCAACAGGCTTGCAATGCTTGTTTCAGCGGCAATATATTCAGCGGCATCGATTGCTGCCCCATTTGTCAGATCACTGCTGATACTTTCTTTTTTATGGGTCATAGTCGGGTTCGGGGTTAACGCTGAGAACGGGATAACTTATGCAATAGTTGTGAAGCTGTTTGAAACTTCCAGGGGTACGTTTGGAGGTTTTTTGCAGGGGCTTTATTTCATAGGAATGTCAATCGACACTTTACTAGCGCTTTTTTTAAAAGATGTTTATAGTTACTTTTTTATTATAGGTTTAGCTGGAGCTTTTTCTGCCGTTCTTTTCTTAATCTTGCCTGAATCAAAATCAGATAAAAGAAGGCCTTCAGAGTCATTAAAAAAATATTACAAAAGTTTTGCTCTAGGATCACTGATCTCTTTTTCTGCTTTCTTTTACACAATAATTCTGGTTACATTTGTCCCTCTTTTCGTAAAAGGATACCTTGTTACTTTTTATTCGCTTGCAGGCTTTACAGGCTTCATAATCTTTGGCTATCTATCAGATGCGTTTGACAGATCTTTGGTGTCAGTTTTCCTCCAGGCTGCTGGAATCGTTTTTGTAATCGCAGCGTTGACCAAAAACGTTGAGCTAGGTTATGTATTTTTTGGGCTTTATCTTGCATCTTCATTTTTTTCATACCTTGGTATCTGGGTTGGAGAATTCTTTCCTGAAAAAGCAAGGGCAACCGGAATAAACGCTTCGCTTTTTGTTGGAAGGCTCATGGGAGGGGCCGGCCCGCTGCTCGTAGCTTACCTTGGCCGGAACAATCTCTTTAGTTTTTACACAGGATCGCTCCTTACAGCGCTGATTTTAGGGTTGTTTTCAAGCCTTCTGATAAAGAAGTACATAAAAGCTTAAAATTTTCCTGAATGTCAACAATTTATGGCTTTTGGGAAAAAATCATAGACAACTTATTTTATTTCTAAATCCAGCGTGATCAGCTTATGAGAAAGTTAAGGCTCGAAGATGTTCCTGATTATGGTGAGCTCGTTTCGGCTTTGGTCAAGAACAGGTCAAAGGTAAAGCTCAAAGATCTTGCTTTTGTTTCGTTTTTGGCTTTTACAGGGGCTAGAATAGGTGAAGCGCTTAATTTAACGTGGAACGACCTTGACTTTAAAAACAGGACCGTAATAATAAAACAGGAGAAGAAAAGGGAAAACTTTGTGAGAAAGGTCCCTGTTCCGAACGATTTTTTCTGGGACGTTTTTAGAAGGCTGAGGGAGAAAAAACTGGGGAACAGACCTTTTAGCTTTACTGAAAGAAATGGTCGTTATATAGTTTACAAAGTTACAAGGAAGATCATGAAAAAGAGGTACAGACCTCACGCCATAAGGCATGCCTATGCAACTTTTATAATGAAAAAGACAAAGGATCTCGAAATGGTAAGGAGGCTTCTGGGACACAGAGATTATACTGTAATCAGAGAATACATGAACTACACCCAAGAGGATCTTGAAGATGAGCTCAGGGGTATATTCAGTGAACTAGAAAACTGGAACGAATAAAAATAAAAAATGAAAAAATGTTATTTACTGTTTTTTCTTTACGACGATTTCTATTGTTGAGACGTTCCTCTTCTGGTCTCCTTCGCCTACTTCTTCGGTTCCTATGGATATTTTGTCTACCTTGTAGACGTCCTTGCCGATCCTGTTGACCAGGACTTCAGCTACGTCTACAGCTCTTGATATAGCCCTGCCCCTAGCCCTGAGTATTACTTCAGGGTAGGAGGATAGCTGAAGCTGTGCTGAAAGTGCGTAGACCATCAGAGGCTTCTTCCCGATAAATATGTTGTTTGGCGGATAAGCCTTTTTTTGTTCAGCTGATTCGCCCTGTTGTTTTTCAGAAGGTTGTGATACCATGTTTTCTCACTCACATAACCATAAGATAAGTTATATATATTCTTTTTGAACAAAACGTTCTTAATTTTATTTTGCGTTTTGTGGAAAAAATTGAATAAAGCAGAAGGCTTCTGAAAATTATAATGATAATATTAATATCTGATTTTTGGTATTTTTTAAGCATGGTAAGAGGAGTCTTCATAGGCAGGTTTCAACCTTTTCATCACGGTCACGGCGAAGCAATAAAGTTTGCTCTAGAAAACTCAGATGAACTGCTCATCGTGATAGGTAGCGCGCAGAAAAATCACGAGCTTGAAAACCCTTTTACAACCGGGGAAAGGTACGAAATGATACTGAGGTATCTGAAGACGAAAGATTACAGAAAGCCCATACTAATAACTCACATGGACGATATAGCAAATCACAGCCTGTGGGTCAGAAACCTTATATCTTATTTGCCACGATTTGATTATATATTTTCAAACAACAGGCTTGTCAAGATACTTGGGGAAGAAGCCGGGCTCAAGGTTATACCGGTTCCTTTTTATAAGAGGGAGGAGCTGATGGCTACAAAGATACGCGAAAGGATAATAAAAGGCGAACCGTGGAAAGACCTGGTTCCTGAGCCAGTTTACGAATACATAAAAGAAATTGGAGGGGATTTGAGGATAAAAGAGCTTGCCATAGCAAAGGAAGACGTTCACTGAGAAAACAAAGATTCGTCCATAAAAATTGGCATGTTGTAAAAAGTAGCTAAGGCGACAGCATCAGAGGCTCTGTAATTTTCAAGAACAAGATTTTTCCCGTTTCTACCTATAAAATAAATGTTCGCTCTAAAGACGCTTCCACGTGCATAAATTTCAACTTTCTCAAGCTCCAGGCCTTCGGAATTTGCGAGCTCTTCTATCAAGTTGTATACTGTCGGCAAAGATTTTCTGTCCCCCTGCATGAACCTTATTATATGGTATGACACTTCGCCGCTGAAAGATCCCATCACTATCTTTCTCCCATCCTGAGCGGTAAACTCGATGAAACCTTCTGTTCCGCTTTCGTCGAGGACACCAACGTTGGTTATCTTAACTTCTACAAACATGTTTCTGTCTATTTTTTCAAAGGCTCGGCTAAAAGCTTTTTGCATTTTTGCTTCGCGCAGTTAAAAAATGTTTTTATCTTTGAACGATATAAAAAATCATTAAATGCGTAAGGATGTATCACAGTCTACCATAATAGGAAGCCTGATAGTTATCGTTATAACGGTAATCTTAGGTATAGCCATACTTTCATGGGGGACCTCGCTTTTTACTTCACAACAAACAGGTTTTAACTCAATATTTTTTACAAAAACCCAGATGGTACTTGATAATTTTGATATTGAATATGCATACGAAAATTCTTCAAACACTTTGACTGTGTGGATAGGGAACTACGGTCAAACTGGGGTACAGATAATTAGCGTAATGGTATACAACTCAACTTACAGCTATAGTTATAAGTGCAACATTATAGTGCCGCCTTCAGGTTTATCAAAGGTTACAGTGAACGGGTTGCAGCTAATCAAGGGAAGTGTCTATACAGTAAAGGTTGTTGCTTCTGATGGCAATACCGCGGTGAGCAAAGTATGAAGAAAAAGGGACAGGCTGAAATCATAGGAGCCCTCTTCTTCATTATAATACTTGTTATGGCTTTTGCTACATTTTATTATATGTTTTACGATTTCTCAAACTTTGCTTATCTTGAAAACCAGAAAATTCAGCAAGAGCAGATAGCCAAAGCTGAAAGCCTATCCCAAGTACAAGAGACCTTTAACATGCTTCAGCAATATAACGTATCTAGTATTTCAAGCATTCCTTCTTTTCCTAGTTCGCCTCCTTATTTGTACTTGTTAGATGGATTAGGTTCAGGACTGGTACTGGGGAAAGAATATACTATTAAATTTAACATAACTTTGCCGTATGAGTTTAGCAACAACGTGCTTCAATTATCCGGGAAGTCTATTTATAATATTCCTATAAATTTATACGTATACGCTTTAAACGCTTCAAATAAGTACAATCTTATTTCAACTTATGAAATACCGCCACTAGCTAATTTTGAGTTAAACATACCAATTTCTTCCGGATATATTGTAAAAGACAATATATATTTACTTCTTAATGCCAGTAGCACTGTATATGTAGCATCAATACCGCAGGAAAATGGAGTTTATTACGTGAACTTAACCCTGTTTAACGATCAATATCAATCGACGCCATCGCCTTTTCAGCAAAAGATAGTTATAACTTCTAGTGAAACATTCTGGCAATATATAAATACAGCAAAAGGTACCTTTGGCCAAAATGTTGAATTCCTTTATAACAATAATATATTACCTTCATGGCTGGAAAATTATACAACTACCTCAGCAACATGGTGGGTCTCTATTCCTAATGGCATAAAAGCAAAAAGCTCAATAACGATACAAATGGCTATCTACCCAAAAAATACAAATTTATTCGGAAAAACATCGTCGGGGAAAATCATCGTAGGGGAAGCTCCTCAGCTTTCCCCTGTTTATGGAGAGTATGATAGTGGGTTTTCAGTTTTTCCATTTTATGATGATTTTGCAGGCAGAACATTAAGCAGTAATTGGGCTAAATTTGATACCAGGGTAGGAAGCATTTCTGTAAATAATGGATTAATTATTTCTCCTTCTTATAATTACCTCGGTTATTATATTGGAGTGTATGCATCTGTTACTCCCATTACTTCTACAGGTATGGTTCTGGAAACGCTTGTGCAACCTGAAGGTTCTAACCCATCTCAAGGTTACAACGATTATTCAACATTTTTAGGGTATGGTACAACTCCAAGCTCAATAGCTCCTTCATTTGGGTTTTCAGGAAACTTTTGGGGGTACGGCAACAATGAAAGTTTTATTGCAGTGTGGTCTAAAAATTACCCTCCTCTTTCCTACCTTTCACAAGCTTATGATAGTGCTACTCAAGGGAACGTATATTTAACAAGTTTCGCATGGACATCTGCAGGCAACCTTTACGTATCAGATTCAAACGGCGCAGTTCTAACCAACACAAGTACGGCATACTCTATATCTTCTGTTAGTCAAGTAGTTATTTCAGCCAATGCGGCTTTGAGCGGAAAAACTCAATATAAAGTTTACTGGGTAAGAATTCGTGCTTATCCACCAAATGGTGTTATGCCATCAGTTATAATACCCACATTTTCTACGATACCAAAAGTCATAAACGTTCAACTCTCAAACATAACTTTATTTAAAGTAGCAGATTTGTCCTCTCCCAGCTTAACTGATGAAAATATAACAGTTTATTATCCACAAGGATACCAAAGTTATTTAATAAATCCATCTCTTAGCAATAATTATAATTTTAAATACGATTTAACTTTAACGTCTATAGACTCATTTTTGATATTAGATCTTTATAATCCAACATCTACATCTGATCAAATAACTATCTATTTAAATTCCAAACAGCTACTTACAGCAAACTTAGCCAATGGCGTCGATAAAATGTTTTATTTGCAATTGGGAACATTGCCCAGTGGCGCATTAAACGTATCTATTTCTGGCACAACAAAGACAGGAGTAGATGAAGCCATTATATATTCTATAACGCCAAATGTTGTAATAAACAACACTGGAGCGTATCCTGTACATATAATAAGGGTATGGAGCCTGACAAATCCTCCAGTCTATAAAAACATAAGCATAACAATATTGCCCGGACAGAAATATGATATGTCCCAATATTTCATACCCGGTACAAGTATAATTAAAGTAATAGCTGATAACGGAAACTATTATACATTTTATTACTAATCTTTAAACATTAAACGTTTTTATAACATCAAAATTAAATTTAACGTATGGAAAATGTTCTAAGCAGAAAGACAAAAATCATAGCCACAATAGGACCTGCTACAATGAATCAGAATGTTATTGTTGAAATGCTTAAGGAAGGCGTCAACGCTTTCAGGATAAACTTTTCTCACAGCTCTCACGAACAAGCATCACAGATAGTTGATCTAATAAGGTCGGCCGAAAAAATCGCAAACAGCAGGGTTCCAATTATAGCAGACCTTCAAGGGCCAACTGTAAGGCTTGGCGACTTCAACGATATAGAAGTTAACAGAGAAAACGATTACGTTATTTCAGATAACGAAGGAATTATAGTTAATGAAGACGTTTTCTACAACCTTGTTGAAACCGGAGATACTATTATAATAGATGGAGGCAGGTTTTGGGCAAAAGTCAAAGAAAAGGATGGAAGAAAGTTAAAAGTTAGGTTTATGACTGAAGGGGTAATCGGTTCTAGAAAGACGATAGCAATACAGGGCAAGGAGTATCCGTTAAAAGCTCCAACTGAAAAGGATATAAGCGATCTCCAGTTTGCGGTAAAGGCAGGAATAGAAGGTGTGGCTATTTCATTTATAAAGAATAAAGAAGACGTTTTGAAGGTTAAAGAAATAGCAGAATCCTCAGGCGGTAGCGTATTTACTATTTCAAAGATAGAAACGATATCCGGGGTTAACAACATAAAGGACATAGTACAAGTATCTGATTATATACTAGTCGCAAGGGGAGATCTCGGTTCTCATTTTCCCCTGGTAAAGATCCCAGAAATTCAGAGACATTTAATAGAAGTTGCCCTTGACCACGGGAAACCTTCTATTGTTGCCACACAGCTTCTCGACAGCATGACAGTAAACCCAATACCGACAAGAGCTGAAGTAACTGATGTGTATACCGCGGTTACCATGGGTGCGGATAGCCTTATGGTTTCAGGAGAAACAGCTGTTGGAAAGCATCCAGTTGACGTAATAAGATGGTTAAACGACATAGCTTTTGAAGCAGAAAGAAACCAGAATCTGAGGGTCAAAGGCAAGAGCCTTGACATCTATGATAAGTTTGCTGAAGGCGTAGTTATGATGAGCGAGCTTATAGATGCGAAGCTTGTTGCAATAACCACTACAGGGAAAACCCCCATGAGGCTTGCCAGGTTCAGGCCAAAGAGCGAAATATTGGCTGCATGTGAAAGCGAATTCGTGTTTAAAAAGCTGCAGCTTACATACGGCGTTATGCCAGTTTTGCTCAATTCAATAAAGAACGATCAGCAGGTGGTTCAGGAGTTAAAGGCTTTAAAGTTTCTGAAAGCCGGAGAAAAGATAATCGTAACAAGAAGCTTAAAACAGGGCGTAACGGATGCAATCAAAATTTTGGAAGTTCAGTGATTTTTTATTTAATTTTAGCTTCCCTTTATCGGGTGAACTAGTAATATGTGAGCAGGATTAAGGATATTAGGAAATCAGTTGACATAAAACACATGTACGTTGGATTGGATCTTCATAAGGCAACTATAAATGCAACTGTAATGGATGAAAATGGCACTGTACTAAATGAAGTAAAAATAAAGTCTGAACCAGATAGCCTAAGGAACTTTTCAGACTCAATACCACTTGGATCG
>OFEH01000278.1_pt1 | contig 19835 bp, 20 predicted proteins | sample 1521031 | NCBI WGS metagenome assembly OFEH01 (sample SAMN05518350, study PRJEB24110) | hypersaline lake metagenome | isolation source: Grendel Spring, Yellowstone National Park, Wyoming, USA | place: USA:Grendel Spring, Yellowstone National Park, Wyoming, USA | collected 2011-11-16
TATTAAAGAAAGCAACAGGTAAAGTCTTATCAACAATAAAGAAACCCCTATCTTTTATTGTAGATCATAACAGAGTAGCACCCATAAAAGGGGTGTAACCCTTGAGACCTCAGGGAATTCCCGCTCTTCAGGGCGGGGAGGAGGTCAGACATAATAATAAAAGCTGGCTGAGTGCGCATATCTTTTTGACAAAAATATAACTGAATATACTATAGTTAATATGCCAATTAATGTTATCAGCATAGCCAATGGCGACGAAGCATAAGATGTACTTAATATATAAGCTATTCCTCCAGCTATGCTGTAAGTTGGTGCTTGACCTGCTAGAGAATTAAAGAAATCCCCCAGAAATGTTACAGAATTCTTTGATAAATTATTCTTTTCTGCCATTTTGAGCACCAAGATCATTATAATTAAATAATAAAATTTACTTTGCTGAACGTTCAATAAAATTCTATTAAAACATTTTTGATGCTGATGTATAATCCTTATAAATATTTAAATATTTAGTTTTAAATTTAACATTTAGGTGATTTAATGAAAATTTTAACTTGGAATGTAAATGGATTGAGAAGTCTCTTAGATAAAGGCATTCCAAAAGAGATATTAGAATTTGATATTGTAATGTTTCAGGAAATTAAAACAGATACAGTTCCAGAAGAGCTGAAAACGCTTGGATACGAAATTTTCATTAATCCAGCTAAGAGAAAAGGTTATTCAGGAACTCTTACAATGAGTAAAGTAAAACCTCTCAACGTTACATATGGTATAGGCCATGATGAATTTGATTCTGAAGGGAGAGTAATATCATTGGAATTTAAAGACTATTATGTGATAAATGCATATTTTCCAAATGCCCAACATGGATTAACAAGGCTTGACTATAAACTGAACTTTAATAGCCTTATAGAGAAATATTTGAACAATTTAAGCAAACCAAAAATAATTTGTGGTGACTTTAATGTTGCACACAAAGAAATAGATATTGCAAGACCTAAAGATAATATTAACAATCCTGGATTTACTCAACAAGAAAGAGACTGGATGACACATTTTTTAGAAATGGGTTATGTTGATGCATTTAGAGTTTTCCATAAGGAGCCAAATAGGTATTCTTGGTGGACCTACAGATTCCATGCTAGAGAAAAGAATATAGGTTGGAGAATAGATTATTGTGTTGTTTCTAAGGATTTATTAGATAGGGTTAAAGACTGTGATATATTAGATAAAATTTATGGCTCTGATCATGCTCCAGTTTATATTATTGTAGAATAAGCTATTGAAAATCTAGCAATTCATTGTTCTTTAATAAAACTTCCGCAATCAAAATACCATTACCTGCAGCCCCTCTTATTGTATTATGGCCCAATACGTTTAACTTAATCCAGTTTTTCTTATCTTTTCTTATTCTACCTACAACTACACTCATACCATTTCCTTCATTTCTGTCTAACCTAGGTTGAGGCCTATCAACTTCTTCTTTAATAATAATAGGATCTTTTGGTTTTGAAGGCAAGTCTAAATTCTTAATTTTATTGTTCCTAAATTCTGTAAGGCTTTCCTTTATATCATTTACATCAACATCTTTATCTGTTTTTATAAAAACGCTTTCCAAATGACCTTCCAGAACATTAACTCTATGAACTGATGGAGATACATAAAGCCTGTCATTTAATTTTATGCCTTCAGGAGTTATGTACCCTAATATTTTTAAGCTTTCATTTTCTATCTTCTCTTCTTCATGCTCTATAAAAGGTATTATATTATCTAATATAGCCATTGATGGTACTCCATTAAGTCCAGCTCCTGACAATGCTTGCATAGTTGAAACAAAAACTTGTTGTATTCCAAAATCATCATAAATAGGCTTTAGAGCTAAAGTTAATATGGACGTAACACAGTTAGGTACTTTAAGTAATGTCCCTTTCCATCTCTTCTTCTGAATTTTTAATACAGATATATGATCAGCATTAACTTCAGGGTTAAGCAAAGGTATATCAGGTTCCATTCTGTTATTGCTTGCATGAGATATAACAGTAAAACCTCTTTTTACCAATTCTATATCATATACCGTAGAGACATTTGATGGTAATGAAGTAAAAATTATATCGGGCTTAAGAGAACTTATCATTTCTAAATCCGTGTCGTAAATAATCATATCTTTAACTTTATTCGGTATTTCCTTTTCCAAACTCCATCTTACAGCATCTTCGTATTTTTTTCCTGATTTTTCTTTTGATGCAGTTATGCCAATCAAATTAAACCATGGATGATTAGATAAATAATTAACTAACCTTTGTCCAACTAGACCTGTTGAACCAACAACTACTGCATTTAGCTTCATTTCTAATCACCTATAAACTTATCATGAATTGAGTTCAATAATTCATAAAAATTATAATTTTTAATATTAATTGAAATGGAAGGTCTTGTACCATTTTTTTCTATAATCAATTCATCATTATAGTTTCCAATAATTTCACTAATTTTGTTTATAATATTTTCCTTGTTCATTCCTTCACCAATTAATCCTATTATCTTACCAATTTTGTCATCTTTATAACCTATTAACTTTGCAAATCCATTACAATAGGTGCTATTATTTATTAATGTATTATAGTTATTAGGCATACCTACATAAACATTAACATTTGTTTTCAATAATGGATAAAAAGTTTTATAGTTAATTCCTTTCACTTTATATTTTGATGCCTCAATAGCCTCTTCAAAGCTTAGTCTTTTAACAATTTTTGGATTTTTAACAATTTTTGGATCACTAGTGAAAATACCAGGAACGTCTGTAACCAAGTAGAGCTTTTCGGCATTTAATATATATGCTAATGCAGATGAAGTATAATCCGATCCGCCTCTTCCCAATGTAGTTACATGGTTATCATATGATTTTCCTATAAAACCTTCTATTAAGAACACTCTTTTATTAAGATTTACTTTCTCTATCATCTTTCTTGTTTCTATTAAATCTATTGTAGCATCTCCATAAGTCTTATCAGTTATAATAATTTTGTCTGCATCAAGGCTTTCTGCATCTAAATCGTTATAGTTTAATGCATATTTCATTATAATTTTGCTCAGTTTTTCACCATATGAAATAACATAATCTCTTAAGGCTGGATCTTTATTAGCTTGATTTCTATATTTCATAAGCACATTGATTTGCTCGTTTATTTCATTAATTAGATGTTTGTTATCAAAAGACTTAGCTATTTCATAATATGATTCTATAAAATCTTTAAGGGCATTTGCATTATCTTTATCATAATAATCTATTAGTAAATCAGTTGCTCCCTTTATTGCTGATAATACTATAAATATTTTTTCCTCCCTATTCTCTGAGTAATTCTTAATGTAATTTGATATTTTTAAATAAGAGTCCTTAGATTTTAATATAGATCCTCCTATTTTAAAAACAGTTATTTTCATAAGGATCACCTTTGTAATATATAATTTATATCAATTGACAAAACTTCCTTTAACTTATTAACAAAAACGTCTAAAATACCTAGAACAAAATATACTAAATATCTAACATTTTTGTTTGGTGTTTCATCATCCCCACCTCTTATTTCCCACATTATTATACAAGTATTTAAATTTTTATTGATAAATCTTATTAGCAACTAAACTTAAATATAATATTTTATATTTCTTATAAATTTTCAATACAGGGGATATCATGGAGGAAATAATTTACCCTGACTATGAGACAAATAAAACAATATACGGATTAGCATGCGGATTGGCAAAGTTTTTTAACGTAAAGAGAGATTGTTTAGTTAATCCAATGGAATTTCAAGGAAATAAGTTAGTATTCATATTTTTGGATGGTTTAGGATGGGATTTATTCAGAAGAATTAACATAAATATTGTAGAAGGAGAAATAGAACAAATAAAAACAATTTTCCCATCAACTACCTCAGCAGTTATTGCAACTCTGTTTACTGCTCAATCTCCTGGAGAGCATGGAATATTAGGTTATACCATGTTTAACAAGAAACTAGGAGGTATAATAAATACTTTGAGATACAACTACGTTGGAGAATCCATTAATGACACCATAAAACAATATATGCCTTATAGTCAAGCATTTCCTGTAAAGCCTTGGCTATATGAAACCGATAAAAAATTATTATCAATAACTCATAATAATATCTCAAATACAGAATTTACAAATACTTTTCATAAAGATCTAAAAAGACCTGATAAATTTTTTTTAAACGGATATCACAATTCAACTGACATGATAATCAATTTAGTTAAAGCTCTCACATCTGATCAATATGATGGAATTTTTGTTTATTACGATAGTCCTGACCATTTAGGACACTCTTATGGTTATAATAATGAATATCAGGAATTCATAATCTATGATATAAAATATGTATTAGAAAATCTTTTAAAAATTGCTTATAAATATAAAGGCTACACTTTCATTATATTTGCAGATCATGGTCAAATTACAGTTAAAAAAACAGTAATTTGGAATCAAGATAAGGAGTTAATAGACATGCTAGAAATGCCTCCTTATGGAGATTCAAGGGCTATATGGTTTAAAGCAAGAAACAATATAAAGAGTTATCTTGAAGAAAAATACAATTTACTGGTTTTTGATAAAAATGAAATAATAGAGAAAAAATTATTAGGAAAAGTTGATCAGTATGTATTAAACAATAATATGGGAGATTACATTGGTATTGCTAAGGATAATGAAACAAAATATTTATATACATATAGGGAGAATGATCCTGGCTTAAACTTAAAAGGAAATCATAGCGGATTAACTTATGAAGAAATCTACGTTCCTTTAATTAAAATTTAAAAATTTTATATTAATTTATTATAAAAATAACCAACAATTTCTGTTATTAATAATAAGAAAGAGAATGATGCCAAAACAACCCAAGGTAAGACATAACCTAGTTTTGTGGGTATTCCGGCAACCAATGGACCTATTACATACCCTACCCCTATAGATGACTCAAATATTCCTGTTTTAGATGTAACATCTTTATGAAATGTCCTAAAAATATTTATTAATGCCGAATAATAAACCAGGCCCATACCAAACCCTAATATAGAAAATGAAACAATACTAACCAAAATTGTGTGATATAAATATATAGGAAATACTGATAAGCTCATTATACTTCCAATAATAATTAACTTACCGGATTTAACCCTTTTGGAAATTAACCAACTTATAACAAATGCTATAGTTTGAAAAATACCATAAAATGTTCCAACTAAACCCGTCCCATATTCTCCAAATTTATATACAGCCCCATAAACGCTATAAAAGCTGTAAAATATTGATGAATCAAACCCGTATAATAACATAGGAAATATTATATTAAAAACTATAGAAAAGTTCTCAAAATTTTCAATAATTTCTCCTTCCTCTCCGGGCCTTGATAATATAATAAAAATAAAAGACGTAAGGCTTATTATTGAAGAGAAATACAATGGATAAAAATAATTGTAAACGAGTAAATAAGAGGCAATATAAGGCGCTATTGATGCACCAATACTCCATCCAAAGGTATACATAAGCAATGCGCTCTCTTTATCTTTATGACCAAGCTTAGAAGATAATCCTTCAACAGCCGGCCATACCATTGCCATTGATATTGCCTCTAGACCCTTTCCTAAAAGATATTCGTAAGGTGTCTTAAATTGTGTGTATAAAAGTGATATTATTAGATAAATTATCATACCTATAGATGCCATTTTTTTAATTCCCAATTTTACTGAATACTTTCCGAATATTGATGCTAAAACAAAATATATAGAACCATAAACTGTTCCCAAAAGGCCTATAATAAATATTGACGCCCCTGCATTATGGGCAAATATAGGTATAACAAATCTCAATGTAGTTAAAGGAATTTGTGCCGTTAATGATATCAGCAATATAAGCAAATACGAAATAAGTCTTTCTCTCTTTAACATTTTTATCCCTAATTACTTAATATTATGAAAATTAAAAACATAAACAATTAGTTGTTAAATATTTCGTATAATATTTTTGAGGCTATGTAGAAGTTTGGTTGCCCTTCCCCAGTTTGCACTTTATCATAAACATATAAAAGCTTTGAACCGAGAAGTGAGAATGAAATCCTTTCATACCAAGGTGCCCCTATAGGAATAACTGTAGGGTTATTTATTATTTCTAAAAATTTTGTCAGTATAGACTTATATCCATTTATATTTTTAATTGCAACCTTTGCAGTAAATAAGTTATCAAACTTTTTATATTTTTCAATGAGCTCATTTATACTGGGTAAAAAATTTAAGTAATGAGATGAAACTATTTCATCATCATATGGTACCTTATATTTTTCTAAAAACCTCAGCTCTACATCATATTTAATCCCATAATCATAAATTTTTTTATATATGTTTAGTTTAACATCATCCTTTACTGGAAAAACTCCTCCTTCATTTAAATCTCTAATAGTTAAAATTATTTTTTCTTTATATTTTAAAAATTCATCTATATCGTTTATAGATAAGTTTTTCTTATAATCTAATCTTACTTCAATATAGTCAGCTCCAAAATCAATATATTGGCTAACATTATTATAGGGTATAGATAATACTATTAATGGTTTATTCAAATTTTATCTCACCGCCTAATTTTTTATACCTTTCCCAATGCATTGGATCGCTCTTATTTATGCATTCCGCATTATTTATTCTTCCTCCTTTAATAAATGAAACAGTAGAAGCCATCATAGCTACCCTATGATCATTATTACAATCAATCTCAGCTACCTTTAATTCATTGGGTTTTATTATAATTTTGTTATCATAAATTTTTACATAACTGCCAAATTTTTCCATAGTATCTTTAATAGATAATATCCTATCACTTTCTTTAATCTTTAATCTTTTTGTCCCATTAATTTCAATTTTTAATTTAACTCCTAAAGGTGCTAATGACATAGCCATATCTGGTGTGTTCTCTACATCAACATTTATTTCTCCGGAAATTTCACTATTATAAATGACCCAGCTATCATCTTTGAGCTCAGACTTTACATTAGCATTACTTAAAATTTTAACTATATCATGGTCTCCATAATATTTGGGTGGTTCGTAAAGTCCTTTGATAATTGTTAACCCCCCGGTTAACAATGAAGAAATAGCATAAAAAGATGATAATAAAAAATCTCCTGGAAATCGTGCTTCATAGGTATTTTTGATGCATTTTCCAACATATATCTCATTTCCTTCAAACTTTAAATTGCAACCCATTTTGCTTAACAAATCAATAGTTAGCATTACATAATATAACGAAGGAATTTTTTCATTAAATTTTATTATTCCCCCGTTATTCATAGCCATACCATAAATAATACCAGTTATGTATTGGGAGCTTTCAAGCTCTGGTAATTCAATATAATTAATTTCCCCTTTACTCTTTATTTTAACTGGTAATTTATTGCCAGAGACTTCTGCTCCAGTTAATTTAGACAGTTTCAACAATCCGTCAAAAGGTCTATTCCTCAAATTTTTATCTCCATCTATTATGACTTCTCCCCCTGAAATAATTGCTAGTCCAGCTATGATTCTAGCGACTGTTCCAGAACCCCCAGCATAAAAAGATTTATTTAGATTAATCATATCAGGTTTTTCCAATTTATTATTATCATGTAAAACACCCATTTTTAAAATAGATTCATACGCGTATTTAATATCATCAGACTCTGGAATTTTTTCTCTTAACAAAATATTATTTATTAAAGATCCAAATAATATTCTTATAGCTATGCTTTTTGATTTTGGAGCATCTATTTCTCCTTTAATTATGGAAGGAAATATTATTACCTTCATTTTACCACCTGAGTTACTATAGCTTTATCCCCCAAATAATCAAGCAAAGGCCCTTCTTCTCCTTTTTTAACCAAAGCAAAATACGCTGGTCCATTACCTGAAATACCTGAAGTAATTGCTCCCTTTTTGATCATGTAATCTAAAATTTGCATATCATAATTGTTTATCTTAGCCATAAGATATCCATTTATTTTAATAGCCTCAAATATATTCCCATTAATACCTTTCATAAACGCTTCGTTAAAGAATTTACAATTTTCTTTCATTAGATTTATATTTAGCTCATTTCTTTTTCCATTTATAAAAATTATTACATTTAGATCATAAGGATTTTCGATCAGTTTTAAAATTTTTAAATTTAAGTTATCCGTAAAACTAATTTTTCCTTCATAGCTTGAAACTGCATCATCAAATGCCCCAGTAATAGAAAGACCGTATTCCTTTGTTATTATAGCCGAAAGAAGTGGTGGATATAATCTAGTTCTTTCTTTTATAGATGATAATATAGCAACTGAAACTGCACTGCTACTCTTCAAACCCACACCTTCAGGTATTTCAGAGAAAACTTCAAAACTTGATTTTAAATTGAATTTTTTAAACAAATAATCCTCTATTGCATTTATTAAAGGAGAATCTCTGTTTTTACCTCCTTCTCTAGCGTAAGCTTTCAGGTTGATTGGTATAACAGCTCCTCTTCCGCACGGAATTGCATTAACTATAGAAACTCCTGCATAAGCTACATACATTTTTCCTTGAATTCTGACCACCTCTTTTCTATAATATCGCTTTGTTGATCTGTTAGCTTAACCTTAGGTATGATACCAGATAACATCGAATGATCAACTAAGGTTAAGGCTACCATTGATTCTGCTACAGAAACCCCCCTAATAGCTATACATGGATCATGCCTTCCAATTATTGATAAAGTAGTTGGTTTAAGGTTATTCATGTCTATGGTTTTTTGTTCTTTATTAATTGAGCTAGTTGGTTTAAACGCTATCCTCAATATTATGTCTTCACCTGTAGATATTCCTCCTAAAATACCTGCAGATATATTTTTTCTAAATCTAAATTTCCCATCATAATATATTTCATCCATTACTTCACTTCCTTTAAGTTTATAAGATTTAAATCCTATTCCATATTCAAATCCAACAACCCCTGGTATTGATAATAATGATTTCGCAAGATCTGATTTAAGTTTATTAAAAACTGGTTCTCCAAGCGATTTTGGTGGATTTTTTACAATTATTTCAACCATTGCTCCTATACTATCCCCTTCCTTTCTTATTTTCTCAATAATCTCTTTTAATTTTTCTTCTTTGCTTTTTATGGTTCTAACTTCACTCTCTCTTGAACAAAGAATTTCATCAAAATTTGGTGTTTCTTCAATAAATAAATCTCCAGATGCTTTAATATAACCTGCAACTATTGTATTATTAAGCAAAAGGAGCTTCTTTGCAATAGCACCTGCTGCTACTCTTGCTACAGTTTCTCTAGCAGAGCTTCTACCTCCTCCTCTATAGTCCCAGTTTTCATACCCATATTTTTCAATATATGCTATGTCAGCATGTCCTGGCCTTGGTTTATGCTTTATTTCCTCATAATGCAATGGCATAGGATCTTTATTTTCTATTAATATTGCTAAAGGCATACCTGTTGTCTTACCATTAAATATGCCGCTTATAATTTGAGGCCTATCTTCTTCTTTTCTTGTTGAAACATATTTATTTCCAGGCCTTCTATATTTTAATTCAAAAAATATGTCTTCATCGCTTAATTTTAGCCCAGAAGGTACCCCATCTACAACTACACCTATTGCTTTTCCATGACTTTCTCCAAACGTCGTTATTTTAAAAATATTTCCTAATGAATTCCCTGACATATTTTATTACCTCCTCATCTACTTTAATATTAAACCAAATTGCATCAGATAGCAAACCTTGTTCTATTAAAAAATCAATTCCATCAGTTATATTTTTGGAAATTTTTTTGGCTTTCCTTGTGTAAACCAAATCAATGTATAGGGTTTTTGGTTTTACATTAAATTCTATTTCAACTGGAACAGTATTAATTAAAACATCTACATCAACTCCATTGAGATTTTTAATAAATTTAACATTGCTATTAATTTTTTTAAGGTCATCTATTAATTTTTGAGCCCTTTCTATACTTCTGTTATATATCAAAATAAGATTTGGATTTAATTCCGATAAAGCAAAAGATGCTGCCCTAGCGGAACCACCGGCACCAATAATTAAACATGATCTTACATCATATTGAGACAATATATTCTTAAAAGCAAGATAATCAGTATTATAGCCAACACCATCTTTTATAGTATTTATTGCTCCTATTTTTTTAGCATCATACGATAATTCCTTTATGTATTTTATAATTAATTCCTTATAAGGCATCGTAACATTTAATCCATAGTTGTTTTCTAATAAGTAATTAACTTTTTCATGAAAATCTTTTGTTTTCAATTCATATAATTTATATTCTGCATCTATGTTAAAATAATTATAAATAAGGTTATGTAGCATTGGCGATGGACTTTTACTAATATTTTCACCCAATAAGCCAAGGTTTAATTTAGGCATTTTAGGAATCCCTTTTTAATAACATCTAAATCCATTGTGAAAATTTTAAATTCGCCAAGGCTTATTGGTAAAGGAATCATAATTTTCTTATTATTCAATCTTTTCTTATCTTTTTCTATAGATTCTAAGGCTTTATTTATGTCTATATCATTTAATTTTACTTCTATTTTGTATAAACTTAATACATTCTTTATTGCATAATAAATATCTTCATTAATAATCCCTTCATTAATTCCAATTTGAGTCTCGCAAGCCATGCCATAAGATATCGCAAAGCCATGCTTAATTTTAAATTCGCTCCCAGATTCAATTGCATGGCCTATTGTATGGCCAAAGTTGAGAACAGCTCTTAACCCATTTGTTTCTTTTACATCATTCACTACTATCTTCATTTTATCCTTTATTGAAGATTCTATAACAAAAATTAAGTTATCTTTGTTTAAATTTAATATTTCTTCTTTGTTGTTAACAATATAGTTATAAAGATCCTTATCCATAATAATAGAATATTTTATTACTTCCCCCATACCATTTAATATTTCTTCTTTTGACAGAGTTTTCAAAAATAGTATATCATTTATTATCATACGGGGCTGATAAAAAGTGCCTATAACATTCTTAATTCCTCTAAAATTAACTCCGTTTTTTCCTCCTATGGATGCATCTACCATGGATAATAGTGTTGTTGGTATATTAATAAGATCTATCCCTCGCATATAAATTGATGCTACAAAACCAGATAAATCAGATATTGTTCCTCCTCCTAATGATATTATGGCATCTCTTCTTGTGTATCCTTTTTCTACCATTTTCTTTATTATATCCAAAGCTACATCTACATCTTTTGCCTTCTCGCCATCAGGGGCTTCATAAATATCATAATCCATTAAATTCGATGAAACTTTATCTAATTCATTTGATAAAGAATTTTGGTATATTATAAAATATTTTTTCCCTTTATCAAACGAATTTAATATGTTTTCCCCTATCATAACATTTATTTTTTCTCCACCTACATCAAATATCATTAAATCACCGCTATTTTCCTTATATCTTCCATTAGTTGCTTAAACATTTCAAAAGTCAATTGTTGAGGACCATCTGATAATGCTTTATCTGGCTCTGGATGAACTTCAATCATTAGGCCATCAGAACCCACTGCTATACCAGCTTTAGCTAAAGGAGGAACTAAAAATCTTTTGCCTGCAGCATGGCTTGGATCTACTATAACTGGTAAATGAGTTAAGCTCTTTAATACAGGTACTGCTGCTATGTCTAAAGTAAATCTTGTCGAAGACTCAAAAGTCCTAATACCTCTTTCAATTAATACTACTTGATCGTTCCCTCCGCTTAGTATATATTCTGCTGATTGTAGAAGCTCCTCTACAGTATTTCCAAAACCTCTCTTTAAGAATACAGGTTTATCAATCTTTCCTAGTTCTTTTAATAATGAAAAGTTTTGCATATTTCTTGCTCCTACTTGAAGGGCATCAGCGTATTCTGAAACAAGCTTTATATGCTCAACATCCATTATTTCTGTTACGAAAGGTATTTTTGCTTCATCAGAAGCTTCCCTTAAAAATTTTAGACCTTGTTCACCTAAACCTTGAAAACTATATGGAGATGTTCTTGGCTTAAATGCTCCTCCCCTTAAAATCTTTGCCCCATTTTCTTTCACAAAAATAGCGGTTTTTATGATTTGTTCCCTATTTTCCACAGCACATGGACCTGCTATTATTATGGGTTTATCACCTATAATTACATCGTCTACCTTAACCAAAGTTTTTTCCTTATATTCCTTACTAACTAGCTTATAATTCATCACTAATCACCCTCAATTTATCTTCTATAAATTTAGGAGTTAGTTTAAAAAATTCAATTAATTCCAAATAGCTTCTACCAGAAGTTCCAAATGAATCTTTTATGCCTATTTTTGTCACCTTTTTTGGTATTCTAGATGATAAAAAAGAAGATATCATATCACCAACTCCTCCATCAACATTATGCTCTTCTATAGTAACAACATGATTCACATTCTTTGCATATTTTGTAACAGCTTGCTCATCAAAAGGTTTTATTGAATAAAGATCCATTAATGATATACTAAATCCCTTTTTCTTTAACGAATTAGCAACTTCTTGAGAAATAGCTACCATTGGTCCGTATGAAATTATTAAAATATCTTCTCCTTCCATTAGTATTTTAGATTTTCCTATTTTGAATTCCTCATTTTCATCATAAATTTTAGGCGAATTATCTCTGCCAATTCTCATGTATACTGGTCCGTAATGGTTTACCATTTCATAAACAAGTTTTTCAGTTGCAACAATATCTGAAGGAGATAAAACAATGAAGTTAGGCAGAATCCTAATTAAAGATATGTCTTCTATTGCTTGATGTGACGATCCGTCTAAAAAATCAGATAGGCCAGAATGAGTTCCAACTATTTTTACGTTTAGATTATCTCTTGCAATTGTATTCCTTATCTGCTCCCATGCCCTCATTAAAAACATTGAAAAAGCCACAGCAATAGGTATTTTTCCACCTAAGGCAAGTCCTGAAGAAAAACCTATAAGATCTTGTTCACTAATCCCTACAGATACAAATCTATCGGGAAATTTTTCAGCAAAATATTTTGTGTATGTTGATTTAGAAACGTCTGAATCAACGACTATTATTTCTTTTTTCTTTTCACCTATTTTAACTAAAGCTTTGCCAAATGAATCTCTATAGCTAAAATTCAAGTTCAACTCTATATGTCACCTTTAACTATCAATGCCTTAGGAATTCCGTTTATTTCAGATAGCATATCTAATGCGATTATTAATTCCTTTATATCATTTCTGACTTCTAATGCGTACCAGCCAAATGCCTCAAATTTTTTCTTTATTGACTCCTTTATTTTTATTTCTTCTGTTGGTCCAGATAGCTGAAAACCGTTCCTATCTATTATTGCCAAAACGTTGTCTATTTTTAATGAAAATGAAGTAGAAATAGATTCCCATATTTGCCCCTCATCAAGCTCTCCATCGCCTAAAATCACTGCTATTTCTCTCCTTTCGTTATTTAGCCTAGCAGCATAGGCTATTCCATTGGCAACTGATAGGCCTTGTCCTAATGAGCCTGTAGAAAATAGTATACCTGGAATTTTACCTCCTTCTGGATGTGATTGTAAACGTGAGTTCGGCATAGCAAAGCTTTCCAGCTCTTCCTCTTCTACCTCATTGTTTTCTGAAAGCAAAACATAAAGAGCTGGAGAAGCGTGACCTTTGCTGAGTATTATAGACCTTTTTATGCCTTGATTAATTCCCTTAGGAACCCAGTAATTGTAAAGAGCTAGCAATATGTTGAGAACAGATCTTGAAGAATCTGCATGATAATTATTTATTTTTTTAAGGAACTCGTTTAAATTTTTGCTAACATTTATTTTCTTGTTCATTAACAAGGTATAGATATTTTCCAAACTAGGAGTAGAACAAGATTTATCCTCATTATTTAATATTGGCTGGGCATCATACCCTCGCCCCACTTGTATTCCATCAACTCCACCTCAAAACTAATATAATATATCCCACTATTTAAACTTTTATCTCGATTTAATTTAACATTATTTATTAAATTAAACATGGTGAAAAATTTATATATGTCAATGAGGAATGGCTGTTGCCATTTTCATTATTCAACATAGACTCAAGCACATTTATGATAAAAAAAGCTTTAATCAAAAATCTATGAGGAAGACAATTATGAAACTTTATGGGCACATGCATACTCTAGTCCATCAGATATAACAAATGTTGGTAAAAGAGTTTTTAAGGAAAATGTTGATCATTCTGAATCCTTAGGTATTGCTATGATAGAGGCGATAGAATTTGCTTCAAAAAATGATTTTAAATCCTTGTAGGAAGCGTATTGGATGTTGTTATATTAAATCAAAGTATTATTAAACAAGAAACAATGAATCAATTAGATCTAATTGGCGAAAATCCAAATATACTAATAGGTTGCTCAGGCAGAATCAGTAATTTTGGAGGTTGCCATTTATTGGAAACAAGATTGGAGAAGAATTTATTGCTGTTGGATCATAAGAAATACCTAAGTTTAGCAAGGAAAAATACAAATAAGATTTTGCTAACACGACGGCTCTATTGCCATTAATAAAAATGATAACCTTGGGGCGATTATGTATTTCTTCCTATATAATCTAATGGGCTTAGATATCATAGAGTTACACCTTCTTTAAGCATAGTTATTAAAGAAGACATAGTAAAGTGAAGAGAATATAATGAAAAAGAAATCTTTAATGTTGCTAAAATGTTTGCTAAGACACAAATGAGAGATCCTCACTTAATAATATCCTTAATTTAATTTTTAAATAAATTTTATAAATATTATAATAATAATTTAGTACAAAATTAAAACCTTTTAATAGAGTCCTATAATTATTCTAAAGAAATTGAAGGATTTCATTGATAAATCTAATAGAATTTTAACATTAAGTTAAATGCTGCCATGTATAGATATAATTTCATCATACTTGTCTATCATATCTAATTCTTTCTTTTCAATATAGACCCTATAATACTGTTTTGATATTAAATCATAAATATTATCTTCCGTTTGTTTAGCTAAATTATTCAGCAATATTGATGATAATATATGACCTTGTTGCCTTAAGAAATCTTTAGAATTAAACTCAGCCTCTTTTGGAGATAAAGAAGAGAAGGATTTCAAAATATCAACCGCTTTGTTTAACAACTTTGTTGTAAATTCTTTATCATAAGAATCGTTTACCAAGCTCTTTAAGTCTTCTAAATAAACTTCATGGGCCTTCTTTTTTACCATACTTTCAAGCATATCCAATGCTTGTATATTGCTTGTTCCTTCCCAAATAGGAGTTATTAAAGCCTCTCTATGCCACCTCTCTATAGGAAATTCATTTAAGAAACCTATACCTCCGAAAGCTTCCATAGCTAGCTGTGTTATCTTTGATGACAATTCAGCAGTAACATTTTTTGCAATATGTGTTAAAAATCTAGCATAGTGATATTCTTTAGTATATGGGGGCCTAGAGTTGATGGAATTTTGAAATTCATTAATAGCCTTATAAGTTAACGCTAATCCCCCTTCAATACTTATTTCCATATCAAGTAAATCCCTAATCATTAATGGATGTTCAATAATTTTTTTGCCAAACGCGCTTCTCTCTCTCGAAAAACCTAATGCCTCTAAATAAGCCTTTCTAGCAACTCCCATTGCTCCTATAGCGTTAGCTAATCTGGAAACTGTTAAATCCTCCATAATATAGTATATTCCTTCCTCTTCTTTCCCTATCAAGTCTGCTTCAGAATTTATCAATTCAACTTCACCGGTTGGAACAGAATTAGTTCCACTTTTATATTTCAATCTTCTAATATAATAGTTCAATTCCCCTTTAGAATTGTATCTTGGCAACAAGTATAATGCTAGGCCCTTAGCCCCTTCTTTACTTTTTTCTGGTCTGGCAGAAACTAATGATATGTCTGCAATACCTGCACCGCTTGAAAAGTATTTATATCCATTAAGCAAATACTTTTTTTCTGTTCTTTTTGCTATTGTAGTATTAGCACCTAAATCACTTCCTCCTTGCGTTTCAGTAAACCATGTTGCACCTAATTTTAATTTGTTGCTCAAGCCAACAAGATTTTTGTATTCATCTCTTAAATTGCCCTCTGCATATTTGTTTAAAGCATATGCAGTCTGTATAGTTATGGTTAGTATGCAAGACAGACCAGGATCTCCAATTAAATATATTCCAGCATAATGATCGTGCCAAGTTCCATTATCAAATGGATATCTATTAACTCCGTAATTCATTATAAGTTCGTTTACTACATACCTTTCATATGGATCCAGCCACGTATAATCTACTCTTTCTCCTTTAGCTCCCCAATAAATTAATCTCGGTAAGCTTTCTAAATCAACTCTATAAGTAGATTCGTAAACCTCCTTTCCAACAAATTTTCCTAATCCTGTAAAATCATTTTTTGACTGTGTATATAATTTTAAAAGATCTTTTAAAGGTTTATCCAAAGTATAATGATTAAGTCCATAAGCATAAGATATACCTTCTAACCCATTTAACGGCATATTTAGCACCTTTTTATTATTTAATTTCGAATTTATTTATGTTTTATAATGACTTCTTTTCATTATTTTTATTTATAACATCTTTTAAAGCCTTTTTGTCTATTTTGCCAGTTCCAGTTAGAGGAATTTCATTAACAAATATTATATCATCGGGTACCCAAAACTTACTTATTTTTCCATCGTTAACATATTTGTTTAAATGGCTAAGTATCTTTTCTTTAGCATCTTGAGTTTCCTTAGAAAGCTTTACTATAGCTATCGGTCTTTCTCCCCATTTTTCATCTTTCTTAGAGATAACAGCAACTAATGATACAAAAGGTAATTCCGATATTACAGTCTCTAAAACACTTGAAGGTATCCATTCACCTCCGCTTTTTATTACATCTTTCATCCTGTCTAAAATTACTAGCCCACCATCATCAGCTATGTATCCAATATCACCAGTTCTAAACCAGCCATCTTGTGTGAATGATTCAGCTGTTTTTTCTTTGTCATTATAATATCCGTTTGGCATCCATGGAGCTCTAAATAAAATTTCTCCAGGTTCTTTTTCAGTTCTAGATTCTATTTTAAATTCTGCCATAGGAACGGGATGAGTAACTTTGTGATATTCTAATAGTCCATTAGATGTATATTCTGTTTCTATTGTTATTGAAGCGGCCAGCATATCAGTACCACCATAAATCGCTGAAAATCGCATATCATAATCTTTCATCTTTTTTACTAAACCATCTGGTATGGGGCTTCCTCCTATCAATATCTTTAATCCTTTCTTATTTAGACCTGATTCGAAAAGCATTTGCATCATGGTTGGAACAACACTTATCCAAGTTACTCTTTCCTTTTCAATTGTATCTACAGCCATTTTAGGATCAAATTTTCCTCCATAAATTAGCTTTGCTCCAATAAGAGGTGCTATTATAAGCGATCCCCATGATAATATGTGATATATAGGTATTTGAGGGAACATAATATCGTTCTGTGTTAATTTCGCTGGAGCATTATAGTATGATAATTGATTTAAAATAGATAATGCACCGTTTATCATTTTTTCATGACTATACATAACTGCTTTTGGAAGGCCTGTTGTTCCGCTTGTAAAAAGTATAACTGCTTCATCATGTTTTTCAGACTCTGGCTTTGCTGCCTCCATATTAAACTTTAACTCATCAAAGGAAATTACTTGCTCATTTCTTTTTGCTTTAACAAGATCTGCATAATCTTTAAATATTTTTTCATATATGAAATATTTTGAATTAGCTTTATTTAATGTATATAGTAATTGATCAGGAGGCAACCTCATATTTATTGGATATGCAATTGCTCCCATAGAAGTGATAGCATATATTAATGTAAGAAACTTAACGCTATTTAATCCTATAATTGATACCACATCACCTTTTTTAACTCCATTATTCTTCAAATATGTTATCAGCCTTAAAGAATCATTATAAATCTCTTTGTAATTTTTCTTCTCAATGGTATCAATAACTTCTTGTTTTGGAAACAGAGAAGAGGCACGTTTTAACACATAAGGGAATGTCAACAATTTTATCACCTTCTAAATAATTAAGATTCCTAATATAAATACTTTTATAATAATTATAAATTAATAACAAATTTTATAAGATTTATTAACTTAAAAGACTATAATTTTTAATAATAATTAAAATAGGTATTAGCTATTACTCAATTCTTTTAGCTCAATTATTTCTCCTTCATCAGAAAATTTAACATAAAATTTATATGATTTTTTACTATCCCTAGCTTCAATAATTCTTCCCTTATAAAAATTCCCTTTTATATCTATATATTCTATATTCTCAAGTTTTCCTCTTCTCTTAGCTTCATTAATAATATTTTTAAATGCCTTAGCACAAATATGGCAACAGAAAAATAAATTATGGCCCTCTATTGTTTCATAATGATTTCCCCAAGTTCCTCCACAAAGTGCACATCCTGTCTCTTTTGTACCAACAATAGAACCATTAACAATTACTATCATTGCTTTATCACCTCAATTAGTTCAGGCTCGAATTGCATTGCTCTTTCTAACCTTGCAAAAAGATATTTGTCTAGGGCATCTAAAGATTTTAAAACCGTTACTTTGATGTTTTCTATAGTTTTTCTTGTATCTGCATACTTTTCTATTAGATTTAACGCTTCTCCTGTATGACCTATGTCTGCTTCATACCCTTCCCTTAAGAAGTCCTTTACTTCTTTATTATATTTATCAGAATTTAGTATTTCAATATCAAAATAATGTATCTTCGCACCATAGTTTTTATTTGATCTGTCGGCTGCTATTTCTAAGCTGTGCATTGCGGCCATAGTTTCTATCCATGGTCTATTTAAAGCTATATACCTCCATGTTTCTATAGATTCTTTAGTTGATGGTAAAGGATCCGTGGAAAATATAATTTCTCTTGACAATCCTAAACTTTCTCCCATTCTTATTAAAAGCTCATAGTGAGACGGTTTACCATTTATGCCTAAATATTCAGTTGAAATGTTTTCAAGCTCGTATTTTATTACATCGTCTTTATCAGTATTAAAAACAATTAGTGATAAAACTTTGACCCAATTTTGCAAAAAGTGTCTGTGCTCCAAAACGTAACCTAGTAATACTCCTCTAGTCGGTTTTTGCATAGCTAACATAAATGGATGCGGCTTATGTGAATAAAATTTTTCAATAAACCTTTTTCTAATCCAGAGAGATAGCTCGTTTGGCTTTTCAAAATAATTGAATAGCCATGTCTCTAAGTCTTCTTTTTTTATTTCTTTATTAGAAATATGTCTGTTTAGCCACATAACATGTTGAGGATCGCTTTTTTCATTAGCCATTTTCTCTATATGCTCAGAAATATCCCTCCAAGAGTCTAATTCCAATCTGCAAACTGGACAAATAGGCATAGCAACCACAGTTATTTAAATCAAATAAAATTCTTAAACCTTAGTTATAAGAAAATTTCATAAAACTATTTTTAAGTTTGTTTCCTAATATAAATTGTGATAAAGCGAACGACAAGCCCCTTCTAGGGGTGGGGTAAAGTTTTTTAAATTTAAAAACTTATTAAAAATTGAGACAGCTGCTAACGGGGTATGCGTCACTGAAACATGAGTATGCATCTACCCCAACTAACAAGTGTAATAAAATAGGGTTCCAAGCCGATCAACTCTTAAAGCATGAGGAGCGGGAGCCGATTTCTCCCGCAATATCGGCTTGGGGGATAATAGAGTAGCACCCGT
>OFEH01000282.1_pt1 | contig 19492 bp, 16 predicted proteins | sample 1521031 | NCBI WGS metagenome assembly OFEH01 (sample SAMN05518350, study PRJEB24110) | hypersaline lake metagenome | isolation source: Grendel Spring, Yellowstone National Park, Wyoming, USA | place: USA:Grendel Spring, Yellowstone National Park, Wyoming, USA | collected 2011-11-16
ATAGAGGCCATGAAGCTCCTCGAGTCCTGGTTCCCCAACGGCAACTACACCTGGGCCAACTTCTACGGCTTCTACTGGCCGAGCCTGACAGGCGCCAAGGCCCTCAGCGTGGGCCCCCTGAGCGGGCCGGGCGGCGACTACTTCACCCTCAACGACCAGAGCGGCGGGGGCGGCGGCCCGCTCCCGACCTCGCCTGGGCCAGGAGGGCAGAGCTGGACATTCATAGCGAACCTGGCCAACCTAAGCGACTCCTACGGCGTCTACCCTGGCGGGCAGAGCGAGAACCCGGCGAGCCCCTACTACGACAACTACATCTTCATATGGATAAAGGGAGAGTACCTGCCCCTGCTCTTCATCGGCAGCCCTCAGGGCTTCGCGCCGTCCGAGGTTACCGTTGAGGTGAACCTCTTGCCCTCGGGGTGAGAGCATGAGGTACTCCGTTAGCCTGGTCCTGGTGTTCGTGGTCACGCTTGCCCTGGCCTTCGCGCTCACGTACACTGGTCTGTGGCCCCTGACAGTGCTGGCTGGCCTCGTGGCCGCCCTGGCCTTCGCGCGGGAGTACGGCTGGTCATCACTGGCCTCCTTCCTCGGGGGCCTGACCTCCTCGGCCCTGTTCATAGAGGCCAACTACGCTGCCTCTGGCGCCCCGGCCCTCAGAGAGGCTTACCTCGCGGCCGCCGTCGCGGGGGTGCCCGGGTTCACCTTCATAGCCGTCACGCTCCTGCTGACTGGCGTCTATTGTGTGATAGGAAACGTAATAGGGGTCTACATCAGGAAGCTGCTCTAGGGCCTTTTCATTAGGGCCCTCAGGTCTTTCTTAATTGGTAGCGGGAGTTGCGTCGCAGTAGGCAGGACGTGGCCTCCTAGTGGACCCATCTACGCGCTGCCTTAGAGTCCCTCGCTAGTCTATCTACAGCTTAGCGTATACCCTTAAATGCTATATTTAGATAAGCGAGTGAAGAGCTTGAGGGTGCTGCTGGCCCTCCCGCCTGACGTGCATAACCTTGAGATCTACAAGGTAACGGGCATGAGGGCCCCTCCCCTCGGCCTGGCCTACATAGGCACGGTCCTTGAGCAGGCGGGGCACAGGGTGAAGATCATAGACAGCCCCACCAGGAGGCTCAGGCTTAACGACTGGCTGGCCGAGGTCAAGTCCTTCTCCCCTGACGTAATAGGGGTCTCAATGATGACCCCCCTTGCGCCCAAGGGCTACCTGGCGGCCAAGGCGCTGAGGCAGGAGATGCCCGACGTGCCCCTGGTGGCGGGAGGGACCCACGTCACTTACATGTACGACGAGGCCCTGGACGCCGGCTACGACGTGGTGGTCAGGGGGGAGGGCGAGTACACCATGCTTGAGCTTGTCGACATCCTTGAGAGGAGGGGCCTTGACAGGGAGGCCCTGAAGTCGGTTAAGGGCCTCGCGTTCAGGGACCAGGGCAAGACCGTGGTGACCCCTGACAGGCCCTTCATAGAGGACCTCGACAGGCTCCCGTGGCCCGACAGGGACCTCCTGGACATGGACAAGTACACGCTGTTCGACAAGCCCATAAGGATAGCCCACGTGATGGCCAGCAGGGGCTGTCCCTACGGCTGCATGTACTGCATAACCAGCTACTACTGGGGCAGGAGGTACAGGTACAGGTCGGCCAAGAACGTGGCTGACGAGATAGAGCACGTAGTCAACAAGTACAAGGTGAAGACCATAGTCTTCACTGACGACGAGTTCACGGCCAACTGGAGGTTCGTGAGGGAGTTCGTCAACGAGATAAGGGCGAGAGGCCTCGACATAACCTTCTCCTGCGGCGCCAGGGTCGACCACGTTAACAGGGACATAATGAAGCTCCTCTACGACAACGGCTGCAACGCCCTCTACTTCGGGGTGGAGTCGGCCAGTCAGGAGACCCTGAACAGGATAGGGAAGAAGATAACGGTAGAGCAGGCCAGGAGGGTGTTCCAGTGGAAGAAGGAGCTGGGGGGCTTCGCGACAGGGTCCTTCATCCTCGGCTTCCCGTGGGAGACCGTGCAGGACATGAAGGATACCGTAAAGCTTGCAATTGAGCTCCAGCCTGACTACGCCCAGTTCACTGCCCTGACCCCCTACCCCGGCACCCCGCTGTGGGACTTCGCGACCAAGCACAACCTGATAGTTGACAGGAACTGGGAGCACTACACCACCGTGAGGCCAGTCATGAGGGGCTTCCACTTCACGGCCGAGCAGCTGGGCCACATGCTGATATACGCCTACCGCAGGTTCTACATGAGGTGGGGCTTCATGGTCCAGGAGATAAGGGCTGGCAGGTTCGGCAACCTGGTGGAGGTCATACTCAAGGACCTCACGTCCTTCTTCGGTGACGCCCTCGGGAGGGTGTTCGAGCCCCTGAGGTGGGGAGGAGGTGAGGAGCAATGAGTGAGGGGTTCAGCCCCGTAGTGGAGGACGTAAGCGGGGAGAAGAAGGAGAAGGGCGACATAGGTCACCTGCTCGCGGGGATAAGGTTCATCTTCAACAACCCCGTGACGAGGGCCTCCCTGAGGCTGGCCACGAGGACTGTGAGGGTGAGGTACGCTGACGGCACAGAGAAGGAGGCCCCCCTGATATACCACGCGCTGAGCGCCTTCGTGGGCGAGCAGATAGTCCAGTGCCCGCTCTCCGCCAGGTTCCTGATACCGATCATTAACAAGACCATAGAGGTCGGCGTCAAGTTCCTCCACGGTGACATTGACGAGGTGAGGAAGTCCATAGAGGACCCGGCTATAAGGAGGGGCGTAGCGCTCGTCATGAAGGGCCTGGGCCTCTACGGCGTCACTGTGCCCCAGAAGATGCCTGCGCCCTTCCTGATAGTCTGGAACTTCACGAACATGTGCAACCTGAGGTGCATACACTGCTACCAGAGGGCCGGGGCGCCGACGCCTGACGAGCTGACCCTCGAGGAGAAGCTGAGGGTAGTGGACGAGCTGGACAGGGCAGGGGTGGCCTCGATAGCGCTGAGCGGGGGTGAGCCCACCATACACCCTCACTTCCACAGGGTACTCAGGGAGATAGCGAGCAGGGGCATACACGCGGCCGTCGCGACCAACGGCTGGCTGTTCGCGAACATAAACGAGCTCGCGAAGGCCAAGGAGGAGGGGCTCAAGTACGTCGAGGTCTCAGTTGACAGCGCTGACCCGGACAAGCACGACAAGTTCAGGGGCGTCAAGGGGTCGTGGGAGAGGGCCGTCAAGGCCCTTGAGAACGCGGTCAAGCTGGGCATGGACCACGGCATGGCTGTCACCATAACCAAGCTGAACATAGGCGAGGTCAAGGAGATACTTGACCTGGCCGAGGAGATAGGGGTCAGGAGGGTCATATTCTTCAACTTCGTGCCGACCGGGAGAGGGCTTGAGAACATGTGGCTCGACCTTGACCCAGTTGAGAGGGAGAAGTTCCTGAGGGAGATCTACACCGAGATGAAGAGGAGGCCTGGCCTTCAGATAGTGAGCACAGCCCCTCAGTACGGCAGGGTGGCGCTCCAGGTAAGCGGGGGGCAGGAGGTGGCGCCCACCCACTTCGCCGTCAGCGGCGACCCCATAGTAAAGGCTGTGGCGGAGTTCGTAGGGGGCTGCGGGGCGGGCAGGATATACGCGGCCATAGAGCCCAACGGGGACGTGGTGCCCTGCGTCTTCCTGCCAGTCGTAGTGGGGAACCTGAGGAAGCAGAGCTTCTGGGACATCTGGACTAAGTCGAAGCTCTTCGAGGACCTGAGGGACAGGGACAAGCTCAAGGGGTTCTGCAGGGTCTGCCCGTACCGCAACATATGCGGGGGCTGCAGGGCAAGGGCCTACGGCTACTACGGCGACCCGCTGGCGCCTGACCCAGGCTGCATATACAACCTGAAGGACTGGAATGAGCTTCAGGCCAAGGCTCCTAGGGTGAGGCTGGCAGAGCAGCCCTCAGGCCAGCAGTCAAGTCCTTAGACTATGGCAACCTCTATCTCTGTCTGCGTCAGGCCAAGCCCTATCCCGAGGAGCGCAGCCCTCAGGTTGTCAACATCTATCGTGAGCAGCAGGAGCGCCGCAGCTATCAGCGCCGGCGAGTAGGGGTAGCCCTCAAAGGCTGCCATAGCTGACCTCATGGCCGCGACCCCGGCGGACCTCCTGACAGAGCTCATGACGTCCCTGAGCCCCCTGCCCTCCACCTTCACGCGGCTCATCATCTGCGACAGCTCCGTGGCGAGAGAGACCACGTCTACGCTCAGGTTCCTCTCATAGGCTTCCGCCAGCGAGGCCCACCGAACGCCGCAGAGGGGCCTCTGGGGCAGCGCCCTGGCGAAGGTCCTCGGGTTGACCCTGAGCGCCCAGGCCTGGAAGGCCGCCAGCGAGGCCCACCCCTCGACCAGGGGGCAGAGGACCTTCTCGGCGTCAGTCCTGTCCTGACCGCCTATGGGCTCAAGGGCCCTCTGGATCGCTGCGAGCCTGGCCGAGAGCGAGTACCAGGTGAAGGCCTCGGGGGACTTGATATCAGAGAACGCCTCAAGGGCCCCAGCCATAGTCTTCCTCAGGGGGCCGCTCTTCAGCAGGTCGGGCAGCCTCGTCAATGATGGTGAGGCCTCCAGCTCGGGCATCACGTCCCTGATTGATGACCTGCTCCACTCAAGGGAGGGCAGCCAGGCGGGGGGACGCAGGCCCTCCGCGAGGGCCCTGGCCAGCGTCATGAGGTCCTCTACCTCCTTCATCTCACCGAAGGCCCTCACGAGCCCCTTGGCCTCGTCGGGCGCAAGGCCCTCAAGCTCGTCTATTACGCTGAAGTACTGCTGGGCCAGCCTCCTCTCGACGAGCCTTAGCTCCTTGGCCTCGGCGATCCCCGAGTACATGGTGTCCCTGAGCGAGGCCAGGGCCTCGGCCAGGGGAGGGGAGAGGTCCTTGACCCTTGGGCCCAGGAGGCCAGCCTTCAGGAGCCTGAGCCTTGGGACGACCTGAGCGTAGGCAGACGGGGACCCCAAGGCCTCAGCCACCCGACGCTATCCTCTTCACGGCCTCAATGACCGCCTGCACGGCCCTCTCGAAGTTCTTGTCAGCCCTCCCTCTCAGGTCCCTCTCGACCTCCTCAAGCCTCCTGGCCAGGTCCGCCTCTATCCTTGAGGCCTCAGCCTTGTAGAGCTCCTCGAGCTGCCTTGAGGCCTCAGAGGCTATCACGTCGGCCTCCTGGGAGAGCTGGGCCGCGATCGAGTCTGCCCTCTTAACCAGCTCAGCCTGGACTGACTTCACGTAGGACTCGGCCTCCCTTATCGACCTCTCAAGCTCTATGACGGCCTCCAGGAGCTTATTCATGGCCTCCTTTGACATGCTTCTCCTCTGGTCCTTGACCAGGGCCCCCTTAAATCCCTTTCAAAGGGTTTCGCAAGTACCCTCGGATAGTTCTAAAATCCTCGCCAGGCACTACCCTAGGGCGTCTGGTAGTGGAGCGAGTGCGGGTCATAGGGGACGAGGTGCCCTACGCCAGGTGGCTCCTGGCGAGGCTCCGCGACAGGTCAACGTCGTCTGAGGAGTTCAGGAGGTACATGAGGGAGGCCGGCAGGCTGCTGGCCATCTACTCCTCCCGCGAGCTCGAGTGGGTAAAGGTGTCTGTAACCACCCCGCTCGGGGCCCAGGCCGAGGAGCTCGAGCTCGCCTCGCCTCCCCTCGTTGTAGGCGTCCTCGGGGCGGCCCTCCCGCTTGTTGAGGGCTACGCCGAGGTCTTCCCGTCCTCCAGGATAGGCCTCGTGGCGGCCAGGCGGCTGGAGAGCGAGGGAGGGGTCAGGGTGGAGCTCTACTACAGGAGGCTGCCGAGGGTCCACACGGGCTCAGCTGTCGTCCTAGACCCTATGCTCGCCACGGGCAAGACCATCGACAGGGTCATCGAGGAGGTCAAGTCCATAGGGGCCGGGAAGGTGATAGTCGGCTCAGTGATAGCATCAAGGCCGGGCCTGAGCTACATAGGCAGGAGGCACCCGGACGTAACAATTTACTCGCTCGCCGTTGACCCTGACCTGGACAGCCGCTTCTTCATAGTCCCAGGCCTTGGGGACGCGGGCGACAGGTCGCTGGGCGTCAGCCCCGACTAGCCCTCCTGCTGTTCAGGAACTCCTCTATCCTCCTGCTCACTGTAGGCCTCGCCGTGAACGCGGCCAGCGTCCTGAGGCCCTCGTCGCCCAGGAGCCTCAGCTTGGACTCGGCCATCAGCGCCCTTATCGCCTTGACGGCCTCGGGCTCGTTAGAGGCTATCTTGGCTGACACCTCCTCAACCTTCCTCCTCAGCTCTTCAGCGTTTTCAACCACGTCATTTATCAGGCCGTACCTCAGGGCCTCCTCAGCCGTTATCATCTCGCCCGTCAGCGCGAGGTAGGCCACAAGCTTCGGGTTGGCCAGGAAGACGCCAAGGGTCGGCGAGGCGGGCGGCACCATGCCGTACCTGACGGGGGGTAGGCCGAACTTAGCCCACTTGGTCGCGTAGGCCAGGTCGACGGCGTACAGCACCTCGAAGCCGGCCCCCAACGCGTAGCCGTTGACGGCAGCTATGACGGGCTTCCTGCAGGCGTAGACGGCCCTGCAGAAGCCCCCGAGGCCCTCGTACATGAGCCTCCACGCCTCGTCGACGGTCGTGGCCTTGGCGGTCTCCCTGAGGTCAACTCCCCCTATGAAGTACTTCTCGCCGGCCCCCGTTATCGCCACAGCGGCCGTGCGGTCACTTGAGCACTCCTCGGTCAGGACCTTAATGAGCTCAATGAAGTCGCTGTAGCCGAGGGCGTTGGCTGCCTCCTGCCTGTCAACTATGACCCAGGAAGTGTGCTCAGTCCTCTCGACCCTTATGGCCAAGCCAGTCACCTCAGTCAGACTTCTTGAGGGGATATTAAAGCAAGCTAGGTATGACCCCTTAAGTCCTGCCCTTTATTGCTTCACGTTGCACGTCACTGGGCACGTGCTACTGGGGGCGGCCACATCGCAGTTGAGGTCCTACCGTAACCATGGCGTGCAGCGCCTTAGGGTTAACGCTGAGGGCCCTCTTCGCTGCGAGCAGCAAGAGGCTCTCATCTCCTGCTTCCCTGGGAAGCCGTTGCCCTTGTATGACAGCTAGCGAGGCATGGACTAGCGGTCCTCTACAGTCGTCACCATTGCCCACGCGCGAAGAATCCCCTGTAACATGGGCCTATAGGCGCCTCTTGGCCTGCGTATCTCTATCTCAGTTATTATAATCTTGTAAAAAAGATTTCACAATTATAAAGCGAAAGTCTCAAAAACCATTACTGTGCGTTTCATAATGGTGAAAACATGAGAGCTCTTTCAGCAAGGGCTACGGCCATTATAGTGATAATTATCGTTGTTATCGCGGTGGCCGGCGCAGTAGCCTACTACAAGATCATTAAGAGGCCCGTCACAACCACGTCGACACCACCGGTGACTACCACAACGCCGGTTACGACGTCGACTCCACCAGGCGCCGTGACCCTGGTCGTGGCGACCTACTCGGGGGCGCCGGCTGAGCCTATACTTAGGCTGGCCGCGTCTATCTTCGAGCAGGAGCACCCAGGCGTCACCGTTGACGTGGTCACGTACCCCTACGACCAGTACATAGATAACGAGCTGACGGCGCTCAGGGCGGCCGCGGCAGGTGGGAGCAACCAGTACGACATAGTGACCTACACGACCACCACCGTCGGTCAGCTGGCCCCCTACCTGCTGCCCCTGAACTCCTCCGTCATAAACGAGACGGACATACTGCCGCCCGACCTCCAGGCCGCTGGACTTTACCGGAACCCGCTCACGGGCAACGTAACATGGGTCGGGGTGCCTATACAGACTGACGGCATCGTTATACTCTATAACAAGAACCTGTTCAATAACGTCACCCTTCAGCAGGAGTTCTACAGCGAGTACCACGTGCAGCTGAGCCCTGAGACCTGGGGCAACTGGACCACAGTGCTTGACGTTGACCAGTTCTTCACCTCGCACAACATAACGAAGTACGGGGTGCTCCTCTACACAGACGTACCCGACCTTATGGAGGACTCCTACATGCTGGTCTTCGGCTACTACTATGTGCACAACTCGACCCTGAACTGCGGTAACCCCTTCGGCGTTACTGGCTTCGGCACGCTCTTCATGGGATGCATACCGAGCGGCTGGACGTTCCCTCCGCCCTCCTTCAACAACAGCGTTGGAGTGCAGGCCCTTGAGACCCTTAAGGAGCTGGTCAGCTACGAGCCCAACCCGACCCAGTTCCAGGTGTCATTTGACAACTCACTTCAGCTCCTCATGAGCGGTCAGGCCCCGGCCATAGCGGGCTACCTGGGCCAGCTGCCCGATATAGCTGGCACGCCCAACGCCAGTATGATAGGAGTTGCCCCGCTGCCTGGGAACACCATTAGGATAGGGCTAACCTACATAGGGGTCAGCAAGTACTCAGCCCACAAGAAGCTCGCCCTTGAGTTCCTCCAGCTGGTCGAGTCTCCTCAGTTCCAGGAGATGGCCTTCGCGCAGACCTACGTGTTCCCGTCCTCCAGGCAGGCCTACAAGCTGATACTGTCGAACAGCTCAATACCGCTCTACCTGAGGCAGTGGGCCCAGGCCGCCTTAGCTGCCGCCAACACCACTGCCTACATAGCTCACTACTTCCCTGGGCTAACGGGGTCCGTCTATAACCAGGCCGGGAACTACCTGTACGAATACATAACGGGGAGCATATCGGACCCCATGCAGGCCCTCCAGGAGGCCGCCGCCACCCTGGCCAAGGCCGTGGAGACTTATTACAGCAGCTACAGCACGACCACGACTACCAGCTAGCCCTAGGGCACTACTTATTTGTGATGTCCTTTCCCCTCTTCTACTTTATTTATCACTATGAAAGCCCTTCTGTAGCCTGGTCCCTCAACTATCACAGCCCTCCTGGGCCTGGCCGCGTCAGCTGACAGGTAGGCAGCGAATACGAGGGCCAGGAGGATGCCGTAGTAGGCTATCGTGATGGCGAAGCCGGCCCTCAGCGACCAAGGCGGGTAAGCGGTGAGGAGCAGCGCCATTAGGAGGAGGGAGGCCGCCAGGGCCGCAACAGCCCTGCCACCCCCGATGCTTGCACTGCCAAGCCTGGCCCTCCCCCTAATCACGACTTCCCCTGAGGGAGTCCTGATGACTACTTCCTCCCCTCTCACCTCATATGAGAGAGCGAAGCCCTCAGCCCTCACGGCGCCCCCACGTCCTGGGGTCCACCTTTTTAAAGTCCTTAGCCCGCTCACGGCCCTGGGGTAGGCTTGTCCACGGAGGCCGTCGTTAGGGCGGTGCTTAGCGCCGTCAGCGACCACAGGGCCATGAGGGTCCTGGCCTCGCTGACCTCATACAACAGGGTCCAGGGGACCATAGGGCTCGTCGACGCGGCCAAGCACGTCCAGGAGGTGCTGCTTCAGGAGGCCGGCGACTCGCTTGAGGTGGAGCTGATAAAGTTCGGGGGGACTAACGTGCCCGACTGGATGTCGGCGCCAACGGGCTGGGCCATACACGAGGCCTCGGTGAAGGTCGAGGGGGGAACCGAGCTCACCCTTGAGGCCCACCCGACCCTCGCAGCTGCCCACACGCCGCCGAGCGGGGGAGAGGTGAGCGGGGAGCCCCTGATCGTTGACAGGGAGTGGTGGAGGCCTGAGTCGTACGCCAACGCCAAGGGCAAGGTAGTGGTGAGCCCTGGCAACCCGTACATAGTATACAGGCTGGCCTCCGAGGCCGGGGCGGTCGCGGTAGCGCTCTACAGTGAGTCCGCGCCCCCTGACGCTGTGCCCTACAAGGGTCTCTTCCTGAGCAGGAACGAGGCTGCCAACAGCACTATTCCGGCCGTCTCAATACCCAGGTCGCTCCTGGGCCCGCTCAGGGAGGGCAGGAGGCTCACGGTAAGGGTGGACAGCGACGTCAGGAGGGACCCAGGGTTCCCGATAGTTGTGGCCTGGATAGGGGACAGGGACGGAAAGGGGCCCGCGGCCGTGGCCCACATATGCCACCCGACGCCTGGGGCCAACGACAACGGCAGCGGCTCAGCGGCCATCGCCGAGGCGGCCATAGCCCTCTCTAAGCTCATAGACAGGGGCGCCCTCGCCCAGCCGAGCTCGACCATAAGGTTCATATGGATACCCGAGTACACAGGGAGCTCGGTAGCCTTCACTAAGACCTTCAAGGGCCTCATAACCCAGGTCCTGAACTTCGACATGGTTGGCGTCGAGCCGGGGAACGGCAACGGGCCCCTGAGGGTCGTAGCGAGCAGCCTCTCAGCCATGGGGGAGGCGGACGCAGCCCTTGCGGAGGCCACGGACCTCGTCTCTGAGGCCCTGGGCTTCGAGGGCCACAGGCTGGTAGCTTATGACGGGGGCAGCGACCACGACGTTGCCACGGCGCTCGGCATGCCGTCAGCCATGCTCAACGGCTGGCCCGACGTGAACTACCACACGGACCTCGACGACCTCGACAGGGTCTCGAGGAGGATGTTGAGGCTCTCGGCCTCCGTTGCGGCCGCATCTGTCTATGCCCTGGCCTCCTCCCCACCTGACCCAAAGGCCTTCAGGTCCCAGCTCCTCAACACAATAGTATCAAGGCACCTGCTCTCCGGCGACGAGGTGGCGGCCAGGCTAGCGAGGAGCCTTATGGCCAGGGCCATGGGCCTACAGGAGTCCTCAGGGGCCCCTGAGGGCTGGCCGCCCAAGGTTGACGTTACCGTTAAGTCGAGGCCGCCAATGATAGAGAGCCTGAGGGCCATAGCCAGGAGGTCCCTTGACGCAGCCCTGAGGGTCGCCGGCATGATGGCAGCGGCGGGCCAGCAGGCCTACACTGTCTACCTGCTGGAGGGGGTGTTCCTGGCCACGCCTGACAGGACGCTTGGGGAGGTGGCGTCACTCCTCGCGGCTGAGTACGGGACCGCCGCGGTCTCGGTTGAGAGGCTGACAGAGCTCTTCAACCTGTTAGCAGACATAAAGATGGTCGAGCTGGGCTAAGCGCTGAGGTCAGCGCTGTAGCTCTGCCGTGTGAAGGCCTATCTCGAAACGCAGGTCGGCTTTTCTCTCGCAAGGTCAAGGATAATTGACGAGTGGGCGTCAACTATCATCCACTCCCGAACTCGTCCAGAGCTGGCAGTCAAGGGGCCTTATAGAGTACTACAGCCAATTACAAAGGGGCCGGGGCGATGATGTATCCCGTGGCGGCTGATCATGATGAACCTAGTCCAGGCTGAGCCCCGGCCCCCTGTTTGAATCATAGCCAGGACTCAAAAGCTTACTGCTAAGGCCTCATTCGTCGAGGCCTGAATGAGGCCTTCTAGGCGTTTAGAGGCGTCCCTGGGGCCTCGCGTCCACGTTAACAGCCGCAGGCCAGCATTTGGGCTGAACGTTCAGCAAAGCGTTTTTGCCGCCTAGTCAAGGGTTACGTGACCTGCCTTGAGCTTCCCTGACAGGCTAATAATGACCCCTGGGCCCACAGAGGTCCCCTATGAGGTCATGGCGGCCATGCTTACGCCAGAGACGAACTCCGACCTTGACCCTGAGTTCCTCAGCTTCTACAACGACCTCAGGTCGAGGGCTGCCAGGCTCTTCGGCGCCTCTAGGTCAAGGGTCTACCTGATGATAGGGGAGGCCATGCTTGGCCTGGAAGCAGCTGTAGCCAACTTAGTAAGCAGGGGGGACAGGGTGATAGTCATCGATAACGGCGTCTACGGCGACTCCTTCGCAGACCTGGTCAGGTGGTACGGCGGGGTCCCGGTCAAGCTGGGGGCCAACTGGAGGAGGGCTGTCGACCTGGGCCAGCTCGAGAGGGCCATAGAGAAGAACAGGGAAGCCGTTGCCGTCACCGTCGTGCACTGCGACACCCCCTCAGCCCTCCTCAACAACCTGGCGGGGGTGGCCAAGGTGGCCAAGTCCTACGGGCTTCTCGTCATAGCTGACGTAGTCTCGACCCTTGGGGCTATGCCCCTTGACGTTGACAACTGGGGAGTTGACATAGCTATAGGGGGAAGCCAGAAGGCCCTCAACGCGCCTGCCGGGGTGACCCTTATGAGCGTCAGCGAGGCCGCCATGGAGAGGGCCAGGAGGGTCAGCTATCAGGGCTACTACATGAGCCTCCTTCAGTGGGAGTCATGGCTTGACGAGAAGGGGGTGTTCCCCTACACCATGAGCGAGCCCCTCCTCCACGCCATCTCGAGGTCCATAGACCTCATACTCTCTGAGGGCCTTGAGGGCGTTTACAGGAGGCACCTGGCGGCGAGGGCAGCCGCCTGGAAAGCTGTTGACGCCCTGGGCCTGGCCCACTACCCTGACATAATAGAGCACAGCTGCCCCACGGTCACAGCCATGGAGGTCCCCAAGGGAGTTGATGAGGCCAAGGTCAGGGAGCTGACGTGGAGGAGGTACAACACGATGATAGCCGGCAGCTGGGGACCCCTGCAGGGCAAGGTGATAAGGGTCGGCCACATGGGCGTCCAGGCCTCACCTGAGAAGCTGGCCAGGGCCTTCTGGGCCCTTGGCTCAGCCCTCAGGGATCTGGGCCTTAAAGTGAGCCCCGAGGAGGCATCGGCTGCAGCCCTAGAGGGCTTCAGGTACTGAACGTTCAACAGGGCCTTTTTCCCACTCCTGAAGGCCTCAGGCGAGGGCTCGCCTTGAGGGGAGGCGAAAGGCTCATAGCGGTCTCAATGACGGTCTCAATGATAGCCTACGGCATGGTCCTGGGCCTGATCCCTGACGTGGCCATATGGTCCTCGGCTCCCCAGTGGGCAGTTATAACGATGTTCCTGACGATACCGGTTGGGACCCTCGCCGGCAATGCGGTAATGGGCAGGCTTACGGACATCATAGGCAGGAAGCCCTCGTTCATGGTGACCCTGGCCCTTTACGGCCTCGGCTCCTTCGTTGCCCTCTTGTCGCTCAGGTTCGGGTGGCCCCTCTACGTCCTCCTGGCCAGCCTCGCGGTCACCCAGGTGGGCCTGGGAGGCGAGATGCCAGCGGTGCTGGCCTACCTGGCGGAGGTCTTCAGGGGCTGGCGCAGGGCCGCGGCCCTGATACTCATAACTGACGTGGCCAACCTGGGGGTCCTGATAGACGGCCTCGTCATGATGTTCTACCAGAGCAGCGTGATACCTGTGAGCAGCGCCGTCTATGCACTAGCCCTAGCGCTCATAGCCATCGTGGCGGTGATACTTGTCACAAGGTTCACGCTCCCAGAGTCGCCTGAGTGGGAGTCAGTGCCTGCCACTGAGAGGGGGAAGATCACGAGGCCCGGCGAGAGGCCTGGGCTCGCCTTCAGGGTGGCCGTGCTAACCTCGCTCGTAATAGCTACAGCCCTGACCTACGCCTTCCTGGCGCTAACAATAGGGCCCTACCTGTTCCCCAACAGGACCGGCCTCCTGCTGGTGATCTACAACGTTGGCGAGCTCATAGGGGGCCCCATCGCGCTGGCCCTGCTTAAGCCCTTGGGGAGCAGGGGCCTCACAGCGCTAAGCTACGTGGGAGGCCTTCTGACCATGGCTTTGGCAGCCGTCGCCCTGGGCTACGTGGCCCATAGCTTCACGCTCTTCGGCTACCTCCTGCTCGTCAACGGGGTCTTCGGCGAATGGCCTGGGCCGCCAGGGTCATCCTTGAGCCCCTGGCCTTCCCAGTCGGCTACAGGGGCACGGCGATAGCCATAGTCAGGGTCGTCCCGTACGCCCTCTACGCGGCCTCCGTCTTCTACCTGGCGAACTTCACGCAGCTCCAGTACATGGTCTACAATGTGGGCCTCTGGGGCGTGGGGGCAGCGGCGTCGATAGCCTGGTACCTCAGGGGGCCTGAGGTCAGCTGAGGCTTATTAGGCCGCTGAGAAGGTCTAACCATGCGATGAGGAGGATGCACCTCTGGTGAGCGCGGGGCCGCGATGACCGGAGCACGAGCTGCCTGAGCTCAAGCGTCCTGGCGCAGGGCCTGCCATAGTCGATCACCCAGGGCGCGGCCTCAGGGTCACTTGGCCGGGGAGGACTAGGGCGCCATCGCATCAGGACGACTCCCCCTATGTCCCTATAACGCTGGCACTGCACACGCTAAGGGACTTTATGCTGGCCGCGTCCCAGATAGCCAGGGCGCTCAAGGCGTGCCAGCCAGGAAGGTCGTAGCGCCCTTCAGGCCAAACTGGCTCGTCAAAGGGCCTTTTGAACTGCCATAATCTCTTCCAGGTCACAGGCAGGCCCTTCAAAGGCTGTCGGCAAACAACGCTTCAGTGCAGCGTTAGGGCCGTGAGCAGGCCTATTAGGATCACCACAACGGTCCCGGCTATCGCAAAGTCCCTGGGCTCGTAGCCGCCCGCCGAGTAGGCTATCAGGTTGGCCGGGTGGGAGAAGGGCGTGAGGAATGTTGAGGAGGCCCCCATGGCCACAGCGAGGACTGATGTAATCGGGTGAGGGGAGCTTACAGCCAGCGGGCCCAGGAGGGCGGCCGAGGCCACGTTGCCCGCTAGGTTAGCCAGTACGAGGGAGGTCAGGAAGAGCAGGAAGGGACTTGAGGACAGGGGGGTCAGGTAGGAGGAGAGGCCTGAGAGGACGAGGGCCTGCCCGACGGCCACGTAGGTGCCCACGAAGACTATCGTCGGCCACTCTATGTAAGTGTAGGCCCTCCTGAGGGCCGCCGGCGCCAAGGCGACAGCCACAGCGGCGCCGGCGAGGAAGCTGAGGGCCATGTTGAGGCCCGCCAGCGAGGCCCCCACGGCCAGGCCCAGGCCGCTGACCGCGGCCACGGCGAGCCTCGGGTTGAGGCCCTTAATGGGCCTGCCCCTGAGAGGCATCAGGCCGTAGGCCGAGGCCGCCCTGGCCACCTTCTCCTCTTCCCCCTCTACGAGGAGCGCGTCGCCTGGGGCCAGCGGGTACGAGCTAAGTCTCCTCACGCTCCTAGTAGTTGAGACCCCTACAACCCTTACCTCGCCTAGCTTCATGTTGACCTCATATACTGTGTTGTTGACCAGTGGGGAACTCGAGGGGACCAGCAGCTCGTAGAGCGGCTTGCCGGTCAGTGGGGTCCTGAGGCCCTTCTCGCTGAGTAGCATGGGCACCTTGTCCTTAGGGACCTGAAGGAGCAGCGTCATCCCTTCTCCGAGGACGTGTGACCCTCCCCTCGAGATTATGGCGCGGCCCGTCCTCCTGACCCTCCTCACCCTCACGCCGAGCTTTTTCCTCAGCTCCTTGACGGTCATGCCCACGAGGGGGCTCCCGCTCGGGACCTCGGCCTCAATCAGGTAGGAGCGAGGCCCCAGCTCCTCAAGCTTTGGCTGGGCCCCCCTACTTGACTTCACAAGCAGGGGCACCGCCAGGGCGGCGACCAGGGCGCCCAGGAGGGCCTCCTCGAGGCCGAGGGCCGTGGGCGCAAATATGTCAAGGGTTCTGCCGAACCTCTGGATCCAGAGGGACTCCAGGACGACGTTTGAGGAGGTGCCTATCATCGTGTACCTGCCTCCCACTATGGCCGCGTAGGAGAGGGCCAGGAGGTACCTGGAGGCCGGCTTCCTGAACCTCGAGGCCAGGGAGTAGATGAGGGGCATGAACATCAACACGAGCGCCACGTCGCTGACGAAGCCCGAGAGGAGGGCTGTAAGCAGCATGACTACCAGGGTCGAGGCGTACTCGTTCCCTATGGCCATGGCCAGCCTGTCCCCTACTAAGTCGAGGAAGCCCGACTCGGACAGCACGCCGGCCAGTATCATAGCGCTGGCCAGAACTATGACTGCCGTCGAGGAGAGGTCCTGAAGGAGCGCGAGCGGGGTCACGACGCCTGTCGCGACGAGCACTAGGGCGGACAGCACGCCGACAAGGTCATGCCTCAGCCTTCTGCTCATGAGGAGCCACAGGGAGACCGCCAGCACGGCCAGGGACACGGCAGGCTTAAGGGGCGTCAAGCTCTCAGCCTAGCTGTTAGGCGAGCCCCTTTAAGGGACTTCACCGCGTCATGGAAGCCTGAAGGAGGCCGTGGCGTTCTCGTTGGCGGAGTCGCTGACTGTGAGGACCATAACGTCGCCCGCCACGTAGCGGACCCCGCAGTTGAGGTCTATCATCGCGTTTGAGTAGTGCCTTATGGGCACGCTGAGGCGCTGGGAGCAGGCCAGGGTCCCGTTAGGCCAGGTCACCTGGGCGTAGGTTATGTTGACCTCGCCAGGCCCGTCGTAAAAGAGTATGGCTGAGACCTTGAGCTCGCCGTTCACGTCCTCAGGGCTCACAGAAACTATTGAGAGGTTGCTGCCGACTGGGGTATAGCTGGTCGTGGTCGAAGACGTAGTAGTTGTCGTTGTCCTTGGCGCTGAGGTAGTTGACGTGGGGTGGGTCAAAGTTGTGGCCGTCCTCTGGCGGCCGCTGGGGGCCTGGGAGGCGTAGTAGGCCAGGGCCGAGAAAGTGGCTATCAGGAATACAGTTATGAGCAGCGCTGCGAAGATCCTAGAGGCTGCCAAGGCTCCCGCGGACTCTCTGACCCCGCGGTTTAAGAAGAGACCCTCAGCCCCTGAACTAGCAGCGGGGCGCTGACCACCCTTCCGTACCTCCTCCTCTCGCCTGCGGCCTCAGCTATACCCCTGAGCAGGGACCTCAGGTCGCCCGAGAGGACGAACTCCCTCAGGCCGCCCTTGCCGTCCCAGGCCACGGAGGCCGTCACCGAGAACTCGCCTGTGTCGAAGTTGCTCGTGTGAACCCCTTCAACCTGGTCAACCACTACTGCGTCGCCTACGTCGCTGAGCGGGGGCGCCTCTACCACCATGTATGTGGCTGAGATCGCCGGGAGGGTCATGTATGTCCTCCAGGACGAGTGGGTGTTCTCAGCCCCTGCCCTGGCTGACCAGTACGTGTTTGAGAGGGCGGTCCTGAAGACGCCAGAGGCCATGACGTTAACGGCCCTAGTGGGGAGGCCCTCGCCGTCAAAGGCCCTTGACCAGGTGCCTCCGGGCAGCCTGGGGTCATCGGTGACGCTCACCTTAGACCCCAGGTCCTCCCCTGGCCTCAGGGGGCTCTTGCCCCTGTACACGTTCTCAAGGCTGACGGCGTGGTTGAGGAGGGGGAAGAGGAGCTCGTTGACGGCCTTCGGCGTCAGCACAATAGGCCTGCCACGTAAGTCCTCCCTCCTCCTTGAGGAGGTCATGGAGACCTTTTCGTGGAGCTCCTTGACGAGCGCCTCAGCACTTATCCCCTTCACAGTCCTCGAGTCAACGAACTCGTAGACCTCAGGACCCACGTAGCCCTCGCTGAGGTAGTTGGCCGACGCTGCCAGGCCTACGAAGGATGCCTGCTGCTGCACGTCAACGCCCTCAGTGCTGACGACCCTGACCCTGGAGGTCCCTCCCCAGCCTCTTGTCATTATTATGTTGAGGTTGCCTGGCCTGGAGGAGAGGACCTCGTTCACGAGGCCCCTGACGACCTCGTAGGGCTCCTCAAGGGCTGGGTCGTAGGCCCCTTCAAGGGGCGTCACCGGCTCAGGGGACGGTAGCGCGTTATGGGGGTCAGGCCTGCCCGCCCTCGCTGACCTTACTGCCATCTCGAGGAGGTCCTCTGTCAGGGAGTTGCCGTAGGCGAACCCGAGCCTCCTCTGGTCGTCTATGACCCGAACCCCATACCCTACCTCCCTGTACGTGAGCCCGTAGTAGCTCATCTTCTCCCAGGACAGCTCGTAGGTGCTCACGTCAACCGCCATGACCTCCGCCTGAAAGCCCAGCGACCTGGCCCTGGAGATGAGGCCCTCCAGGCTGAGCTCGGCCATCCTCGTCACCCCACCTTCAGCCTGGAGACCCTCACGTAAGGCCCCCCTGTGCCGACGAAGACGCTCTGCCCTGACTTGCCGCAGACCCCGGGCCTCACGTCGAAGTCCCTCGAGACGGCGTCTATGTTGGAGATGGTCTCTATGGTGTAGCCGGCTATGCCAGCCCCCCTTATGGGCTCCTTGACCTCGCCGTTTACAACGTGGTAGCCCTCCTGGACCCCGAACTGGAACGTCCCGTCGGGGCTCGTCTGGCCGCCCATGACCGAGAGCATGAGGTAGCCCTCCTTCACGTCCCTGAGCAGCTCGTCAAGCCTTAGGCTACCAGGCTTGAAGTAGGTGTTCCTCATCCTTATTATGACGCTGCTCCTGAAGTCCTCAGCTCTCCCGTTCCCAGTCGGCTGCTCGCCGAGGGAGGCCGCGTAGGTCCTGTCATTCATGAACTCCTTGACCACGCCTCCCTCTATTATCTTGACCTCCCTCCCCTCAACGCCCTCATCGTCATACGGAGTGAGGCCTATCGCCATGGGGTGGTCAAGGGAGGGCGAGTCGGAGACGTTGACGAACTCCCTCGCTATCCTCTTCCCCCTCAGCCTGCCCAGTATGCCCTCTGTCGCCAGGTCGGCCTCGGCCAGGTGCCCGAGGGCCTCGTGGGCGAACACGCCTGAGACCTCAGGGCCCAGGACCACCGTGTACTCGCCGGGCCTCACCGTCACACCCCTCAGCTGGCCCCTCAGCCTCTTGAGCACGGTCTCGGCCAGCTCGTTGACGTCAAAGGCCTCGAAGGCGTAGCCCGTGTAGGTCGAGACCGACGAGTAGGCGCTGGCCACCACGTCCCCTTCCCTCGCGGTGGCCGTTACGGAGAGCCTGGAGATGGTGTAGCTCATCTCCAGGTCCCTGCCGTCCGTGCTCCAGTAGCCCTTGCTGAGCTCCACCTGAGAGTATGAGACCGTGACCGCCCTGACCCTCTGGTCCGCCTTAAGGACCTGGTCCCTGAGCCTCCTGGCGTCCTCCATGACCTCGTCAGGGGACTTTGTCAGGGGGTGCTTGACAGGCACCGTGACCCTGTCGACCTTAGGCTTAAGCAGGGCCACCCTCACGCCCCCCTGGCCAGGAGAGCTCCTTACGGCGTCGTGGGCGTCTGAGGCCCTCAGCTCCCTGTTGGCTGTAAGGTAGCCCCAGGCCCCCCTGACGAGGACCCTTAGGGCGTAGCCCTCTGAGACGCCGTAGTTGTTCACGACCTCCCTTGACTCGCTGGCCGTCACGGCAAGCGTCCTGGCCCTATAATACCTCAGGTCGGCGAACTCTGCGCCCAGCCTCTCGGCCTCCACGAGGACCTCCTGCAAGGGGGACCCCTGGTCTGGCTAGGGCACTAGCATTAATACCAAGCGGCCCGTACACCCAGGGGAGCCTGACGTGGCCAGGTACACGGTCAGCCTGGGCAAGGTGTCTTTTGTCGTTGACGACTCCCTGCTCTACACGGAGACCGACGAGTGGGTGAGGGTAGAGGGCAGCAGGGTCAGGGTAGGCATAACTGACTACGCCCAGAAGCAGCTGAAGGACGTAGTTGGCGTGGACCTCCCTAAGGTGGGGCAGGAGGTCAACGAGGGCATGGACCTGGCAGTGCTGGAGTCCGTGAAGGCCACGGCCGAGGTCTACTCGCCTGTGACGGGCAAGGTGGTAGAGGTCAACGAGAGGCTCCTGGACGAGCCCGAGCTGATAAACAAGGAGCCCTACGACGGCGGCTGGATAGCTGTAATAGAGCCCGCCGGCCC
>OFEH01000285.1_pt1 | contig 19444 bp, 21 predicted proteins | sample 1521031 | NCBI WGS metagenome assembly OFEH01 (sample SAMN05518350, study PRJEB24110) | hypersaline lake metagenome | isolation source: Grendel Spring, Yellowstone National Park, Wyoming, USA | place: USA:Grendel Spring, Yellowstone National Park, Wyoming, USA | collected 2011-11-16
AGGTTAACCCTAGCTACGCTCCAGCCATCTTCTTCTAACGAATCAGAAATCACGCTCGTAAGGAGAGACTTGCCGCTGCCAGCTAGCCCCGTTAAAAATATGTAGTTCACACAATATGTTTGATGTTTAAAAATATAATTATTATTGCAACTATGAAAACGAGCATATAGAAAAGCTTAACCATTGAAAAAGTAACCATAAGACCGAAGAAGACGTTGCTAAGGAGTTCACCAGCTCCTATGTAAGCGTTATATATTATGTAACCGTCATAAGAGCCGTTAGTGTTGAAGCTTATGCTCTCAAAAAGCAAATCAGTTGAGAGCGCTCCCTGTGATACGCCTATAAGTATGGCTGAAACGAAGTCAACATAAACGTATTTTACGACAGCGTTCATTGCTATAATCAAAAAAGAAACTGCGTACAGAACGAAAAAAATGGTCTTTGAGCTTCTTCCGCTATAATTTTCTTTCAAAAGCATTCTAGTAATGAAAACTGAAAAAGAGCTAATGAGTATGAGTAAAATGGCCAATTCGTAGCTAGCTTTTGTGCAAACGTAAAGGTAATAGTAAATGTATGTAGTAAATGAAATCCAGAACAGGGCGTTGCCTATTACCTCATAATAAGATTTCAGCCCGCTAAATGCTTTTTCTACTAGCCTTGAAAAGCTCAAACTTCCAACGTCATGTTTTTCAACTCCTTTTTTGATCGTTGTTATTATAAGGATCAGAGCAAGGGCCATCAGGAGCAAACCAGCAAAGCTTTCAATTTTTAAAGATGCAAAATAAAAGAGAAGAAAAGCAATAGTGGCTGAAAGCAAAAGTCCTGCACCTTGTCCTCTCATATAATTTAGAACTCCACGATAAGATTCTCTTGCAAAGCTAAAGTATGTATAAGTCCCTGTAAGAGCTGAAACTAGAGCGGCAAGTGCAATCAAAATCAGAACCGAAAATGACTTAGATATTAAAAAAAGCAAAAATGATAACACAAAAAAGAGGATCTCAAGGTAATAACCGTGTTCTTTTACAAGGTAAGGAAGAAACACACCAATGCCGGCTGAAACCCAGAAAATTATTACTAGCGACCAATAAACCAGGCCCACAGCTTTTATGTAATAAAGAAGGTAGACGGGGAAGAATATCTGCAAAAAATAGCTCGTGACCCTTAACGAAAAACCCCTAATAAAATCAGCTGATAGATTCATATATCTTCTTCAGCTCTTCCCCTATCTTCTTTGGATCGTGCTTGATCTTTACCTTTTCGCAAGCCATTTTTGAAAGGCTTTCCAGCCTTTCTGGCGAATTAATTATCTCTTCTAGTTTTTGAGCGTAATCTTCATCTGAGTTTGCTATGTATCCATCTACAGAATCTTCTACTATTTCTCTTAAAGACGGTAGGTTTGAAGCTATTACAGGTATGCCATAGGACAGAGCCTCCAGCGCGGCAAGGCCGTACGCCTCAACCCTTGAAGGATAAAGCAAAATGTCTGAGTCTCTGTAAAGATCTTCTAGTTGCTTTCTTGAAATTCCTTCATAATGCTTTATCCTGGGATGTTCTGGAATTGTAGCCTTACCAACATAAATGAAGGTAACTTCGCTGTGTTTTTTGAGAACATTCATCGCAGCTTTTAATGCTATGTCTCCTCCTTTCCTATAGTAATCTCTACCAACGAAGAGCACTTTTATTCCGCGACGTTCTTTATTTTTACACCTAACCTCCATAGGTAGCGGGATAACATGAACCAAGCTTTGATCAACACCATCTTCAACAAAACCTTTTGCTGAATAGTTTGTCCAAGTTATCACAGCCTTAGAGCTATTAAGCAAGTTCGCGATAATTTCTACAATTTTTTTGCCAAAACCGTTTTTCATCTTAAAATAGTTAAATATAAGTTGAGAGGGAGACTGATCGTTTTCATGTATCCATGGCTTCCTGTACCTGTAAAATGTCCAGAAAAAAGCGTGCACAAAGTCAAAGTCTCCGTTTACAGTTATTGCTCTCTGAAACAGTGCTTTTAGAAGCATGTAAAGAGTGGTCATAGAGTTAAAGCTAAGGTTTCTTACGTACTTAGACTGAGAAAAAGGGTCCTCCTTTATTATGAATCTGTATCCATTAACTCCATATTTTAGCCTCAGGGATGGTCCACTCTTTAACTTTCCAGTAATTGTATCTTTTTCAGCTACCAGGAGAACTTTCTTGTATTCCAACTACATAAATAGTTCAAGGATCTGTTTAATACTTTTCCTCAAATGCGATGAGATTTGTAAAGTAGCAAAACACGTTTCATCACAAACATCATTAACAATTGTTCAATCAGTTTCCATTACCTTGTAAAGCGTATTAAAGCGTGTCCCGTAAGGGAATGTCACACGAGGGCTTTACATATCCCGAATCCTTTGAGGATAGGGGTAAGTGGCTGAAGGCACAGCCCGTGGTCTACCGCTGGACGAGCAGAGCGGGGTGGGTAACCACTAGCTATGAAGATGAAGGCGGTAAACCACGAACCCATGATCCGCCTTGAAGAAACCATCGCCTTTTAAGGCGGTGAGGATGTCAGAGCCAAAGTTGCTCTTTTTCTGGCTAGTAAACGTTATTAGGGGTTATTTTAGAGAAAGAACATTCAACAAAAAAGATGTCAGCGCCAGCCAGTTAGCTTCATAGCGTTTACAACCCTCTCAACGGCCAGCATTAAAGCGGACATCCTATAGCTAAGGGACTTTTTCTGAGAATAATCATAAACGTCCTTGAAAGCCTTTACGAGTTTGTTCTCTAACTTCTGGTTGACCTCGCTTAGCTCCCAGTGTTCCCTTTCCAAATTCTGTACCCATTCAAAGTAAGAAACTATAACGCCTCCTGAATTAACAAGTATATCAGGTATCACTTTTATGCCTCTCTGCTCGAGTATTTTATCTGCCATCGGAGTGGTTGGCCCGTTAGCAGCTTCTATCACGAGCTTTGCCTGGATCTTTGCAGCGTTGTGCTCAGTAATCTGATTTTCGATTGCTGCAGGTATAAGCACATCAACTTCAGATTCAAGCAACTCTTCATTTGTTATATCATCTCCGTAAGGAAGCTTCCCTATTCCCTTGTATTGCTGGAAGTCTCTATAAAGCTCATCAAAATTTTGTATTCCCTTTTTAAAATACTTACCCCCAGTTATGTCGCTGATCGCAACAACCTTTGCGCCCATATCTGTGAGGAATTTAGTTGTGAAAGACCCAACGTTGCCAAAGCCCTGTACTGCAACTGTCACATCCTTGAGATCTTTCTTAAGTATAAGCTTAGCAGCCTCTCGTGTTACAATCGCAACGCCCCTTCCAGTTGCTTCTAGCCTTCCTTCTGAGCCTCCTATTTCGATGGGCTTACCTGTTACAACTGCAGGCACGTTATATCCTTTGAGTTTTGAATACTCGTGCATCATCCATGCCATAACCTGAGGGTTTGTTCCAACATCTGGGGCTGGTATGTCTATTTCAGGGCCTATAATATTATGTATTGCGTCAGTGAACTTCCTAGTTAAGTCTTCTAGTTCTTCTTGCTTTAGCGAATTTGGGTCAACGTTTATACCTCCCTTTGCTCCTCCGAAGGGGATGTCCACGAGCGCCGTCTTCCAGGTCATCCACATAGATAAAGCTCTGACTTCGTTTAGGTCTACAGCAGGGTGATATCTGATGCCTCCCTTAAAAGGACCCCTGGCATTGTTGTGCTGAACTCTGTAACCCACAAAACTCTTTACCTCGCCGTTAGAAAGTTTTACGTGTATATACGTAATAAACTCTTTCATCGGGAATTGTAACATCTGATAGTAAACCGGATCTATCTGTAGTTCTTCTGCAGCAAGTGCCAACTGTGTAAGCGCGTTGTTGTACGGGTCTTCTTCTTTTACACCTGTTATGCTTTTTTGCATTAAAATTAATTAGAAACTGTACGATTAAAGTCTTTCTAAATTTATTCAAATATAAATTTTATAACATTAAGGTTTATAAATAAAAATTTTTGAAATAAAAAAGTACTCCCGCAAGTATACTTCTTCGCTCTTTTAAGGAAATTTATTAGGGGCAATCTGTTTTAACGGTTTATTATATAACTAACAAATAATGCTCGATAGAAAATTGGTGAGCTGTATAAACTCTGCTCTAAAACTCTAAAAGATAACCTTGGGATAAATGTTACAAAAACTTAAAGATTTATGAATCAGTTTAAATTTAGTATTTTAAGAACGGACCAATTTATTTATAAATTAACAAAAGAGAACTATTTGAAACACAACCAGTCTACCTTTATAAATAACATGCATGATCGAGGTAGACTGGGTAAAAAGCGCAGGCCATAAAAAAGCTTATAAACATGAAGTGTCAATAAAAATAATGATGAGAAAAGGGAAAAGATCTATTAGCAAAACGATCACAGCCATAATAATTATAGCTATTATAGTGATTGTGGGTGTAGGTGGTTATTATTACTATAGTACCATACTTCATCCTACAAAGCATGTCACAATTACAAAAATAGCCTTAATCCTTCCTGGCCCAGTAAATGACCTTTCATGGAATGAAGCAAGTTATGATGCAGCGTTACAGCTTGTAAATTACTTAAATTCAACAGGCCATCCAACAATCTTTTCATATGCAACAGGGGATTATACAACATCTGACATTCTTCCTGTAATGCAGACGTACGCTAGCGAAGGGTATAATATGATAATATATGCTGGTTATCAAGGACAGGTTCCTGCAAATTCAATTAATAATACGTATCCTAATACTGCATTTCTTATACTTGATGGATACAAACTAGGAGGTAACATTGGTGGAGTTGTTGAAAGAGGGGGGCAGTTAGGGTTCATAATGGGAGTGTTAGCTGCCTTGTTAACACATACTGGCAAGGTTGCAATAATTGGTGGGGAAGATGTTGGGGATATAGCATGGGTAACTCAGGGATTTCTTCTTGGAGTTAAATACGCAAATCAAAACTTCAATAAGAATGTTTCAGTGATAAACATATTTGTAGGCAACTTCGATGACCCCGCAGCTGCAAAAGCCGCAGCTACAACTGCAATACAATCAGGGGCAGATGTGCTGTTCTGCAGCGGTGATGGAATTACAGAAGGCGTTGCTGCAGCAGCTCAAGAGTACAACGTGTACTTCCTTTTTAATGAGGGCAACGCAACGCCTCTTGCTCCTAATCAGACGATGGGCGGGGTAGTGTTCACATGGGAGCCTGTATTCCTGCAAGCATATAACTACTGGACAACTCATCACAGCTTCCCCACACAACCATTCTATGCTACTTTTGCAAACCATGGCATAACTTTATATCTCTCGCCAAAGGTTCCTGCAAATGTAACTACTATAATAAATAACATATACAACGCTCTTGTAACATACAAGATCCAAGTTTACCAGATAGCCCCAAATGGATCTCTTGTATATTCACCAGTGACCCCACCCTACAACAGCATATCATAACGCCATGAACATAATAAAGTCAATTCAAATTATTTTATTTATTGTTTTAGGTTTATTAGTTAGTTCTTTTACATTTTTATTTTTTAAGGTGCCGCCTGGTTCAGGATTATCAACATTGCTTTATCAGGGGTTTGGTACTATAGGTGGTATTGCTGGCACGCTGCAGATGACTATTCCACTTTTGATTATAGGTGTTGCTCTTACAGTACCATTTACTGCAAAGTTCTGGAACATTGGAGCCCAGGGGCAGTTCATTTTAGGTGAGATATTTGCCACCTGGATTGGCCTGGAGCTTGTTAGGACGCTCCCGCCGTTTCTTGATATGCTTGTGGCAGCGGTCTTTGGCTTTATAGGAGGCGCTATCTGGGCAATGCCGCCAACTATAATGAAGCTTTATCGAGGTGCTAATGAAGTTATAACTACACTTATGATGAACTTTGTCGCTGTTTATCTGCTTTTGTGGCTGGTTTCTGGTCCTATGGAGGGGGCTCAGGCAAAGCTTGTTAATGCACCAGCATCTGCTCCAATACCAACCAACTATATGTTACCTACAATACCTGGCACTACAATATCTTCTGGCATCATCATAGCAGTTATAATCGCAATATTCTTTTACTGGTTTTTAAGATACACTAATTTTGGTTATGAGCTAAAGCTTATAGGTCAAGGCGAAAATGTAGCTTTATATTCTGGAGTAAGAATTAAACGTAATGTTATCCTTTCAATGATCATAAGCGGAGGAATATCAGGAATAGCAGGAATGATAATGGTTTATGGTATTACGCAGACACTCATTCCTCAATTTTTTAGTGATGTTTCCACAAGCTTTGGATATGTAGGCATTGCTGTAGCCATGATAGCTTCACTTAATCCAATAGCAGTAATATTTGCATCAATATTTCTTGCTGGTATACTTAATGGGGCATACGTCATGGAAGCAATATATAGTGTCCCTATAGATGTGGTAATTTCAATATATGGAATAGTTATGATATTTTCGCTTATTGGAGTTATGATTGATTTTGAAAAATTGTTTAGGAGGAGAAAAATTAAATGAACTCAGCCTTAATTATTTCAATAATAACTACAGTGCTAATAGGAATGATACCTAGGGCAATGCCAATATTTGCTGCAGCGATAGGAGAAACAGTTGACCAGGCTGCTGGCACTCTTAACCTAGGTGTTGAGGGAATAATGTTGATGGGAGCAATTATTGGATTTGTGGTTGATTATTACACTCATAATTTAGTTCTAGCATTTTTAACTGCTGGCTTCATTGGGATTGCTTTTTCAGCAATTCATGGCATAGTTTCGATAACAATGAAGCTTGACCAGGTTGTCAGTGGTACTGCTCTATGGTTTATTGGTTGGGGACTATCAGGCGTAATCTACGCCTCAATTTTCGGAATATCATCAATACCGCCTACAGTTTTAACTCTGAAGCCAGTTTACATACCATATCTGTCCAGCATACCGTTCTTTGGAAAATTTATTTTTGGTGAAGATCCATTAGTATACATTTTGATAGTCCTTCTGATAGTGGTACAATATTTTCTATTTCATACAAAGCAAGGCCTAAATCTAAGGACAGTGGGTAATGACCCACGAGTAGCTGAAGTTATGGGTGTCAACCCAATACTTTACAGGTATGCGGCGTTGCTATTTGGCGGCTTTATGGCAGGAATAGCTGGTGCTTATTTGACTCTTGCAATAGTTGGATCATTCTACTTTGATATGACAGCCGGAATGGGATTCATAGCTGTTGCTCTAGTTTACTTTGGAAAATGGAACCCTTGGAGGGTTTTTGCTGGAACTTTGATTTTTGGAGCGGTTTACGTTTTATACTTCATGATGGAAAGCATTTACCCGGTAATTCCATACGAGTTTTACCAAATGCTGCCTTACCTTGTCACATTAGTCATGATACTAATAATAGGGGCTAAGGCAAGGGCTCCAGCTGCCCTTACTTTGCCTTACATAAAGGAGGGATAAAAATTGGAAAAAGTTGAACCAATAATTAAAATGCAGGGGATAGTTAAGACATTTCCGGGCGTTATAGCTAATAATGGTATTGATTTTGAGATATATCCTAATGAAATTCATGCACTTTTGGGTGAGAATGGAGCCGGTAAAACAACACTAATGAATATACTATATGGACTTTACAGGCCTGATAAAGGAAGCATATACGTTTATGGTAAAAAGGTAAATATAAGAAATTCTCTTGATGCTCAAAAGCTTGGTATAGGAATGGTTCACCAGCACTTTTCACTGATCCCTTCATTTACGGTGTTGGAAAATATTGCCATAGGGCTTAAAGATATCAGGATCAGGCTGAACCTTGATAAGATAAGGGAAAGGCTTGAAAAGGTTATGTCTGATTATAAAATTTTAGTAAATCCTGACAAGAAAGTTGAAGAATTAACAGTTGGAGAAATGCAAAGAGTTGAAATACTAAAATTACTGTTTAGAGGTGCAAATGTACTTATACTGGATGAGCCAACAAGCGCCTTGACTCCACAGGAAGTGGAAGAACTTTTTAAGAGCCTTAGGAGCTTGGTTAGTGAGGGAAAGAGCGTCGTAATAATAACACATAAGCTGTACGAGGTTTTTGAAATTTCAGATAGAATAACGGTTTTAAAGCAGGGAAAGGTTACATACAAAGGCCTTACAAGCAAGACTTCACAGGACGTATTGATAGAGGCAATGATAGGGCGGGGAGTTAACATTACTGAATTCCCACGAGAAAATAAAAATTATGAGGGTGAAATGAGAGTTGAAGGACTCAGCATTTATGACAACAAAAGAGTGCCGATTGTGGACAATGTATCCTTTGTTCTCAAAAAGGGCGAGATACTAGGTATAGCTGCTGTTGCAGGAAATGGCGAAAAGGAACTCATTGAAGCGATTTTTGGATTAAGGAAAATCAGCAGTGGCAAGATTATCATGGACAACAAGCAAATAGAAGGAATGTCAGTAAAGCAGAGAATAGATAATGGGTTAGGCTACATTCCTGAGGAAAGGCTAACCAAGGGAGTAGCTCCCGGTCTAACCCTTTCGTTAAACAGTGTGCTTCATGATCACTGGCACGAACCGTATTTGAAAAATACTGTATTAAATGAAAGTGAAATAAAGAAGTTTGCTAAAAGCATAATCGGCAAATTTAATGTGGCTGCTAAATCAGAGAATGTTTTAGCTAAAAACCTCTCAGGCGGAAACATACAGAAGTTCATAGTCGGCAGAGAACTTCTTAGGTCAGTAAAATACCTCTTAGCTGTTAACCCAACTGGTGGGCTTGATATAGGGGCAACTGAAAAGGTAAGGAACTCTATTATGGAGTTTAGGAACAACGGAGGAGCTGTATTGCTATATTCTGAGGATTTGGATGAATTGTTAGCGCTCTGCGATAGAATAATGGTTATGTACAGGGGACGAATCGTGGGTACCTTTGAGAGAAATAATTTTGACAAACTCAAAATTGGTGCGCTGATGCTAGGAAAGGGAATCAGCTAAGCAGAATATTCTGGTTGTAAAGAACTATTTTAGTATTATTATTTCTATATTCGTAAAAGGTTGTGCCGTTTAGCAGATAGCCACTACTATAGGAGTAAGTAAAAACATACCGTTCGATTTCACTCCCTGTTTGGTTATAATATGCAAGAACTTCTTTACCACCTGAAACAGATATAACCTTGAATGGTTTATTGTTCAAAAGCATGACTGTTTGACCAACTTGATAATGTTTGAATAATACAATGGGTTCATAGAAGTAACTGCTTCCAAAAGTTATATTATAGTGTGGTGCAGACAGGTAATATGCTCCAATCACTAGTCCGCTTGGCACCTTAACTGTTATGATATAGCTTCTCAGAGTTTTGTAGGCAATTATGCGCATGGTATCGTCGTGGATACCAAGAAGCTGATAAGACCAGTATTCAGTATAATTTATCTTTGTCCCATTCATGTAATCGTTGGTTATGTATTCATAGTTAAGTGTAATTTTATAGTTCTTATGGTTGTTAAAAAATAAAAAAACGGATGCTAAAATAACTATGATAATAACAACTGATGCATACAAAGTTCTATTCATATTGATCACAAAAAATATAAAATTAATAAACCTTTTTCACTGGAATTTTTTCTGTGAGAAAGGTTCATTAGAGCATGCATTAAGCAGCGTAAACCTAAATGAATATTACAATAAAAAAGGAAGCCATAAGCACAACCAAATCCTTGGTTATGCACTTGCAGAAAGCCTGCGAAAGTTCGCATTTGATTCTTAGCACAATATATTTTAACGTAAGATATCGTTCAAGTATGATTTAAAGTTTGTTGAATCGGTTCACTTGAATTTCATAGACAAGAAAACGTATTTGTTACAACGCCAAAGAACATAACAAATTACATTGATAGTAAAACCTATGCAGTAGGAATTTTAACTTTAACCCTTTGATTCTGCAGCAATGATTTTAGCTAACGCAGGTCGTTAATTAGAATATACAAAGTTTTATTTTATAAAGTAGCTCAATAGGATCAGGAAGTCCTTGAGCGTAGTAAATTATAAGTACTTTAATGATGTCTACAGCGAACTTAGCGGCGCTTTCTTCTGGCACATCATGCATCTACACTATAATGAATTTCCTGCACGGTGTTTTTTAATAAAACACCACTTCTGGTTGCGTCCGTGTTTGTTGGAAAACGTTTGTTTCTTATATGGGACTAATAATATCATTATTTGTTTCCAAGCTTTCAAAAAGCAAAACGGTGGCTGCTGATCTGATAAATTAGGCGAAACACTCGTTTTAAAAGTGGGAAAGCCGGTGGTTGATGATGGATTTGGAAAATTTGACGAACTAATATTTGACAGCTAACAATTGCCTGTATAAAAAAGAATGGAGTTCTTTTAACCGCATGCTTTTGGCTATTTAGCGGATACCTGGAGGTCTATACAACCAATTGTGAGAACTGGACATATATGTCACCGCTTCTTCAGGACGTAAACCATACCTATATCTTTAATAACTTCAGCGATAATTTCTTAATATGGTTAAGGCAGAAATTTTTGCTGGAATACTTACCCTGTTGCTTTACACTTTAGGAGACCTTTTAGTCAAAAGGCCATCTCAAAAGGCAGGGAGCGTGCCCGTTTCTCTTGTAGTAAGTGCGTCATCAGCGAGCATCCTAATTATTCTTTCCAGTTTTACAGGTTTTTGGATTCCTAGTGGAGCGTTATTTTTCTCAGCGCTGACCGGGATATTGATGGGAATTGGCACGCTATTGGTCCTTAAATCTCTGGAAAGCGAACAGGTCTCAGATACAATGTCTATGGTAGCAATTTCCTATGCTATACCTATAATATTTGGTTCTGTTGCGCTTCATGAAAAAGTGAGCTATATTTCATGGATTAGCATTGTATTAATATTTGCCGGTTCAGCGACCATAATGTTTAAGGAAATGAATTTTAACAGTGCATTGCTTCCTGCTATAATTGGGAACATAATGTGGGGGTTTCAGTTCATCACATTCAACTATGCGCTAAAATTTTCCACCAATTATTTGACGGTAGCAGCTACTGGAAGCTCTGTAGCCCTACTAATAGTTTTTTTATATGCTTATCTCAAGTCTGAAACAGCGATAGATGATCTGTCTAAACTAGAGGCATCGCTTGCTGGCATTGCTCTTGGGCTGGGGTTGGCTGGAGCTCTTTACATAATTTTAAACCACACGATGACTTTGGGTTTATCTATTGTTGCTGCAGAACCTGTATTTGTAACTTTATTCGGGAAGATAATCTATAAGGACAAAATAAACAAGCTCCAGGCTGTGGGAATAGCTGTTGCCATGGCTGGAATACTTATGCTGACATCATTTCCGTCATAAAGGGTTATAGTTCTTTCAAAACTTATCACAGGTTATTGATTTATCGTCTTTATCCACATGACTTCATAGCTAGTGGCTGCTATCAAGCTTTGGTCTTCCAGCAATGGACACAGGTTTGCCTTTAGCAACTTAACCCTATCCTATTAGGATTCGGGATATGTAAAGCCCTCGTGGGACATTCCCTTACGGGACACGCTTTAACTTTATGGGGTTAAGGATTTAGTTCTGGGTTTATCGTTCTAAGGTAGTGAAGAGACCAAAGAGCCTCAAATATAGACTAAAAATTTATTAATAGAGAAGTGTAGTGATGGGAAGGTGAAGGCTTATAGGCCACAGAAAGCATCATGCTCCACATAGGGGCTCTTTAGCTTTTTACCCTAGAAAGAGAGCTTCTACTATACTTCCTAGATTAAAGTATTATGTCCCAACGGAAGAACCGTCCCTTGCTGCTGTTTTAGGGATTAAGGTTGGTATGGGTCATGCAATAATAACTGACGATAGAGAATCAACACCAAACTTTGGGAAACCCCTTTTTGTTCCCTTTACTGTTGTCGCGATTCCGCCCATGCACGTAGTTGATACAAAAGTATACGGTTACTATGATGGTTATCTAATAAACCTTGGAAAATTATCTGATTCTTTGGACATTAGTAAGGTTTATGAAGTACGAGCTGTAGTTGACGTTATACCAAAAGAGTCAGGTTTTTCTCAGAAAAAGCCATACAGGCTTGAGATACCTGTTTCAGGAAAGGACATAAAGGCTAATATTGAATACTTAAAAAAGATAATTAACCAGACGATTCAACCAAAGGACATCATATCTAAGTGGGGATATGTCGACGTTATAGGAGTTACAAAGGGCAAAGGTTTCCAAGGACCGGTTAAGAGGTTCGGCATTAAAAGAAAGCAGCACAAATCCAGAAAAACCGTTAGGGCAGTTGGTGCAATAGGTCCATGGCATCCAGCTTCCGTAATGTACACAGTGCCACGTGCTGGACAAATGGGTTATCAGAGGAGAACCATATATAACTTGAGAGTTCTAGGGGTTTCAAAAGAACCAGGAGTTTCGCTTCCCATGAAGAAAATAACTTCAGATTATGTACTACTAAAGGGTTCTGTACAGGGACCCAAAGGAAGGCCGCTGCTCATAAGAAAAGCCGTAAGGATCGATAAAGAGTTCAAGCCGCCTAGCATACTTTACCTTTCGCTAGAGGGGATTAAGGTATGAAGACGAACGTTTTTGATGCTGAAGGAAAACCTATAAAGGAGATAGAGCTTCCAAAATTGTTTGAATCTTCTGTTAACAAAACCCTTATTGAAAGGGCTTTCTGGATAATGTTTACTCATAAACTCCAGCCGAAAGGTAGAGACCCAACTGCTGGTATGAAGGTTTCCGCTGAATCCTGGGGCACTGGTTATGGTATAGCAAGGCTTGCAAGGATCAAGGGGTCTGGCACGCCGAGAGCAGGTCAGGCTGGAGGCGTTGCTAGCGTAGTAAAAGGAAGGTTAGCGCATCCTCCGAAAGCTGAAAAGAAAATATACAAAAGGATAAACAAAAAGGAAAGGCTAGCAGCTACAGAGTCTGCCTTAGCAGCTACTATAAACATACAACTTGTAAAAGAAAGAGGACACAGATACGACGGTAACCTTCCTATAGTTGTTTATGATGATGTTGAAAAGATCAATAAAACAAAAAACGTTGAAGCTCTTCTGATAAAGCTTGGGCTCTCAAATGAGCTCGAAAGGATAAAAGAAAAAGGCGTTGGACCGCTTTTTGTTGTATCAGGCATTTCGCCTTTAATAAAAGCAGCAAGAAACATAAAAGGGGTTGATGCTGTAACAGCAAAAGATGTCAGCGTGCTGCACCTTGCCCCCGGAGGAAAACCGGGAAGGCTAGTTATATACACCGAATCAGCTTTAAATGTGCTTAACGAAAGGTTTAAGGAGGTTGGAGTTTATGGACGCTGAAACAGCTTACAAAATAATAAAGGGAGTAGTAAAGACTGAAAAGGTTGTTAACATGATAGCAAAAGAGAACAAGCTGGCCTTTTACGTAGATATTAATGCCAATAAACACCAGATAAAGGAGGCAGTTGAAGCGCTTTATAAAGTAAAGGTAGAAAAAGTGAACACGCTTATAGATAAAAAGGGAAAGAAGGCTTACGTGAAGCTTACCCCTCAGTTTAAGGCCTCAGACCTTGCTTCAGAATTAGGTGTTATGTAAAATGGGTAAGAGAATTCTTCCGCAAAGGAGAGGAAAGGGATCTCCGCAGTTCAGGAGCGCGAAAAAGGGAAAGATAGCTCCGTTAAAGTACCCACAGTTAGATCCTTCAGAAACAAAAGAGTATACTGTAAAGGACATAATTCATGAAAGGGGAAGGGCTGTACCGATCGCTTTGCTAGTTTCTGATGACGGAAGCGAAGTTTACCTTCCTGCTGCAAAACAGCTCCAAGTAGGACAAAAAATAAGCATTGGGCCAGAAGCTGAGATAAAAGACGGAAATGTCTTGCCGCTCGGCAAACTTCCTGAAGGAACGCTTGTGTTTAACATAGAAAAAGTTTTTAACGATGGAGGTAAGTTCGTAAGGTCTGCAGGAACTTATGCAATAATTATGGGTCACGAGGGAGATATGACGAGCGTCAAGATGCCATCGGGCAAAAAGGTACTGCTACCCAGTACATCTAGAGCTACAGTTGGAATAGCCGCTGGAGGAGGAGCCGGAGAAAAGCCTTTCCTCAAAGCAGGAAACAAGTATAGGTTTATGAGAGCTAGGTCAAGGAAGTGGCCTCTCGTAAGAGGGGTTGCAATGGCTGCTGTATACCATCCACACGGAGGTGGAAGGCACCAGCACCCAGGAAAGCCAACGACAGTTGCGAGAAACACGCCTCCTGGAAGAAAAGTAGGACATATAGCTGCGAGAAAAACCGGAAGAGGAAAGTAAAATGCAAAACATTTTTATTTTTTCAATCAGAAGTGAGAAAACATGGTAAAAGAGTTTAGGTATAGGGGATACACTTTAGAAGAGCTTAAAAACATGCAGATGGATGAGCTTATGAACCTGTTACCTGCGAGAGCTAGGAGGTCTCTTAAAAGGCTTAGCTCAGCAAACTATGGAAAGAGAATAATATTTGAAAAGCTAAAGAAAACTGATGAGGCAATAAAAACTCATGAAAGAGATACTATAATTCTTCCGAGCATGGTCGGAAGGAAGTTCAAAGTTTACAACGGAAAGGAGTTCGTTGAGATAGAAATAAAACCAGAAATGATAGGACATTATTTAGGAGAGTACGTACACACAGTAAAGAAAGTTGTACACGGAACACCTGGTATAGGAGCTAGCAGATCTTCGCTATACGTTCCGTTAAAGTAACTTATATTTCCATATTCTTCGTTTTTATTCCTTCGCTTACGTTAGCTTCTATTATATCGGCTTCTATTTCTTTTTCTTCCAGAACGCTTTTTATTGTTTTAATGCTAGTTTCTTTTCCAGGAAGCAAAAGGATAGAAGGGCCTGCACCGCTTATACAAACGCCCAGAGCCCCAGCTTCAATTAGCGAACCCTTTAGCTTAAGATAATCAGAGTACAACCCTGTCCTTGACCTGATTAGCTGATGGTAGCTTTCAACGTTCATCCCTTTTCCGAAAGACTCAGGCTCATCGTACAAAAGCCCCCTGAGCATAGAGTTTAAAGCATACTTTTCCTCAACATATTTTTCAAACGGCACAGGTTCGCCCAAGGCTTTTCTCAGAAGCTCTGTCTTTGATTCTGGAGTTTCTGATCTGGGAATTATTAAGTAGAATTTCCATTTTCTGTAGATTGAAAAAGCGTTGTAAGGTGACTTGGAATGAACGAAAGCAAAACCCCCAAGAATGCTTGCAGAAACGTTGTCAGCATGGGGCGAGCTCTCAGAGTTAGCTGCAATGTCTATAACGTCAGACAAGCTCAGAGCGTTTCCAAAAGCTACGTTAAGAGCAAAAACAGCTCCAGCAGCAGAAGCGCCGCTTGAACCAAGCCCTTTGCCTGCAGGTATGCCCTTAACGAGCTTTATTGTTGCGCCTCCAGCATACCCTACTTTTTTAAAGAAAAGCTCTGCAGCCCTTTTTGCAGTGTTTTCTCCAGTTAGATTAACGTTAGAGCTAATTGTTATGCCTTTTTTATTTTTATCTAGCTCGATATCGAGCTCGTCATGATAAGCATCAAGGGCTACCCCGAGCACGTCAAAGCCAACAGATAAGTTGGCAGAACTCATCGGGCTTATTACTGATACTCTTCTGAAAGATGGTTTGAAAACCCTCAAGAAAGGATCTCCTCAACTACTGCCATGTCTTTTACAGCTTCATTTATATCTGGAAAAGGTTCCCCCGAGCTTATGAACCTTTCAAACTGCAGATGCTCAGCTTCCAGGAGGTCTTTATTTTTCCCTTCAACGCTTCTGATGTTATGATCCGCTTCTGTGCAGGTTCCTTTCTTATCAGCTAAGTCAGCTTCTGTCAAAGCTTTTTCTCCAAATGCTATTATCTTTCTGAACTTGCCTGTAGACTTCCAGCTTGAAATCAGGTAAGCCCTTGAACCCCCGTAGTCAAGGAGGGCTTCTGCAGTAACATCTCTCCCGTTTTCCCTTATGATATTCTTAAACAAGACTTTAGCTGTTCCAAAAAGATGATCTGCAAGGTTGATGTCATGTATCATAAGGTCAAGAACCACGCCTACATCGTTCACGTTTGAACCTGTTGCAAGTCTGTAGAAGAAGGCGCTAGATGAGCTCCTTAGGCATTCTTCAAGCTCTACAAATGCAGGGTTAAACCTTTCGATAAACCCCACTCCTACCTTGACCCTGCCCTTTGAAATCTCGTAAAGCTTTTTTACGCTTTCAAAGTTCGTAGATGGAGGTTTTTCCAAAAGCACGTTGATGCCCTTTTCTATAAAAGCCCTTGCGACTTCATAATGTGTAGTTGCAGGGGTCGCGATAACAACGGCGTCAACCGAACCAGGTCGCAGTTCATCAAGAGAATTGTACGCAAAAGTTCCGTACTTTTGAGCTACATACAATGCTCTGTTTCTGTCAGCGTCATATATTCCGTTGAGCATTCCCAGCTTGCTAAGCACCCTTACGTGGTTTTCGCCCCAGCGACCTACGCCTATCACCGCAACTTTCATATCAGAATTAAAATTACGTGTGTATTTATGCTTAATCTATTGGGTATGGCAAGTTAGGATTTTTGCGTGCATCTGAAAATAATTTTGTTTTAATAAATTTGTATAAACGCTTTTTATAAGATATAGCTAAAATGGTTCTCACAAAAAGACTACTTACAACCAGATGTTCGATATAAATTTTAATAGCAAATAAGCAGCAAGCACTTAAGCCTTAGTTAATCGTTGAACCTTAATGCACAGGTCAATTGCTTATTTATGAACTTTTTCGATTGCAAGCGGGAAAAGGTACTTTTCCTCCCCTGAATGATGCTCTAAAAGCATCTCAATAAGTTCATTGAACCTCTTTATAAATTCCCCTTCTGGCATAGATGCAAGTTCCTTGAGCAAAGCACTAATTTCCTGGTGCTGGGATGCTATTTCTTCACACTTTTCATCAAATATGCCAATCTCCCTCATGTATGCAAAAACCCACGTCTCCTCTTTGTAAACATGATTTAGCACAAGCTCTTCAAAATATCTAAACATGTTCCTATTCTTAGCGTAGTTTTCTATATTCTTCACAGCTGTATTGTGAATTAATAAGTGTTCAGCTATCAGTTCAGGTATCAAGGCCTCCACCTTTTTTGACCATTGTTCCATAAATATGCATAAACATGCGATTTAATTAATCTGTCGTGCCCATTCTCTAATGAAAATACACTGTTTGAAATCTTCATAATTTGCGTATTCAAGCTAATAAAGATCTTCAATATCATGGTTTTGACCATAAATTTTCACATACAAGAGCTATAACATAACAACTTTGGCCTTGACTTCTCTCTCTTAATGCTTATATTTATTTCAATAAAATAAATATCTGCTAAAACAGGGTCATGCTATCAGTTCTCTCTCTTCTTAATGGTAGCTGACCCTGTTTAAGCGGAGGTTGATGGTGTTGAGCAAAAACCATGGTAAGAGGTCAATGCCAAGGGACTGGAAGAAGTACGATGAATTCAGAAGGTTAGATGAAATGCTTGTGCTTAACATAATATCAAATGCAGTTAATGCCCTTGATCCTCCATACAAAGTCAAGGAGAAGGGCAGCGTCGGAAGGCCCGACGCTGATCCAAGAGCGATAGCGAAGCTTTTGATCTTCAGAGCTTTCTTTGGCACCTCGTACCGCTCCACCTTCTCCAAGCTCCACGACAACGTGGAGTACAGGAAGGCGCTCGGCGTTGAACACCTACCTGCACCAAGTACTATGCAGGCCCACAATAAAGACATTTCTGAGGCCTACTTTCAGAGGGTCATTGGGCTCATTGCGCTGATGATAGTTAAAGTTCAGGGAAGGATCAATGTTAACGCTGCAGCTGACAGCACAGGCCTTTCTTCATTTATGCAAAAGTTACTGAGGGTACAGCTTCAGATGCAGCTGAGCTAGAAGAGATGATCTCTAACGTTGATGTCAATGTTGGTGAAATGTACCTTGATAAAGGATACCTATCAAGGGCAAACGCTCAGCTTATAGCGGACATTGGGGCAGTTCCTTACATAGCAATAAAAAGTAATGTGAAGTCAAAATCTTATGGCTATCCTGCATGGAACAGGATGGTTAATATGTACAGAGAAAACCCTGATGATTATGCTAAGCATTACAACAGGAGAAGCGTAATAGAGGGAGTGTTTTCAGCAATGAAGAGGAGGATGCAATCTTCAGTAAGGTCAAGGATATTTCATAATCAGGTTTTAGAAGCTATATGCAGGGCAGCAGTTTGGAATGCAATATCCTGGCATACCATATGGTATGAATGAAAGACAAAGATGGCTGCTAGCTAATGCCATGGTTGTTGCTACTAAAAAGGCAAATAAAAGGTGCAGCATTGTAGCAGATTAATTGGCACAAGCAAACAAACATCACGGAAAAACGTTTAGTTAGCTTATGTATCGGTTAAATTTGGGAATTTATGGTCAAAACCCAAAAGAGTGAAGCATTATACTTGCGGGAGTACTGTAATAACAATAAAATTTAATAATTCAAATGGAAAAAATTATTAATTAATGGGTGTATACTATTAATGCCGCAAATAAATATTTCTGGAATTAAAATAAATTACAACGATAAGCATGATCTTCTTGGTATTGCAGAAAACTACCTTTTTGATATATATAATATAAATAATATAAAACATGGTGATTATGTTGTTGATTTGGGAGCAGGCATAGGAGATTTTTCCATGCTTGCATCCCAAAGGGCAGAAAAGGTATTTGCAATAGAGCCTAATCCAAGGGATTATAATTCTTTATTACAAAATATAAAAATGAACAATATAAATAACATAATACCGATAAATATGGCGGTATCAGATAAAATTGAAGTATTAAAATTAAAGTTTAAAAATGATTTTTTTGACACAAAAGCAGCGCCGTTAAAAGAAATATTAAATGAATATAAAATGGATTTTACAAAATTAAAATTTATGAAAATGGACATAGAAGGTTATGAAAGAAAGGTAATACCTGATAATATTGATATAATAAAATCATTAAATTATCTAGCAATGGAAATCCATGATAATTATTTTACAGAACTTAATTTATTGATGAAAAAATACGGTTTTAAATTTTGCAGAATTACAAGAAACATTTATATCAAGAATTCCATAAAAAGATTTATTCAAAGTCCAATATCATCTTTTAAAATATATAAATTAATAAAAAATGCCGGTGAATATCCCGGAATGAAGAAAATACTAAGTGGCATAGAAATTTCAAAATCTAATAACCTTGTTGTCGGTACATTTAAAAAATATTAGTTTTGTGTATATACTTTTCGTATTTTTTGAACGTTTTATTTCTTCATTTAAATAAAAATTCTCTAATAAAAGGCTGTGGGACAAAATTGTTGTCTGCCTTAGTCAGTTAACCCATCTTTACAATTTGCATATTTAACTTTGTATGTTT
>OFEH01000287.1_pt1 | contig 19331 bp, 38 predicted proteins | sample 1521031 | NCBI WGS metagenome assembly OFEH01 (sample SAMN05518350, study PRJEB24110) | hypersaline lake metagenome | isolation source: Grendel Spring, Yellowstone National Park, Wyoming, USA | place: USA:Grendel Spring, Yellowstone National Park, Wyoming, USA | collected 2011-11-16
ATAAGATCTATATATATGGGCGGCATCTAACCGCCATGGGCATAGATAATGAGTGTGTAGTATGCCTCACGGAATACGGCCTCGCATCTATTGGATTTACCGCGGCCATAATATTATTGGCATATCTAATGATCACGACGCCATGGCGCGCCATAATAGCAACAGTTATACCCACGGCCACCGCGGCCCTCGCCATAATCACAGACAAGACAAGGCCGCGGGACTGTGCGGCCGGTATTATAATTTTTGTAGGTTACATTAGCGCCGCAATATCCTATATCGCGATATACTTAAATACCGGAGGCCCCGCGGCGTACTTCTATTACGCCATGTTCATAGCCACCACGCTAGCCTACGTGGCCGTGGCGGCCTCGATAGAGTGCTGAATTTTACAGGTCCCCGTAATTTATATCGGCACGCCCCTCGCCATTAATAGGGCCGCGGCCAATGCTATGAATAGGGAATTGTAAGCCCAATTCACGGCCCACCTCCCAGGAGAAATTAGGTCCAATATTATATGCACGGGACCCAAGACAATAAAGGCGGGGTTTTTCATGAGACCCGCGATTAGGACGGCCCAAAATATGGCGAGTATGTCGTGGTACCTATTGCGGTGTAGTCCCGTATGGCCGAATACGTCGGTCAAGGCCGTATGGATAAAGGACATGACGGCCGCCGCGGTCAGGTCCACGGAGAAAAAGGAGAGAGCCGCGACGCCCCATATAATGTGGGTCAGCCACCTCACGGCCACTCAAAATAGAGCCCCATAAATATGAAGGGACACACCTTGGCGCACACGCCGCCCCGGCATATGATAAAGCAACACGACTTAGAGGCCATAGGCAAGGCCGCCCACCACGTAGTATATGAGCTCCAGGAAGCCGCCCACCGACCCCACCTCCAGCATACGCCGCCTAATTACCTCAGCCTGGGCCTTAGACAGCTCAACCTTGGCCTTAAGGAGGACCCGCCACGGCCTATTGTCCGTCTCTATCCTCAGTGTGAGCTTAGGGACGCCGTACTCCGTGAGCTCAAGCACCGTGTACCTACGGCCGCGGCGTCGGTAGGCCAGCACCACCGACCCGCACGGACACCCGCCCTCGGCCAGGACCACCCTGGTGAGCGACTCGCCCTCCGAGGAATAGACCACCTCGCGGGTCTTGCGGTAAAGGCCGAAGTCCACGTCCACCACCACGCCCTCTATAGGCCTCATATCGCCACCACGGCCGCAAGTATTTCGGCAAGGAGGAATAGGGCGTAAACCGCGGCCAAGGCCCTAACGACCCTCAGCTCTACCCTAAAGATATAGTCGCGGCTCATGGCAACACCCACACCCCCTCACACGGCTCTTTCTCCCCATGCTGAAGGGCCTCGTTCACGTGCCGCCACACCAGCCGGACCAATTCCTCATGGGTCCTCACGGCCATGAGGTCCGCTATATCGCGCACCGTCAGCCTGTGGCCGGTCACCAGGCCGTCGCCATTGTAGAAGGCGCACGAGTCGGTGAGCATGGCGAATACCTTGTAATGCCCGTCGCGCCAGCTGGCATAGCCCACCCTCAGACTCGTGTCCGACACGACCCTGTACATAATCCAGCCGTCGCCCCTCTCAAGGACCTCGACGCGCCTCCGGCCCACGGAGGGCGGCTCTAGCGCCCTTACAGCCTCAGCCAGCTGAAGGAGGAATTTGGACCTCATAGGAATAGCGGACACCTCTCGCACGGCTCACCGCCATCTTTAATGCGCCGCCATACGAAGCGCCATAAGTCCTTGACGCTCCTTATTTCAACCAGCCCGGCAATGTCCCGCTCCGTGAGCTTATACGCCTCATATATGTCGTTGTTATTATAGGCCGCACAGCCGTCCCTTAGGTTGATTTCCACGTAGGTCACTGACCCAATGTATGGCGTATAGTACCTCTCTATCCAATCGACATAGCCCACCTTGAGCCGCATATCTCTCACGACCCGATACAGCACCCACTTCTTGCCTCTCTTTATGACTTTCACCCGCCTCCGGCCCCTCGCGCGGGGCATGAGCGCGACGGCCGCCTCAGCCAGCTGGAGGAATTGGTCGCTCATAGGCAAGGCGCCCAAGGCCTTTCGGGGCATATTATATATATGTCAAGGGGCCCCACGCGGCAGAATTTAACGCCGTCTATGAATTTCATTAGGTTGTAGTAGTCGCACAGCCCCCTCACCGACATTAGGATAAGGGCCAGCTGGGTCAATTGCTCCGGCACCACCTTGGCGATATACATGACCTGTTTGCGGCCGTTGCTCACCCTGTAGTAGAACCGCCCGGCCACGACGGCAACGGTCCCGGAATACGTCGCACCGTCGGCCTTGGCCTTGAACCGTATAGCCACGCCGTTACTATAGTAGAACCTAGCCAGCACCATGTCCGCGTCCGGCATGGAATCCAGGATTTCCACCCGCCACGCCTTAGTCATGCCCCGCCTTGTCAACGACGCCTTGGATAGTGGCTATGGCGTCATCTAGGACCTTCTTGAAGCTCACCAGGCTGTCTATTACGCCCTTAAGGACCTGGGCCTCCTGGTCGGCCGGCACCATGTGGGTCCCACCGTGCCAATGCCTCACCACGAGATAGCCGCCTACGTGGACCCTTAGCGCGCCTTCCTCCCCGCACTTGGGGCACTTTACCATGACCCCCGTATTCCGGAATACGGTATTCAGTTCACGGGGATAGTTTCCGTGGACTTTTGGTTTGGCCATGGGTTATGGAAATTCCGGTAAATTTAAACTTATCGGCCCCGTAATTTACGACGGGTGTAATGAACCACGTCTTTCAACTATGTAGGGTACCGCCCACCTTTCAACTAGCCACGCCGAAAGCCCAGCACGCCGAAATATGTATTTTACATATCTGAATCTTATCACGTTTCGTAATTTACGAATCGAGGTAAAAATGACGGGCTCCAGGAGGCCGGACAAGTCCCCCAATTGAAAGGCATTAAATTCCCGGGTGTCGGCGTGTGGCAGCCGTTTCTATTTGTAAAGGGCCTCCGCCTTGCCGGATAGGCGAGGCCCCAAAGCGAGGGGTATTCTACGGGCAGGTCGGTAATTTACCTCGACCCGTAATTTACGAAACGTGGTAAAAAATGGGTGGGTTAGGCCGGCCTATTCCTCAAAGAGCTCACCGGCACCGGCCACCAGGAGGCCAAGGAGGGCGGCATTGGCTGGGTTGATATAGCCAAGGAGGCCAGCAATCGCCAGCACCACCGCAATGCCCCAAGTCAGCTTGTGGACGCTCCGAGACATACTAGAAAATTGATAGGTAGAAAAAATATTCGCTTATGGGCTATAGGTTATTTGCCCCGGGCCGTTCTCTACAGGAAAGGCATAGGCCTCCATTGGCAGAGCGACGCCCAGCACTAGGGGGTTTGAGCCCGGCCCATATATGGTAGAGCCCGACCCAGCCGGCACGGACACGGGCGTGGTGCTTGTGGTCACGTTGGCCACTTGCGTAAATGTAAAGGACGCGCCCAATGTTGAGCTCGATATGGATACCTGTGCCGAATAGCCCGAGGTGCCCCAGCCCGTCAGTTCGCCACTTAAAGATGTGCTAACACCACAGCCGAAGTTAGATAGCGTTATCATGCCCGTCGCGGCACCGGCCACGGGCGCGGCTAGGTACATGTACCAAGTGAAGCCGTTAGGCGTCACGACCTTGCCTATGTAGTAGTATTCCACCTCAATCCCTGCTGTGTTGCCGTATGCTGTAGTCAGTTCCCAGCCCAGCGCGATATACCCGGGCGCCCCCGAGGGGTTGACCTGGAGGGTCACCGGCGTCCCGTTTATCGTGACACATATGGTGTTAGTGCCGTACATGCTGGCCAGCTGGCTCTCGTTATAGCCCATGGCGAGGACCATGGGGATATCCCACGTTATCGTACCATAATCGGCACCGTCTGGACTTGTCAACTCACCGGATACTTGGGACTCGCTTACAATTATCCACGGTATACCGGCCGTGTTGTTCACGGCTATCTGTGCTAGGTGGGACCCCAATTGGCTCACCGTGGCCAAGGACTTGCCGTCCACCACCCTATTGAACTCCGTGCCGTAGATGTAGTATGTCTGGGGCGACACCAGGTTTATGGTCCCGTTAGTGGCCGAGGTCCATATAGGCGGTGCGGCCGTGTTCACCGTGTAGGTTATGTATATTGCCACCGCGGTTAGGAATACGGCCGCTATTATTAGCGGTATGGGTATCTTGTGCATGACAAAATAGGGGAGGGTTATTAATTTGGTGCGCCCACGATATAGGCGCTAGACGTAGTGTAGTACCACGGGTGTAGGATTATCGACCCCCAAGAGTAGGAATAGACCTCCTTATAGCCCAGCGACGTGCCGGCCCCCACGGACACGTATCCGGTATTGACAAGGGAGGACGTGCCCGAGGACCACGAGGCGAGGGGACACACATAGTAGGCGTCCCTTGCCTGGATAACGGCCGTGCCGGCCGTGCTGAAGGGTGACATTGAGCATATGGTAGAGGCCGGCGTCTGTGCCTGGGTCGCCAGGATAAAGAAGTACTCAGACCCGGACGTCGCGATAAGGACGTAGGGCCATATGATATAGCCCGACGTGCCTCCGGAGGTGGTGGCCGTGCCGTACACCAGCACCACGTTGCCGGTGTTCATCTTGTAGACGTACACGCCGGACTTGGGATTTAGGGCCGTCGCATTGGGCATGCTGGGGAAATTGACAATCGTGAGGCCTATGTCGCACCCGCCAGCCTGGCATGTATACCAAGTGTCTGAGGACCCATAGCCTATCGAGGTCACCGTGTATACTTGCGAGATATTGGCCACGTCTATGTACATGGGCGGAAAGGTGTCGTAGGGGCTAGAGCCCGACACGGTCACGATATAGTTAGTGCCGTTGAAATTGACATATGCGGGGTCATAGGACAGTATGGTCTGTATGGTTATGGTTATGTATATGGTCACGGCCGACAGGAATACGGCCGCCGCGATTAGCGGAATTGGAATCTTGCGCATATAGGAAATAAGCCCGATTAAAAAATGGATTATTTGAGGCCGAAGAGCGGGTCCCGGCTGACCAGCCTCCGGTCCCACGCACGGCAATCGACCGACTTGCCGACCATGGCGAAGTACTCCGGTATGGCGTCGCGGCTTAGGCGGACAAGCCTCTTTCGGCCCACGCGCACCGTGAACGGCTTTAGGAAGTTAAGGACCAAGGCCACCAGGGTCTGGGTCGCGGTTAGGTTTTTGTCCACCTTGCGGAGGACGTAGTTCACCTTCTTGGTGTCCACGGGCATAAGGACCCCGTTGCCGCGGGAATAGTAGGCCAGCAATTTGAGCGCTATACACAGCAGATACTCATGGGGCACCGTGGACACCCTTATCGGCTTCTCGCTCATAGCCTTATCGCCCCGTCGTTGTCCCACACCATGTAGTTTAGGTACTTAGAGGCGCACGACCAGCATAGGGCCCCCTCTATGCCCTCGCAAGTGTCCCACACGACGGCATGGGCCATGCCCTCTACGGCCCTGCCGCACTTGGCGCACTTGGGCCTACGCCTAGACCTTATGAGGCCCTCTATCACCCTGGCGTACATGACCGCGGTATTCGGGTCGCCTACGTAGTAGAGCGTCCGGCCGGCCCTTAGGTATCCGCCCACGTCGCACTTCTTGGCCTTGGCTTTGGTTACCATGTTATGCATAGGTAATAAAAAACACCTACCATTTAAATTATGGCCGTGAGGATAGAGGCGGCTTGGGCGTAGATCACCACGGCCGCGGCCGATATGCCGATAAAGTACATGCCGCGGTGGGCGTACCTCCGGCTTGACAGCAAGGCATAGCCCACGGTCCACAGGACGGGCACCACGTAGGGCGCCAGGACAAGGGCCGCTATGTCCATGGCCATGTCTATGACGGGAATTGACTGCGGCCTCAGCAACACGGCCGAAAATATCGAGGCCAGGCCGTAGAGTATCAGGTTCACGTTGAGGAATAGCACGCCGGTTATGGCCATGCCTATCAAGAGCCCCAGCCATAGGGCCGCGGCCGCGGCTATGACCGATATGGCCACGGCTATGGGGGCCGCTATGACAATGCCTCCGAAGTAGGGCGCCAGGACGGCCGCGACCCCCTCCGGCACGGCCTTAATGAATAGGGACGTGGCCGCCTCGGTGGCCTCGTACACCAGCCTAGACAGCCTCGCGAATATCATGATAAAGACCGTGAGCAGAAAGCCGATAATGCCGGCTATGAAGGACATGAATATGCCGGCAAGGCCCATAATGGCCCCTATGGCGAGGCCGAAGGCGAAGAACTCTATGACGGTGCTCAGCAGGGTGTTGATAAAGGGCCCCAATATGGCGCTAAAGCCCTCTATGAATAGCTTGGGGACGGGCACGAGGTAGGCTATGGCCGTGAACACCGAGGCCCCGGCCGCGAATAGAACCCCGTCAAATAGGTTCTCCCTAGCCAGCTTTATGGTCACGGCCGCTAGGGCTATTGCCTGGATAATGTACAGGTTAGGCGACGGCCCTAGGTACATGGACATGGCGCCATAGACCAAGGTGGGCAGGAAAATGGCGAGTATTAAAAGGGCCGAGTATTCGGCTAGGTCCGGTATGAAAGAGCTCATGCCACGAATAGCAAGGCCGCGGCCCACATGGCGGCCCCCACCAAGTGCTTGCGCGACAGTATCGCCATGGCCAATTCCACGAGGGCCATGACAGCGCCCAGCTGTACCAGGACCGAGGGCTGGATAGGCAGGAGGTAGAGGACGGGCGCGACCTCAGCTAGGGCCTCAAGGTTGCCCCTAATGGCCCTCCCTAGCGGGTACAGCAAGGCCAGGCCAAGGGCCAGCTTGAGAAAGTCCGGCATGGGCGCCACCAAGGCCGACAGGACGGCATTGGCGAGGTAGACATAGCCTATAGCCACTAGCGGATTTTCCTCAGCTAGCGACAGTATGCGGCTTGACAGGACCATGTAGGCGAATAGGGCGCCGAAGCCCGAGACGCCCAGCACCACGTCCCCCACCGTGGCCAATGCCGTAAAGAAGGGCTCTATTATGTCGTAGGATAGGGCGCCTAGGGCTTGGGCGGCCACCGCGTTGTTAGAGGCCCACACCAGGGTCACCGATAAAAGCGTCACCACGGCCCTTTCAACCACCCTTTCCTCTACGTGGGTTATTATCCATAGGGCCATTGCCGCTATAAACAGACCCGAAAATAGGGCGTATGTGGACGCGGCAACGCCGGCAAGGGCCAAGGCCCCCGACACGAATATCTCTATAAGTATGTACACCAGCATGTTGCGGCTCCCCATTAGGGCCACGAGTATCAAGGCGGCTAGCGACCCCAATGCTAGTGGGATTATCATAGACCCCACTACGGTCCAAATTTATATTGCTTGCCTTAAAGGCCGTCGCACTTTACAAATAGAAAAAGCAGCCACACGCCGACACCCGGGAATTTAATGCCTTTCAATTGGGGGACTTGGCCGCCTATCCGGACCCAGCTAATCTTACCTCGATTCGTAAATTACTCCGGACGTAATTTACAGAACGTGGTAGAGTTCAATTTTACGGGTCGAGGTAAAATTAGGCTATTTCCACGTGCTGGGTCGGGACGTGGACCCGTATCCTCACGCCGCACGCCGCATAGACCGTCAAGACTCCCCTTTCAACGTCCACTTGAATCACGTCGGCTCTAAACACGAATACGCCCAGCCTGGCGAGGTACGCCTTGACCCTATGCAAGGCCTCAGCATAGCGGCCTTGCGAAAGCATGCTGTAGACCTCGTTTAGGTCTAGGGAGGCCAGCTTATCGGCCGTCACGAATTCCGTGCCGTATTCGCCCTTCTTAGCGGACATACTTGCGACATATTTCCTTGGCGGTTTTTATGTCTACCATATAGACGTGGCCCCTTTTATTGTCAAAAAACGAGTGCATTATTGCCGGCTCCAGCCGCCTCATGAGGCGCCTTAGGCCTTGGGCGGTCACGCCTCCCACCACCACGGGCGTATCATTTTCCATGAACACCCTCACCTTGTGGGGGTAGACGTAGGCCACCGACCCCTTGTGGGCGCATATGAACCGGCACAATATCGACATATTCAACCTCCGTTTAGCCAATTTGGGCATAGGTCAAAATGAATATGGTTATTTAAATCCTACCTTCTAGATAGGGCCCTGGCGAGGCCGGTTAGCGTGGGGTCCCCGGTGGCCTTGGCGAGGTAGTAGACGTTGAAATAGGCCGCCCTCGGGCTCTTTCCCTCGGACCTGGCTATCTCCCTCACGGCCTCAGCCGCCTCGTTGGGCGTAATCACGCCGTGCTCTAAGTTGTAGGCCACGTTGAACACCTGCGTGATAGCGTCGGGCGATAGCGATAGGTAGTAGTCCGAGGCTCGCCTCAGGTCCTGGTATTGGTCCCACATGAGGGCGTTGATTTGGTCATAGAAGTCATCTACGCCGTAGGCATGTAGGTACTCCCAAGCCCCCTTGATAAGGGAGGCCGCGGCCGCCCTATCTATCGGCACCCGCTCCTGGGTCACCTCGTGGTACATGGCCATGCCGACGGCCCTGTCCAAGTCCTCCGACACCACCTCCCCATGGGTCCTGATATCCCTAGCCCGTTGAATCACCGAGAAAAACGATATGCCTTTATCCACGTCGGTCCCCGGCCTCTGCCACTCAGAGAGGGTGTCCTTGACAAATTCCCACGCACCCTCCCACTTATCGGGGCTGTCCAATTCCTCCGCGTCCCACTCCAGGAATCCCTCTAGTTGCTCTACCTCGGTCATGGCACTAGCGAGGCGACCTTATCGATTAGGGGGTCCTTGACCACGGCCAGGGTTTCCTCGCAAGGCAACGGGGTCAACCTCACGACGCCGGCATAGGGCACCCTATGCCTCAGCCTTATGTGCCTCCTATCGGTGTAGGGCCGGGCGTACTTAAGGGCTCTATGCTTGGGCATGGGAGGCCCCGCTATGAGGTGCACGTGGGGCGTCCCGTCGCACGATATATAGAGGCGGTAGTAGAGGACCTCCAGCCGGCTCAGCATGTCGTGGGGCAGGTCGATATAGCGGTCGGCCTCTACGGTCACGAGATAGCCCCTATCGGTCTCCCACGACAGCCCGGCCACTAGGGGGCCGTACCGGCCTATACCCTTGACAAATTTCCGGTAGACCTTGGCGTAGTAGGTAACGCCTCCGTGCTTTATGGGCACAAACATGCCGAAGTTGTGCCTAGACCTGTATATCCCCACTATCATGGCAACCCCAGCACCTCCCTCGCCATGAACGAGAATACGCCTATCGCTATGGCGGCTATGGCGGCCCATATACCCACGAATATCAGCATTAGCGACAGACCTCCGTCAACCTGGGCTAGGGCGGCCCCCACGTATATGAGGGCCAGCCCCACCAGGAATAGGGCAAAAAGTGCGTGCTTTACGGAATCCCCCCCTCCCCTATCCCCCGCCATACCCATGCCTAATTACCTACCTTAAAAATACCTATGCCGAAATAGTTAGGGGAGGGAAAAACTAGGTGGTTATCTTGACCGACGTGCCGTTAGTGATAACGTAGTAGTAGTATTCGGCCACCAAGCCGTTGCCCAGGTTCACGTAGTTGCCTACGCCGGCCCCGAAATTCTGCCCCGTGCCCACGTATATGGCGGGAATATAGAAATTGCCCGCGGCCGTATATAGCGTCACGCCGGTCGCGTTCACGGCTATGCCGGTGATATAGGTCACGTTATTGGCCCCTATCTGGGCTGGGCACGACCCTTGGCCTTCCAAGGGCGTCCAAAGTCCGCTATTGTTGTAGAGCTGAAAGCCTATGTAGTATTGGTTATAGGCCACGGCCGCGCACTTGGCGGTAGAGGTGCTGAATAGCAGGACGTTGCCGGCCGTGATATTGGTCAGGGTCTTGCCGTATATCGACACCACCGGTATCACGACGTACCTCATGGTGCCGTTGACGTAGGCATGGCCTTGGGTCGTTGCGTTGACCGCTATCCAGCCGCCTCCGAGGCTTATGGGCGTCCCTTGATATGTGACTATAGATGACATGGCCACGTTAAGCATTACGGTAACGGCCGCTAGGGCTATGGCCGCAAATACTAGCGGTATTGGGACTTTCCGCATGTCATGCCGTAGGCCCCTATATATTAATATTGACCGCTATTCCGGACGTATTTTACCACGTTTCGTAATTTACTCCGGACGTAAATTAGAACGGCAAGTGGGCGCCTATTAGGGGCGCCACCAGCTTGACCACGCCGTATATCAGTATAAGGAGGCCCACGGCCTCGATAACCCTCTTTCCGATAAATGCCACGACGGCCCCGGCAAAAATCAAGGCTAGGGGGTTTGCCGACATGACCCAGGCAAATATCTGCCTCAGCAGGTCTATGAGGCCCTGCCACGTGGTGGGGTCCGTCAAGTAGGTGAGCGGGTCCATGGGGGATAGAAGGGGACTAAAAAATAAGGTTATATCAGCCGAAGGTCGCGATAGAGGTCGCGAGGTTAGCGGGCCACGAGACCTTCCACTTGTCAAAGTTAAAGTCCGCGAAGGCCCCAGCCTGCCTGACGCAATTCTCCAGGCTCCCAAAGACGCTATTAAATGTCTGGGGGTCGGACCTCTGGAGGGCGAGGCACACGCCTATGGCATAGCGACGCTTATACTTTTCCTCAGCCGCCTCTACGTAGGGCGTACCGGTGACCGTGTCGGGGTAACTGCCTATCTCAAAGCGGCCGGCCATTGCTGGCGATACCATTAATTTCTCGGACATGACCATAGGGTTGCCACCGCTATTTATATCTTTCTACCATACCCGCCTAAACTTGTATACCAGCCGTATCGGTATGGCCACCAGCATGAGGACCACCGTGACGTAACCCGGTATGTAGGCCACGACCCTCTCCGTGCATTGGATGCTGTCGGCCTTTATAATCACTATATTTGGGAATAGGAGGGCCTTGAAATAGTCCACCACGTCGGCCGCCGGGTTGCCGGTGATCACGTAGTAGTTAAACACCATATAGCCCGAGTCAAAGTAGTGGATAGTCGGTATCTGGATATCGAGGACCCCGAATAGGCGGCCGTGCTGGTAGTAGAGGCTCCAGCCTTGGCACGTGTCCGTGGGGGCCAAGAAGACCACGGATAGGGGAGGCATATACGGCATGTCGGAGGGGGTCAGGATTATCCCCGCGGGCGCGGGTATGCCGAAGAATAGGGCCAGCTGGACCCACGAGGCCCCTATGACGGCCCCGAGGTAAAAAAGGACAATGGCCTTCTTGAGCCAATCCATTACCTAAGGGAGGCAAGCCTGGCGACTACGGCCGTCCCCTTGTCGCACATTGTATAGGCCCTGCCGTCCTTGTGTATCTCTATGGCGCACACCCTTTCCATATCGACGTATTTCCTGAGGTCCTGGGGCTCACACTCTATGGATATGTCACCATTGGGCATGGGGGTCACCAGGCAATATAGCGGCCTAGAGCTCGATTTCAATATGTCAAGCATGTCCTATGTCACGAGGGGATATTTATCGTTACCACACAGCCGGACCCCGACACCAGCACCTCGCCGTATTGCACGGTGAATATGCATGCGCCTTGGATACCCGCTATCTGGAATTTGCCGGCAAGCCAGCCGGGCGCGGCCACCACCACCGTGGGGTATTGGTATTGGATAACCCCGCAAGCCCTCACGCCGTCCACCGATATCATGGTTGAATTGCATATGTACTGCTGGGCCGGAGGCGGGGTCTGAGGTGCCGACGTGGGTGGCGTTGTATTGGTCGCGGTCTGAGGCGGGCCCACGACCACTACCTTGGGCTTGGGAGGGTTCATGAGGTAGTAGGCCGCTATGGCTATCATGAGTATAGCCAATGCCAAAGCTATGGCCCTCATGGCCGGAAAAAGGTGGGCGTTTTATATGGCTATTTACAGGGTATCTCCGTGTAGTTGCCGTATATCGTGCCGTTCACCATGGCGTTGCCCCTAATCAGCACCGCGACGTGGTTGCCCGGGAGGTTGAAAGCCTGCATGTTGCCGTGGACCCACCATATGTGGCCGTCGAGGACCACGTACTGCCCCGCCAGGCATATGGGCTGGCTCACCGTCAGCTGGTTCTTGTGGACACCCACGTAGGCCGCGCCCATGGTCAAGAAGGCCGCTATGACCGCTAGTATCAGCCTATGCATGTGCGAAGGGCTTGGCTATAAAATATAAGGTTATCGCGGCAATAATGACCAAGGGCCATAGCGTAATGGGGGCCTCTACCAATAGGGACAGCACCGCGTTGTAGGTCGCATGGCCTATGAGGGACCCTATTATGCCGCCCCGCTCATAGGTGTCCCACAGCCACCGGGCGCCTATCTGGATATAGGACACGGCCCCTATGGCCCCAAGCACGCCCAGCACTAGGTACCTCGTGGGAAAGTGCAATATGACCCAAAAGGCGTTGCCCATGGGCCCCACGGCCCTCGATATGAATTCCTCCCAGCCTATGGCCCCAAGCCACCATAGAGGCGAGGCGTCGGGCCCAATTCCGAGGTATTGGCCCAGCATTGGCGTCGCAAGGAGGGAGGCTATGGGCCTCACGTCGAAGCCCAGCCCCACCATGGATAGGACTAGGCCTATGCCTCCGAGGACCATATAGAGGCGGTAGAGCCACGTGCCCCTCCGTATGGCCTCATACCACAGTATTAGGGGCGCGGCCAATATCCCCGCGGCCAGGCCGGCAAGCCTTAGGGGATAGACCAAGGTGGGGCCGGGCCTCGTGGCCAGGCTGGGCCTCTTGGCGGCCACCACGAGGGCTATAACGACGGCCGCGAAAATCACCAGCTGGTAGACGCTTATGGCCACGGCAAACACCATGAGGACGTAGAGCAATATCAATAGGGGATTTTCCAGCTGTCCCCAATATTGGAATATGGCGTATGCGAATCCGGCGTACATTAGGGCCGCCAATAGGCCTATCGGTGTAGGGTCTAGGGCGAATACGGCAAGCCCCGAGGCTATCGCGGCCGTAGAGGCGGCCGCCCTAAACAGGTCCCTTAATTGCATAGAGGAATAGAGCTCAGTATATTTATATCCGCGCCACTATCCGCACATGGCCAATATACACAATCGGTCGCGCGAAAAAGCGGCCATGGCCGTCGTTGCGTTGATAATCATAGCGGTCTTGGGGTACATAATATGGCTCTACATGTCCGGCAGGTCCGGCACCGTGGTCACAGGACCCTCGCCCAGCCCCACCACCACCACGACTAGCGCACCCGTCAGCACACTACAGCCCAAGAGCGGGCCGGCTAATCCGGCCTCCCTGGTGTACGTGCCAAGCTATGTGACGTGCGGCGCCAGCTCATGCACCTATAGCGCCCAAGGGTTTGGGTCGCTCTACGACATAATCGCCTATGGCGGCTCAGTCACGGGCGCCAATATAACCTACGGCAACGCCTACGTGACCGTGAACGGCTATCAGCTCTACCTATTCGGCATAGCGACCACCACCAATACGCTCAATTTCACCGACACCTCCGGCACCGTGTATGTATGGGGCAATGCGACGGCCGGCTATGGCTATATACTCTACAAACCTGCCCAAGCCGCGGTTCTACTGACGGCCTACACCTATAACGTAACGGGCTTGCTGTACTACGTCTACGTGCCGGCATCTAGCGATAACGGCATGCCTATATCGGGCGCCACCTACAGGATATACGTGGTCCACGGCACGGCCTACGTCAACGGCAACCCGGTGGCCATATCGCTAGGGTCGTGGTCCTCGCCTCCCTCGGGAATCCTGCCGGCTTGGGGCATATACACGAGTCAGCCCGGGACCTATCAGTTCACCCTCCAGCCGTAAACACTTTACTTTTTTCTATAGCTGCCGTCCCTATACACTCCCTTTTTCGGCATGCTTTTGTGTTGACATACCTAAAGGGTATTTCTTACTCCGGACGTAATTTACAGAACGTGGTAAAATTGGTGCCCCGCGAATCTTACGTATCGAGGTAAAATTAGGGAGGTGCTGGTTGCGGCCGGCCTCCGCCCCTTTCCCTTTCGGTCCTAAGGACCCTTTCCGCGGTCTCTAGGGGCCTAAAGTACTGCTGGAATATGCTCTCTATCGTGGTTGCCTGGTCCGCGAAGGCGCTCACCAGCTGGCTCCTTAGGGCCTCTACCGTTTTTTCATAACCGCTAACCACGGCCCTCATGACCTTGACCACGTCTAGGGCCCCCTCTATGTTGTTGCTTATGACGGCCCTGGCCCACTTGACGTATAGGTCATTGGGGAGGTATATGGCCAGCTTGACCCGCGTCCCCAGGTCCACCACGGTCCCGACGGCAACCATGAAGCCGGTGGGCGGGCACGTGTACGGCACCAGCCCCTCTAGGGGCTTGAACCCGTCGCCTATGGCTATGCCGTAGGTATTGGTCCTCACGTCATAGAGGACCTCGTGGATCTCCTGCCCCTCTAGCGTGAGCAACACGAGGCGGCATGATATAATCCTTACTGTATCAGGCAATAGATAGCCCTCAGCTATGTAGTCCTTGCCGAAGGGCTTGAACAGCTTGATAAGCTCTCCGTATGCGGCCGGGGTCAACGGTATGCACCGGGTCCCTATGTCAAAGCCAAGCCACTCGGAGAGTGCTGAGGACGGGCAGAGCTCTCTCTCGGTTATCCTTAGGGGTTTCAACTGCCTTGACAGATAGTCCAACAACTTGAACATGGCCGGGTCAAATCCGACCTTATAAAAAGCTATGTTATGCTGAATTTGCTATAGTGATTAGGGCGAAGTCCAGCACCTCCATAATCGAGGGAGGCACGACGCACATGTTGCCGGGGCAATTGAAATTGAAATTGGCGTAGGCGTACACCATGGCGTCCCCGGTCTGACGGGCGTACATGAGCAAGGCCAGCTTTATCCTCGTGAGGCAATCGGCAAGGTCTGAGCTAAACACGTAGTAGTTGCCTAGGGGCTTTAAGGCGTCCCGGACCCGCCTCACTATTTCGGCCATATTCTCGGCCTTGCACGGAATCATGCCTTGGCCAATTTCTCGGCCATCTTCTTGGCGTCCTCCTTGCTTACCACTCCCCTACGCACCAATTCCTCTATGATTTTTTGCATACAATCGCAATTCATAGGCCCTCTACGCCGGCCGCGTCCTCGGGCATGCACTCAATTGCCAGGCTCTTGAACGTGCCGAGGACCAATTGCATGACCGCGTCGGCATTGTATATATCGGTGGCTTGGACCCTATAGCGCCACAGGACGCGGCCGTCCTTGCACCTAACTAGAAAGGTGGGGGTAGAGGCCATGAGGACAAGGCCCTTAGAGTCAAGGACCCACTCGCCCATGTCCTCCAGCCTCATGCGGTCCGGAGGCACCACGGTTATGACGCCCTTAGAGGCGTAGTACCTCACGCTTTTTGACTTGAATAGGGCCTTGCACGCCGGGCATGTGGGGGAGGCCACGAGGACCAATTCGGCATGTTTCAAGGCCGCGGTGGTGCCCTTTAGGCTCATGGTGTCGCTCTCGGAGGGGTTGTATTCCCTCACCTTTCTGCGAGGCATTAATATCGGAGGTTTATGCCAATATATGGATAACCGCCTAATATGGGCCGAATTCGTTATGGGGCTTGCGACCATAGGCCTAATGGTGATCAATTCCCCTTGGGTGGGGATAGCCATGTGGCTCATTATCCTCGCGTCGTCCTCATACGCCACCGAGATAACCATAGCCCTCTATGACGTGAGGGTGTGGTACAATGTCATGGTGGTGTCGGCCCTTTCGGCCATGCCCCAGGCTATTAGTGCCGTGGCCCTCGCCTTGGGAGGCAACGTAGAGGCGGCGTGGATAGACACTATACTCAGCACGGTGGTGGACGCCGTGTTTGTCACGGCTTTAGTCCGCCCCTACGCCCCGGGGTCCCCCTACATTAGGCGCCTATTGCCGTCCCTCATAATGTGGTCCGCGGCCGCCTTGACCGTGGACCTCTACGCCAGGTCCGGCATACAATCGGGCTTCATCTCGACCATGCTTGTGGCGGCCGGCTATGTGGCCTTGCCGGCCTTGATAGTGCTGAATCTTGGCGAGGTGGTGGGAGGCCGGCCGCCCCTTTCGGTCATAGCGACGGCCTTGGTGAACACCTTAGGCATGGCCTACGGCACATACTACCTAATACAGGACATATACGCCCTCACGGCCACGGAGGTGGGGCTGGGCCTCACGTCGGCCTTCTTGACGGCATTGCCGGACCTGGTGGCCGCCCTCATGATAAGGGCCATCTACGCCAGGATAGTGGGGTCAGAGTCGGACGCCGAGGCGGTGGCCACCATGCTGGCGTCGGCCGTCCACGACCAAGTGTCCGTGCCGGCCGTTATTATGCTCCTTGTGGCTGGGGCCGGCTCTACCTACCCCTCGCTCCTTAACCTATTCGCGATAGCGGTCAAGTTCACCCTACTCTCGCGACGCTATTACTATCTTGTGGGCCTACCCGCGTCCTTGGCTTTGGTGATATTCCTAGGGCTAGGGCCCTCTCACGTATGAGGGGGAGGGCGTCGCACGGTATGTATATGAGCTTGTCGGACTTAAAGGCCCCCTCTACGCCGAATATGGTCCTCAGCACCTCTAGGTATAGCGAGGCGTCCCTCAGCTTTCTAATCCTCACGTAGAGGCGGCCGTTTATCTCGTGCCGCCTCATTTTGTCGCAATCGAGGGAGGCCAATTCCTCTATGATCTTGCCGAAGGCCTCTACTATTAGGGAGGACATAAGAAGCCATAACAATTCCCTATTTAGAGTTATTTCGCCGGACCATTTTTACCTCGACCCGTAAGATTGATTCTTACCACGTTTCGTAAATTACTCCGGTCGTAACTTACGTGGACCTGTAAAAAGCCTATAGAATTCCTCCCTCGTAGAACCGGAGGACTGGCACCCTGTCTTTTTCGCCCTCCCCCTTTTCCTCGCTAGGGAATAGCGGCCGGCACACCACCATCTTTACGCCGTGCTCGTTCACCGACTCTTTACAGACCCATTTCATGGCCTAATTGCCGGCCGTATTTATAGCCTCGTGGCCATTGGCCGGTATGGCCGGACCCCTATCGCTATAGGGCCTCAGCACCTCGATTATGTCATCTATCCTAGAGCACGGCACCATGAACACGTTGCCCTGGGACCTGTAGGGTATGTTTAGGCGCTCTAGGTAAAACCGGACCTGCATGACCCCATATTTCTGCCGGGCCGTGCCGAAGCTCACGGAATATTCCGAGTCCGAGGCCGATAGGGTCCGCGACACGGTGACCGACACGGTGTCCCCCACAGAGGGGTGGGGGATATACCTCACGTCAAAGGAGGCCCAATACTCGTTTTCAATTACCTTGACGCCGCGGCCCCTACAATCATTGGCCCTCAGCCTGGCTAGGCGGTAGTAGAGCCACCTATAGAAGTAGACCATTGGGTCCATGTTATCCAGCACGATTTTGGTCGGTTCATCTATCTGGCTTTTGACGTCGGTCGCGTCGGCCCTCAGCCCGGCCATGTAGGAGAATAGGGTCGTGGGGACGCCCAGGAATAGGGGAGACAGTATGAACCACGCCGGCTCTATGTCGGCCTTTATGGACACCGGGAGGCCCACCGTCGCCTTGACCTTGTCCACGTCCACGATAATCACCCTGTCCGATATGCTTGTTAGGGATATCTGGGGGTTGTTTGTCGCCATGACTAGCGACCCCCTTAGCGGGTATGAGGTCACCTTTAGGTCCGAGGTGCGGACCCTTGGTATCTCGTTGCGGTCGAAGTAGGCCACTATCAGGGTGTAGTCAAAGGGCGTATTGACGGACTCAGCCACGTCGTCCGCTATGACGTGGTGGGACACCAGCAAATTCCTCACCGAGGCCGTGGTGGGTGAGGACACTTGAATCGTGTTGCTGGGCCACAGGGTCCTTATGGCTTGTAGTATCGAGGTCTTGCCGGACCTCATGCGGCCTAAAACTAGGGGGACGTACCTTTTTTGGAATATCGGATTTATGTAGGGTAGTATGGCCAATGTGGTGAGGGAGGTGCCGTATGTGGACACCATGCCGGTCACGGCCTTGCGGACCTCCCTCGGATTATCTAGGGGCGTAGTGGGAGGACAGTAGAGCGAGGCATAGCGACCCGGTGAGTAGTAGGTGCCTCCCACGGCCGCGTACGTCCCCAATGATATGGTCCATTGGCTTATGTCCGCGGTCATGACCACGGGCGTGTTGCCGCACCACGCCGGGATAATGGCCGTGTTGCCGACCACCTTGGCCGCGTTTATCTCCACGGCATTGGCAATGGGGGTCTTGGCCAAGAAGGTCATGACCCACACCAGCTCGTTGTTGTTCATGCGGCACTTGTACTTTCTTTTCCCCTCGGTCTTGGCCACGACCCACGTCGCGAGGTTTATGTCCCACGACTTCTTAGCCTCGCCCTCCTTGGCGTCCGCGAATATAAAGTCCCCATCTATGGTGTATGTAATGTTGCCTTGGGCGTATTCCCTCGCCAGGTCCCCTATGCACTTGAACATTATGGCTTGCCACGCCTCCGGGCTCATGCGGCCTCCGTCAGCCCTATCAATTCCGTCAACATTACCTATGCTCATAGTAGGTAGATAGCCTCGGTTTATATCCGTGTCCGGCAAAATCCACGGGAGGCACCTATAAATACCTGGGACAGTCTAACCACCAATGCAAATTGACCTTAGAGGCGTCGGCGTTGACCATGGCGCGGCCGCAAGTGCGGCCATAGCTGACTCTGCCGGCGCCTCTAAGGTCGGTGGGTCTCTGGGGCGCCCGGTGGCGCCCCCCGTCTTTACTTTTATGGGCGTAAGGTTTGACAGCTCTTTTCCGCCTTTCACCACGCTTTTTTCCGGCTAGTTCTAAACTGTTTTTTGCCGGCGCAATTCTGTTTTCTACAGTTATAAAGGGACGCTATCTGTTAACTACTGTTGTCTAGGGGACAATAGGGGAGAGTAGAACCAGTGATTTTACAGTTAATAGGGGCCGACCCAGGGCCAAAATTATAAAATATATATTAAAGGAAAATTCACGTTCGAAAGCTTTCAATCCTCCGGTGTTAATTGGGTCGAGTTATCTAGGGGTGTCTATATTTCCCTTTACGTACATATGTAACCCATCAGCGCGCTAGTTTTTCTATTTACACCATCTCCATGTTTGAACAGGAATATGCCAAATCCGTGGTAAGGAGGCCCCTCCGACATAATTCAAATTCTCAAATTACAATTCGGCACAATTGCCGAAAGATAGGGGGACCCAAGGGGACCGGCCC
>OFEH01000288.1_pt1 | contig 19282 bp, 21 predicted proteins | sample 1521031 | NCBI WGS metagenome assembly OFEH01 (sample SAMN05518350, study PRJEB24110) | hypersaline lake metagenome | isolation source: Grendel Spring, Yellowstone National Park, Wyoming, USA | place: USA:Grendel Spring, Yellowstone National Park, Wyoming, USA | collected 2011-11-16
CCCTTTATGGGCGCTACTCGGTCTCCGCGTCGCGGGTCCTCCTCCCGGTATTGCGGGGGAAGTCGGTTCCCGCCCCCATTCTCTAAAAATTGACCGGGGGAGGACATTAAAGGGAAATAATCCTCCTTTTCAAGCTTTTACCCCCTAAAGGACGAGTTTGCCGTTCGTTTTATCATTTTCCGTTTTCTCGGGAATGCTTAAATAATAGATAGAGGTTAATTACTTATGTTCCAGAAAATAGTGGTGGCTTATGATGGTTCGCCCCACTCGAAGAGGGCGCTTGATATGGCTATAGACATTGCCAAGAAATATGGTTCGCGCCTCTACATAATTGAGGTCGTGGATCCAGCCGCCTTAATAGGGCTAGGCGTTAGTCCTGTTCCTCAGACGGTGCTGGATCAATTATATCAGAAGGCTAAGGATGATATTGAGGAGGCACGCAAAAGAGCCGCTGGCCTAGAGACCGAGGGGCAAGTATTGGAGGGTGATCCTGCCACCAGCATATTGGAGTTCGTCGATAAGGTGAAGGCCGACTTATTGGTGTCAGGCAGCAGGGGATTATCCACCCTAAAGCGATTATTCCTTGGCAGCGTCTCCTCGAGGCTAGTCAGCGAAGCACGGATACCGGTCCTCGTAGTTAAATAGATAATGATTTTAGAGACATGTTGGTTCCGCTAGGCGATTTAATGAAAGGAAAGCCCCGCTGCCCACGTGGTGACGGCCTCAGTGAAGCCTTAATTAATGGCGGCATTCTAAAGTTGTCTCCTCAATTAAATGGGATTGAAGAACTACAAGCCTTGCCCCGCAATGCGGGAAGAGGGGCTAGATATCCACAACGAATTGTATCCTATATTCATTATCCTTCTCTATCTTCATTAAGTGATACGTGATTGCCTTAACTATTGTTCCCCTGAATCCATGTTTTGCCGGGTCATAGTTCTCCCCCTTAAATTCGGCCTTTAAGCTAATGGTTCTCTCATCAACGTCGATATCGATATCATTGCCTATTGCCATTTTTGCCCCATCGAATTGGTAAATTACTTCATCTATCCAATTAAATAATAATTGCTCTAGGTCAATTCCACTCAATTCCACTCTATGCGAGTACGCGGTCCTTACCTTGGAGGTATCATACATTAGGTTAAGAACGCCAAGAGCCGCGTTCTTGAATGCCTCGCCCAGGCTTTTCCCCCTTGCTATTATCATTATATCCGCAGTGTGATCAGCGTACTCAAATGGTGGTTCAATCATCATGCTCTACATTATGGTCATCAATATAAAGGTTTTCGCCCATTATAGGTTTTCAATCATTAGCCATCAATTCTGAGGCCGGATTAGTGCTGTTTTTAAAGGAAATATTTATAACTTTTCACGTTTTTATCTCTATCATGGCCGTTAGGGACATTTTGCAGCAGGGAGTAATAGGGTCGCCAGGCATTTTAGGCATATATTTATCCACCACTGATGGTTTAATAAAGGAGTATGTCAGCATGGAGCAAGTTGATCCCGATAAGGTGTCGGCGGTTTCGGCTCCATTAGCCATAGTTTCAGAGAATGCCTCTAAGCTCTTCTTCAAGGGCAACTTCGATTACTCAATAGTATATAGCTCCCCGGGCCTCATCGTTGTGGCTAAGATAGATGAAAACAATATATTGACAATAGTATCCAAGGAGCAACAGGTAGGTTTAATCTTAACATTATTGGATGACATGATAAAGAAGCTCCGCGTGGAGATAATTAATCGGTGAACGCCTAATTCCCATGGGGAATCCCCCATCGGGATTTCCTGAGCTTCGAGGGCCTTCCTCCCCCGCTCACAGTGGAGGCATTGGATAGCGTTGCTCCATTGAATTGCAGCGGATCCATTCCCTACAGTTATTGGCCTCACTAATATTGATCCGATTAACTGGCCTCCCCAAAGGGGCGAGCTCAATTCTCTCCAGAGACCCTCTCCATAAGGGCCGGGGTAGTTTACTCTATGGGAGCTGTTTATTGTGGGGCAAGCAAAGAATAACTTTAAAGCTAATGCTGTTCAAGCGTTTCGATGAGCAGCATAGATGTGTCTCGTGGAGGGCTCGTGCTTGCCTTCATATTGATAATTGCTTTATCCATTTTCATATATGGCTTCTGGCAATTGGTGACCCCAACCGGTTACCCCACTTCACTTGTTCAGAGCCAATGCACTTCATCTTATGTGGGCTTGGTTCTAGTAACAATGGCTATGATGGCCGTGGGCGCGTATGCGATAATTGATTATAAGAGGCGGGGCTCCGTTGGGGATTATGTATTAGCCGCCTTCATAGTGATGTTGATAATATATATAGTATTTGTTTACTTCAGCTACCAAGCTACGCCGGGTTATTGCTAAGGTACTCCACTCATTTAAATGCCATGCTGATAAGTGCCCCATGGCTTACATTTTTTATCTTCGATAAGGGTCTACAAGCCCCTTCATGGGCGGGGAGAAGATGGGCGGCGGAGGGTTTGGAAGTAAGTTCCTATATCTTTATAAGTCCGCATCTAGGCTGGGGCTTGTGGTTCAATGGAGGAGGAGTTGAGGTATAAATTGAAATATACATATGGAGAAGACTTCGGCACGGGTTACTTTAAGTACGGCCCAATAAGTTTAGGCGAGGCTCCCCGCATAATTCAGAGCCGTGGGCTCATACTTAGGGACCTCCCGGAAAGCGTGAAAATGCTCATACCGCCGGAGGTGGTGAAGAGGGGCATAGTGGTTGGGGACGATGTATCGCGGTACCTCAGCTCCACGCGGGATATGATGAGGAACTTAAGGTACCCGCTTCATGATGGCATAATAAAGAAGGAAGATGAGGATTCCTGGCGAGTGGTGAAGGAATTAACCCGATTTGGATTATCAAGTTTCTATGAACAAGCAGTTAATAGCGGGGACTTCAGGGGCTTCCTCGTCGTCATGTCGTTATCCGCTCTTTCCCCGGACTACATGAGGGAGAGATTCATCGATATCCACATGGAGATAAATCAGGAGTATCAAGGCAAGATGATACGTGCATTGACTGCCATTGATCAGCCCTTCGCTGTAGCCATATCGGAGAAGGCGGTTACATGCATGGTTGTGGAGGCCGGTCACGGCAATATTCAAGTTGTTCCAATAAGTTATGGCCCCATAAGGGATGGAATAGTGGCATTAAATAGGGGAGGCGCCGAGACTAATGCAATTACGAGAGAGATACTCAAGGATGCGGGCTATAGTGACTTGGCCAAGGATGAGTACGTGGTTGAGATGGTTAAGCGAGAGGCTGGATTAGTGCCTAAGGACTTGGGGACAGCCATAAGGAGCGCGCGGGAGGATCCGAAGAGGTTCTCAATAAAGATTAAGGTCAATCCATTGGTCACTGTTGAATTAAGCGAATCAGCGTGGACCCGTTTCCTGATAGGGGAGGTCTTATTTGACCCGACGCATGACGAGTTCAAGAGCTATGTTCAACAAGGACGCTTCTCCATTGAGGACGTCACCATGGGGGACATGGTTTTTTATGGGGAAATGAATATGGCTGACGCCATCATAAGCAGCGTCAGGAAAACCCCCGTCGAGGTTCAGGATAAGATAGTGAGCAACATAATTCTAAGCGGGGGCGCGTTTAATTGGAGGGCGCCTCCCGCCCTCAGTGATGTGGCGGTTAATAGCGTGGATAAGGTTAGGATAATGATAGGCGATAAGGTGCCTGACCTGCTGAATAGGCTTAATATAAGGATGGTTAAGGATCCCCAGTACAGTGTTTGGAAGGGCGCAATAGTTTATGGCTACGCCTTGCCGCTCAGCGTTGAGTGGAATGATAAGGCTAAGGAGGGTTGGATAATCCCGAGATGACTCGGTCCCCCTTCCGCCTTGAGGGGTTGAGGCGTATCGTTAGTTTTATTGATTCCGCTTGGCTTGGCTGCCCACTGCTTCCTGCTCTATTCTCTCTAATGCGTGCTCGGTTCCCTGTTTGAAGTGGTTCTCGTTCCATGACTCGATTAATTTAAAGAGGGGCTTGAACTCTATGTCCCAATCACTGATCACTTCCCCCTTGCTTACCTTTATCCTATGCGCTCCAGTGAATGGACCGCTCAAGTACTCCATGATCACTTCCTTATCGGCCTCATTGATCATGATTCTCACTTTGCCCTTATTAAATGGGCCTGGAAACGCGAATTGCACGTCGGCATAGATCGTGTTTTCAGCCTTACCGGTAACCCTGAGTTTCTTGGTTCCATGCCAGTACTTGGGTATGCCCTCCACGTCACTGATTATTCTCCATAACTCTTCATCAGGTGCATTGATTCTCCTAGTTACTTGGAATTTCATTGCTGGACATGGATTGATTTGATTAATAAATGTTGATTCTTTGATTTACGTGCTTGAACTAATTATTTAAATAATTATTTAAATATATCTTCGATGCGGCCCGGTGTTTAGAAATAACTTTATAAATGTCCAAATCAATGTAATGGCGTGGGCAAGCTCAAGCTCCTCCTCGTGTCGGATCTACATGGCTCTAACGCAGCATATATGAAGTTATCTAACGCACCGCAATTCTATGGCGTGAAGGACGTGATATTCGCCGGGGACCTCCTGGGCAAGGCATTGGTCCCAATAATAGATATGGGCGATCATTATGAGGCCAACGGCGAGAAGATAAAGAAGAGGAACATAGATGATGCAATAAAGAGGATCAGGAATGCCGGCCAGTACCCATTCATGACGAGCATGGATGAGTACGAGAAAATCAGAGAGGATTACTCATATATGGAGCGGCTATTCAAGGATATCGCCATTAAGGAGCTTGATAAGTCCCTCAACATCATTGAGGAGAGGTTCCGCAGGGCAGGCGCGAAGCTATACATAATGCCGGGGAATGATGATTACCCGGAGACGATTGATGTGTTAAACAAGCATAGATCCGATGTATTGATCCCAATAGAGGGGGAGGTTACTAATATTGGCGATTACTCAATAATTGGCCTGGGTTACTCCAATAAGACGCCGTGGAACACGCCGAGGGAAATGAGCGAGGATGAGTTGTGGCAATCACTGGATAAATTGATGAATGGCGTTGATGATGCTCGAAGAACAATTGTGGCGGTTCACGTGCCTCCAATCGATACATCAATAGATTTAGCTCCCCGCTTAACCAGCGATATGCGTCCAATAATACGAGGGGGAGAGGTGGATATGATGCATGTGGGCAGCATGGCTGTCAGGAAAATACTGGAGACATATGCGCCGATCATTGGACTCCATGGGCATATACATGAATCGGGCGGCGTTGATTACGTGGCATCCAGGGAATCCAGGGTACCTGTTCTCAATGCTGGGAGCGAGTATAATTTTGGGGTTCTCCGCGGCATTCTAATTCAAATAGATGATGGGAAGATGATGAATTACTTGCCGACCAAGGGTTAAAGATGAATATAGTACAGAGGAGCCTAGAGATAATTAATGCAGCCAATTCATTGGGCATCACGTTGAGGTTATTGGGCGGCAATGCTGTAGCCATATTGTCCTACCCCACTCACCCCAAGTTGGAGCGAGTGCCTAATGATATTGACTTAATCGGTTATGGTAAGGAATCATCGAGGATAATTAAGTTAATGACGGGCTTCGCGGAGCCCGATAAGAGATTCAATGCGCTTCATGGGCAATCCCGGCTCAGATTCATTGATGGGGAGCTCAAGGTAAAGATAGATGTATTCCTAGACATTTTCAGGGAGAGCCATGTATTACCCCTCGGGAAGAGATTGGGGCTCTACTCCCCAACCGTGCCTCCAAGTGATTTATTGATGACTAAGCTTCAGATATGGGCGATCACAGAGAAGGACTTGAAGGATATAGCCGCATTACTGCTTAAGCTGAATTTGGGGGAGACCGATTCGCGTGAAACCATCTCAATCAAGAGGATAATTGAGTTGACGTCGAGTGATTGGGGTCTCTATAAGACGTCTCTGATTAATTTGGGAAAGGTACTTGATTACGTGCGTGGCATTGGGATAGATGGCATAGAGGAGAGGGTCTCCATCATTGCATCTAAAATGGAATCATCGCCGAAGAGCATTAAGTGGAGGCTCAGATCATTGATTGGGGAGCGCATTAAGTGGTATGAGGAGCCCGAAGAGGCGTGAGGACATCTCTATTTGAATCGCTAAATTTAATAATACTGATTCCTATACTATACCATGTTTGAGATATTTATACTTGTCCAGACTAAGGTGGGCAAGGCATTTCAAGTAACGGAGCAAATAAGATCGATACCTGGAATTAAATCCACATATACTGTGACGGGTCCCTACGACATAATTGCATCAATGGAGATAGAGAACATAGAGTCCCTGGAGGACATAATAAAGCGGATACATGCCATAGACGGCGTGGAGCGAACGCTGACCGCAATGGTAATCAAGAAGTACTAGCACCAAGTTACTGCCCCCACGGGTCTCCTATTCTAAAGGGCGTTAATGCCCCAGTTAAAGTTTAAAAGGAAGAATAGCGGAGAAACGCGGAGGCGCCTTTAATGAGTGATTCAAGGCAGTTATATAAGGACAGGATAGAGGCTTCCCTGGATGCCTGGGATAGGATCCTAAGGGGAGAGGTCTCCACTAGGCCTGAACTGGAGAACCTCTTGGTGACCATATACAAGGAGAAGGGGGTAGAGCCATTCAGGGGCTTATCCAAGATACGCATATATGATAAGGAGATAGCGACTGTCTATGTGGTTGGGAAGTATGGGTTGGCCCTCGTCGATGATGAATCCATAAAGCAATACTCCAGCCTATTTCAAATAGAGATAATAGGGGATGACGTGTATAACCAATTAAGGAGGGCCGATTTCAATCTAAGCAATGAGTTAAGGGACTCAATACGTGAAAAAATAGATGTGGAAGCAATGGGGGAATCACTTGAGGAGAGGGTGTTTAGGGCTTATAGGTTAATATATACTGGAAGCATAATGGGCTTCATGCCTGAGACCGATTTCGTCAAGATGTATGGAGTATTTCTCGACGTGTTTCCACAATTATCGGAGAGATTAATAAATTACGTTAGGTTCTACGTGGCCACCCGGATAGCGGAGAAAATAGCGTTGGGACTCATAACTAACCTAAACGATAAGAAGATAGAGAAGTATGCCTACTGCGTCAGACTGGGTTTAACTAAGTGCGCGCCATCGGATAAATTGATAAGGGAAATAGCGGTCAAGGTATATAAGGCTCCCCGCAACATAGTGAATAAGTTATTTCCAAACGCTGATACGAGGTCATTCGTGCCAAAGGCAACGTAATTCCCCTCACTTCTTTTTCCTAATCACGAATATGCTGGAGTACATTCCGCCCTGCTCAATGCGACGCTCAGCGACATCTAAATCCCTTAAGCCAGCCACCAAGCCTCGCCTAGCCGTTATCATAACCACGCTCCTCCTTGCCGAATCGATGGCGGCGGCGATCAATTCATTATAGAACGTCCTTATGGGGGTCATAGTCCTCATTCTGATTCCATAGGGCGGATTAAATATTACGTGATCACAGGAAAGCGACCGCATGAATCCCATTGTTGAATCGCCTGAAACCACATCGAAGTCACTGCCCGCGGAATTCAAGTTATCCCTCGCCATTAGGCAGTAATTCAAATTGATATCTATGCATATGGCTCTAACTCGAGCCCAGTAATGCATTGCCTCGGCGGGAATAGTGCCTCCCCCACAAGTCAAGTCGCAAATGGTTTCCCCATCCCCGGGATCCGCCATCATGATCATGGCGAATGCGATCACCGGATTAAGCGATGCTGGATGAGAGGCAACCCTATAATCCCTATCCCTCATGGTTGACCTAGTCAACTTCACCCCAAGCAGTAATTGATCGCCCATCACGTGAACCCCAATAACCACGTCTGGATTAGATAAATTAACTAATGGCCTCACCCCCCTCTCCTCAAGAAATGAAATGACCGCGTCGCCCACATGACTTGCCACAATGGTGCTGGTGTACTCATGATTGCCGGTCCTCAACGCCTCAATCGCTATGCTCGTCTCTGGAGTCACAATCCCCATTAATTCACTTAAGTCCACGCCACTTATCGCGGTGGCTAGATCACTCAACCTAGGCCCCACTTTCCCCCTGTGAAGCAGGTAGTACGCGTTCTCTATTGTCCTCATGGTGGCCAAAAAAGATTTGGCGGCCGCCATGGATGATGCGCCCAATTCAAGAATTACCCTACCGCTCATTTTCTCATAACTGTGGCCAATACTGGATCCCCTCCTCTTCTCAGCCTCCTTCACGACATAGTCCTCTAATCCAGGCACTGTGGTGGCTAGGATGCTCATTTAATTGCTTCGGTTATTAATCATTTAAAAACCTGCTTAATTCTTCTCTAAGCAACCGGCCCACTTCCTTGCCTGAATCAATATATCCACTAAATCGCTCAACTTAAGTCTACCAGTATTGGTGTTTCGTGGACTTGGATGGTAACTCATGAATAATTTGACGCCATTAACCACAAGAGAATCGCCGTGCCTAAACCTAACCCTAACCCCCATTACCCTAGAAATGGAGTTAGTCGCGATGGCGCCCAATGCCACCACAGACCTCGGCTTAATCATCTCGAATTCAATGCTTAACCAGCGTAGGCAATTACTTACCTCAGATGCGAGCGGCTTATTGCTTGGAGGCACGCATTTAACCGCTGAAGTAACATACGCACACCTGAGCCTCGTACCGTCGTTCCTGGACACGCTGAAGGGATTACTTGCGAGGCCAGCATCATGAAGAGCCCGAAACAGGAACTGCGCGCTGCGGTCGCCTGTGAACATTCTCCCGGTCCTATTCCCACCATGAGCCGCAGGCGCTAATCCAATAATCATGACTCCCCCAGCCTCACCCCAGGGAGGAACAGGTTTCCTCCAATACTCTTCACCGCTGAACCTAGGCAAGGGCTTCACGTTCTCCCTGTAAGCAACTAATCGGGGACATAACCTGCACTCAGCGAGTCCGGGCAGCATTAATTTTAAGGGGGGAATAGCCGTTCTTCAATATTGTGGCTTTACATAATGATAGTGTAAAGCGTTTTAAGGGGGTGCATGAATGCCTATAGTGGGGCGAGTGATGGTGGGACACATTAGGCGGCTGCCCACCGGACTCCCCATTGCCATAGGATTATTAAGGGGGAGTCGGGATGGCTTCACGTGATTTTCGCTGTTTACCAGGAGCCGGGCGAGGATAGGTTGAGGGCGGAGATCGTGCTTGACCTTAGGCGCATCGTTAGGGAGAGGTGGGGCCTCATGCTTCCCCTGGTTTACCCGGAGGATGTGGGGGATATTGCGGCTGCTTGGCTTCCCATGCCGGGCAATGGGAGGGGAATAGATAGGTTATTTGATTTGGTGAATTACCTGGATGTGGATTCAATCATATTATCGATGCCGAGCAGAAGCGATTTAATGATGTATGCATTGGATGTGGCTGCCAATTACGGCGTATCTATTGCTTGGTTCCTTAGGGATCCCGCGAATTATTCTCCCCCCGCTGCTTTTCCTCATCCAATTAAGATAGCGTTCTCCATTCCATCGCTTGGCTCCATGAAGTCGCTCGCCAAATTCATATTGCTTAATCAATCCTCCATTAAATTCATGTTCGCGCATAATATCCAGAATGGCCACGGCGGGTTCCCATTGATGGGGGGAGGAGATATGGATTACCTAATGATAATTAAACTGCTCGCAATGATTGGTTACGAGGGCTACTTTGTCCTCAGGTACGATAAGCAGTACAGGAATAAGTACTGGAGCGACATAAATGCATTGGAGACGTATAGGGACTCCCTAGGCGGGGCCTTGGCGGACGCTAGGCTAGTAAAACTATTAAGCTCAGCCCTAGGCGAGGTTTTCGGCGATAATAAGTGAAGCTAAAGGGTCGAGACCTACTCTCATGGGTTGATTACTCCAGGGATGAATTCATGTTCCTGTTAAACCTATCGAAGAACCTCAAGGAGCGGTTCTATGCTGGGGAGAGGTACGTGCCGACTCACCTCGGAAAAACCGTCCTCGGCATATTCGAGAAGCCGAGCACCAGGACTAGGATAAGCCTGGAGGTTGCCGCTAATCAATTGGGAATGAAGGTGATTTACAGCAATCCCCAGGAGCTTCAGTTAGGTAGGGGCGAGACAATTGAGGACACCGCTAGGGTAGTGACCAGGCTAGTGGATGGAGTCATGGCTCGAGTCTATAGCCACGCCTCCCTAATTAAGTTGGCCGAGAACGCGGATGTACCCATAATAAACGCATTAAGCGATGAGTGCCACCCAACTCAGGTATTGGCCGATGCCTTAACAATTTGGGAGAAGCTGGGTAGGTTAAGCGGCGTTAAGCTGGCGTTCGTTGGGGACGGCGATAATAACATGTCGCATAGCCTGATGCAGATGGGGGCTAAGCTAGGCATGGAGGTCAGGATAGTGTCCCCAAAGGGTTACTGGCCCAGCAAGAAGTACCTGGAGCCATCAGAGGACGACGCCAAGAAGAGCGGCGGCTCAATAATTATCACCGATAACTTGGAGGAGGGAGTGAAGGGAGTTGATGTTGTTTACACTGATGTGTGGGTCAGCATGGGGTTCGAGAAAGAGGCCGAGGAGAGACTTAAAGTGTTTAAGCCTTACCAAGTCAATTCCCACGTAATGGAACTGGCGGGGAAGAACTCCATATTCATGCATTGCCTCCCAGCCCACAGGGGCTATGAGGTTACGGATGACGTGGTGGATTCACGGCAAAGCGTTGTGTGGGATGAGGCCGAGAATAGGATGCACACAATAAAGGCAATACTATCAGCACTAATCTAGGCCCTTCGAATAAAACAATCCTTTATTGAAGCGGTATCCCGCCCTCGCGGATGGGGCTTTCCCTCCCTTTAATCCCCCGTAAAGTTAAAGGACTTGAATTTTCTTGGTTCCGCAAGCATCGTTGCTTCCCTAATTAATAGGGCAACTCATTCGTTGGAATTCTGGGGCCCATGAAAAACTTTTTATTTACATTAGAATATTATAATTAATCAATTACTCAATGGGTAGCCCGGATTCCTTGATCTGCTTCAAATCGGTTGTAAGGTATGCGACTTTGATGGCTATTAAGTATACAATTAAGCTGAGCAGTGCCCAGGTTAAGTAGTCCCATGGGTATGGTATTATCGGGGTCGATAATGGACCTAGGGAACCCATATATGAGATGATGCCGAGAATTATATTATAAATCACTATCCATGAGGCGCCCCTAATATCCGGATGCTTAGTCCTTAGCCAGAGATAGGCAAATGCAATTACTTGTATTGCAGAGATTAATGCCCAATATATAGCAAATGACCCTATTGAACCCAATGAGGCAAGCCAATTCATGTACCAAGCACTTATGATGCCTGCCGCGGCTATCCAATAAATTATGCTGAATGTTATTGCCTCTGACTTGCTTAATCCGAGCACTGACCTATAGGGACCTAGGAGAAGCAAGGGAAGGCCAATTATTGCGCTTATTATTATTGGATTAACGTAGGTCCAGGATGACCAATAGATGAGCAGTGAGGCAACTATGAAGCTAAGGGGATAAAATATGTACCAAGCCACGGGCTTATAAGCCCTCCGTAGGTCTGGAGCCAGTCTCCTCAAGGCGTGATTGGTGACCCCAACCTCTAGATAACCATATACCGTGACCACCGCCGAGTACGACATTATGGAGTACCATGTGGGGAATGGGGCCAGGAAAACTAGTGCAAGTATTGATGTGACCAATAAAGCTATCCAAGGGGTCTGGAACCTCTTATGTATTTGGGAGAAGAATTTAGGTATATAGCCGACCCGCGCCATTCCATATAAGTTCCTGCCGCTAGTGCCGAGATAAACGGCAAGAGTGCCGGCGGGCGATACGGCCGCATCCACCAATAATAGAACGGCTAATCCAACCAATATCGGTATTCCCGTCGCCATGGCCTCGCTGGCAAATGGATGCGCCGCCCAACTACTCGATGCAAGTGCGCTCCAATCGCCCACTGCAACGCCCGCAGCGCTCCAATTTATGGCGCCTAGGAATGCCATTTGAAGCAAGACATAGATTATTATTGTGACCACTACGGCAAGTATGGTGCCTAGAGGCACGTCACGCTGTGGATTACGTCCCTCCCCGGCATACTCCAGTCCCTGCCTGAATCCCTCATACGCATAAACTATGCCTGTAGTTATCATTCCCGTGAATACCGCTGCATAACCATATGGAGCAAAGCCACCAGGTAATTTGCCTATAATGTTATTTGGATGAAGGTAGAGAGCCAATAGGAGTATAATGGTTAAGGAGGGTATTAGGAATTTCCAGGCAGTTATGATTCTATTGAACCAGCCATAAACATTAACGCCGATTACCTGAATAAAGAAGAAAAAGATTATCAAACAGCCGGCCACAACTATGCCGAGCGGGGTCAAAACGCCCAGGGTTGAGTTCCAGAATTGAGGTATATAATCGCTGGCATACTCAACTATGGCTATGGCCTCGGTGGACAACGTAGTAACCGCGCCTAGGGTATATGCCCACGCCAATAAATAATTGCTCAGTGCCCCATGGCTATAGTGATTATATCTTGCCAGCGATCCGCTGAATGGGAATAGTCCTCCAAGTTCAGCGAATGGGAATACCATGAAGATGAAGAACGCGCCTGCGATAATCCAGGAAAGCAGTGCGGCCGGCCCCATGACGCCCACAGCGCCCAGCGCGGAGAATAACCATGCGGAACCTATCATGCCGGTTATCGATAACATGAAGTAGTCCATTGCGGTTAAGGCCCTTCTTAATTTCACTTGAGTGGGCTGAGCGGGATTTCGTGTATTCTCACTCATATTAGCTTATAGCATAATTTGGCTGATTTTTAACAATATTTATCAATAACTATTTAGCAATTTATACAATATTGGCAATTTGTTAGATCTTTCTCATGTTCTGAAGAGATGAGATTGGCCGATCCTTTACTTTCAATTACATCAAAAACGAAACATCAACCCCTAGTCCCCTAGGGTTTCATCCACGAATTAATTGAAAGAAAAGAGATTCCCATATTGATGTCTGCAACATGTTTATCTTAACGGGTTAAGGGGGCGGAAGACCCCGTGAGGCGGGGGATGGCCCCATATATTTAATATGAGCTAACGAGGAACCATGTTAATGCCCACCGTGGGGTTTAGGTTTAGAGCGTACGCCGATCGACAGACGCTGAGGGCGTTAAAGGCCCAGTTGAAGTCAAAGTCTCCTAAATAAACTTGGAGACGCGGTAATCTTAATCGATGAAGTGCAGAACATTGTTACCCCGTGGTTTATATCGCTTCTTTCTACTACCTATAATAATTCTCAAGTTAGGTTTGCTTTTACTGGATCAATGATAGGGCCATCCAAGACATTAACTGGAGAAGGAAAAGGTAAAAAAGTTGGCAGTTCTTTTAAAGGTAGGCCCATAGTAGAGATAGAAGTTAAGCCTTTCAGTTAAAAGCAGAGCATGGAATTCCTAAAAGCAGGCTCTATATTGTGCGGTATTGGCATAAAGGATGAAGAGAATAAATACGCCATAATTGATCCGCTCTGTGAGCTACCCCGCCCCTAAGGGCGAGGTTTGCCGTTCGTTTTATCACGCAATCCACGCTGCACTAGCAACACTTAATCGACCTAAGAAAAGACACAGCAACTAGGGTGAATTGTTTTCCAAATATTTATTAACATCAAAATGAATTCCGGCCTTTGTGCCCGACTTCGATAAGGCAATTTCGCTTTATAAGTCTGGAAAATTGGAGGAGGCGCTTGGCGAGGTTAATGGCCTTCTCGAGGCTCAGCCCAGGAATGCCTCCTACCATAACTTAAAGGGCGTGATCTTGAGGAAAATGGGGCGAAGCGATGAAGCTTTAGATGAGTTCGATGAAGCTGCCTCGCTAGATCCCAGGAACTCGGTTTATCGCTTTAATAAGGCTAATGCGCTCTTGGATCTGGGTAGGCCTGATGATGCATTAGCGGAATACGAGGAGGCAATTAAGTTGGATCCAGGGGATCCGGATTACCATTATGGGAAAGGCAATGCGCTTTACGTCCTCGGCAGATTCAGCGATGCTGTTAAGGAGTATGATGATGCCATTAAGATGAACCCGGGGAATGCGTATTATAGGTTAAACAAGGCATTTGCATTGGCTAGGATGAGTGAATCAAGCAGTGCTATGCAGGAGCTCGATAAGGCTTTATCCCTGGCGTCGAGGGATCCGATTGTTTGGGTGAATTATGTAGAGGCGATGTCGATATTGTGGAGGATGGATGACGCGGTGAGGAGGCTTAAAAAGGCAATGGAGGATGGCTTGGTTAAGGCCGAATCCATTTGCGATGCAATTCAAGCAGAGCTGCGGACGCAGCACTCAATGGATGAAGAGGCCATGTTACGGGAATTATCGGATAGCATCTGCAATAAATGATGGGGTCCATATTCGGCAATTCAATAATTTGCTGGTAAAATTTTAAACTAAATTGGGTCCTAGCTTTCTCAATGGAGTCCTTATCATTGTATGTGTTGGTTTATGGTATACTTACCGGTACGTATTATGCATTTATGGCATTAGGATTAAACTTAATATTTGGAGTAATGCGGATAATAAATCTGACTCATGGAGACATGATAATGTTAGCGGCATATTTTGCTGAGATATTATTTGCTCAATTCCATTTATCTCCATTATTCTCCTTAATATTGGTCTTCCCCCTCTTCTTTGCGTTGGGTCTAATCATTTACTACTTATTTGTGCCTAGGCTAATGCAAAGCAAGGATCCTGAGATGAATTCCTTCATTCTATTCTTTGGCTTATCCATGGTGATAGAGTCCGCCGTGTTCATAGTGTTTGGAGCGAGTTACAGGTCTCTGAATGTGAATTTCTTACCAGTGACCTACTTCGCTATTTTTGGGTACTCAGTTCCAGCCGTAATTGTTTTCATGTTCGGCGTGTCGCTTCTTTTATTGTTGTTGACCTATTACTACTTGTTTCATACAAGGCTGGGAAAAGCCACCAGGGCTTTAATGGATAACAGGGAGCTGGCCATGAGTTTCGGAATAAATCCAAGCAAGGCCTTAGTCATGGCATTCTCCTATGCAGTGGCAGTGACGGGCGTGGCTGGCGTTCTGTCCCCCTACGTGTTCGGGGCGATTTATCCCTCGGAGGGTTCATTAATAACAGTGCTAGCCTTTGTCATTATAATAATTGGGGCACTCGGCAACCCTCTCGGGTCTATTTTCGGCGGTTTAATATATGGAGTGGCCATCAGCCTTGTAGAGATATATATGCCGGAATTGAGCTACGTTATTCCCTTCCTCTTAGTAATAGTAATCATAATCTTCCGGCCAAATGGATTGCTTGGGGGGAGAACCCGTGAATTATAGCTTCATAGATAAGTGGCTTCTCATCTTCATTGCAGCAACCATGGTTCTCTTCATAGTGGGTCCCTTAATATATACGAATCAACTCTTCTTCTTCACATTAATGATCTATACCATACTGGCCCTAGCCTTTAATGTGATCTATGGTTATACGGGGTACCTCCCATTTGGTTACACCGCATTCTTTGGCATGGGCGCATATGGGTTTGCCATAGGCATTCACCTCGGCATTGGGATATTTCCCTCCATATTATTAGCGGTTGCTATTACTGTATTGTTGGCGCTCCTCTTCTCCCCAATGTTTAGGCTAAGGGGTGCCTATTTTGCCATAGCTAACCTGGCGGGGTTTGAGGCGGTTTATTATATTATTGAAAATAATTATATGAGGCCGATAACGGGGGGTCCATATGGGGTTTCCATTCCACAAGTCTTTAACCCAACGCTGACATATTATATAGCCCTTGCAATGCTTGCGCTTATAATACTGATAAATGGATACCTTGAGAAAAGCGATCTAGGATTGGCGTTACGGGCCATTGGGAATAACCCCGTCACCGCTTATCTGGCCGGGATAAATGTGCCCCTTACTAGAAATATCGCTTGGCTAATAAGTGCTGCCTTCGCTGGCGTCGCCGGTGCCTTATATGGCTGGTACATAGCATTCTTCTACCCAGAGTCTGTCCTTTCTCTCACCACTTCCTTATTTATAATAGCCTTCACGATATTTGGAGGCGCAGGAACCCTAATGGGGCCAGTTATCGGAACATGGTTGCTTTATTCGGTTTATGACACAATAGGAATATCATATCCAACCTACTTTACTTTAATATATGGATTATTAATAGTGATTTTCATTTTGGTTTTACCAAATGGATTAGTAAAATTAATAGAGAAGTACTTAAAGATAAAAATACGGTGATTCATCACATGCTGAAGATAGATAAGGTAAGTAAAAAATTTGGACAATTAGTTGCATTGAATAATATTGACTTGGATATTCAGAATGGCGAGCTTAAAGTGATTATTGGACCCAATGGCGCCGGCAAGACCACGCTCATAAATATAGTAACTGGCATTCTAGTTCCGGACTCCGGCCGCATACTATTTAATGGAATTGATATAACAAATGAGTCGCCGCATAGAAGGGCCAGGCTAGGCTTGGCCAGGACATGTCAAATACCGCGCCCCTTCTTTGATTTAACAGTGCTTGAGAACGTCTACTTGGGCGCTAGGTATGCGGGTGGCCTAACTCAGGGGGAAGCCATGAAGCAGGCTAAGGAAGCTATTGAAATGGTTGGATTAAGCGGAGTCAGTAATGCGTTGGTTCGTAACTTAACAACGGCTCAAATGAAAATGATGAGCCTGGCTAGAGCCTTGTCGCAGAAACCCAAGGCAATTTTCATTGATGAACTTGGGGCAGGCTTGAGCGAGGGCGAATTGGCTGAATTAATAGGCCTAATTAAGAGAATAAATGACATGGGCATTACGGTAGTCTATGTTGGCCATATAATGAGGGTAGTGAAGCAATTATCGAGCGGCAAAAACATTGTGGTGCTTAATGCTGGCTCCAAGATATTCGAGGGGACATATGAAGCCGCCGTGTCTAACCCGGAGATAATAAAGATCTATTTGGGTGATAAATATGCTTCTGGAGGCTAATGGATTGAGAGTTAGTTATGGCGATGTGGAGGTAATACATGGAATAGATTTCTCGATAAGTGAGGGCAAGACAATGGTCCTCCTGGGATTAAATGGCGCCGGCAAGACCTCCCTCCTCCTGGGATTAATGGGCTTTATCCCAACTAAGGGAGTAATAAAACTAGAGTCGACGAGAATAGATGGATTAAAACCATATGAGCGAGCAAAGCTGGGCCTCGCGATGGTGTCGGAGCAAGGCATATTCCCCTCCCTCACCGTTAAGGAGAACCTGGAGGTCGCAGGTAATTCGCTTCCTAGGCATGAGATAGAGAAGAAAATACGGCATGTGGTTTCAACTTTTCCCGACATAGGTGGAAAAATTAAACAAAAAGCACTGGAGTTATCGGGCGGCCAAAGAAAGATGTTGGCAATAGCAATGGCATATATGGTTTCCCCCAAGTTGCTTCTCGTGGATGAGCCATCACTGGGCTTATCGCCTCTCTTTGTGGAGAAGGTCAAGGAGGTTCTGCTTCAATTAAAGAGGAGCGGCATAACTATGTTAATAGCTGAACAGAACCCATCATTCGTAGAATTAGCCGATAAAGTGATAGTTATGGATACAGGTTCAATAGTGTTCCAAGGATCAACCGAAGAAGCCATTAGCAATGATAAGATACGAAAGGCATTTTTCGGGATAGAATAATCATGTGCTTTCGAAACATTGGTAAGAATTTTGCCCTCCCATTTAGAGCCGAGTTCGCTTTGCATTTACTAAGAAATATATCCTTGATGCTCCTTACTTGTTTTCATCATTGGAGGCGTCGTTTTGTTGAATATCTAATTGGCAAAATATGGCTAGAAGTGCTGTAATGCTTAAAAAGGTTTAATTGGTTTACTTTATTGAAACTATATGAAATCACATAACGCGGTCTCACGAACGCTCCTAATAGCAATAGTGGTGATCATCATAATAGTGATCGCCGTGGCTGCGATTGAATTAATGAGGCCCAGTAAACCAACACAAAGCGTTATATTGATAGGCACTCTATATGCATCAACGGGTTCCTTTGCGTCAACCTCGATGCCGGAATATGAGGGTTTGCTTCTGTGGGCTAAGACCGTTAACGCCAGTGGCGGAATATATGTATCCTCCCTCGGCAAGAAGTTACCCGTCAGAATAATTGCATATGATGATAGTAGCGAGACGTCTTTAGCATCGCAGTACTATGAGCAACTAATCACGGTTAATCACGTTAATTTCTTGGTTGCTGATTTCGGTTCCGTCTTGACGGCGCCCGCCGTCTCGATTGCCGAGAAGTATGGCGTACTTTTATTCGATGTGACGGGCAGCTCCGAGTACTTCTTCTCTCCCCCAAGCCCCTACATAGTCCTAACTTCGATACCGGGAAGCCCTGCATATGGATCCTATGTAGCTCCATTCCTGAAATCCATTAATGCAACCAGGGTTGCGATTCTCTATGGGGAAAACGATTTCGACGCAGCGCTGGCCTCGGTAATAGTTAATGACTTAAAGGCGGAGGGCATAACGCCTATTTATTATCAGGGCTACCCAACATCGACCACAGATTTCTCCACGCTAATAACCACGCTTCAATCGCTTAATCCGCAAGTAGTCCTTGAGATAGGTTACCCAAATAATGATATCGCATTCCTTAACCAGCTTCACTCAATGGGGGTTCACTTCAACCTAACACTAACAATCTTCCCAGGACAACTCTGGCAAGTAATGCTCTCAAGCGTTGGCAACAATATGGCCTACACATATACGCTGCTATTTCCACCGCTAGTTAATTACACTGTGAATTATGGTCCCACGCTTTCCCAATTCGAGCAAGAATGGAATGCTACATATCCAGGCACTCCAGTTAGTTACTTAAGCATAGCTGGATTCACGGCTGGGTTAATAATTCAGAAAGCCATAGAGACCGCCGGCTCCCTTAATGCAACAGCGGTGAGGCAAGCCATTAATTCATTCTCAGGCAAAATAACCACAATTGATGGCCCCTTCATGGTGAACGCCACGAACGGCATGCAGCTTGGCGAGGTGCCCCTCGTTGGGCAAATAGTGCCAACCCCAAGCGGCTTACAGACAATAGTGGTTTACCCACCAAACCTAGCAACAGGTAAGGCAATATATCCAGCACCTGGTTAATGCCTTCTTTTTTTTTTTTTTTTTTAAAAAAAAAAAAATATTTTT
>OFEH01000289.1_pt1 | contig 19266 bp, 10 predicted proteins | sample 1521031 | NCBI WGS metagenome assembly OFEH01 (sample SAMN05518350, study PRJEB24110) | hypersaline lake metagenome | isolation source: Grendel Spring, Yellowstone National Park, Wyoming, USA | place: USA:Grendel Spring, Yellowstone National Park, Wyoming, USA | collected 2011-11-16
AGAACAAATAACGCTTCAATATTGCCTCTTATTCATCCTGGGCATAAGGAAGTGGTTATATGGGATAATAATTTTCTTGCTTCGCCGTTTGCTAAGAAAATGCTTAAAGAAATGTTGGAACATGGAATAAAGCCTGATTTTAATCAAGGGTTGGACGCGCGGTTAATGGATGAAGAAACAGCTGGGTTATTAGCAGATTTAAAGCCAAAAACAATTCATTTTGCGTATGATTTTGTTGGGGAAAGGAAGGCTGTTCAAAAAACTACCGACCTTTTAGAAAAAGCGGGCTATAAGAAAAGGTACATCATTTTTTACATGCTTTACAATTTTTATGATTTTAATTTGAAACACGGCGACACTCCTGCAGATTTTTTGGCACGGTTAAAAGATTTGATGGAATTGGGAGCATCCGCATATCCTATGCGCTTTATTCCCTTGAACGCGCTTGAAAAGAATTCTTTTATTTCACCATTATGGACTCCTGAACAATTAGAAATGGTTGCTGATGCTAGAAGAGTTTTAGGCTATGGTGGCGCATTTGTTCCGTATAAAGGATTTGTAAATAAAATACTAAATGCAACAAATTTTGAAGAAGCAATGAAGCTTAAACCCAAAAATACTTTGAAAGAAAGAAGCATTTTTGTTTAGGCTTGTTGCTGTTGTTTTTTCCGGCTTGGGTTTATTTTTGCTATTTTTAATTAGGTAAACACTTGGGCAAAAAATAATGTTCAGTAGGTTGCAAATTAGGTAAACACTCGTGCATAAAGGGGTGCGAAACACCAAGCACCAGCGGGGAAACGCTGGTGCATACAAAAATATTTATGTGTTGTTTACCTAATGTTTATAAAAAATAAAAATTTTATTCGCGTGGCGGCGCAACGTAACCATGTGGCTCCCCGAACACGGCTCTGAAGACATACTGCGAAAATATGTATGGGTCATGCTCATTTTGCGTGCCGTTTCGCGCGTGCACTATAGCGTGGTAGTATTCATGCAACAATGTGATTATGCTGAATTTGCTTATTACTATTAAATTGTAACGTGGGTAGAACACACCAAATAGCCTGAAAAGTTTTAGTTCCGGCGCCACCACAAGTCGAGGCACCGGAATATTCAAAGCTTTTGAAAGCTCTTGAAGGTACTTTTTCCATTTTTGGTATTTTTCTTTTGTCGTTCCTTTGTATGGTTGTTTTTTCTTGAACTCTTTAGTAATTTGAAGAATTTTTTGCATTTCTTGTTCAGTTATGTATTTGAAGTTGTTGTTCATTTTTATTCACCCTCGCAGGTATCGCATGTTCCAAAGAAGTTGTTTGTGTTTACTGTGTTCCTGTATACTATTATTCGTGTTGGTCTTTCGCCCCATTTGAATGTTTCTTGAACTTGCAAGCCTTGCCCGACCATTGCGAAACCACTTCTTAGTATTCTTGACCGCGCATTCATGTTGTTGTCGAAACGAAAATCACTGGCTATGATCAATCTGTTCTTTTCTTGCAGGTATTCAAGGCTACCGTCGCTAATTGCAATCCATTGGTCAGTGAATGGATTGTAAAGCAAGAAGTTAAACATCCCTGTGTAGTTTTCTTGCAGTTCTTTCATGAAGTTCAGCGTGTTTTCTTTGAGCGTATTTGCCGCATTATAAGTGCGCGCAAATACTCGTACAGCCTTTAGTGTGTCAATTTCGCCGTATGTGTGTATTGGTGTAATTTTTTCTATTACAGAGCCGTTATGTGCCAGGAACCAACCAACCGCCCCACCTTCGACGTCGAATGGATGAGTTCCATCGCCTCCTGTGGACAGCCTGAAATGAATTAGCAACCTTGTATATGGTTCTTCGATTTTTGTAAAGTATTCTGTTTTTACCCATCTATACAATTTTATTGCACCATTGGTCGTTTTATAGAGAGCTCCGACACCATCCTTGTTAGAGTCCCATGCTTCTCTCATTTTTTCTTCAAGCCCACGCTCAGGGCTTGAAGAAAGAATTAATGCCATTCTGCACATTTTATGCCACCACCTTGAAACGTCCATTAGTCCATTTAGCGCCTAGTTTTTCAAGTTCTTTCTTTACTTTCTCTTCGGTCTTTCCGAGAGCCTTTGCAATTACAGTAATACTTTCTTTTTCTGTCTTTGTGGTTGGTGCATTTAGTATTGCTTGTATTAATGTTCTGTCCATTCTTTTCGTTGGAAGGCTTATCTCAACATTTGTTATGTTTTGTGCCTCGCGCGGTGGATTTTCAATAAGCTCTTTTATAATTTCGTATTCAAAAGGTGAAAGCAGGTGTTTAATTTCATCGAGCATCTCTTGTGCGTTTTCTTTCATGTAAGTCTTTACTAAATTCATGTCGACCTGTTGGGGCGTTAAATTGCCCCAGACTAGGTCGTTGATGATTTGTCCCAATCCTTTGTAGATTGGCCATTTGTCGTTATCGACCTTTATAAGGCCGACCAAGGCAAGTTCTGCGGCTCTTTTCATAAGTGCAATATTTATTGCACGAAGTGCTACAAGCTGTTTTACGTTCAAGCTAGCGTCTGCTAAACGATTTTCTATGTTGAAGATGATTATTTTATTACGACTTATGTAGGACTCACCGAAATAGATTGCATTTCTTGTTCCCCCTACATGGTCGAATAAGGGGGAAGAAAGAAGGTCTTGGAATCCACTGTAGCTACTTTGTCTCAAGAAAGACCCTGGCGTGTTTCCGAAAATCCATGCATATCCAGGGTAAAAGTATCTCATAAGTTGCCAGAAATTGTTTGCCACCGTTATTGGCAATGGCGAATAGTCGTCGCTGACCAAAAGATGAACATGGCAACTATCTCTCCATGTAACTTGATAATTTTGTGAAAGAAATTCAATTACTGGTTTTAGTTGTTCGGCGAATTCCTCTGAAGACTCCGAAGAGCCATATATGAGAAACTCATTGCCAAAAATCGACCCGTCGCGTTGTATGGATCGTACTAGCTTTTCCGGAATATGACTCCAGCAACCTAACCGCCCGCACACAGGACAGCTTGGCACATCATGGTACCTTGTTATCCGTATTCCGAAAAACTGCTCTGTTTTCCTGTCAATATCTTGTGCACTTTCTACATTAGTAGAAGGTGGATAATCTAATTCTAATTCAAGTCCTGCTTTTAGGTGCGACCAGAATTTTTTCAGCTGGTCGATGTTTATGGTAGGTGCTGGGGCAAACGCCCACCTTCCTGTCTTTTCCACCGTTTGTGTTGCTGTTGCCGTGGTGGTTGTGTCGCGGTGTGATGATTTTCTATATAAAACGATTCTGTATGAACCATTTTCATGTTCATACACTCTGAACGCGTGGCCATTCTGGCATACAATTTGGTGCACGGTTTGGTTTCCCATTCTCCAAACTGCATTTTGCTGTATTTCTGGTGCTCCGCATACGGGGCACCTTATGCCTTCTATGATGAAATAGACATTGTCTGGCATTTTTTAGTCACCTCTCCTTAAAACCGCGTATGCATATGGATACCTGTCCTGTTTTGTCGAAATGAATATGTAGCGTACGCTTGAAAGCCCCTGTGTTAGTATTTCTTCATTAAGCCAGTACATTTTTTTGTTTAGAGATATTTCACTATTCTCGTCTTCATAGATTTTCCAGTCATAGTTCTTAAAAAGCTCCAATAATTTTTTGAAAATTTCCAGAGGTGCATTGTGGATTTCGATATCGTTGTCCTTTGTTAATTCTTTGATTGTTTCTACGCTCGGTTTGTACTTCCTTTTATTCCAATATATTTTTATTTCTCCTACCATGCTCTTTCACCTCCCGGCCCCATTTTGGAGCCGTGGGTCAGGGAGGTCGAAAACGGCCTCCCGGGGCTTGGTTGTTGAAACCAAGCCTTTGGAAAAAACGGAAAAACCACACACCTTTCGGTGTGTGGGTGAGGAGGCAAAGAAAGTTCCATAAAGTTGCCCGGCCCCCGCCTCGATAGGGGTGCGGGCTTCCAAATAAACGGGGTTGGAATTCATTTTGTTTCACGTGTACCCATTTTGGCGGGAACGCTCCTCAGCCAAGTTTCCGGCGGAATTATTTTTGTCCGTCGGCTAAATGGCTGAGAAACGTCATAACCCTACTTCGTTTAGCGACAGTAATGCCACAGGCTAGAGAAAATAAAATAAGCTACAAAACACCTGTGGCACTACTGCCACGAAACGAAATAGGTACCCGCCAAACTTGGGTACGATAACATTTTTGCAAAAAAGTCTTAAAAGCAGACATGCATAATTGCGCGCCAAAATGCAGAAAGGCATGCCGGTAACAATTGGTAAATTAGGTAAACACGCGCGCAAATTTTTTACAACAAAGCGCGCGGTTTAAATTATGGTTATTGCGTTAGGTAAACATAGGCGCAAAAAAGGTGCGTGGTGCAGTGCAAATTAGGTAAACACTGGTTAAAAAATATAAGGTTAAGTACGCGCACAAAATTAGGTAAACACCGCTTTAAAATAAAAAATTATTTAAAATTTATTCTTCATCTTCCTCAAAGTCTTCATCTTTATGCAAGTCTAGCCAGAAACGCGGTTCCATAATGTGCTTTGCAAATTCCTTGAGAACTAGAACAATCTCTTTTTCATTCCATGCTCTTCCGAAAAAGCCTTTGAACTGTTCTTCATTATAGTCGACCCAGTCATGTTCTGAAAAGTACTTGTATCTCGTTTCTGTGCATACCCAAAATACTTTGTTATGCCACGAGAGTTCGACGGGGGTATTAGCCCCGTCAAAGTCACCAATGTAAAGTACCGGCAACCTTGACTGTATTATTGTGCGCATTGCATTTTCGTGTTCTATTTCTTGAAACTTCTTTGTTTTTGGGTCGTATGTTGTTTCTATAATCCCGTTTGGTGCAATAAATACTTGAATATCTTTCCGTTTCAATGCCACGCTGAAGAATGTGTTAAGTGCTTCTTTTATCCATGTCATTGAACCGCTAGTATCTAGTACCAGAATAATTTCTGACCGTTCTCTGTACTCGTAATACGAACTTAATGGTTTTCGTTCAAATTGTCGAAAGATTAATTTCTTGATGTTTAGAGCCTGTGTCTGCGAAGGCTCTGGCGTTAAAGCCTTCTCTTCATTACTCAAGTATTCAATTAGCCTGTAAAGTTCTAAATGCAAGCGCAATGCTTCTTTTTTGAGTTTAAAGGCCTGTTCTGAATTTTTTTCTTTTTCTTCGTTTTCTTCTTCGCTTTCTTGTTCTTGTTCTTGTTCTTCCGTTTGTTCTTGTTCTTCTTTGTTCTCTTCTTCTTGTTCACTTTTTTCAGTTTCTTTTTCTTCTCTCTCTTGTTCTGTTTCTTGCTCCCCTGTTTGTTCACGTTCTGTTTCTTCGTTTTCTCCTTCTTGTTTTTCTTTTTCTTCTTCATTTTGTTCTCCTGTTTGTTCCTGTTCTTCCTGTTCACTTTCTTCTTGCTCTTTGCTTGGTTCTTGTTGCGCAAAGCGTTGGTCATCAACGCTCTGTGTGATTTCGTCCCCACCATGAACATCTTCAGATGTCATGGTGAGGGGTTCAACTATAGGTTTTTCTTCGTTTTCTAAATTAAATTTATTTTCTAAAAGTTGTGGTTTTTTCACTTTAATTACCATTTGTACCACCTACAAAATTCTTGATTTCTTCCGCCATTCTTTTAAGTTGATTTAGCCCGTCCAGAAGTTCATATGTTCCTACATACTTGTTTATGATATTTTTTATATTGTCTGAGTTTATGGTTTTTTCTGTTGCTATATCGAGCCGTTTTATTATGAATTTTATGAAATTGCTGCTAATTTCATAATCAATAACATAACGTACCTCTGTGGTTCCTTTTCCTATTGCTATAAACAGTTGCTGATATGGTTCAATTATTAACTTTGCGTCAATTCCTGTAACTTCAAGAAACTCTTTCAATTGCATGTATTCATTGCTGTTAAAGAATTTTCCATTCATGATTTCGTTCTCTCTCCAACGTAGGGTTTCAAGAAACTTTTTTAAAACTACATCTTGCTGATACACTAAAAGATAGTTTAATAACTTTTTGTCTTCTCCTGTGTATTTCATGTACATTTTCGCGTTGAAATGCTTTTCATGAATTTTTTCTAATCTTAATATTATTTTATCGTTTTTTGCAATAATTAAATTTCTAGTGTAATACATAAAGTTTAAATTGTTTCTTTTTACAATGTCGATAATGTCGTGGTAATTGTCTTGAAAGTAAAGAGAATCTTCTATGTATGCCTCGAAGCTCATGTTATTTTCAGTTAGTTTTTGTACTTCTAGTAAAGTTAACGGCTTCAACGCCGTTAACTTCAATGTAGAATTATCAATTACAACTTGAAACGTCCCAAGTATATCCGGCCTGTCGGCCGGAGCGAGCTCAAACGTTTTAATTATTGTACTATATTCCTTAAAATCATTACTCACATTTGTGCTGAAAGTGCGTTCCTCGTTTTCCGTGCTTTTTTCTGCAACAATGTTTTCCTCTTTCGGCACCTTTATACTTGCCAGCACTTTGGTTACACTGTGTTCTTGCTTTTCTTCCTGTTCTTGTAGTTCTTGTGGTTCTTGCTCTTCCTGATGTTGCACAAGCGCTTGTGTAACATCAGGAATGTTTTCTTGCGCTTGGGTTTGTTTTGTTTCTGCGTTGTTAAGCGCTTCATTAAGCTTTTCCATATCTTCGTATGATTTTACTACAAAGGAATACAAAAGTTCATTGAAATTACCGTTTGGCATTACCTGCAACGCGTGTCCGAATTGGATTAATTCTTGTATGGTTATAGGCTTGTTTAAGCCGGCATTTAAGCCGGCCGCATATATTTTTGTTAAAATTTTTATTATCTTCTTATTATCTTTAAAGTGTTTTTCTAGAATTTCCTCTACCGCCTGTGGACTAGGCGGTAGGAAATTAATTGTGATGACTCTTCTTAGAAGTGGTTCTGAAAACTCTCTGGCGTCATTTGAAGTTAGAAATACAATTAGATTTTTCCTATTTCCTTCTATTAAGTTTTCTGTTTCATCAATCCGGAAGGAAATTCTGCAGTTTTGTAAGTAGTCAAGTAACAGTGCGTCTGTGCTTGGTCTAGTTTTGTCAAATTCATCTATTACTAGGACAGTTAATTTTTCCTTTGATTTTATTAATGCTTCCGGAAGGGGGCCGTATAATATTTTGACCCCCGATTTTGCGTTTTCAGAAGGTACGTACTTGTAAATCAATTCGTCCTCAGAGGTATTCAAGGTTGCTTGTACAAAAGTGTATTCGGCATTGTAGAAATCTGCGATAACTTTAGTTATCGCAGTTTTGCCCGCCCCCGGCGGGCCTTGTAGCAGAAACGCTGGTATAGTATTTGAAAGACGCGCTGCTTCTATTCCTGCATAGATAACGTCAACCTGTTTTTCAACGCCTACTAAGAAGTTTTTAATATAGTTTTTGAATTTCTCTAGTTCTTCATCTTCGTTTGGCATGTTTATTCACCTTTTTATCAACGGAAAACCACGTGTCCGAGGAGAACACGTGGGGAAGGAGGCAAAGGAAGCCCAAAAGTCGCCCGGCCCCCGCCTCGATAGGGGCACGGGGTTCCAAATAAACAGGGTTTGAATTCATTTTGAATCACGTGTACCCTGTTTTGGTGGGCGCGCCTGCACCAAGTTTCCGACGGAATTCTTTTTGTCCGTCGGCTAAATGGTGCAGGCGTTTTACAACTTTCGTTTCATGTGGCAGAATACTGCCACACGCATAAAATAAACTAAAAATGCTTGCGGCAGTATGGCCGCCCCATGAAACGAAAGTTGTACCCCACCAAAACTAGGGTACAATAGTCAGTTTTCAAAAATGTTTTAAAAGCAGACGCGCGTTGTTTCGCTTTAGCGTGCGGGCTGTTTCACGTTTACTTGTATGACGTCCTTTTCTTCTGAGCCTGCTGGCTGTATTTCAATTTTGAATGCGCCGAAGCTCGGTGGCATGAAGAATACCATGTAATTCCCGTACTCATCCGTAACGCCTCTCGTGTATTCGCGCCCGTTCACGTAAACGGTAAAGGCCTTGTTGGCAACGGGCATCCCATTGGCGCCGATGAGCGTGCCTACCACTTTAACTGGTTGCATGTCGTCAATGCTTTGCGTCGGCAGGTCGAGCCTTTTTTCTTGCACGGGTTCAACCGGTTTTTCCTTTTTCTTTTCTGTTTTTGGCTTCGGCATTGCTATCATGTATAATAGCATTTGCTCCGGGGTTAGCGTTTTTATTTTTACTGCGGAAAGCATTGCGCCGAATGCAAAAAATAGCATTATTACGAACGCTTTGTTTAGCAAGCCACGAATTAAAAGTGAAACCCCGTAGCCGAGAAGCAAAGAGGCGCTTAAGTAAACGGCTTGCCTCACGGAGAGCTTTATTCCCATTAAGTCCAAAAATTGCTCACTAAGTGGGCTTATGTCTTCAAAAACCAGCGTGCGCACATTTCTAACCATACCATAATAAATGCGAGTTTGCTTAAAAGCGCGCAACATTGCAATTACGCACGCGTAATGTTTACGCCGGCGTAACGCTGTCGCTTTTTATATGTTTTTTATTTTTAGTGTGGCATGAGGCAAAGCATTTTGGTTTTAGCGTTGGTGTTGCTGGTGAGCGTTTTTTCTGTTAGTTCCGCGGTTTCGTTCGCGCAACCGATGAGAGGCGTAAGCATTCCAATTAATTCTGCGCGCGCCACTAACATTCCTATACCGTCTGTACCCGGCAATCTTCCACTGCCTCCTGTGTCGCATACAAGCAGAAAACCACCGTTTTTATACCCGAATATTTCGTACGTTGGCATAAAGGTGCTTCACCAAAACCGCACGTTTCTTGATGGCTTTATAGGCGTGTATAACGGCGTTGTTTATATTGAATTTTTCGTGCCGCTTCATGAATTAACATTGGGCAATACGACTTTTGTTGCTGAGCCGCCAATTGAGGCATTCAATGGAACGCCGCCAATACAGCCGATGAAACATGTGCAAATGCCGATGCAGTCATCCGCGCCTTCGTTCATTGCAATTCCGGTGCCACCGCATAAACAACCCGCACCGCCACAACCAGTGTTTTTCGGCGCGCTCGGGATTATAAATTCGGCTTATGCCGTGTCATATGTTGAAGCACACAAAGGACAAGCAATAATTGTTTCGTGGCGCGGTTTGATGGGTGTTGAGCTAAAAGACATTGGAACTTACAGCACAATGCCGAGGGGCCGTGTGCTTATTTATTATGAGCCGGTAACTTATAGCTATAAGCCAATTCCCATGGGCGTGCATTTTGAAGTTTCAGCTTTCAAAGAAGTTGCTTTACCGTAAACCTTTTCATTAATAACTCTAGCCAAAACCGCGAGTTTTGTTGAAGTAAAAAAGATAATCTTTTTAAGCAATTGTTTACCTAATTATATTATGAATAAAATATTGCTATTCGGCATAGTGCTGTTTTTAATAGCAGGGATGGTAGCTGGTGGAATATTAGCTGGGGTGTTAGCCATTTCGGCCGAGTCACCCTACTTGTGGTTCACTTCATCTGACCATCCAAGTGGAAAAATTTTGCCTGTGCCGATTTATGCGGTCGCGTACGTCTTTCCTAATGGGAGCTTCATTTTAGAAGGATGGGTCTATGACCCATCGCCGTTTGTTTTTACAACAAGTGGCCTAAGCGCGTATCCTCTGGCTCATGTGCCTGGTATTGGAAACATTTGGGCGGCATATGACGGTACCCGAGGCGTATTTGACCAAAAAAACCCTGGTTACATTTATCCGTTTTCATTCAGTTACGTGAATATGTGGGCTGGAGTTGAATTTAATTTTACTAACCCGGACGCAATTGGTAAGGTTTACCAAGTGCGGTTTTTACAGCCAGCACAAGATAACCTTTTTTATTTTAACGGAACAGGTCTGAACCAAATTGGAATTACATATGGCTTCGTAAATTCACAGTGGGTGAACACCACGCGGGAAAACTTTACATACTTGGGCGTGGGGCCGGCGCAAACTATTTCAATAACGCAAAACACTTACCCGCCTTATGAAACGATTGTAATACCTGCGAATTCAACACATATATGGGTTGCTGTTCCTAATTTTGCGGTTTACCCTCAAGAGGTTCCGCCAAACTTTCCGTATAAAAACCTTGTGAAAATTAACACTGCACCTTTGCCACCGTGGTGGAACACGACGGCAATTCAATGAACAAACGTTATAGACATATTCCTGCGTCGTGTAGTCGCTTTTAGACTTTTTTTAAGCTAAGTATCGTCCATGTTGACATGAAACAACCGTATAAAACATTAGTGGCATTTGTAGTTCTTTTCTTAGCTGTTACCATGGGCCTTGGTGGTAGCGCGCCGTTTATTGTAAACGCTGCCGGAATAAGCCCATATTATTCTATTTCTTTTGCAAAAAATAACCTAACAGTATACCAAGGGCAAACGTTTTCAGATGTGCTTTCTGTTTATGCCGTTTCCTCGTTGCAAACTATTGCTTTGTATTATTCTGGTAGCTCCCCTTCATCCGGCATTACCGCTTCTTTAAACCCGGCTTACGGGACGCCTGATTTTAATTCAACGGTAACGATTTTTGTTCCTGGCAACACGTCACCTGGCAATTATTCATTACGCTTCGTAGGAAATAATGGGTATTACAAGGTTTCTACACTGTTGAACATAACTGTGTTAAAGTCCACGTTTTATGTAGAGCTTAATCCTAATTCTGGTACTGTTCACGCTGGCAGTTCAACAACATTTACGGCAACGGCATATTCTAACATTGCGCCTCAAACAGTTAATTGGTCTTATAGCGCGCCGCAAGGCGTTTCCGTTTCGCTATCTTCACAAACCAGTGGCATCGGGCAACCTATAACGGTAACAGCATCTGTTTCTTCTAATGCAGTATTTAACGGAAGCGTTCCAATAACCATATTCGCCAATAGTAACGACAGCTTTTCTGCGAATGCCACCTACACACTAACACCGCAGTTCTACCTAACTATGAGCGCAAACCCATCATCTGATGGTAGCGTGTCGCCTTCGTCAGGATGGTATAATGCCGGTTCTGTGGTTACAATTACAGCAACTCCTAACACGGGCTATAAGTTCGCGGGTTGGACGGGCTCCGGCACTCAATCATACACGGGTTCAAACAACCCAGCTACTGTGGTAATGGATTCAAACATCGAAGAAACGGCTTCGTTTAGCATTGAAAACGTTGTAATAAAATTTGCGGCAAACGGCCTAAATAGCCTTGCACAAGGCTCTATTCTGTTTATAGACCCCCTCTTTATTGACCAAAACTTTACTTTCTCACAGCTTCCGTACACGCTAATAGTTCCGTATGGTACGCAAGTAACATACAAGTGGTATTCGCCAATTTTTGGTAGCTCGAATACACAATTCGTTTTGAGCAATGTGACTGGTCTTGAAACTTCTCAGTCTGGTTCTTTCACCGCGACAACAAATGGTTCAATTATTGCTAATTATATTGAAAAAGAAGGTATTACTTTTAGCGCGAACGGGTTAAATAGTAACGCTCAAGGCACTGTGCTGGTTGTTAATGGTCAAAGTTATACTTATTCGCAGTTGCCAGTAACGATTTATGCTTCGCCTGGTTCTTCTGTTTCATTTAAATGGTACTCTCCTATTTCAGGAGGGTCAGGAACACAGTTTGTTTGGGTTTCAACAAGTGGCCTTTCAACCTCACAAAGCGGAACAATAACCGTGACTTCATCTAGTGGTGATGTTGTTGCTTCATACCAAGAACAATTCTACTTAACAATGAGCACTAATCCGTCAAACGCCGGTTCTGTTCAACCGGCTTCTGGTTGGTACAATGCTGGGTCAAGCGTTCAAATTTCGGCAACACCTAATTCAGGATATCAGTTTGCCTCATGGACTGGTTCTGGTTCAGGTTCATATTCTGGCGTGAATAATCCCGCCACAATAACAATGAACAGTCCTATTAACGAGACAGCAAACTTTGGTATTCAAGTAACAATTGAAAACACGTTAGGAGGTTCCGCTTATGCTACGTATAATGGGCAAACATATTATTCAAACACGTCTTTCTTCGTGACTCCGGGTTCGCAAGTTACATTTGTTGCGTCTCCTAACCAAGGCTACTTTTTCAGTACGTGGGCTGGAACGCAATCAAGCACGAGTAATACATTGACTTTAACAATTACTCAACCTACTACTGAAATTGCCGAATTTGGGTATTACATTACTTTCAGTGCTAATGGGTTAAATAGTAATGCACAAGGAACGGTTTTGACAGTTAATGGACAAAGTTATACTTACTCGCAATTACCCGTGACGATTCCTGTGAATTATGGGCAGTCTGTAAGTTATTCGTTCTATTCGCCTATTTATGCTTCAACAAATGGTGTAAGGTATGCGTGGGTTTCAACTTCGGGTTTGGATAATAAGCAATCAGATACGTTCACTCCGACACAGCCAGGAAGCATAATAGGAAATTATGCCGTTCAATATGAACTTACTATGAGTGTATATCCTTCAGGAGCAGGAACAACGAACCCAAGCGGAACGACATGGTATAACGCAGGAACGAATGTGCAAATTTCGGCAAGTCCTAACGCGGATTATGTATTTGTTTCGTGGAGCGGTAGTGGTTCTTCTTCTTACACAGGTACGAATAATCCTGCAACCGTAACAATGAATAGTCCTGTGAACGAAACAGCAAACTTTGGATTTCAAGTAACTATTCAAAACACTTTCGGAGGGTCAGCTTCTGCCTCTTACAACGGGCAAACATATTATTCAAACACTTCGTTCATTGTTCCTTACGGTTCTCAAGTAACATTCACGGCTTCAGCGAATCAGGGCTATTTCTTTGATACGTGGACAGGGACAGTGCAAAGTTCAAGCGCGAGTTTGTCTTTAACAATTACTAAACCTACTACTGAAATTGCAGAATTCGGCTATTATATTACGTTCGGGGTTTCGGGAATGAATTCAAGCGCTCAAGGGACGGTTCTTACAGTAAACGGTAACTCATACACTTACTCGCAATTACCAGTGACAATTGCCGTTAATTCAGGGCAGTCTGTAAGTTATTCTTTCAATTCGCCTGTTTCTTCTTCAGCAAACGGTGTAAGGTATGCGTGGGTTTCAACTTCGGGTTTGGATAATAAGCAATCAGATACATTCACTCCGACACAGCCAGGAAGCATAATAGGAAATTACGTAACACAATACGAGCTTACAATGAGCGTGAATCCGTCTGGTGCTGGTTCTACTACTCCGAGCGTTTCAACGTGGTATAACGCGGGAACAGGCGTTCAAATTTCAGCAACCGCAAATACTGGTTACCAGTTTGCTTCATGGACAGGTTCTGGTTCAGGCTCTTACACGGGAACAAGCAATCCTGTAACAATAACAATGAATAGTCCAATAACGGAAGTTGCTAACTTTAATATCGAAATTACATTTTCGGCAAACGGGCTAAACAATAATGCACAAAGTACTAGCACTGTGCTGGTTGTTAATGGACAAAGCTATACATATTTGCAATTACCAGTGACGATTTATGCTTCGCCTGGTTCTTCAGTAAGCTTTTCATGGATTTCGCCTGTTTTAGGAGGGTCAGGCATTCGTTTCGTGTGGACAAGCGCGTCAGGGCTTAGCACATCGCAAAGCGGTACAATAACAGTGTCATCGCCTGGCACTATTACGGCATCATATCAAGAACAATTCTACCTGACAATGAATGCAAACCCATCAAGTGGTGGTTCTGTCTCTCCGGCTTCAGGATGGTATAATGCAGGAAGCCAAATAACAATAAGCGCTACGCCAAACAACGTTTTTGCTTTCCTTAATTGGACTGGTTCAGGGGCAGGCTCTTACACTGGTTCAAGCAACCCCGCAACAATAACAATGAATAGTCCAATAACCGAAACAGCCAACTTTGGGTCAAAAATTTCATTCCCGACACTGTCGGCATACGACGTGGCCAACACATATACCGGTTATAATTATGAGTTTGCTGTAGTAGGACAAGCGATGTATAATGACCCTGTGCCACTGGCTAATCAGCAACTTACAATTGTTGTAGTTGTAACATCCGCGTCCACAGGCAATACATATAATAAAACCGTGACAGTAACAACAAATTCACAGGGCTGGTTCTACACCGGTGTGCAAACAATTGGTGGTGGGTATTACACTTGGGGCCGTGGTGTTTCTAACAAAGAACTTTACATCTACTATGATGGTGTTCTTGTGGCACAGCTTGGTGGGTGGGCTTGGGGCGTGTATATTCCTTATGTTGTTGCACAAGGCGGGTCGGTTTCTATTAGCGTACCTACATGGGATGGTTTACAACTTTACAGTGGTATTACATCTTCGCAAGGCGTGCTTTTACCATCAAGTGTAACGGTTGAGTTTAATACGGTTCCAAACCCCGGTAATTATTTTGAGCAGTATGCGTTCCGTGGCGGTCATAATAATGCTCAACTACTTTTCACAAGCGGGCAAAACCCATACCAATACACGTTTGCACCCGCCGGCTATACCGGTTTAACTCAAACTTCGGAAATACTTTCTACAAGCGCGCAAGCACAACTGACGTTTGTTATCACAATTCCATCTTACACTATTTTAAACTTTAACTTAACGCTCAACGGCCCTAACGGTTATTCAACCTCATGGTCAGGCTTTCTTGGAAACCTGCCACACGACACTCATTATGAGGCATCTCATACTTTCACAGACTTGCAACCAGGCACTTATAGTTGGAGCATTTCCCCCACGAGTGTGTCAAACATATACAATTCGCAAGAAGTTTATTATGCCAAACCAAGTTCTGGAACATTAAACGCCAATTCCAGCCAAACCATGTACATCGTATACGGAGGTCATCTATATAATGTAACATTCACGGAAAGCGGTTTGCCAAGTGGAACAACTTGGTGGGTTGACTTTAATGGCAATAATGTTTCAACAACAAGCCAATCCATCGAATTCACTAACGTGCCATCTGGTACGTTCACGTATACAGCTGGCCCGCAATACTATTATGTTTTAAACAACACGCGCTATTATGGCGGTGGATCCGGGTCAATTTCCGTGAGCAGTAACACGCAACAAACAATTTCGTGGATAAAGCAGTTTGAAGTTATCACGACATTTTCTCCTTCATACGCGTATTCAACCGGGGTTGAACCTGCACCAAATGCGAACGGCGTTGCTAACACTTGGGTAGACAGTGGCGCTTCGCTGACTGTGATAGGGGCTCCAGCTAACTATTGGACTGTTAAACCGCCTTTAATTACTTCGCCTTCTATAACACCGACAAGCTCTGGATACACGCAGACAGGCGGAATATACTATTATCAATCAATATACTCAATTACAGAGCCCGAAAGTATAACCGTACCATTTAAGCCAGAAGCAATACAAGTTCAGGAAAATGGTCTTCCTAGTGGCGCAACGTGGTATGTCTTATATGCAGGGCAATCATGGGAAAGCACAGCTGGTGTACCAGTAACCGTATATTGGAACGGTAACGATGCAGACACTACGGTTTTTGGTAGTGTCGTGTATTATAACGGCACTTATTACCTTCCAACGAACGCGGTTAGCTTCCCGATTAGCGAGGAATACAATCAATGGCAGACTGAAACCATAAATTACAGACAGGCTTACGCTGTAACAATTAACGCGGGGCAAGATGGTTCTGTTTCGTGGAGCGCGGTTGAAGGATGGGTTTATGTTCCGGGCATAGGCTTGACAACTTCGGGAACAGTAAATGCTGGGCAAAGTCAGACTGTGTACGTAGCGAGCTGGTTAATGTTGCAACTTACTGACAATCCGAATTCAGGTTATGCATTTGCTTCGTGGAATGTATCAGGTTCTTCTTCAAACAGCAACCCAATAGACATTGCGGCTACAGGTACGGGTTATGTTACTGCTAACTATCGGTACGCGACTTACCTGCAATTTACTGTAACAGGTGCGTCTGTGAACATTAGGTATACGATTACTTTGAGCAATGGGCAATCGCAATCAGGAAATACAAATTATGGTTCTTCAACAGTAACGTTCTACGTGCCTCAAGGAACTTACAATTGGCAAATTTCGCCTGCAAACACTATGGTTTATGTTGATGGAATTGGAGTTGAATATAGTGCAGTACCTTCTTCAAGTTCAGCAACTACGAACGCGAGCGTGAACATTAATTACGTTCTTTCAAGCGCGACGTTTAACTACACGTGGACAGAAAGCGGACTTCCGAGCGGGACACAGTGGGGCGTTACGGTAAACGGGCAAACATATTCGACAACAGGGTCGAGTTTAACCGAAACTTTCAGCACAGGACAATCCTATTCGTGGTCTTTGAATGCTCCATCTGGCTATACTGGAACGCCAGCAACAGGTTCATTCTCAAGCCAAGGTTCGCAAAGCATACAATTTACGCAAGCTGGCTTCCAATACACGTGGTATGAAAACGGATTACCTAGCGGGACGCAATGGGGCGTGCAAGTAAACGGACAAAAGTATTATACTACAAGTTCAAGCATTACTGAAACTTTCGCTTCGGGACAAACATATACATGGGGTGTACTTCCTCCTTCTGGTTATTCGGGAACACCTGCGTTAGGTTCGTTCTCAAACTCAAGTTCTACTACAATCAACTTCTATAAAGGTTTGAGCGTGACTGCTTATGCAAACCCGACTTCAGGCACTCAACCTCTTACGGTTAAATACACAGTAACGGCTTCGGGAGGCTCAGGAAGTTATTACTTCACATTATACGTTGACGGTAATCCTGTAGGAAATTCAGTTCCATCAAGCGGTAGCGCGACCATTCCATACACGTTTTCAGAAGCAGGAACGTATAGCACGTATATTCAAGTCTTAGACGCGAACACAGGCAACACGGCTAATTCACAAACAATGACAATTACCGTTCATGCTCCACCTAACACATACAATTTAACCTTCACGGAAACAGGACTGCCTACGACATACACTTTGTACGGGCAAACCTATTACGTGTCGTGGAGTGCAACTGTAAACGGGCAATCGCAATCAGCTGTTGCAGGACAAAATATAATATTCACAGGCTTATCCGGGACAGTAAGCTGGAGCGTTCAAAGCCCGATAACAGTACCCGTGAGTCCTACGTATTCCGAGAAGTATTACGCTAACCCAAGCTCAGGAACGGCATCAAAAAGCGGGTCAATAAGCATTACATACTCTACTTCTTCAACATTAAGCGTTTCAATTAACGCAAGTACAACGTCAGGAAATGCGCCTTTAACGGTTTCATTTACTTCAAACGTTCAAGGAGGAACAGGCAGTTATTCATACTATTGGACGTTTGGAGATGGCGGAACAAGCACTTCCGCAAACCCATCACATACATATACCAACCCCGGCACTTATAATGTACAACTCAAAGTCACGAGCGGCTCGCAAACAGCTTACAGTAATACATTAACAATTACAGTAACGCCTCCACCTTTGAGTGTTACAGCTAACGCAAACCCAACATCTGGTACTGCGCCACTTACTGTGTCCTTTACGGCTTCAACATCGGGCGGTTCAGGCGGAAACTCTTATAGCTGGAACTTCGGAGACGGAAGCACAAGCACTTCACAGAACCCGTCGCACACGTACAACAATCCTGGCACTTATACTGCGACCGTAACAGTGACTGACTCTTACGGACAACAAGCGTCTTCAAGTGTTACAATTTCAGTATCGCCTGCGTCATTACAAGTTTCAATACATGCTTACCCGACTTCAGGCTCAGAACCACTTACCGTGAACTTTTATTCTAGTGTTTCAGGAGGCGTGGGCAATTATCAATACTATTGGACGTTTGGCGATGGAGCAACAAGCACACAAGCAAACCCAACATACACGTACAACAACCCAGGAACGTACACGGTGCAATTGAAAGTCACGAGCGGTTCACAAACAGCGTATAGTAACACAATAACCATTAAAGTAGAGTATCCACCTTTGCATGTTTCAATCAGCGCAAGTACAACGTCAGGAAATGCGCCTTTAACGGTTCACTTCTATTCATCCGTTTCAGGTGGAACGGGTAGCTATTCGTACTATTGGATGTTCGGGGACAGTGGTTCAAGCACATCCGCAAACCCGACACACACATACTATAGCGGAGGAACCTATTATGTAAAGCTCTTCGTCAGTAGCGGTTCACAATCAGCATACAGTAATATAATAACCATTACTGTAGTAGTGCCAACATATTCGTACACGTTTTACGAAAGCGGTCTTCCAACCGGTACAACATGGACAGTTACAATTAATGGACAGTCAAAGAGTGCTGGTGCAGGACAAAGCATTACATTTACAGGATTGACTGGTACTAATTCGTGGAGCGCGTCGGATGTAACAGTGCACGAGGGGTCTTCGTGGTACAAAGTTCTAATAACATATTATCCCCATCCATCATCTGGAACAGTAAGCGGAAGCGGGTCAATAAGCATTACATACTCTGCTTCGAGCTCAACAAGCGGAAGTGGTTCAGGAAGTGGTTCAGGAAGTGGGTCTTCATCAGGAAGTGGGTCTTCATCAGGAAGTGGGTCAGGAAGTGGTTCTTCAACAGGAAGTGGTTCTTCAACAGGTTCTTCAACAGGTTCGTGGCACAGATATCCACAACCAACGCCTGTAAGTACAGTCGGAAGCGGTTCAGGAAGTGGTTCAGGAAGCGGTTCTTCAACAGGTTCTTCAACAGGTTCTTCAACAGGGTCAACAACAGGAAGTGGGTCTTCAACAGGAAGCGGGTCAACAACAAGAAGTGGGTCAACAACAAGAAGCGGGTCAATTTCGTGGCACATGTTCTAGCGTTAATTTTACATTTTTTTTTTAATTAAGAAAACAGAGCCATGATGCTTGTGTCTTCTGCTTGCTAACCACAGAACACGCAAGCTGGCTTTGTAAAATTTTGCGTTTATTATATTATGAGCAAAAAATGTCCAATATGTGGTTCGGCAAACATAGTTAATGCGGACGGCGAACTCGTTTGTGCAATGTGCGGCTATGTATTTCCCGAAGCGTTTGAAGACGACCAGCCTGTAGTAATGCGTTCCGAATGGCTTGGTTCGGCGCCTATAAAAACAGAAAGACTTGGTTTTGCAGAAACGCGCGCAAACAACGATGAAAAATATTTTCTTTCAACATACGGCCTGAAAATTGCTAATGTTTCCGATGTGCTTGGTTTACCACAGGTTGTGCGCGACGAAGCAACTTATCTCGCTAAAAAGCTGAGGAAAACAAC
>OFEH01000294.1_pt1 | contig 19074 bp, 42 predicted proteins | sample 1521031 | NCBI WGS metagenome assembly OFEH01 (sample SAMN05518350, study PRJEB24110) | hypersaline lake metagenome | isolation source: Grendel Spring, Yellowstone National Park, Wyoming, USA | place: USA:Grendel Spring, Yellowstone National Park, Wyoming, USA | collected 2011-11-16
GAGAGAGAGAGAGTAGAGTTATCCCATCTACTCCTTCTACCAGACAGAAGGATGGAGAAAAGTTGGGTTTGCTGGCTTACTCACTCAATACACTTCATCGAGGTACTCCTTAGCTTGTTTTATGTGTTTATGGACAAGTTTGGTTAATGCATCTGCATTTGTGAACGTATCCTTTTTCTCTATTTCAACATCTGCCGCAACGAGTTCTAATTTGGCCTTCAGGATTTTTTCTTTAATTTCTTTAGCTATTTCTTCCTTTGTCTTTTCTGATTTTACGGCATTCCATGCAACATCGATGTACATTCCGGTTATTATGAACGATATAGAACTAAATACGAATATGACTGCCTTATCCGTTGCATTGAGGTTTGAAAGCGCCAACGCATAGAAGATCGAGTAGCCGAACAGACCAAACGCGAGGAGCGGCAGGCCTGCTATCAGACCCACTATCAGCGTAAACAGCAGGTTTTCCAGGAAGTCGGCGATCTTCATACGTAATCCACATGTCCATTGGAGTTCTCGACGGATATGATCAGCGGAGTTACCACATAGCCATAATAATCAACAAGCACAGGAGCCAATACTACGGCGTAAAGGTCTGAATATGCCGAAGTAGCTGGGTATTGATACTTACCAATAAGCGCTTCGACGGAGAGGCTACTGTATTCAATGCACTTATACGTTTCTCTTTTTGCCCTCTTTTTCTGAATCGGTATTGTTCTCGCTGTCAATGTGCTGAGCAAATTCTTCAGCCTTTCAAGCAGTTTCATGTGATGCAGAGAAAGGAGAAGTATTTAAGCTTTATCCTGAAGGTCATCGCCAAACAGGTACAGGAAAGCTTTATATGCCCTTTTTCTTGCATCCAAAACTCTATAAACGGCGTATGATGCGACTAACAGCTTAGCGTAAGTTTCCATGACTTCATTTGAGCCAGTATGGTTTTCATTTTTCTTCTCAGACACGGAAAAAAGGCTGATGGGAGATATTTAAGCTTTTCGCTGATTTCCATCAAGGCAAAGTTTAAATATGAGTTAGTTCACCTATAGGACATATGAAGTCGCATACAGTTTACGGGATATATGTAGTGCTGATATCACTGCTTCTGATATCTGTAGGCATAGCCTACTGGGGGCTGGTGTATTCAATTTATAGGGGCTATGTAGGACATATAGAAGTACCGCCTTTAGCCGACAAGGTAGTATTAGCGGTGTTCTGGACTGGAGTCGGCCTGTTTGCTTTAGGCATCGTTATGGTTTTGGCAGGCGTAGTCGTAGACGCTATGGAGATGAAGGCCAGATACGCCGAGCTGAAGAAGTTGAAAGCGTAAGGTTTAAAAACATATAGCATTTTTCCTCCATGGATATCGCACTAACGGTAGCTCTGGTTTTTGCGGCCTGGTGGGCAGTAAAGAAGGCCGTAAAAAGGATAACGATGAAGGACATACCGACCGACGCGTTTGACCTAACTCATGCCTCCTTCGCCGCCCTGCTTGCCGAGCTGTCGCTACGCGGCTATGTAGCAGATGCGATGGCCGGCATAGTTATATATCTCGTATACCAGATAATCGACTACCTCATAAATCATGATACTGTACAGAAGGATATAGCCATATTTGCGGGCGTATACTTCACCACACTGGCATCGCAGGTATTACTGCATTAGGATTCAAGCTTTTCCCATGGCCAACAATGATAGGGTGATAAATATATCTCGTACTAATGTTCAGTCATACAGGGTAGTTGCAGAATCTATATGCCACTATATGGGCGTCAAATGCAATATACAGATCCACGACCGCTGGATGTTTGCGCCCATCAGCGCTGTAGTCGATATATTTATAGGCTCCCAGACCGACATGATTTTATATCAATATGCATCCAAGAGGGCAAGAATATTATATATCACCGTGGAGGGAAAGTACCGGAACCGATACGATGTCGATACAGCAAGGCATATATGCAGTTCACATGTATGTATAGCCGCAACTAAATGGGGCAGGTCTGTGTTTGAGGAGCAGGGAATACCAGTTGCGGACTATATGTACCACCCAATTCCGCCCGTAAGTTCTGAGCTGGTGTCGATGCTCAGAAGACAGCAACGGCCGTACGATCTGGTCTATCTCAACGGATATTATCAGCTGTACCCCCAGACCGACCAAGACTGCGAACGCAAAGGGTGGCACTTCTGGCAAACGATAAGTACAAAGTTTCACTCGATAGCGTTCAGCAATCAAGACATTCAATGTGTTATAAAGTACAGTACGCCTGATATATCAAATGTATATAAGTTGCTCGCCTTAGGTAAAGTATATGCAAATTTATCTAAATTCGAGGGGTTTGGGTTAAACCCCATCATGTCGCTGTACGTAGGCACTAAGGTCGTATCGTGGAATGCCCCTGTAATGTCAGAGACCTTAGGCGGCATCGACGGCGTTTATTTTGTACCAGCCGAAAGGTCAAAGACGTGCATATTGGCTAGCGATATAATCGGTACAGGTAGTGCGTTTATAGAACACCGCTGGGGCGACATAAATGAGTATATAGAAGCGATAAAACGGGCTTTGTCTTCATCTTCATCTGTTGATTACGCCGTTCTGGAATCCAGATTCGGCGGCCGCATAGTTAAGATAATAGAAAGCTATTTGTAGTCCGGGCAGAAAAGTATTTAATTGCAACACTTGGGCAAGTATCATGTCGGTAGTTGGATACCTCCCCGTCGCATTAGTGAAGTCGTGGATACAGCCTATTAATTATGTTGTAGGCTTTGATCTATATGGCAATGCATACACACCTAAGGGGTTTTCTTTCTTCCAGGACAGCGTATTTCCTAGCACTATGATATTTACGGCGCTTTTCCCGTATCCAGTGGTATCGGTGAATGCATTTTCCGTATATGCCGGCCAATACTCTCAACCGCTGGTAATCACATTGGACTATCCAACTATGTTTGTGCAATTACAGATAAATATATCGCCATGAACATCTCAGCATCTCAGTGGTTAATGTCTCAATTGAATTTCTACAATTATCCAGTTAAGGCATTTCGTATTTCAGGCACGGCATACTGTGCTGAAGTTGCCAATGAATTAAATATATATCTATACAGTGTTAAATATGACAGCATTGCCAATGCCATTTTAGTGGTTTTCACAATTGATCCAAATACATGCAACACTTATGTGGTTCCTTTATGCGGATATTACCGTTTCGATAATCCTTCAAACATGCTTGGTGTCAACACAAATCTGCAGTTCAGCTACTGGTGTACATATGCATTCTATGAGCGGATAACACTTATAGGAGCAAGTTAATAGTTTCTGCAATAATTTACTATATATATTTTACAATACATAACATATAACCTTACACCCACTTAGAATAAGAAAAAATAGGTTATCTTAGTATGGATATGACCCTAAGTAGCTCAGGTCACTTAAATACACCATATAGGTCGGGAACGGAGAAGCTCCTAAATATGGCATGTCATACACATATATAGTCGGCGGTTTTGAACTGGCCAAATACGGCAAATCGTATACATATATAGTTGGTGGGGTGGCAGTACCTAGATAAGGTAGATCGTATATGTACATGCTCAGATAAGACGGCCCAGTTAAGAAAGTTTCATCAAATAGGGAAATTGAAAATATGGGAACCTGGGTATTTATGAAGCTGTATGATGGAGGCGGATACACATAAGGAGATATGGTGAATACATAAGTGGATATGTAAGACATGCTGTATGGGAGGTATCCCAGGATTATCAGATATGATATGTATGGATATATATCGCTGAGCGACTGAGCAAGCGAGCCATACCAGTATGTGGTTCCGCCTATCGTGTAGCCGTACCAGTAGTAGCCGCTGTAGTAGCCGTAAACTACAGGGTATGAAATCGAGGGAACCGCAGATGTGGTTATGTATGAGTACGATATCAGTTGCTGTACGTTCTGAGTCAATGAGGCGTAGATGTAGAACAGGCTGTAGGGCAGGAACGACGTGTAGTAACTGCCGTAGGTGGTCGCAAGTATCCACGACATAGTGGGGGACAGCGTATATTGCGAAACCACAATCGGCGCATACGGCACCTGGTACGTCTGAGCTATAGTCAGGGGGGCGTTAGCTAGGGAGCACGGCTGGTCGGTCACGGCGGATATTATGGCAGGCCCAGCGAAGAACGCGGCGAAGGGCCCGAGCATGGCGGCCAGCGCGCCCAATGCTCCTAAAGCCTTGCCCTGGGCGAAGCGATCCAGCGCTTTACTGGCGTATTTAAGAGATGAAGGCATGAACTTAGCAAATAGATACGCTCCATATGCATATTTAAGAGCAGGTATAACCACTTTGCAGAATACGTAAAATACGATGCCCAATATGTTTAAAGATACATTGAGAAGCGTAGTGGCCAGCGGAGTAAATGCATATCTGAATATGATATAAGCTATGAACGGCAACGCCATAGCGAGACCGGCCACTATGTACGCGATTTGCTGGCCGAACCATATGTTGCTGAGCTTGTCCTTTACGTAGTTATATATACCCCAGAACGTCGCCTCTATCCAGTTGAAAAACTGGTCGGAAAGATTAACTAAAGCCTGCTGGGCGGCAGATATAACGTTAATTATATTGGTATAAATGTAGGGATATATTATTACGAACGAAATTATGTAGCTGGGTTTGGTGAACTTTTTGAGGTACGAGACTACCGACTGTGCGCGGGTAATTAAAAAATGCGCTATTCTGTCGAGAACAAACATTTATTCATTTAAAAACGCAACGGGAACCCTGAGGACTATTTTCTCCTGATTTGCCTCAATGAACTCAATCCCGCTACCTTCTAAGACGCGGTTGAAGAACTCCCTGGTGTTTACAGTTATTAATATGTGGTCTCCTGCATATTCAACGCTCCTTATTAGGCCAGAAGAAAGGAGCTGGGCGACCTCCTTAGGGATCTTAGCGGCCGGAACGTTGGGCAACATGGCCATCAGCTAGTATACCACCTCACTATATATCTTTTGGTGACCTGGACAGCTCCGGCAGGAACCTGCTGGTTCTCCGAACTGCAGAAGCCCATGCCGACTGTAGTGGTCGATGATATCGATGCGTTCACGCTTATGTTTATCTGTTGCAACGTCCCGCCGCTGGGCGTATTGAAGTTTATGACAAAATCGATATACAGATCAACATAACTGCCGGTGTTGTCAGTACCCGATGCCGTATTGACCGCGGCTATAGATGCAGATGCTGAATATACCGTCCCGTTCACCGTGACCTGAGCACTTACTATGCTGAGCTTGCCCTGGGAATACAGATATGAGAAATAATAATAACTTAGAGGAGATACTGACGACATATCAGCTCCACTTAAGCGTTACTGATAATGAAAGTAAATAACCAGAACTAACCGATATTGAATTGGCTAATGTGATTAACATCACCTGGGTACCATCTGGGGCCGTTATCTGCGCACCTGTCCATATGGCGTTGTTGGGCGCATTGCATTGGGCTGTTATTATGACAATGTTCTGATCGGGATATGGATTCATTGTGGCCGGAGCACTGCATATCGTTCCGCTACCAGACAGGAAGTTGACCTGAGCCGACGCCGCGGCGTACAGTATGGCGATGCTCGACGACGGCAGTACGCAGGGTTGCGACGGAGCTACCGCCATGGCTACTTATTCGCCTCACCGTTTTTCATCTCCCTGCACTTCTGCACAACGCTTTTAATGAATTCCTCGTTGCAGTTGACGCACTCCTTTACGTTGCAGTTTTCATCGAGAGCCGCGGCAGACACCATAATCATGGCTTTATTGACTGACATGCTGTTTACTTCAGCAACTGGTATATAAGCGTTTTCAGCATGTCGTAATGCCTTTTGAGCTCCAGAGCAACCGGACACGGCCTCTCCAGCGACTTCATCATGGCCTCCAGATATACGTTGGGATCCCACGTCCTGTATTCGTCGTATACGTCATCCCTGGGAGCTACGGCATACATTATGTCGCGGTGCGGGACGGCGTAGAAGCATGGGTGAGTTGACACGTCCCAAAACGCCTCGTGGTTCACCGCTACCACGTTCATCTTCATAGCCAATGCTTCCCTTATGTACAATCCAAACCCTTCAGATGCAGATAAACTTGCAAATGTTGTGTATTGAGCTAGGAACTCATAGTGTTTATCCTTGGGCATGATTTCAAGCCTCCTTACGCCGAAGCCCTCCAGGAATTTCACGTAGTGAGCTATAAGCTCCATGGGAACCTCGGGCTTATAGAATGCATCCAGCCTGTCGGTCATCTTAAGCATCTGCAGGCCCCACGGAGCCCACTTCCTGGAATACGCTCCTGCAATATAAACCGCCCTGCCGTTGCCCTTAGCTTCTGCGTTCGGCGGTATTATCTCATGCGGAATTATGTAGTCTACATACACATCGCTTTCCTCCATCCACTTCTTCACCGCCAGCGACGGAGCTATGGACAGGTCGCACGGCGCGCTTCTCGCCCTCTTTCTGCCTATCCCCGTCAGTATTCCCTCAATGACCCAGTAGCATACACGCTTTTTTGCTTTAGCAAACCTGGACACGTTGTCGAAAACTATATTAGGCGGCCCTACAGTAATTATTACATCATAAAGCGTGTTCGCATCGATGTTCTTTACCACCTCCGCCCCAAGCCGTTCGGCTAAAAATGCAGACTGTTCAGAAACCGACGTCGGGTTTATAGTCGGAACTACTGCAATTTTCATTGCCGTAGAGAACTCTCTACTTTATAGCTCTTTCCCTTGCCCTGAAAAAAAGTATATATAAATGTACAGTTCAAATCGCGATGGTCGGAAAAAGGAAAGAATATAGACCCTATTCAAAGGATAAGCTGAAGATCGCCGTATACAACAACATAACGGCGCGTATGGGCGCCTTCGGCACCGAGTCACTGCTACTCCAGATAAGCGCCCTCAGCTACTCCGAGAACGCCGCGAATGCCTGGGATGAGTACGGCAACCTAGCCGCCAAGCTGTATAAAACACTTAAGGATGAGCTTAAGGTGGCGGGCGTCAGGGCGGCCGGCGTCAGGGCGCTCGTGGGGGCGGCTATGAAGTACGTGAGGGCGGCCAAATACGGCAGGCTGTATCCGCGCAATGAAGTTATGGAGTATCTAGAAGGCGTCGCCAGCAGGGTGGGCCTCGATGATGCCACTGCAAACCAGGCGATAAATAAGCTGATAAACGAGATCCCCACCGCTCCCGCCGTCACTCCGTAAACAACCAATCAAATATTTTTTTCAATCCGCCGTCTATTTCCTCTAAACGCCTTATTTCGCCATGCCTTGCTATATAGCTTAATGCCTTGGCGTCCATACCAAAGAATTTTTTACAATCGACAATTATGTAATTTTTCTTCTTGACTATTATTGCATCTGAATACCGCCTCATGAATTCCCTAAACGCCGCCTTCAGCTCGTTGGAGCTGACCACCGATTTAGTCCTAGTCCTTATGACCCTAAGTGATATCACTGCCTCTCCGTTCTGCCTCACACATGTGATGGCCGTGTAAGTCCTCAAGGCGTGAAACGCTATATACGTCTCAGGCCTCCATTTCTTGTAGCCCCACGGCGACTTCATAAAATTATGTATTTTATTCAAGTAGCTTCTTGAGCTCCTCGGGCACCTTGGAAACGGCAAGCTGGCCTTGCTGTTGCTGGGGCGTCTGGGGCGCGGCCTGGGGCGGCATCATCTGGCTCTTGAACATCTCCATGGCCATCTGCATAAACGCATCCTCTATGCCTCTGGCAGATGAAGTCCGAGGAACTAGAGACATCGCTATCTCGGCGAGCTTGCGGTACCTGTTCATAGTCCTGACCACGTAGTCCGAAAGCACCTGCAACACCAGATCCTCCGGCAACACGGAAAACAGCGCATCTATCGCCTGCCTCCTAAGCATATTATCGCCATATAATATCACCATAGAGAACTTATATATAATGTCAACTAATTTTTCGTACACCTCTGGGTCTTCTACCTTCAGCTTCATCCTGATTGCCGCCTTGGCGAACTGCTCCTGGCTCATTGCTTTTTCCTTATCTTAATAACTATAAAGCCCTTGGTTCCCAGCGTCTTTTCTTCTATAGATATGTCTAGATGTCTATAAACTGTATTGGGAATATTCTTAGAAATCCTATTGACCAACTGCTCTACAGGCAGAATTATGCCGACGCGGTTTTGGTCTAGATCGATAAGCGGGTCAAAGCCCAAATTCTTGAGTTCTGCCGACATCTTGTTTACAGCCTCTTGGATCATGCGATCTACATTGTTGTTTGCCGGCATCATCACTACGCGCTTTCTCAAAAGTATATATATCTTCTGCTCACACGGTGTCGATGTCCGCGACAGGTGGGACTGACCTAGGGACTGCCCTGCAGAACGTGGTCACCGCGATAGTGAGCGCAATCGCCTCGCTGGTTCAGGGGCTTGCCACGTTCATACAGAACAACGCCACCCTGTTCGCCACGATACTCGGCTTTATCGCCCTCGGCGTGATCGCGATAAGGTTCGGCAGGGGCGCGTTCAACTCTATAGTCAGCTGGTTCAGGAACCTCCTGTAATCCGACTGTTGAGCAATCAAAACCAAAACCCGCTTTTTTCGCCCCTTCTTAACGCTTATAAATCAGCATATTGGTTCACAGTATGACTAAAAAGGTCAAAGTTGACCGGGAATTGATCAAGGCAATAGCAAGCAAGAATGTATCGGCCGTAGACCCAGATAATAAGATAATTTATCTAAAACGTGATGACAAAGATATCAAGCTCAAATTCATGAAAATCGGATATAAAGTAAATACAATCGGAGAAATACATTTCGTGAGTCAATATGGAGCACAATATGCAATGCCCTATGGTTGCTCCCCAGTCCATGTGGAGTCCGAAACCACCGCAACCACCGCACTGCACTGCGTCTCGACTATGAACATGACCCCAAAAAAGAATGTAACGCTTGTGGTGATAGATAGCACGCCGGCCAAAATAGGCAAAATAGACGCATCTCTGGAGAACTACACCGCGATAAAGAGATGCGGCCTGTGGTGCAGACTGCTCATGTTTTTTCAGATCGTTCCGGAGGGCTACATCAACTACCGCGAAATCGCGTGGCTTAAGGCGGATGAAAATATAAGCAGGTACGAACCGCTACCCGGCCTAGAAACGCTGGGCCATCTGACAGCAGGCAACGACGCCGGCGACTACATGATGTTTTCGCCGTTTCCGAACAAGGAGGATGAAATACAGCCGGGGACGCCGATAATCTACATCTCTTTCGACTACTATGAAAACAAGGTGGTGGTCAACACGGCCAGCATAACGGGTTATTCATTTGCGAATATAGATGGCTATCTATTCTACCTGCCGTATGCGTATGAACCGGGCAAGAAGATAGCAATTCCGGGGTTTAGCGGTTCGGCGATAAAGAAAGGCACCCTATATACTGCCCAGCTGGCCCCTACGGAAACGAATATAAAGGCAGAAGTAGGAATACGCAATGGCTAAGAAAAAGAGGCTCCTCGATGAATTCTGGGAGGATGCGGAGATACCCTACGGCGTACACGACGCCGAGAAGGAGCTGTTCAACGAACTGGAAACGTTCATGAACCCTAAGACTTACGCAGGCGACGGAATCGTTAAATCGATGGTCAAGCTCATATTCGGTCTGGCTGAATAGATCGCGTCATGGACTGTAGCGACCTGGGAGCCATAAAGCTGAATGATGTAGAATATAGAAACTACATATGCGACGGAACTACCTCTTTTTTCCGGAGGCTTATCCTGTTATCCCTATATTCTGAGTTCATCAGCTATGAAAAGGGAATATTGGTCGTTGAGTTCAACACGATAGAGCCGTATATATCAGAGGAAAAACGTATAACAATTAAAAAGCTTATTGAGCTTTTAAGAAGGGCCAAATCGGAGCAGACAGGAGCGGTGAGGTATATGTTCTCGTTCGGGCCGCTTGTCCAGGCGCTTACGCCGGAACCTGAGGCGTTCAAGAAGATGTTCGGCGCCAAAGCATCTAAGAAATTAAGCTGGATAAGGCTGGGCAACCAGGCGATAAAGTACGTGGACAGCGTAGTCATGGCGTTCGGCATGGACAAGGCGGCTCAGACGCTCACGTACTTCTTCGACTGCGTCACCAGGCGCTATATGGAGGAATTCGAAAAGAAGCAGACGAAGAAAGGCAAATAAAGCATATATACACCTAGCCCGGCAACCACATGGCTAGATATGAATTCAAGATCGAGATACCTGTCTATCTGCCCCAAGACGCGGTCAACCAGATTAAGAACGACGTGGCGTCGTACATGAAGGATCTCGCCGGCCAGTGCGGCGAATATGAGGTAGACGTCAAGGTGAACATGAAGATGGAGGCGGGCGGCACGCAAACGAGAAAAGAGACCAAAGAGGAAAAGGAAGAGGAGGAGGAGTCATGATAATCAGATTCTCGGTGGAACTGCCTTTCGCCCTTAAGAAGGAGTGCGAAAAGAAGCTTAAGGAGTACATAAAGAAGGAGGTGAGCAAGGCGATACAGGCATATGGGGTATTTGAGGTGGTGGCCACGGCCAGGCCTAAAGGCGCTCCGCGCCCCAGAGAAGAAGAAGAACTGGGGGGAGAGAAGAAGTTCTGGTTTGAGGAAGCCCTGGAAAGTGAATGAGTTAAACCTGTATCCTTTTTAATCCCAATCCTTCGGCCATCCTTATCTCCTTAATCAGGCCTCTGCACATGCTGTAGCAGTCCATATTCATTCCCGCATGTCTGTCCACCTTCTGCTTTCCTGCAAAGAGGACATTTATGTCAATGCCCTTGATATATCTGAAGAAGTTGATGCACTCCCTCTTAAAGTCGCTACCTAGCAGATATTGAAGAAGCGGAATCCTCATGTGCTCGACTTCGGGCTTAACCCAAACATATATATGTATGCCCTTGTGGGTTGACAGCCTATACGTTATCCCCACCACTTCGTGTCCAAAGAATTCAACTATCTTTCTTGCCTCTCTTTCATAACTCTCTTTATCAAACGGCAGAGCGGCTTCATCCATGTCCACCATGAGTATGCTCACGTCATCCATGCTCATGCCCATACAGCCTCTTTGGAATCGGTTTATACACCTCCCCGGCCAGGCACTGGTTTTCGCGTTGCTGACCGCATTCGGCCGGGTACTGCACGCTTAACACGGAGCATATCGGCCTGCACCTCGTGATCTCGCACTGCTCCGGCGTCATCCTGCAGAATATGCCGTAGAGCACCCCAGCACAGTACTTACTCCCGGTCACCAAATAGCCGATGTATTCGGGCTTCAGGCCGAAGCCGGTCTCAAACACCCCGACCACGAAGTCGGCCGCCTCATTTCCCGCCTCCTGTATCCTGTCCGCTATATGCCTAGCTACCTCGCGGATCACCGCCCTGAGCCACCTGAAGTAAGGCCGTCTGTCGCCCATCCGATACGCCGTGAGGATCGGCCCCCACGGTTGCCAGTATGAGTCCAGCTCCAGCTCCGTTATCTTTGAGCAATACAGGATGTCGATGTACAGGTTGCCGCCTTCATAAGACCTCTGGCAGTACTCATATACGCCCGTAGCACACACTGATATATAGCTGAGCCTCTTAATGAAATTCCCCTGCGGATCTGTGAGCATCATGTACCATTTTCGGTGATACGGATGATAGTATATCACGATCCTGGTTCCCGTCAGGGTGTCTATCAGCCATGCGGATCTATCCCCATAAGCCACTCCGAACCGGCCGTCGCCCAGAGTGGCGGCGAACCTGCCGGGAACGCGTTCCGGGCGGCTCATACCAGCCTCTTATTCATGCACCTGTTCTTAAACGCACAGAATTTACACCACGGGCCATATTCAGGCTCAGGCTCCTTACCGCTTTTGATGACGTCGTACCTCCGCTTCAGCTCATCCAGCACCTTCTTCTTGTCCTCTTCGCTGAGCACGATGACCTCAATATAGCTACGCTCTATGTTGAAATCGCTTAATATAAGCACCCCCACAGCACCGGCCATAGCGGCGTAATATTCCAGCTGTTTCCGGTACTGTTGCATGAACGGATTCGCCCCGGAGGGATTGGACGTAAACTTGAACTCAAACGCATAGCGCACTCCGTCTTTTTCGCACATGAGATCTACGTAACCCGCGATATCACCATAGCTCACCTTAGCTTCGGACGCACACCTATATCCGCGTTTTTCCAGCTCCTGAGGGAAATGCCTCTCCATCCAGTGATGCCGTTCTGTACCATGCAACATGACATCAGTAACTATGTCCTGCCCAGTCTGCATCCTAAACCAAACAGACCTTAGACATTTAGCAAGCAAAGATACGCCTACATCTTTACGTTTGCTAGCGTATATACCAGCAAGCACATCCATGACCTCAGATACATCTCGGGCTACCTCCATAGCCCCGCCACGTCGGTAACGCGTTCCTTACGTGCGGCTGGAACGCGTTCCGGAACGGAGATAGTATATAATATAATATAATACGTAGCGTTCCGGGCGGAACCCGTTCCGGGCGTGCGGAACCCGTTCCGGGCGGCCCTGGTAACGCGTTCCGGGCGTACGTCAGTAACGCGTTCCGGATGTGCGGCGGGAACGCGTTCCGTCGGGAACGTGTTCCGGACGTTCACCTCTCCCGGCGTCTGGACGTATATCGGTAACGCGTTCCGGGCGTTCATTTCTCCCCACACAGCATCTTTAATAACTTATAATCATCTATTAACATACATTTGACGTAGCTGTCCAGCCTTGAGCACAACGTCTTTCTGATTACGTCAATCACTTCGGCGATCTTCTTTACATTTTCCGGCCCCACTGCCTCAGCTATATCCACCGCCTCCCTCAGCTCCTGGTCTTTCTCCAGCGCCACAGCCTTCTGGATGGCCTCAGCCGTGACCTTCTTCAGCTTGGGTTTGGACTTGCCGAGGGCGCAGTTCATGAAGTCCTCGGGCTCATATGAATTATATGCACATGATATGAGCTTCCTGACGGATATGCATTCCTCCCTCAATTGCTCTATGTCGCCTTTAGACAGCTGTAGCTGAATTATATGCTCTGCGGCATTTCTATATTTGTTCAAAGTATCCCAGCTCTTGCCCAGTATCACTTTGACTATGGTTGGATCATATGCTTGAAACATCTGCCACACTGATATAAGCAGATCTATGCCGCAGATCCGACCCCTCACGTAATTCAGTGCAAGCCTCAGGACGTCCTGCCTGTCATCCTCTACCACAATCGCGGGAACGGCCCTCATGCCCAGCTCCTTCGCGCACATGAGCCTTTCTGCCCCATCGATAAGCTCATACCTGCCGCCTTTCGGCTTGACCACCAAAGGCAACATGATGTTTGTGAGCCTAATCGACTCGCATGTATTCCTTTTGTGTTTTACATACATATAGTTTTCCGGCACGTCGATTAGCTTTACGTCTATTTCATTCACTACCATGTTATAAAATGAGAGGGGGGGTATTTAAAAAAGACGGTTTACTCTACCTCGGTAGCGGCAGAGCCGCGGCTACCGAGGCGCTTAGAGAGCTCGACAAGCAGGCGGCTTATCTCCCTGAATTTCTCCGTGCTCATGGTGTTGAACACTCTATCAGCATGATTCAGCACCCTTTCCCAACTGCGGCCAAATAACGGAATCTGTATGGGCGCCCTTTCCTCCGTGGCGTCCATAATCTCTAAAGTGTGCATTATGCCCTTCGTTGTGGGCCTCAGAAGCAGGCGGTACTTGATCGTGACGTCCTCACTGCTTTCATCCCCCAGCTTTATCGCGTACTGCTTGCCTTCATCTTGAACCTTTTGGGCTATTTCCTGATATTTGCTGAATAATTGTTCTACGGCGTCGCTCTCTCTCTCCTTGCCGGACTTCTGAGGCGCCATGGTTACAGCACCACCTTGACGTTGCTCCTGCCCTCGGGCAACATGCCCTTTATTGTCTCGATCTTGCGCATCAGGTCGGACTCGTTCTCCAGCACCATCCTCATGAGCTCGATCAAGTCATCCACATGTTGCCTGGTGGTGAGCTTCAGGGCATTGCCCAGCTTCTGACCGCTCAGCCTCAGCATCACGTTATCGGTATCGTTTACACGCACTATCTCCAGCTTTATCGTTCCGACCTGCGCCAGCACCGCACTGCCCCACGGCCTGTCCATCACCGCCGCCTTGACCTTGCTGGCGAAGGCCTCCGCGTTGAAGCCTTCGCCCTGGTTATCCGTTTCTTGTTTCTTCGGCATGCCCCTAACGAAATTGCGAGATATTTAAGCTTTTCTCCGAAGGTCTTCAGCAGTTATCTCCCTATCCACTAAAACCCTGAAGCGGTTTTTAGCGTCCGTAGTCACCACGAAATACCTTATCTCCCTCTTTCTCACCATCTTCATGAGCTCATAGAGTATGGCTAAATGCAGTATTATATTGCGCCCTATTGCCTTCCTTCCCGTTATGCATTCAACGATATCAGCAAGGTTGAATGCGGGCAGAAATTGCTCTATGCACCTCCTTACCTCCTTGTGATCCACCAAATCCTTGCCATTATATTGCCTGCCAAAGCAGTAGACATTATAGTCATCATAGAAGCGATATGTAAAAACCTTTCCGTTTATGCCCAAGTATTTCAGAGAAAATAACACCATTTTTAATGGCGCCTTATACCCGAGCTTTTTTGCGAATTCAACTATCTGCCATATTGTGACGCACCTGCCCTCAAAATGGCTGTATATTTCTTCTGCCAGTTTGTCAAATTTGGGAGTGTTCACCATAGCGTCATCGTGCATTCGTTAAGCTTATATCTGCTCCCCGCCGCAACGGCATATGCCACGGCATGTATAATGCCTTTGTTGCATTCCACCGAGCACAGCTCATCGTGGTAGCTCTTTCCGTCCAGCTTTTCAGGCGGCAGGCGCGGATATGCGTCGAGGAACCTCACTATACACAGACACGGATCCACAGTTTTTCTCATGACCGTCAGCCATTCAGAAAACTATTTAAGCTTTGCTCTGAAGGGGTCTGACAAGGCGGAATACGTATTTGCCGTCCTTTTCCTCGGCGAGAATGTATATACCGTTCCGCAACGAGCTGTATCTAGTTGCCGATGCGTAGAGCTTGCGGCCGAACCTGTAGACTTTAATGCAACCCCCACCGTACACAGCAAAGGCATCCTCCCCCAGCGGCTCTATACACACCGAATCAAAGTTTAAAAACTGATAGGCATCAGACCAGCTGAAATAGCTACGGTTCTTCCTCACCGTTACGAATAAAGCGCTACTGGTTTCCGTCATGGCCGTAGAGGTACTTCTCGCAAAGCTCCCTATTCTCCATGCACATTTTCACGAGCCTCTTAGCGATCTCCTTGGCCGACATGTTTGGATCTACCCCGCCCAGGATCCTCCTTAAGTACGACATGGTTTAAACCGAAAAGAAGAATATTTAAACTTTTCTCCTAAGGGGGAGGCGGCGTAAACATGATAGTCCACAGAAGGCCCTGCCTTGATGCGGATGCCGTTATGCCCAGTTCATCCTTCAGAGCATTTAAGAGCGCAACGACGGCATCATCGGGAGCAGTAAGCGTAATCTCTACGAGATGCCGCTCTCCGCCTGCATCGCTTCCGGAAATTTTCAGGTGGCACAGCTCGGCAAAGGCATGCAACCCCAAAACTTTATTGAATACAGATTTGATTTCAGGCATAAGGTTTAGGCCTTCTTCTAACGGCATACATGATTCCCTTTTCACGTGCACATCCAACAGGGGCTTTCTCTTTTTGAACACGGTAGAGAGAGAATGAAAAGCATTTAAATTTTTCTCCGAAGCATCTTAATCTTTATCCCACAGTAAAGTAAAACGAAAGATAGTAAACCGAAGGTTCATCTTTCCGGCAAGACCTGCAGAGCCTACTGCAGAGCTCCGTCAATTCATCCACGACAAGAAGAAAAAAAGAGATATTTAAGCCTTCTCCTGATGCTGACTTTGGCTTTGGCCCTGGTCTCCGCCTTCCTCTGGAATCGGCTTGTTGATGTACTCCGCAAATAGAGCAAATAAGCCCATTACGTGGTTTATTTCTTTCTTCATTACGCCCACCGGATCAACTGTATTGGCTTCATAATAATATGTCAAACGCTCGTTGATTTTCTCGGCCTCAAAGTCCACTATAACCCACGGGCCATCGTTGTTTTCCTCGCACCTAAGCCGAATATATATATATATCAAATTCGGCGTTGTCCATTTAAATTTCACCCCCGCATACTGCCTAGGCCTCATGCATTGGTCGATAAAGAACTTATATATGTCAAAGATGTCCTTAACATTTTCCGGAACATCGACCTCGTTGATTTTCGGAACGTCGTCGTTGATAAGCCTGTCAACAAACTCCTTATAGCCATTGCGCTTCATCAAGTCGATCTTCTTTTCGACGGTGGCATCCCTTACAGGGTTCCCTTCATGGCCTATTATGTGCTCACTGTATTGGTAGTGAACCCACCCCTCATTTTCGCTGTACTCTACGCATCCGCCCGTCATGCATACGTTGAACTCCATTACGTCGGTTTCCCTATCAACCCTCGATGATACCATTGGCATGTCTGCACTGTAAAGAGAAAATATTTAAGCTTTTCTCTGGAGGGTCTTAGGGGGTCTGCCCAGCCTTACGCCCACTCTGCGCCCAACAGTTACTCTAATGTCTTCTGGATAAAATTGCGCAAATGCATATTGGATTGCATAGCGTATGGCGTCGGCGCGGGAGGAAAACATTCCGTCGGCCACAAGCTTGTCGATTATCTGGATATCTTCTATACCAATGTCCACTGAAAACTTTATATACTGAAACGGCAACCCGGGCCGACCTCGTTTCCCAGTTTTCATAAATAAAAGAAAAAGAAGAAAAATATTTAAGCTTTTCTCTGAAGTTACTGGAATAGGTTTACGATCTTTAATGCTGTTATCAGCTCATTATAGTCACCGAATGTGGCACATTTATCGGCAACGCATAATTTAAGTTCGTCAAAGTTCACCTTGACTTTGCCTGCATAGACTGCATCCAGGAGCCGTCCAATTATTTCCTCTAAGTTCCTGCGGGCCTGAATCAACTCACCGTTCCTCTGTGTCAAGGCCTCGACTTCACTCTGCTTCAGTTCCAACTGCTCCCTCAGCTTTTTATTCTCCCTTTTCAACTTCTTTATCGGGTCTGCTTCGGAGACCATGACCTACAGTAAAAAGGACAATATTTAAGCTTTTCTCTGAAGGGTTAAAGAAAAGAATTGAAAAAAAGAAGGAGAATTAGGAGGGAGTCAAATCAACAATTGGACTTAATATGGATCCCACCATAACGTTAGTAATTATCCAGTCATCTTTTTTCTTTTCTTCTGTCAAATAGAATTTGATTTTGTCCTCATTGTATTCGACGGTTATTTCATATTTACGTACTTTACCATTTTCATCCTCATATTCATCATATATTCGAGAAATGTATATTTTGTTTTTGTCAATGTTTTGGACTAGCTTAACAAGTCCCTCAAAGCCGTAATATCTCACTAAAGACCTAGTTATTTTATACGCAAATTTCTCAATGTCAGTGTAGGTTTTTGCCATAGAGGCATCGACAATATATGTAAAGAGGGTTTTCCCAATTTCAATAGGGATTATCTCGCTATATCCCTTAAGCAATGCTTTGATTGTAACAATGTCATAATTCCACTCTGTCTCTATATCTGCCTCTATGCCATAAATCTTAAATACATTTTCTAGCTCATTTATGGTTTTAGTGATAGAGGGTCTTATATCATCACCGATATCCTCCGCACAAGTCTTATAGGTTTCATGTTTCCATACATCAAGGCATTCATCAAAGCATTCCTCATTATCGCCACATTTTTTCTGACAATCATCAAGAGCATCGCGTTCTGTCTTAGACCACGCAATATCAAAGCAGTCATCCACTTGTTTGCTTATGTCTTTCTCTATGAATATGTATGTAAAGGGCCACCACAACCTCACAGACACCTCAGCTTCTAGCGCCTCCGCACGCTCCTTTATCATATTCACCACGTACTCAGGCAGATACACCTCAGCCTTAGCTTCAGGCATCTCCTTGTAAACCAGCTGGCTCTCCGGATACGTGAATACGTGGGGTTTGGATTCCATGCCTGCCTCTACTCAGCAATATTTAAGCTTTACTCTGAAGGTGGCTTTGAAAAAGGTTAAGAAGAAAAAAGAAGGGAATTGAAACTAACCAAGAAGCTTAACCCATACGTATTCAATTTCCTCTTTACGTAAAGGCTCTATTTGTAACTGATTGGCATACCCCTTTACCATTTCACTAAACTGACGCGTCAATTCTTCTACGCCATATATGCCGGCATTACGTAATACCTCAATTAGCCTTTTCAACTCTGCCGATCTGTTCCAATATCTGTGGCCCATGAAATAAAAGAAAAAGGGAATATTTAAGCATTACTCTGAAGGGGTAAAAGGAGAATTTAAAGCTTGAAAAAGGTTTAGAGCTTTATGGTAAACTTTACGTGCTGAGGCAGACTCTCTTTATCAAATTCATAGCTGAAATTAAAGCGCCTTAATGCCAGCTCGGCCTTTATGTATTTGACACTCTCAACCAATGACTTAAACGAGTCCTCTCTGATTACTCTGCGGCAACTCTCATGACATTTACTTATATCGCAACCAGCAACCTCGCACGCCGCGCGGCATGTGTCAATATGGTCAATATATCTATTGTAGATATCCACGGTTAATTCAGAGCCCTTTACACACGCCACCACGTATGGGTCATACGTCCGGTTAAGCACTTCAGCTATTGCGTTAACCGCCTCTCTGGCGCGTTCCCCAAACTCACCAGGCAATTCAACACCCACCACGTGGGCGCATATTTCCTCTGCGGTTTTTCCTATTTGGGTTTGGGTTTGCATGGGATTAAGAATTCCGGAATATTTAAGTTTTTCTCTAGTCTTTTTTCTATCTCCCTCTTTACCTTTTTCCCTGGTTCCCCTTTAAAAAGGCCAAAAACCTTTTTTGTGTTGAGAGAGAC